>Ga0316187_10005722_pt1 | contig 10737 bp, 11 predicted proteins | sample CroRivburrow1_MG_FD_204927 | JGI IMG/M metagenome (GOLD analysis project Ga0316187, IMG submission 204927) | Coastal sediment microbial communities from Maine, United States - Cross River worm burrow 1 | ecosystem: Environmental > Aquatic > Marine > Coastal > Sediment | place: USA: Maine...
TAGTGCACTCTGTCAACTGACCACCGGCTACATCATAGGCCAGCTTGATATCGTCAATAACATCAGCCCATTCCTCGGTAGACTCTGCGATCTGAAGTGCAGCCTCACACAAATCAGTATTTGGCCTGGTCAAACAGTCTTGACCGCTGGATTGGATCACAAATGCAGTGGTATTCCGTAACGATTTTATTTCACCCTGCGTTACAGACAGCGTCTGGATAAATGTTTGCGGATCCGGCGGGTTATTGTTGATCTCGTTCATTGTAGCGCAGGCCGACAATAAAACGGCCAGGGCTACGAGTGACAACCTGATAATTTTCACGATATTCCCCTCCTATTTTGCCAATGGTTTATTGATGCCGCTATCAATCACCCAGCCAGCGGTCACAGCCTGAGTCACCACCGCCATCCATGTTGCGCCTGCAAATATGTCACCCTGCATGGCACCCCACCAGGACAACACGATAAAGCCGAGCGCCCCGAAAGAGTTGGCCTGATTCCCGAATATCCAGTATTCAATCGGGTTCCAGCTCACATCACCCCGGTAAGCCTTTTTGCTCCAGTGCAGCAGCGCACCAATAACCATGCCCACCAAAAACACCAGGTATGGATGTGTCGATATGTACGTTTGTAGCTGTTCCATCGTTTACTCCTTCTTTTGCTTATGAATAGGCTCGTGTCAACCAGCCCTTAATGTATTTCTTGCTCAGTGGTCGCCGCGCAACGATCTGACGATAGACGCCCGCCGCTTCGCTGCGCATTGCAGCCAGCAGCTGCTCCGGATTCACGCTGTTGACCGCCCTGAATGTCTTTGGACCCAGAATCCCGTCATCAACCAACATAAAACCCACTGCCCGTGCAGCGCGCTGCAGGCATTTATGCGCCTGCCCTGCCCCCATGTTGATCGACAGATCCAGCACCTTGGTGGCCAGGCTCTGCACACGGATATGGTTATAGCCATAGCGGTACCACCACTGAGTGCGATAAACCTCGACGGCATCGGCCAACAACATGATGCGAATATCGTTCGCATCAACATCACCGTCATGATCAAGGTCCCCGTCAAGCCAGCCGTCACCATCTTCATCCTTGATCGATCGCAGGTAGCGCAATGACAGCCCATAATTTGTCGCGCCGCCCGGGTCATCGGGATCCTCCACCAGACCACCTTCATGGTGTAGTACTGTTTCTATAGAAACATCGAATTCACTCATGACGCCCCCTTCTTTTCAGGCAACAAAATACCGTCGCAATCGTTATCTCAACCGAAGCAATGCCCCGCCCATATTTAATCCGTAACCACTTTCCTTTGTGAGCACGCCGCTCACATGCTGCGCAAATGGCTTCACCTGCCCGACACCCCCGCACCCGCCAGCCTGGATAACAAATAATGTGTTATCCAAATTAACCTCGGGCCGGTCTGTCGATGGGTGGTAAGCAAAGCCAGCACGCAAAGCACACCCACTGACGCTAATCGCAGCAACAAGCAAGAGCGTGGCCTTCCCCATCATTTTGGCAACAAAAAACCCGCCGAAGCGGGTCTTGTTTTTTTCTTTACAGTGGCGAGTCGTCACTCGCTCTCCGACCCACCACCAACCCCATCATCAGGCTCGCCCGGCGCCGGTGTATTCTCTTTAATAAAATCCACACCACTCAAAAATGCCTGACAGGTATCAATTACAATGTCGGCCTCTTTAATGACACGCAGTGCATCATTTTTTCGCTGCAAGGCATCAAACAGCTTTTCATTTTGCAAGATCAGCTGATTTTGCATTTTCATCTGTCGATTCTCTTTTTTATTCACCACGCCCCCTTATTAAACAATCGGCTTAGGATGTTTTGTTTTAATTGTCGCAATATCCGACAAAAGCATATTCATTAACTCAGGTCGCCCCGCCTCTTTTTCGGTGATCGCTTCCAGCTGCCTATGTATTGGCCACGCATCTAATATGTCACGTTGACGTAGCTGATCGAATGTCGGGGCCGGTATTGCCGGAGGCGTGTACGGGATAATTCGCTTAGCCATATGGTCATAAATTGCCGTATTATCGACCAGGGCAAGCCACTCATCATTTGTTATTTCAATCGCTTCAGGCGGTATGGTTTTGTGAACCCTCGTATCATAATGGCCCGTAGGAAATCCATCCGTGTCGAATGTGGATTTTTTCATTTCAATAACCTATCGCAATCCAGAAAGCGGCCGGGTCACGACCAATCTTCACCTGGCTGGTTGAAATTATCTCAGCAGTACTGTAATTAGTTGCGGCAGCCCCGGAACTTCGCCTTATGCAGCCAACAACTGACAGGCATGCCGTTGGAAACGTAATCGGCAGCGTAACGGTGACATATCCGGCCCCGCCGCTCGATACCTGCCCCCATTGAACAATCAAACCATTGCTTAGGTTTATATAACCAGACGTAGCCAGCGACATTCCGACTTCGGATAAAATCTCATTCCATGTTGTAGAGGTGTCCTGATTGATGAACACCCTGGCGTGAGCGGGGGCCGACACCTGGCCTTTAACATGGATAGCCCCGGCATGTGCTGAGTGGGTTGGCAACGATCCTGTAACAAACGGAGAAAGGCGCAAATGTCCTTTTGCACCTGAACCAACGACGAATTGGCCAGCATAACCCGCCCCTGATACGCCTCCATAAACACCCGCGCCCGAAACAGTTTCCCCAATAACTCCGTACTTGGAGCTGCTAAGTCCCCATACTCCGTGAGCAGCAATCGTTGACAGCCCAAACTTTCCGATGACATCATCAGCGCCATAACTGTTAAGGCCGATTGAGGCCATAATGTTATCTGAAGCATCATAAAACCTCGCCTCATCGGTCACCGTGTCAACAATAAACCGTTTTCCGCTGGCCGCCGTTCGCAAGGTCGAGCCGGTAATGGTGCCGGCCACGATTTTACCTGCCTCAGCGGTCCCGCCCAGATCGGCGTCATCGGCCAGCTGGCTGGTGTAGGTGTAATCGTTGGCTATAATATTCCACGACGTACCATTATGCTCATGGAGCACAAAGGTATCGGTCTTATACCACAGGTCGCCAGCAGTACCTGCAGGCTCGCTCGTCTGCCGATAAATTGTGTTTTGCGTTGCGCCCGTCGCAATGCCGCCCAGCTTTGTCGACAGCGTGCCGGTGGTGAAGCTACCCGACAACCAATTAGAAATATAACCGGCTGAGTTGAGCGCGCTGATCCGCACATTATAGGTTGTATCATCCTTTAATAGCGGGATGACAATGCTGGTATCAATGCGGCTGTGCGTCTTACCAGCGGGCTGGTAATCAGAATCGGTCGATAACTTATACTCGACATCGTAACCGACCACCGAGGTATCAGCCGTTAATGTCCAGCTGATCAACTGACCCATCACCTCGAGGCCATCGGTGGACGTTGTCAGAAAATCAGCCGCCACCAGGGCCGTCGGCGGTGCGACGGTTGTCAAGTCACCAACACTACTGACAGCGATCACCTCAGGCGTGGTCCCTGTTGCGTTTTCTATACCGAATATCGAAACGCCGCGCGCCATGAACTCATACGTTACGCCGTCCCGAGCAACAATCTGCACGGCCTCATTGCTGGCCCCGGCCGCCACCCTGGTCCAGGCCGTCGTGCCTTGCACACGATAATAGACGTTGGCATAGCTGTAATTACCATCGGTCGGCGGGGTGATCGTCACCTCGATCGAGGATAAATTACCCGCCGCAGATATTGGCGTGTTGGTGTATTCAGCCAGCGCGATCAATAACGGGTTGCTGGTCGCGGCCGGCACATCTTCCTGCGGCGCGATATTTTCCGGTACATATTGATAATGAAAGTTTGCCAGGCGCTGATCACCACCACCCAGGCCGACAAAATAACTCGAATTACCAGGGATCGACGCATCGTCATAAATCGGCTTTGAGATCCGCGTGCCCTGCACCGGCGTTGCGCCGAGCAATGCGGTCAGGCGATTATTAGGGATCGCCACCCCCTCACCATCGAGCAACACCAGGCACGCACCCGGCGCACCACCGCCACCCGAGCCGGCATAAAGCCCGAAAAATGCCGTCTGCCCACCCAGCGACCCATCGGTGCCACTCAAATCAATCGAGCCACTCGCCCCGTGCGAAAACCCGCGACAAACAAACATCAGACCGGCACCACTGGCACCGCCGGCGCCACCATTGGCCGACTCTGCAGGTGGTGTACCGCTTGAGCCGATACCACTGCCGCCGGACGTGCCGCGCAGATCCGTCGGGATCCCGCCCACGCTGGCGCCATCACCGTTAGTCAGGGTCAGATCCGGGAACGTATCAAACAAGCCCCGCGCCAGGTCGGCCTGCTGACTGGTATAAGTCGAAATCCACGCCGCAATCACCAGGTCAACACCACCACCGGCGCGCGTGGACCCGACAAACCCTGGCACACCCGGCGTCTCGCTGGCCGTCACACCAGGTCGGCCCGCACCTACGCCATCCCATGCGCCGTTGTTTTGTATGTGCCCCTTGGCCCGCACCTGGACGTTTTGCGTAATTGTCACCGTGACACCGCTATCGATCTGCAGCGGGCCGTTGTAATAATAAATCGCGGCCGCGTTAGTGATATCGGCATGACCAGGCAGCGTACAATCTGCCTGAATATGACCGACGCCACCGGTGGCGGTAAATGCGCCGGGGTAATTCGTGTCGAGATACCCCTGCAGCTCAATGCCCGCCGACGTGTAATAACTGTCAGCCAGCGCCTGCGCTGCCAGTGTTGGCGCAATGGCCTGCGCCTTTTCAGCCGAGCCAAACAGATCAAGCGTGACCTGCCCTGTTAATGAGTCAATGCGTGTGCCCTGGACCTCAAAGGCGCGATCGAGGGTCGTAGTGTCTCCGGTAAAATCACGCACATGCGCCATCGTCACCCGATCGATATCACCGACCTCGACCGTGTTGAGACGATCAAACGCGCGCACACTCATGCGCAACGGCGGCCCAGCGTAACGACTGCGCAACGCATCAAAACGCTGCGATAAAAATGCTTGTGTATGACGCGACCCATGCAAGCCGCGAAACTCCAGCGTCAACCGCTCACCCAAACCGTGACGGCTGATCGAGCCGTTATCCTGCAACAAATACTCGCGCGTTGTTTTTTCGCCGATCGGGTCATAATTCCACTTGACGATCACCTGGTTGTGAACCGATCGCATATCGTGGGTCAGCGGCTGAGTCTGCACGACATTACTACTATCAAGCACCACCGAGTGAGGTGCATCGGATAACACGCCCGACATCCGGCGCAAACCCAGCGCGCCGTCACTATAAACCGGGCTAAACGCACCTAGCAGCTGATTGATCTGCTCCTCGATGAACTGCTTACCGTCTTGCTTTTCTTCACGCACAAAGCGCAGATTTATGCCCACCGTGTCATCGGCAGGATCCCACCAGTCAACACCGATCCCGGTAAAGTCGGACGCCCTGACATAAATCGGATCGATGTTAAGGTGCCAACCATCCGGCAAGGTTTTACCAGGCTGACCATAAAGCTCACCTGTCAGCAACGCATAAGCGAGTTTAGGCGCGGGCATTTCCAGGTACACGAGCTCGGCGACTTCGGGCTTGCGATCATCATCGGCACCGGCGTCGACCTTGTGCTCAGCCCGCTTGGTACTCAATGCGCCACGGGTCACATTACCAAAGGCGTTGGCCGTAATGTTGGCCACTGGACAGCGGATCGCCTCATCGTCAAGCCAGATATAGACCACCTCGGCACCCGGTGCATCGGTATAGCTGGCACCATGCGCCACCGCCTGGAACTTGGATGTATCAATAACCGGGATAGTGGTGGCGTTTTCATCAATAGTTGCCGTCAATCGTGTCAGCGCGGTGTCGAAAATATCCTGCCGCACACTGCGCTGGATATCCGAACAGGACACCGTATAAACGCCCATGTCGACACTGATATTGTCGATGATCTGCGTCTGAAATAGCTCGTATTCTGACCAGGGCGCGCCCTCATAACCCCGATAAAAACGCAGGCGTTTTTTGCGCAAGCCGTTACCGCCGGCGAGCTTGGATGCGATCAGCGTCGTTACGGACTCACCACGATCGAGCAACGCAACAGTGATCGCCCCGATGGTGGCGATGGCCTTGATAGGGTCGAGTTTTTGCGAGATGGCGCTGACCGACTTGACCACGCCGTGCGTAACCACTGCCCCACCGGGCAATGCGGCATCACTGTGCGAGGTAAAATAGTGCAGGTCGGTGTTAGCCGTATCAAAAGCCACCTCAATGACATAGCGCGGCGACTTGTTGGGCGACTCATTATGAGCCGCAAAGACTGGATTATCCTGTCTCATATTTCACGCAGCGGCAGTCGCAAGGTATAGAAAAAAACGCCATCAGCCACCGGGAGAAAATCAGCGCGCGGCATTTCAACGGTCACCGGATTATCAGGCACCGCCACCGTACCCCAAGCGTCAAAGGTAAATAGCTCACCGCCCTCGACCGACGCAAAGAACTCCTCCCACTGCGGCAGGTCAGCGCGATCAAACGGCACCGTCAACAGATCCCAGCTGCGATCAACGCGCAGATATATCGTCTCAGGATCACCACCGATCGCCTGATTGCGCGCTTTATTAGGTGCGCGCCTTGATGCCAGTGGCGGCTGTATGCCGATCTCAATGGCATACTCGACCGTCGCCGTGTGCCCTGGAATGATCGCCCGCTTGGCGATATATTTAAAAACACTCATGCCTGCCGCACCACGGCAGCCTGTCGGCTGGTGCCGGAGAATATCACCTCATCACGATCGGCAATCATCCCCTTTAACGAAGCAAATACGCGTTGCTCCATAAAATCATCCCAACCATACACGTCACCGTGGAGATGGACCTCCAATTTCTTGACATCACCCTGGTCATTGGCCGCCGGCAGGCCCGTAACCGGGCTGGCATCATAGGTCGGCAGCGCAGCAGTACCGCCACCACCGCCGACAGAACCACCAGCGCCACCACCGCCATAGGATGACGACTCGATCGCGCGCACCTGCTCCAAACCAAGCAACAGGTGCCCGGCAGCCATAAAACCGGCCAGCGGCTGCGGGTACTTGGCCAACGTCTTACTGGCACCCTCACGGGCATTGTTTAGCGCAATAGCACCTGAGGAAATCTTGTTTATCTCAAAGGCGGCCCGACTGTGTGTTGCAATCGACCCGGTCATTGCCTCCATCTCACTTGCAACCGTTACCGCCTGACTTTTAAACGATGACTGCGTAAACCTTTGCATTTCATTGAGACCCTGGTGCCGGACCTTGGCCAGGTTATTCATCAGGATCGCCTGCTGACTTACCATTAAGGCATGACCACGCTCCTCACTGATCAACTGATCATCGACAGACTTTTGGATCATCTCAGCGCGGCGCGCATAGGACAGCGCGAGTGTCTCCTCCTCAAATAGCATCGTTTCTTGTAACTTCAACGCATTGGCGCGGGCCTTGTCATTCAGGGCCTGACCAACATCGGCACCCAGGTCACCAGTAAAGCCCTTGCCTTTCTTGACATCAAACTCGACCGTCTTGCCCTCCAGCAAATCAATCTGACCCTGCAGCTCTTGAGCAATCATCAGGCGCAACTCGGTCACCCGCTTATAACCAGCCTTGGCCTCGGCGAGATACTCATCACTGACATCGCCGAAGGTTACCTTTGACAAGGCCAGCTGCATGTCGGCACCGACCTCGCGCGCTGCGGCTCCGATCTCATAGATCGATATCTTTGCGCCCGACAGCGCCCGCTTTGAATAATTGACAGCATCCGGCGTACCCTCGGCCAGCAGGTTCAAATATTCAGCAGTTGCGGGCCCCGCCTCGGTCACGATGACATTGGCTACACCGCGAGCGGACGCCCCGATCCGAAACATGGCATCCTCCATCTCCTCGGAACGCTTGGCCGTGGTCTCGTCGATCGCATAACCGAGATCGCGCGCCCTTTTCGCAGCCTCACCTAGTGATTCGGCGCTCTCATCTATGATAGGGATCAGCACCCGTGATTCATCACCCATTAAAGCACTGATCGCAGCCATCTTTTGGCCGCGATCATTCAAGCCACGGATCGCATCGGCGTAACTGTTGAATAGCTCATCCGGACTTTGCTCTGCCAGGGCCTTGGTATCCAGACCGAGCGTTTTGAGCCATACGGCGGCAGCCCCGCCACCGGTGGTATTAAACTCACCCAGGCGCTTGGTCGCCTTAACCAGGGCCTCATCCATCGCCCCAACGCCGGCCGTGGTAAATTCCTGAGTAATATAATGCATCTCACCCAGGCGAGTGATATTAATACCCAGCTGCGCGGACTTTTTAGCCAACGCATCATTAGCCTCCAGAGTGGAATTGACCAGCCCGACCATACCCCGAACACCAGCCACACCCAGCAACACCCCACCGAGCTTGAGTGCTACACTGCCCAAGCCGTTAAGATTAGACTCAGCGCTCTTGACGGCCGCCTTGGTCGCATCCTTTGCGGTGATTGTATATTTTGACTCCGGCTTTCTCATCGTGCCCCCATTAGTTGATTGAGCAACTCCATCGCCTCCAGATAATCATTAGGCTGATTAAGCAAGCCCGGCTTGCCATCCGGGCATAACATGTGCCCCGCCCGATAATGGCTGTGCAGGCGTAACAGCGAGTGACTAAAGTCAGTGATCATCGGCAGCGGGCAGGTGTCGAGCTTTATTTTTTCGACACCGCCCTCGATGATCCATTGCTTATTGGGCGCCGGGTTACTGGCATCACAGTGCCGACCCCATTCACATGTTGCGCAGCCGAATCGCTTGGCATTGCGACTGACATCGGCTGCGATTATGAGTTTTTTCGGGATTCCTCGCCGAGCGTACTGGCCTTGATAATCTCAGTCGCCAGCTCAACACGATCAGCGACATGTATCAGGCAGTGATTCTCCAGTACTGCCTTGACCGGCCCCTGGTCATCACAAAAATTTTCCCAATCATCCAGACCGTAAATCAGTGTCAACGTCAGACCCCTGCCGGTGATATCCATATCGCCGAGCGCATTAAACGATAACTCGGGCCGCACGTTACCCATCTGTTCACCGTTGAGCTTGTGAACCTTAAAGCGGGTCGGGTCCGGGTCTTTTATTTGTGACTTCGGTGTGTACCAATACGGGGCGAACCCGCTGAGTGCTTTTATTGCCATGCGTCACCTCAATCGAAAACGATAGTCAGGGCGCCTTTAACGGCAAAACCGATCGTCTTGGTCAGCACCTCATCACGATCACCTGGTGCAACATCACGGTAATAGACATCCGTCGCCGCGATGCTGATCTTGTTATATTGCGTCGAACCCACCGGGCCGACATCGATGGTTTTGATCGTGCCGGCCTTCCATTCGCCAACCCAATCCTGCGTTGCGACCGTGGTGTCCTCAGGATCAAAAGATCCCGTCACCCCGCTATCACCGCGACCAGTAATGCGCGTCTCACCAAAGCCGTCGCTCGCGTTGGCATTGGCTGGCGTGTTCACCGCGTTATTGAGCTCAAAGGTCACATTGTTAATCACCGGCGTATATTCACCACCCAGGCCCTGGTCCAGCGTCATCGCCACACCGACAAACGGTGGTGGCTCGGTGCCGTCATAGGTACACGTCGGCAACGCCGCATCAACCGGGTCAACCGTATGACCGGTAAAGGTAACATTCACCAGCAGATCATCGCCCGAAGTACCTGCAATGCTGGCATTGGCTCGCACACCGGTAAGGGTGTACTTTTTGCCGTCAACAAAGTCCTCGATCTTGACCGATTCAAAACCAGTATCGGCCAGGGTATAGGTCACCTTTTCACTGCCCGGCGTGGTATCAACGGCTGACTGAAAACCCAGCGCCCGCAAGGTTGCATCACCCTCAGGCAACACCGTCGCAGAATAGGCCGCACCCGCACCGCGCAACCGGACCAGGCCGGCCAACGTCATCAACGTACCACCAAAACCGGCCTGTAATGGATTCATGCTGTCGGCGCTCTTACGCGCGATCATGCGCGCATTGGCATGAGACCATTGCGGCTCCTCGATCAGCACCGCATGATCGGCGCCCGTCAGTGCAACCGCGCCCTGATAGCTCGGTTCGACACCGATTAAAACGCGCTTATTTTTCAGCATTGCTTATCTCCTTAGATGGGTTTTTATTATCAGTGGCAGGCTTAACAGGCACACCATCCACCACCAGGCCACCCTTAACGGGAGCTGGCGTGGCGCGACGTTGAACCGGCTCAATATCCTTGGTTTTGTTTTCTGTTTTCTTTGTCATGCTTATGCTCCAGGGTCGTTATAGGCTCGGCGGTACTGTATATAAAACTCTTTTGTCATCATGGCCGTGGTCTCAGCGCCCTCGCCGTCGATGTCGGGCTCGCTGGCACCACCCTCACCGATCTGCTTGACGATCATGCTCAGCCCCAGCTGCAGGTCGGCCATCAATGCGACGATCACTTCTTGCTCGATCGTCGACAAACGCTGATCAGCGGTCTGCGTATCACTCGGCCGTGCGTGCATATCAATACTGACAGTCAACCACCAATAGGCTGCCGGCGTAATACTCTCATCGCCATCAGCCGGAACATTACCGCCACGATAAACCGACAGAAATTCATCAACATCATCAGGGATCACATGCACACGACCGCGCTCGATGTTGCCTGCAGTCGTTGTCAGCCCCGTCAGCAACGCGATAACACGATCGATAATCGTCTCGACTTTATTGAT
>Ga0316187_10005724_pt1 | contig 10736 bp, 9 predicted proteins | sample CroRivburrow1_MG_FD_204927 | JGI IMG/M metagenome (GOLD analysis project Ga0316187, IMG submission 204927) | Coastal sediment microbial communities from Maine, United States - Cross River worm burrow 1 | ecosystem: Environmental > Aquatic > Marine > Coastal > Sediment | place: USA: Maine...
CCCACCGACTTTGCGGGCCGACACCATCGGCGGTGTCTGCAGGATCGCCCCGCGGAATCGTCCGAGGATCGCTTCCACATCGGCCGCAGACACCGGCATGGGTTCTCGCGACAGGATGGCTCCATCGGCATCTAGCGTGTCGGTGGCGACGCCGAAGATCGCTGTGGTGGCGTACTCCTTGGGGAATCCTTGTACGAAGCGAAGCAGGCGGGTGGCGTGCCCGAGTCCCAGCACAAGAAGCCCGGTTGCCATCGGATCCAGGGTCCCGGCGTGGCCAACCTTCTTCATTCCCGCCAAACCGCGCACCTTGGCGACGACGTCGTGGGACGTCCATCCCTGTGGTTTGTCGACCAGCAGAAAGCCGTTCATTCCGGGCACCTCAGAGCTGCCCCAGAATCATCTCGATTGCGGCCTCGGGCCCACCTTCGAACGTGAACCCGGACGCGTTGTGGTGTCCGCCTCCGCCGAAAGTCGCCGCGATAGCCGCGACGTCGATCGCGCCGCGCGAACGAAGGCTGCCTTTGGTGACGCCGTCGTGAACCTTGAGCAGACAGGCCACTCCGGCCTCCTCCGCGATTCTGATGAGGTCGATTAGGCCATCCGTGTCTTCGAGACTGACGCCCGCATCGGTGGCATCGTCGACGTACATAACGGACCACACAAGAGACTTCTCGGCGTCGAGCCGACAGCGGCCGAGCACACGCCCGGCCACTTCGAGATATCCGAAAGGCGACTCTTCGTACAGCTGCCGGCCGACGACGTCAGGCTGCACCCCCGCCTCGATGAGTTCCGCCGTTATCCGGTGGACGGCGGGTGTCGTCACTGAGTACTGGAAGCGGCCGGTGTCGGTTACCAGCCCCACGTAGAGCGCGGTGGCGACCTCGGGGGTGATCTCCCAGCCCAGTTCCCGGATGAGCCGGTACACCATCTCGGCGGTGGCGGCTGCAGTGGAGTCGATATAGCGCACGTCGCCAAAGCCACCGTTGGAGATGTGGTGATCGATCACGAGCACCTTACCGGCGTGTTTGGTGAGGGCGGCGGCGCTCCCCAGCCTCGACTCGGCGGCCGTGTCGCAGGCGATGAACAGGTCGAGCGGTACGGGCACCTCATCGACCGGGAGATACGGCGAAGCATCGAGGAACCGAAACTGGCTCGGCATGACGAACGGTTCCCCAAACGTGACGTGGGCAGTCTTACCGGCACGGCGTCCCGTCAGGGCGAGGGCCAGCGCCGCTCCCATGGCATCGCCGTCGGGCCTGATGTGGCCGACAGCGACGAAGGAGCCGGCCGCCTCAATGACGGCAGCTGCCTGCTGAAGGGTCTGGCGCTCGTCGCTCACCTCATTCATCGGAATCCGCCTCGAGGTTCTGCAGCAGCTGGCTGATGCGGAGCCCACGCTCCAGCGCGTCGTCGAGCCGGAACTCGAGGACGGGCGTGTACTTGAGGTGACCGACTCGGGCAATCGTCTTTTGGATCCGATGATGGGCCGACTGCAGCGCTTGGGTCGAGCCCTCGGCCTCCTCGGGATCGAGAACCGAGAAGAAGACCGTGGCCCGGCGGAGATCCGGGGCTGTTCGAACCGCCGTGATCGTTACGAAGCCGAGCCGCGGGTCTTTCAGCTTGGTGACTTCTTCCGCGATCACCTCGCGCATCAGCTCGTTGACCTTGCGCATACGCGAGGTGCGGGGCCGCTTCATTGCTCATGCTCCAAATGTGAAATCGAATATTCGAGTATCTCGACATCGGGCCGCGCCTCGACTGCTTTGCGCACTGCGACGAGAATCCGGTCTAGTTGGCCCGCCTGCGGAGCCACTGCGGCCACGCCGATGGCAGCCCGTTGCCACTTGTCCTGGTGATCGATCTCGGCAACGCCAACATGCAGCTTACGGTCGAGATGGCTGATCAACGATGTCACCACGTGCCGTTTCTCTTTGAGCGAGCCCACACCCCTCATCAGAAGCTCCAGCCGCATCGATCCTGCGTACATCGAGTTGCTCGACCGCTAGGTGCGGGCGATGGTGCGCACCTCGAAGGACTCGATCGTGTCGCCCTCTTTGATGTCACGGAAATTCTCGAGCCCGATACCGCACTCGAAGCCGGTGGCCACGGTTTGAACGTCCTCCTTGAACCTGCGCAACGATGCAATCCGGCCCTCATGGATGACAACACCATCGCGCACCAGCCTCGCGGCGGCGTTGCGATTGATCTCGCCTTCGGTGACGTAGCAACCGGCCACGAGGCCATAGCGGGGTGCGCGGAAGGTGGCCCGCACCTCAGCGACGCCGAGGAAGCTCTCGACCTCATCGGGTGCCAGCTCGCCGATGAGCAGTGACTCGATGTCGTCGAGCATCTCGTAGATGATCGAGAAAGTCCGAATGTCGATAGCCCGCTCCTTGGCAGCCTTGCGAGCCGAGGAGTCGGGGCGGGCGTTGAACCCGTAGATGATGCCCTCGGAAGCTTCGGCGAGCATGACGTCGTTGGCGGTGATGCCACCGACTCCGGCATGAATGATGCTCACCTTGCCGTCGTCGCGCTTGATCTTGCCGACGGCGTCGCGCAGGGCCTCGAGTGATCCGTGAGCATCGGCCTTGACGACTAGAAGCAGCTCGGCGTGATCCTCCGTGCGCAGCGTCTCGAGCAGTGCGCCCAGTCGCTCGGTGGCGGTCGGGACGACAAAATCGGCGGCCCGGATCCGATCGGCCTCCGCCTCGGCAAGCTTGCGTGCTATCCGCTCGTTCTGAACCACCTGGAACATGTCGCCTGCGGACGGAAGCTCGCCCCACCCCGTGATTAGTACCGGAGTGCTCGGACCGGCCGCGTTCATCTGTTTGCCGTTCTCGTCGAACATGGCGCGCACCCGGCCGGAAACCGCGCCCGCAACCAGCGCGTCTCCCTTCTTGAGGGTGCCGCGCTGGACAATGACGGTGGCCATGGCGCCGCGACCCACCTCGAGCTGAGACTCGATGACGGTGCCGACGGCAGCAGCCTTCGGATTGGCCTTGAGTTCTTCAACTTCGGCCACGATTGAGATCATCTCCAGCAGCTCGTCGACCCCGGCGCCGGTGAGGGCCGACAGTTCGGCCGACACGATGTCGCCGCCGAGCTCCTCAACGACCAGCTCATGCTGAGTGAGCGCGGCCCGCACCCGGACAGGATCGGCCGCCTCTAGGTCCATCTTGTTGATGGCAACGATGATCGGTACCTCGGCAGCCTTGGCATGGTTGATCGCCTCAACGGTCTGGGGCATAACCCCGTCGTTGGCAGCGACGACGATGATCGCGATATCGGTGACGTCGGCGCCACGGGCACGCAGCGCGGTGAACGCCTCGTGGCCCGGAGTGTCGATAAAAGTGATTTTCGAACCGTTGCGGTCGATCTGATAGGCCCCGATGTGCTGGGTGATTCCGCCGGCTTCACCGGCAACAACATTGGCGCTGCGAATCGAATCGAGCAGCTGGGTCTTGCCGTGGTCGACGTGGCCCATGATGACGACGACCGCCGGCCGCGGTTCGAGGGAGGCCGGATCGTCCTCGTACTCCACCAAGCTGCGCCGGGGGCCTTCGTCGACCTCTTCGACCTCGGGGGCGAGCTCGACGAGCACTTCCCATCCGAAGTGGGTGCCGAGCGGTTCGATCGCATCGACCGGGATCTGCCCACCGCCGGGCACGATCTCGCCCATGTTCATCAGCTCACGCACGATCTCGCCGGTACGCTCTCCGATGAGGCGACCGAATTCATGGGCCGTGATGCCCTCGGTCACCTCGATGATCCTGTCTTCGACGGGCTCTTCGCCATCGGTCTCGACCGGAGCCGCGTCTTCCCCGGAAGGAGTCTCTATCGCATCGGGTGCCTCTGTCGCATCGGAGGCCGCGGCAACAGGCTCAACGACCGGCGCCTCAACCGACGGAGGTTCAACGACCGGCGCTTCGACGGCTGGCGCTTCGGCAACAGGCTCTGGCTCTGGCTCCGCCTGGTACGAGAGCTTGACGAGAGCCACCCCGTCCTCGTCGAGACCGGAGGACGCCGTCTTCACCTCGATACCGAGCTCCTGAGCACGCGCCAGCACCACCTTGGACTCCAGCCCAAGCTCCTTGGCCAACTCATAGACTCGCGTTTTTGCCAAATCTCACCTCCGGCGGACGCATTGGGGTGCGCCCACCCATAACTACTTAAGCGGATTGCTCCGCATCTTGGTCGGCGGTCGCCCCCACGTCGACCGTCTCGGCGCCTTCTGCGGCGTCGGGAGAATCGATCGAATCGGGGGAATCAGGACTATCGGGGCTATCAGGCGAATCCGGGCTCTCAGCCGCCGCAACGACCTCTTCAGCAGCCCCTTCGGTGGGCGCCTCCGGTGCAGCCTCTGGCGCCTCCTCAACGGCTTCATCGAGAGCGGCCTCAACGGCGGCTGGGGCTGGAGCGGCCTCTGGCGCTTCCTCAACGGCTTCTCCAGGAGCGGCCTCAACGGCGGCTACGGCCGGAGCAGCAGCTTCGGTCGATTCGTCTGCAAGTGCCGCACCGTCGGCCGCGGCACCCTCGGCCGCGGCCAGCGCCGCGTCTTCTTCGTCGGTGGGTAGCAACCCGAGGTCCTCGGATTCGGACCGGATGTCGATCTTGTACCCGGTTAGTCGGGCTGCCAGTCGGGCATTCTGGCCTTCCTTGCCGATTGCCAGCGACAGCTGGTGGTCGGGCACGATGACGGTGGCCACCATCTCTTCATCGTCGAGGCGCACTTCCTTGACCCGGGCCGGTGACAGCGCCTCGGCTGCGAAGGCGGCGGTGTCTTCCCGCCACTCGACGATGTCGACCTTCTCGCCACGCAACTCGTTGACGACTTGCCGCACGCGAGATCCCCGAGCACCCACACAGGCACCGACGGGGTCGACGTTGGGGTCGTTGGAGAGAACGGCGATCTTGGTGCGATGGCCGGGCTCGCGCGCGATGGCTTTGATCTCGACGTCACCGTCGACCAGTTCGGGAACCTCCAGCTCGAAGAGCGAGCGGATGAACTCGGGATGGCTGCGGGAGACGACGATCTGGGGGCCTTTGCCCTCGCCGCGTACTTCGAGGATGTACGCCTTTACGCGGTTGCCGCGCTCGAGGCGCTCGTAGGGAATCCGCTCCGACGAAGGCATGATCGCCTCGGCGTCGCCGAGGTCGAGCATCGCGTAGCGATGATCGGACTGCTGGATTATGCCGGTGACCAGGTCGCCCTCGCGGCCTTCGTAGATGTCGAAAACCTGTTCCCGTTTGGCGTCGCGCAACCGCTGCACGATGACCTGCTTGGCCGTGGTAGCGGCGATCCGACCGAAGTCATCGGGAGTGTCTTCCCACTCCCTCGTGACATTGCCGTCTTCATCGAGCTCCTGGCCGTAGACCAGGATCTCGCCCGAATCTGCGTCGATGGTCACACGCGCCTCCTCGGCGGCTCCCGGCGTACGCTTGTAGGCCGAGACAAGCGCGTTGGCGAGCGCGTCGAGGATGGTGTCGGTGGGAACACCCTTCTCCCGCGCTACGAGCTCGAGCGCTTCGAGGACTTCGTTGATGTCCATCGTCTTACCTCTCTACAGCCGGGAACCCGGCTTGGCTGTTTTCTTCCATTCAAAGACCGTCCGCGCCGAGGCGACATCGTCGTACTCGATCCGGCGCGGTTCGCCGTCGATCGAGATCGTGAACGACGAGTCGTCGGCTGCGGTCAAAACTCCAGTGTGCGTCCGGTCGCCGGCCACCGGGGCGGCCGTCTTCACCTTGATCTCCTTACCCACAGACTTCTCGTAGTGCCGGGGACGGCGCAACTTGCGCTCGAGCCCGGGTGAGCTCACTTCGAGAGTGTATGAGCCCTCGAACGGATCGAGTTCGTCCAACACGCGAGACAGGCCACGCGACAGCTTGGCGATCCGACCGACGTCGACGGTCGCACCGTCGGAGGTCTCGTCGATCGTTACGCGAATGATCCGACCTGAATCGGCCCCGAGCGTCTCGAGGTCGTCGAGTTCCAGATGCTCAGCAGCAACGTAGGACTCGACCTCACTCCATAGCCGGTCAGGCACGCTGCCCACTTCACACTCCTCCGGGTCGGTACATCTCCTCCCAGCACGAAACAAGGCGGGCGACCCGCCCACCTTGAAGATGATCTCAGCTGGTCGTCAGAGTATAACAGCTTGCGAACTTGCCAAGAACCGACGAGCGAACCCTATCGAGCCGCCTCGACCAGGCCTTTTGCGTGTCCCACAACGGCATCGAGGGCAATCTCGGAAGACTCTCCCTCGGCCCTTGCCACGAATTCAGCGACACCGTCGGCCAGGCCACGGGGCCCGAGAGTGACCCGAAATGGGATGCCGATTAGCTCAGCGTCGTTGAACTTCACGCCGGGGCGCTCGTTGCGGTCGTCGAGGAGCACATCGATGCCGGCGGATTGAAATTCGGCGTAGATCTTCTCTCCCGCCGCCATCGTGACCTCGTCGGTCTTAACGAGGGTCACAACAACTTCCCACGGCGCCACCGCCACCGGCCACACCAGGCCCTTGTCGTCGTTGTGCACCTCGGCGACGGCGGCCACTGCCCGGCCGAGGCCGATGCCGTAGGAGCCCATGATGATCGGCTGTGCCTTGCCGTTCTCATCGAGAACGGTGGCGCCGAAGGCCTCTGAGTACTTGGTCCCCAGCTTGAAGATGTGGCCGACCTCGATCGCTTTGTACACGTCGAGTGCGCCGTCGCAGTTGGGACAGCCCTCCCCTGCTTTGACTTCACGTAGATCCACCCACTGCGACACCGCGATGTCGCGCTCGATGTCGACGCCCCGGTAGTGGAAGTCGTCCTCGTTGGCGCCGGTTGTCATCGCCACCCGGCCCTGCAATTGCGGGTCGGCGATGATGCGGACGGTTTCTATCCCGACGGCGCCGAGGCTGCCCGCATGGGCTCCTAGCAACTCGACGATCTCGTCCTCGTGCGCCGGACGCAGCTCGCCCGCCAGCAGGTGGTCGACCAGCTTCTGTTCCTGGAGCGGATGGTCGCCCCGCATGAGGGCGAGTACCGGCTCGCCGTCGGCGATGTAGACCAGCGTCTTGATCTGGTTCTCCGCAGACGCGCCTCCCTCGAAGTTGGCCAGCGCCTCGATGGTGCGGACTCCGGGCGTCGGGAACTTCTCGGCTGCATCGAGGGGTTCACCGTTGACGACTTCGGGAATTCGCGACCGGGCGCGCTCGACGTTGGCCGAATAGCCGCATTCCGACGAGTAGGCCACGAAGTCCTCGCCGGCAGGAGATTCGACCATGAACTCCACTGAGTCGGTGCCGCCCATCGCCCCCGAACTGGCTTCGACGGCGACCGTGTCGAGGCCCATCCGCTTGAAGATCTTCGTGTAGGCGGCGTGGTGGGCATCAAATTGTCTGGCCTGGCCTTCGACGTCAATGTCCAGCGAATACGAGTCCTTCATCACGAACTCACGCACCCGCAACAGGCCGGACTTGGGCCGGGGCTCGTCGCGCAGCTTGGTCTGGAAGTGATACCAGAGCTGGGGAAGTTGCTTGTAGGAGCGCAGCTCGCTGGCGACGATTGCGAAGATCTCTTCGTGAGTGATCCCCAGGACGTGGTCGACCCCGCGGCGGTCCTTGAGTCGGAACAGCTCGTCGATCTCCCAGCGTCCAGAGCGCTGCCACACCTCGGCCGGATGCAGCACCGGCATGAGGAACTCCTGGCCCCCGATGGCGTTGATCTCTTCTTCGATGATCCGCCGAACCTTGGAGCGCACCCGCCAGCCGGCAGGGAGCAACGAGTAGGAGCCCGACATCAGCTGGCGGATGTACCCACCGCGCACCAGCAGCTTGTGCGAGATCGCCTCCGCCCCGGCGGGATCGTCCCGCAGGGTGGGTATGAATGCTTGTGACCAACGCAAGGGGCTCTCCTGGGCTCAGCGGAGCGCGCAGGATAGTCGCAGCACTGGCACCCCCTATTCGGCCGGTTTACTCGCCGGTGGCCACGTCCGCCACCGCGGCCCGCCGCTCCGTTGCCTGATTGGCGTCGCCCTGGGTGCCGCGCAGCTCCAGCGCAACCTCGTTGGCCTCCCGGGCGGCGTTGGGGTCGGCGGCGGCCAGCCTGGCCTCGACGCCCTCCTCAGCCAGCAGGCGAGCCTCTTCGAGCAGCGCCGTGGCCATCTCGTCTTCGTTGACGACCCGAACCACCTGGCCCTTGATGAACAGGTGACCCCGGCCCCGTCCGGCGGCGATACCGAGATCCGCCTCCCGGGCTTCTCCGGGGCCGTTGACCACACATCCCATGACGGCCACCTGGATCGGGAGCTTCTCGGCCTCCAACGCCTCCCGCACATCCTCGGCCACCTGGATCACGTCGACCTCGGCGCGCCCGCAAGACGGGCAGGCAATCAAGTCCAGGCCGGAGCGTTCCCGCAACTTCAGGTATTCGAGCAGCTGACGCCCCGCCTTGGCTTCCTCCACCGGGTCGGCCGTGAGCGAGAAACGGATCGTGTCGCCGATCCCGTCGATCAGCAGTGACGCGATCCCCGCTACCGATTTGATCAACCCCCCGGGCGGCGGGCCGGCCTCGGTGACTCCTAGGTGGAGCGGGTACGTGATCTTCTCAGCAAGCAGGCGGTAGCTCTCGACCATCGAGGTCACGTCGCTGTGCTTCACCGAGATCTTGATGTCATGAAAGTCGACGTCTTCGAGATACCGGATCTCGAGCAACGCCGACTCCACCAGGGCCTCAGGCGTCGCAGAGCCATGGCGCTCCAGAATGTCCTTGTCGAGAGACCCGCCGTTGACCCCGACCCGGATCGGCAGCCCGGCGTCGGCCGCCGCCCGCGCCACCGTCTTGATCTGGTCCTCATTGCGGATATTGCCCGGGTTCAACCGCAGCCCGGCCACCCCGGCTTCGATAGCGGCCAGCGCCAGCCGGTACTGGTAGTGGATGTCGGCAATGATCGGTACCGGGCTCCGGGGAACGATCTCGGCCAACCCCTGGGCGGCTTCCACCGTATTGCACGTGATCCGCACGATGTCGGCCCCGGCCCCGCTGAGCGCATACACCTGGGCCAGCGTCCCATCAACGTCATCGGTCTTGGTAGTCGTCATCGACTGCACCGAAACCGGCGCCCCGCCCCCGACGGGAACGTTGCCGACGTGCAGTCGCCGGGTATCGGTACGCAGAGTTCTCACGCGAAGGATGCTAGGGCCTGGTCGATCGAATCGAGTTCGAGCTACCTACGGCGGCACTCAGGGCGTCGGCGAGAAACTCGCTCGAATCCTGATTCGAGCGAAATGCCTAGCCCGGGAAGTTCAGCGGGTCGACGATATCGAGGTATATGCCCATCAAACCGATCGCCACTATGAAGACGAACACCACGGCGGCGACCGGCAGCAGTTTGCGCACATCGGCCGGGCGGCCGCGGACTTTCTCGTACAGGGCGACCGCGAAATGGCCACCGTCGAGCGGGTACAGCGGGATGACATTGAGCACCCCGACAAAGACGTTGACGGCGGCGAGCCACATCAGAGCGTCCTGAAGAGGCCCGGCGATACGTGCCAGGCCGATAACGCTGATCGGCCGGCCATCAACGACGCCCACACTTTCCGAGCCGAACGCACGGGAGACGATGTCCGGAAAGTTGGTGACCAGGCTGCCCAGTCCGCTGAAGCTGTTGCGCGTGACGAACGCCAAATTATCCCAAGCATCTCCGGCCCCCTGGACAACGCTGACGTTCTCAGTCGCCTGTACGGGCCCGACGCCGAAGAATCCAACTGTCTCCCCGCCAACCTCCCGTGGCACGAGCACAGTCTCGAACTCCACAATCGTTCCGCCACGATCCACTTTTCCGGTCACAACTTCGCCGGGGTGGTCGTGTGCCGCGTCGACGAACGTCAGCCACGTATCAACTTCGACGCCCGCGAACTCAACGAGGATGTCCCCCTCTTGTACATCCGTCAGATACGCCGGCGCCACGACAACCGATGCCGTCGTCGTTTCCTCCATGACCTCGCCGTCGCGTTCAAATGTCACGACGGTCACGGCTCCCGGTTCCTTGGTCGCCAGCGGATCGCTTCCTTCGAGGGGCACACCGTCGATCTCGACGACCGTGTCACTGACGAAGATCTCGAGAGGATCGGGTTCAGGCTCCGCGCTCGGCGTGATCAACACGTCGGAAACCCGCGAGATCTCGGTAGTGAGCTCGCCCGGGCGTCCCCAGACCATCACGACCAGGAAGAAGAGGAAGAAGGCAATCACGAAGTGAGAACCGATGCCCGCGAGTACAACAACGGCCTTCTGCCAGAACGGCTTCTCGCGGTAGGTGCGGCCTTCATCGGCCGGATCGACTTCTTCGAGCGGGTTCATCCCGATGATGCGCACATACCCGCCGAGCGGCAACGCCTTGATGCCGTACTCGGTTTCACCGCGTTGCATCGACCATAGCCGTGGCCCGAACCCGAAGAACGCCTGGGTGGCCTTGATGTTGAAGGCCTTGGCCGCGACGAAGTGGGCGCCCTCATGGATCACAACCATGAGAATCACACCGACGATCAGAACTACTGAACCCATTGTTTTGGATGTCCCCTTTGGAATCTCCGGTCAAACGCTACCGCGATGTGGCCGCTACGCGGCCGCCCGCGGCGGCGCGAGCCTCGGCGTCCACCGCCAACACGTCCTCTACGCTATTCATCGGCCGCCATTCGACAGTCAAAAGGCAATGTTCGACAACCGCCTCGATGTCGAGGTAGCCGATGCGG
>Ga0316187_10005725_pt1 | contig 10736 bp, 8 predicted proteins | sample CroRivburrow1_MG_FD_204927 | JGI IMG/M metagenome (GOLD analysis project Ga0316187, IMG submission 204927) | Coastal sediment microbial communities from Maine, United States - Cross River worm burrow 1 | ecosystem: Environmental > Aquatic > Marine > Coastal > Sediment | place: USA: Maine...
TAACGATGCACTTTTCATGCACTGTTTACCCGCCCACCGGGGCGAAGAGGTCACAGCCTCCGTTATCGACCGGGAAGATAGTGTAGTATGGGAAGAAGCTGAAAACCGCATGCACTCACAGAAAGCATTATTGGAATTTTTAATCAATGGATAACATGACCGGCATGAAATCATTTCCAAGAATCCTCATTACCACCATCGTACTGATATGTGGGTATACTCAAGCTCAGGCCGAAGCCCGATATGTCACTGACCAGTTTAAAGTCATGATGCGCTCAGGTGAGGACGTTTCAAACAAGATCCTAAAAACACTCCCTAGCGGAACCCCTTTGACTCTCCTGGAGAGCAATAGCGAAACAGGATACTCAAAAGTGCAGACAGAAAGCGGAACTGTCGGCTATGTTCTTTCCCGCCAGCTAATGAAAACCCCAAGTGCCAGGAATCGTCTGGCCGCCATTGAAGCCAATCTCAAAACTGCCAAGGAAGAGCCCGAACGGCTCAGCCGCGAGCTGACAGAGACACAGGCAAAATTAAAAAAAGTCACAGCCCATTCTGCTCAATTACAGAAGACAAAAGACAAAATAGCCCAAGAGCTGGAGACAATCCGCCGCACTGCTGCAGACGCTATTCGAATGTCAGAAGAGCGAGTGGAGCTGCGCAAGAACGTAGCAGGCCTTACTCGCCAGATAGAGGATCTGAAACAAGAGAACAGAGACCTAAGCAATCAAAATGCCAGAAACTGGTTTCTGATTGGTGCTGCCGTCATCATTGCAGGCATTCTTATAGGCCTCATCCTGCCACGTCTGTACATTCAGCGCCGCAAAGACACCTGGGGATCATTGTAGCCCATCCTCCTGGTTCAATATTTAACCTCTCTTCAAGGCGTTTGGTTCCCATATTTAGCAAATAGACTTCAGCTCGCCCTCGGTTGTGCCGATTAACTGGTTAAGACCGCAGTCATCCAATTTATTGGTCTGGATCAGGGCGAGTTGTAGTTATGAAGATTGCCAATTCCAACGTTGAACTTTCAAGCAACCACAACAGGGTTGAGGAGCATCAACGCCGTGAGCAGCTAACAGTTTGGCGTGATAACGAGGAAGCCAGAGAGATCACAAGGCCACAAACAGAGGCTAGCGTGCGCATCCTCGCGGCCTCATTAAGCACCGAGTCTTTGGCAGTGCAAATCTCCCAAGAGGCACGCGCACTCCAACCTACAAAAGCCATCGCCCCAATAGACCAGCCAGATGAAGGCGAAATAACAGCCCTTGATGATCTCAAGATCTCCATGTTAAAGCTCCTAGTTGAGCATATGACGGGAAAGAAAATCGAGCTCACCAAACCTGAAGAGATAAAAGCCTCGGATCTTGAGGCTACAGCACCACCTCCAGCTCAAGGGCAAGCCACACCTGCTCCTGCTGAAACAGAGGGCTTTGGGCTTATTTATGACTACTATGAGTCCCATTATGAAGGTGAATTTACCAGCTTCTCAGCCACTGCCAATGTTCAGACTGAAGATGGGAAAGAGATCAATGTCCAAATTGAACTCAACATGAGCCGGGAGTGGTTCACCGAACAATCCTTAAACATACGCGCCGGTGATGCACTCAAAGATCCACTTGTGCTCAATTTCAATGGCAATGCCGCCGAACTCACTGAGACCAAATTCAGCTTTGATCTAGATGCTGACGGACATGAAGAGCAAATCTCATTTGTCGGCCCTGGCAGTGGTTTTCTGGTTCTCGACAAAAATAACGACAACATCGTTAATGATGGAAGCGAGCTTTTTGGCCCCTCCACAAATAACGGCTTTGATGAGCTGGCCGCTTATGATCAGGATCATAATAACTGGATTGACGAAAATGATGATATCTATAGCCAGCTACGCATCTGGTCAAAAGATGCAGCAGGTAATGACCAACTCATCGCTTTAGGACAGCGCAACGTAGGCGCAATCTACCTGGGGCATATTGACACCCCATTTCAGATTAATAACCAAAATAATGAACAACTTGGACAGATCAGATCCAGTAGTCTATTTTTAAATGAGGACGGTAGCGCGGGTACAGTCCAACAACTGGATTTAGTGGTTTAATCACCAGGAGATGAGAAATATCAATTAGCCAACCTTTTACCTAATTTCAAATTTTAGATATGATGCTCCATCTCAAAATATTGATGTAGCATTACTCAGGTACAGATACTCCACTGCACCATTAATACCAATAAAAAGCAGGAACACTGACATGATGGACTATTATTTAATCCCACCACAGAAAGATAGCATTTATACAATGCCTCATACTCTATACTTTAATCAGATGTCTGCGGGAGCAGGCAAAAACGATAAAGTTATTAATGTAAAATAGGCCTCATACTGATCAATATATATCTAATAACATCATACAATTTCGCCCACAGAATAATCGCCTTTTACGATAATAAATGACTACCTCTGATAAACTTAGCATCCTGCTCATCGAAGATGATGAGGATGACTACTTAATTGCCAAAAGGCATCTTCAGAACATTCCAGGCAAATCAATCACTGTTGACTGGGTTTCTTCATTCGAAGAAGCCAAAGAAGCATTAAAAACAAGCCAGCATGATATCTGTTTAATAGATTACAGGCTCGGAGAAAACACAGGTCTAGAGTTAATCCAGTACGCACAAGAGATAAGGTACCGAACCCCCACCATCATCCTGACAGGTCAAGCAGATTATGAGACCGATATAGAGGCAACTGAAGCTGGCGCTGCTGATTACCTGGTTAAAGCAGAGCTTGATTCACGACAGCTTGAACGCACTTTTCGTTACACCATCAAAATGCAGCACACCATGGACAGGTTACGGCAAGCCAGAGACCATCTTGAAGCAGAGGTTGAGACCCGCAAGCAAACAGAAATAAACCTGGTTAAGGCCATGAAAGCCGCAGAGGTCGCAACCCTAGCAAAGGCCGAATTTCTATCCAACATGTCACATGAGATGCGCACGCCTATGCATGCCATTTTGGGTTACGCTGAATTAGGGGCATTGGATGTAGAAACATCACCCAAAGAAAAACTGACCCAATACTTCACACGCATCACCAGCAGCGGCCAACGCTTAATGGAGTTAATTACAACGCTTCTGAACCTTACCGAACTGGATGCTGGGCATAAAGAGTTTGATATGCAAGAGGCTGACTTGCTGGAAGTCATGCAGGCCATAATTGCAGACTATGCACCACAGATTAATAGCAAATCACTCACAGTTGAAGCCAGGGCAGAAGAAGCACGCTGCATGGCCCAGTTTGACGCAATACAGATCATGCAGGTTATGAATGGCATGCTCGATAATGCCATCTGTTATACGCCCAGCGAGCGGCAACTTACGCTTTCCCTAACCCCTGCTGAATTAGAAAATAGAGATGGAAGCACTGTAGCAGCCATCACCTTCAGCTTGTCGGATCAAGGCGTAGGCATACCGGCGGATGAACTTGAAAGCATATTCGGTGCATTTGTACAGTCAACAAAAACCAAAACCGGTGCTGGAGGCACCGGTTTAGGTCTAAACATCTGCAAGAAAATTATTGAAGGGCACAGCGGCAGAATTTGGGCAGAAAACAACCCGCAAGGCGGCGCAACAGTTTCCTTTACCATTCCACTCCTGCAAACAGTTACCTATGACATCTAGCCTTGCTTTAGTTGAGATAAATCTCTCACCGCACCACGGGCAGCACTGGTCGCCAGCGCAGCATAAGCCTGCAACGCCTGACTCACCACTCGCTCACGTCCTTCTGGTTTCCAGGCTGCTGCACCCTTCGCTTCCATAGCTTGTCGGCGACTGGTCAGCACATCTTCAGTAACAGCAATTTTGATACCGCGATTGGGGATATCAATCTCAATCAGATCACCCTCTTCAATCAGCCCAATATTGCCGCCTTCAGCCGCCTCCGGTGAGCAGTGGCCGATGGAAAGACCAGAGGTGCCGCCCGAGAAGCGGCCATCAGTAATCAGCGCACAGGCCTTACCAAGCCCCTTGGATTTCAGGTAGCTGGTAGGATAGAGCATCTCCTGCATGCCGGGCCCACCTTTGGGGCCTTCATAACGGATAATCACCACATCACCCTCATTGATCTGGTCATTCAAAATGCCATCCACAGCAGCATCCTGGCTCTCAAAGATACGGGCAGGCCCACTGAAGGTTAGGATTGAATCATCCACGCCCGCCGTTTTTACAATGCAGCCATGCTCTGCCAAATTACCAAACAGCACAGCCAGACCACCGTCCTGGCTATAGGCATGCGCCTGATCGCGGATACAGCCAGCAACCCGGTCGGTATCAAGTGTTGACCAGCGGGCCTCCTGGCTAAAGGCTGTTTGGGTTGGTATGCCGCCTGGCGCTGCACTGTAAAGCTTGGCAGCGATCTCTCCACCTTGCATTACATCCATGGCATCAATAGCTGCACCCAGGCTCTTTGAGTGCACAGTCGGTATCTCACGGTGCAGCAGACCCGCCCGATCCAACTCAGCCAGGATAGCGGTAATGCCACCAGCACGATGCACATCCTCTACATGGTAATCCTGGGTTGCCGGCGCCACCTTGCAGAGATTGGGCACTTTGCGTGACATGCGATCAATATCCTCCATGGTAAATTCCACACCCGCTTCATGGGCACAGGCCAGTAGGTGCAATACCGTGTTGGTGGAGCCACCCATAGCAATATCCAGGCAAATGGCGTTTTCAAAGGCTTCAAAGGTAGCGATAGAACGTGGCAGTACTGACTCATCATCCTGCTCGTAATAGCGACGCGCCAGCTCAACCGCCAGCCGTCCTCCCTCAAGGAATAACTCACGGCGATCAGCATGAGTGGCCACCAGAGTACCGTTGCCAGGCAGACTCAAACCCAAGGCCTCCGTCAGGCAGTTCATGGAGTTGGCCGTAAACATGCCGGAACAAGAACCACAGGTGGGGCAGGCAGAGCGCTCAATAGCCTGCACATCCTCATCACTCTCATCCGGATCGGCAGCAGCAACCATCGCATCCACCAGATCCAGATGCACCTCTTTATCACCCAGCTTAACCTTACCTGCCTCCATCGGGCCACCGGATACAAATACCGCTGGAATATTCAAACGCAATGCCGCCATCAGCATGCCGGGGGTAATCTTGTCGCAGTTTGAGATGCAGATCATGGCATCTGCACAGTGGGCATTGACCATATATTCAACTGAATCTGCAATAAGATCACGGGACGGCAGTGAATAGAGCATGCCGCCATGCCCCATGGCAATACCATCATCAATGGCGATGGTATTGAACTCTTTAGCCACGCCGCCCGCCTTTTCAATCTCCCGCGCTACCATCTGCCCCATATCCTTCAGATGGACATGCCCCGGCACAAACTGAGTAAATGAGTTGACGACCGCAATGATGGGCTTTTCAAAATCCCCATCCTGCATACCTGTGGCGCGCCACAGCGCCCTTGCGCCGGCCATATTGCGTCCATGGGTCGTGGTACGTGAACGGTATTGGGGCATGAAGGTTCTCCAGTTATTAATAATTCAGATTTAGGCTAGGTATTATCCTAGAAAGAGCAGTTGGGCGCACCCTGAACAAGATACGCCATTAAGCTAGACACGCTGATCAACCGTCAGATGCTGTGAGGTGGATATAATGGCCTCTTTGTAGGTCTCTTGAGTAAACCCAGATGCCTCAAAGGTGATGGCATTTTCTTTGCAGCCTAAAAGATCCACCACCCATTTGTAGCGATTCTCTCCAATCTGTTCCCGCCCAATACCATTGATAGTTGCCAGATAGGCAAACATGGTCTGCGGGCCATCACTTAATAGACTTACCTTTAACTGACTTACTTCATGAAACACCAGTTTGGCGGGCGCCACTTTGAATCGATAGTGGCCCGCCTCATTGAGCCATTGTTCAATATAGTCAATATCCAACACCAGATCATTGGCAAAATTTTCATCGACGAAAGAGATGCCATGCAACGTATTGTCATGCCATGTCATTAGTTCAAACTGCTCTGTTTTCAATATCATTATTTACTCAATCAAGCTTTTAGGCGATAAGTGCAGCGGCCTGCTGAATAACCTCAGGCCCTGCCCCTTTCAGATGGGCATTTTCACTCAGATATCTGCGCCAGGCACGTGCACCGGGCTGCCCCTGAAACAGCCCAAGGATATGACGGGTAATCTGATGCAGTCTAACACCCTGTCCAAGCTCATGCTCCACAAATGGCACAAGCTCTTCCAGCACCTGATGGCGTGAAGGTATCGCACGCTCGCTCTGATAAAAACGCCGGTCTGCCTCTGCCAATATCCAGGGATTATGGTAGGCTTCCCGGCCAATCATGACACCATCCACATGTTGCAGCTGCTCTTCTGTTTGGTCCAGTGTTTTGATGCCGCCATTGATGACAATCTCCAACTCTGGGAAATCTTTTTTCAGCCGATAGACCCGGTCATATTGTAGCGGAGGAATATCTCTATTCTCCTTTGGGCTCAGTCCCTTTAGCCATGCCTTACGTGCATGCACAATAAAAGTTTTACAGCCTGCTGCTGAGACCTGTTCAACCAACTGACTCAGGACTTCGTAGCTGTCATGTTCATCAATTCCAATACGGGATTTGAGCGTAACTGGTATATCAACCACCTCAGTCATCGCCCTGATACAGTCACTTACCAAGGCGGGCTCAATCATCAAGCAGGCGCCAAAACGCCCTGACTGCACTCGGTCTGAGGGGCAGCCTAAGTTAAGGTTTACCTCATCATAGCCATGTGATTCACATAGCTCTGCACAGTTGGCAAGAGCCGCAGGATCACTCCCCCCAAGCTGCACAGCCACTGGGTGCTCCAGAGGGTCAAAGGCAAGCAAATAGTCTCGGTCACCATGCAGGAGCGCGGCTGTGGTAATCATCTCCGTATACAGTAATGCGTGTTTGGAAATTAGACGCAGAAAATACCGATCAAAACGATCAGTCCAATCTAACATGGGAGCAATGGAGAGAGTGCGATCTACAACTGTCATTAACACGTATTCTATCTGCAAAAAGGCCGCATGAAAAAGGATGCCCAGCGGCGTATTAGAACCAACATCATATTGAATCTCAACAGATCATAGGAGATAAGCCTAGCTTGTTACACGTAAGAAATATCCTACACAAACCTCATAGTCACCCTATTTTCAACATTGAAATGCAGAACTAGAATTTACCCTCCACTGTGACAAAGGAGTGCCCAGTCATTGATTGCCAGTTCAAGGCATATTGGAGTGTAAAATGAAATCATCGAACTTTGTTAAATGCGGGTTTTTCCGAACTCTTTGCGGGCTGGTCTTTTTCACAATGGCCCTACTAATCATGCTGTATCCATTCCTGACAGCCTGATAGCTTGGTCGCCAACAAACATTCCCTACCAGCTGCACCAATGCACTTTTGCCGGACTGAATCTAAAAGCAGATTATTCTATAGTAATTTTACCAGCATCTTGGTGCTTCTCTCTCAGCATCCGCTGATAAAAGCACTCAACCTCACTGAGCAACTTATTACCATCAATATCAGCAGCCCAACAGATTTTAATCCGCCCCCGGTCCGTCTTTTTTCTAAGACTCGGCATACGCTTACGCTGCAATCTTTGCTCTATCCAATGGTTTCCAAACCTATAGTGACAATCAGAACCACGACATCCGGATATCACCACACCATCCGCACCTTTTTTTAGAGCGTAATCAACAAAACCTGACGGCAACATCCCCGTACACGAGAGCGTTATCGTCGCCACCCCAGGGGTGTTGATAGCAGTAGCATCAACACCATGCTTGCAGCCATAAACCAGAATTTTTACCGGGGCACCACTGAGTGTTGACAATGCTGACTTAATAGCCGCATGCATACCATGGACAGGATTAGTGGGGATATCTACACCCGTTGTTAGCTGCTTATCCACGCGTCGAAAAGGATTTGAGGAGGGACAGGATCCAACACAGATTCCACACGAGGCGCATAAATCGGGATTAACAACAGCCTCATTTTCCCATCTGGCACCATCACTTCGAGCCCGTATAGATACCGCATCGTATGGGCAATCCTCAAGGCACTGGCCACAACCATTGCAATGATCAAGCTGTACTGTCGCAGCAGCTGGTGTTCTTCGCCAAGGCAACCAGGGTAACAATGAGACCAAAAGAGTCACGCCTAAAATCAAGGCCCAAACCGCTTCCGCACTCCAGTATTGAAGTAAGGGAAAGGCATTGAGATAGAACCAATCAATATCCAGCTCGGTCGGTATACGCAGCATATCAGCAGGCGCATGACTAACTGCAGGTTTAATTAAAGCAAGTGCAAGAAGCGCCAAAAAACTACTGGCGGCCAATCCCGTCGGCCCCATTGGGCTCACATTTGAGATGCGTTTGACATGGATCCACAGGGCAAAAATCAATCCCATAGGTCCACCTACCAGATGAAGCAATGTCATCAGGGTGAAGAACCGATCATTTATATTTTCACCCAAAAAATTACGTGCCATCCCCCCGCCAAGAAATGGTAATACATCGAGAAGTTTTGCTGAGCTCAGCGCAACATACTGCCCTACCTGATCCCACACCAGCCAATATCCAGTAATGCCAAGCATCACCATCAACCACAGCGGAACCATACCGGTAAACCATGAGAACCAACGAAAACCACGAAAACGATCCAGCGCAAACTCACGCAGAATATGCACCACCACAGCAATAACCGCTGCATCAGAGGCGTAACGATGAAGGCTTCGCATCACGCCGCCAAGGTACCACTGCTCATGTGTTATATATTCAATGGATTGATAGGTGGCGTGAATACCTGTATCAAAAAAGATATAGACGTAGATGCCACTTATCAGCACCACCCACAGAAAAAAGAAGGCCAACGAACCTAGATAATAAAACGGATTCATGGCTGTGCCAAAAGCCATGTTGAACCACATCTCACTATATGTGAAAAGCTTCTTTAAGGGATTTTGCAGATACTTTTTTACAAAATCATCCTCAGCCGAACCATCCTTTGAAGTAGAAACCAATAGTTGATGCTGGCCGGATTGGCTCATCGATGGCAGGCTATTTTCTTTAGCAGATGGTTTCATCATTTGAGTAGAGTTACCATTTCATTCCATGAAAAAAGCACTCCCGGTTGAACCCTATTTTGACAGCAGGGATGTTGATAGAGAACTCACTAACTGTACCACTTGATAAACACAGTACAGTTACTGATCAACCCTACCCTTTTGCATCTTTTAGCTGTTGTTGAAGATCACTGATCTGGTCTTTTAGCTGAGTCACTTCAGCAAGCCCGGCCTTATCGTTTTCCTCAGATGCTTCCAGCAGAATTTCCAGCTCAGCATTTAGCTGCCGCTCATTAGACTCCATCTTTTTGATCCGCTGATCCAGCTCAGCTTTTTTATTCTCCAACTCCTCAACCTTCTGCATCAAAGAGGCATTTTCACCATTGTCTCCCTGAACAGACTCACCTGACTGGGCAGCTTTAAGTTTTTCTTTTAAATCCTGCACAGCCTGCTTTAGCGTGGCGACATTAGCAATCAACTTGCTCTGCACTTGCTCATATTTCTGGGTGGTCTCCGCAAGGCGCTGTTCCAATAACTGAACCTGCTTTTGAGCCTCATCACGCTCTTGGACCAGCTTTGGTGTATCCGTGGCATCGCCACCGGAATCTTGTTGAGATGTAGTGGACTCCTGCGGAGCCACTGTTTGGGCCGGCTCGGCTTGAGGTATGCTATCAATCCCGCCTTTAAGCACAGTCACATCAACACCGCGTTCAAGCAGCAGAAATGCGGCAACCGCACTCTGGCTACCATCGGCACAATAGATAACATATTGCTGATCAAGTGTCAGAGAATCAGCCTGAAACCTCAGTGAGTGGAGTGGCATATTTTTACTACCATCCAAGCCATTACGTTCATAATCATCTGGCTCCCGTACATCCAACCATATACCGCCAGACTCAATAACCTTGCAAGCCTCCTCATAGGTAACATCTTTAGTCAGAGGACGTTGTATGAAGGTTGTAAAATCTTCTTTTCCTAAACGGAATAAAACACCATCAGTAAGCATGATAATCGAACACCCTCTCGGACTGTTCGATAACAGAGCCTCTTCTCCAAAATTATCACCGGGTCCCAAACGCGCCAGCTCTTCAGCTTCAGTCTCACTATTCTGCTTACGGCTTACCGCACAGCGTCCCTTGTTGATGAGGAAAAAATAGCTGCCTTCATCACCCTGCTTAACGATCTCTTCCCCAGCCTTTACTTCCACCCTCTCCATTCGCATCATTACATTTTGGATATTGGCAGGGGGTATATGCTGGACAACCGATGACATGAGAAGCTGGGTCATCCAATCTTCATCATCACCCTCATCGGCCTCAACTGTATTGCTCCCAGACTGGCCATGCGACAACAATCCACTAAGCATCTGACTATCAATACCAACAAATGTAACCGGCCCTTTAGCTATAGCTGCATATTTACGCGGAAATTGATGGGCCAAGGCAAAGCGTGCTGTTTCTAGGCCATCTGTAATGGTATCGACCACTTTTTTATCCAGTAGTAGATCAACCGAACCAGAGAGCAGATAAACATTCTTGGAATCTGTATCACCCTGGCGAAACAGATACTCACCCCTTTTCAAGTGCTCAATACCAATTTTTTCCAGCAGTGCAGCTCTATCCTTATCGGATAGCGTATTGA
>Ga0316187_10005726_pt1 | contig 10733 bp, 9 predicted proteins | sample CroRivburrow1_MG_FD_204927 | JGI IMG/M metagenome (GOLD analysis project Ga0316187, IMG submission 204927) | Coastal sediment microbial communities from Maine, United States - Cross River worm burrow 1 | ecosystem: Environmental > Aquatic > Marine > Coastal > Sediment | place: USA: Maine...
TCGCGCACTTCCTGTTCCGACGGTGTCATGGCCTTGTTCACAACGGCAACGTGCGACGGGTCGTTAATCAGTTTTGCGTGATAGCCGAGGCGCCGTGCGTAACGGGCATCGGTTTCACAACCTTCGATATCGGCAAAGGTGTAGGGGCAGTCAATTGACACCACCCCTGCGGCAACGCTTTCGACATGAAGCCGTTGCCGAACGTAGGCCAGTTCTGCGCCGTCCTTGCCGCGAATCGCGCCAAGGTCAGCGGCGGTGTCCTCGGTCGAACCGGCGATTCCGGTCACGCGCGCACTTGCCTTTGCGATCGCGTAGGTTTGCATGATGCCGCGCGCGCTTTCGATGTTTGGCACCAGTTCGATCGCTCCAGCCGGCAGCCCGTGTTCGCGTTCAAGCCGCTCGACTTCGTCGGCTAGTCTTTGCACCTGTACGGGTTCCGCGACTTTCGACATCAGCACGATGTCCGGTCTTGCCGGAATGACGGCGGCGAGATCGGCCAGCCCGTCTGTTTCAAGCGGGTTGATGCGCACCGCGCTCAGTAACCCCGCCTGGCGCCACGCCGTGTATGCGTCTGCTGCGAGTGCACGCGCTGCCGGTCTGCGCTCCGGCGGCGTGGAATCTTCCAGTTCCTGAATGACAACATCGGCCCCGAGATCACAGGCGGCGCGATGTGCTGCGGCATCATCGCCACCGACGAAAAGCCAGGAGCGACGCAGGGCAGGCGGGCGGCGCGATGGTTTCATATTGTCGAAAGAGATCAGTGCCCTTTACGCAACGCGTTGGATACGCATTTAACGCATGCGATAGACAAGGAATCCGACGACGCCGAGAACGACGATAACCCAGCCTATGGTATCGACGTGCTTGCGCAGACGACGCTCCATTGGCTCGCCTCCCCAGATAATCAAACCAGCGACGAGGAAAAACCGTCCACCTCTTCCGATCAGTGAAGCCAGAACAAACGCAGGCAGGAACATGTGCAGCGCACCTGCCGCAATGGTGAAAACCTTATACGGTATCGGAGAGAATCCTGCAGCCAGAACTGCCAGAAACCCCCAGTTAACAAACCATTCGGTAGCACGAACGTAGCCATCCCAGTAACCGAGCGACATCAATAGCGGCTTGAACGCGTCGAGCGCCAGCCAGCCGATCGCGTAACCTGCCAAACCGCCGAGCACAGAGGCAACGGTGGTGATAATTGCCAGGCGCCAGCCTCGTTTTGGCTTGGCGAGCGTCATCGGCGCCAGCATGACGTCCGGGGGGATTGGAAAAAACGATGATTCAGCGAAACTGAGACCGGCGAGATAGCGTTCTGCGTAGGGATGTGCCGCCCACCGCAGGACGCGGTCGTACAATGCCGAGAAAATTTTCAAGCTTCCAATCCTTTCTACAAAAGAGGGTAGTGCCTTTGCGCTTTGCGTAATGCTTTATGCACCTCACCCTGAACTCTACACTGCCGCTAACTATACGAAGCAGGCCGGTAACAGGAAAGCCGGAGTTTATCCTCGCCGATCACCCGGCGTATATCGTGCAGCGCGGTCACAGCCGGGAACCGGTCTACTCCAAAAACAGCGACTATCGTGCCTGCCTCGACTGGTTTACGGAAGCTGCCGGGCACCATGAGTATGCGACCTATGCTTATAATTACATGATCCACCGCATCTGAATTCTGGACACGCCGTCCGCGGTTCATCAGATCGCCAGCTCATGAAAAGGGCGCTGACCACTTGAATTCAGGGCTCGCTGCGGTATTACCATCGTCCCAAGAAGACCATGGCCCTCAAGACCAAGGCCCCCAAGCCTGAACCAGGCCAATATTTTCGAACATTGGGCAATGGCCTGGACCGCAGATACTGATAATGCTGCCTGTAATCTGTCGCTGTCTGCTATTCACAGGTACAGTGGCAGGGCTTTTTTTATTGTTACCAGTTCCATTACAGCGTTCACCGTGATGCAGGGCCTGCATGGGCAGTCTCCCCGTGCGACTTCACTCCGCCCATCTGAAACCTGATGTTTTTCGGCTGGCTCGCTGCTAACCTGCGCGCCGCTCACCGGTCACACAAGTTTGTCGGATAGCGCAATTGCTGTCCCGCCTGGAGAAGTGCCATGAAAATTCGTATCGGCTATGAGATGGTTTATAGCTGCACCCAGCCTACCCCGGCCATTCTGACCTTGAATGTCCACTCTTCCCGTGCCTCTTATCTGCTTACCCCGGATCAGATCAGGACTGATCCACCGCTACCACTGAGCGGCTATCGCGACCTGTATGGCAATTGGGTGACGCGTATTACTTTGCCACCTGGCGATACCACGATCTCCAACGATGCACTCATTTATGACTCCGGGGAACCCGACCCGTTTTCACCCGACGCGCAACAGCTTCCCGTTGAGGCGCTGCCAGATGACACCCTGGTCTATCTTTTAGGCAGTCGTTACTGCGAAACTGATCTTCTCGCCAACGAGGCCTGGCGTTTGTTCGGTCATGGCGCCACTGGCTGGCAACGGGTACAGAACATCTGCGATTTTGTGCACAGGCACATCACCTTCGGTTATGAACACGCGCGCAATACCATGACGGCATCACAGGTGTACGACAGCAAGGCGGGCGTGTGTCGCGACTATACCCATCTGGCGGTGACTTTTTGCCGCGCCATGAATATCCCTGCCCGCTACTGCAGTGGCTACCTGAGTGACATTGGGACACCGCCGCCCCATGGAGAGATGGATTTTGCTGCCTGGTTTGAAGCTTTCCTCGACGGCCAGTGGCACACTTTTGACCCACGCAATAACAAGCGTCTGATCGGTCGCATCAAGATGGCTCACGGCCGCGATGCCTCCGATGTTTCCTTGAGCAACAGCTTTGGCGAAACCTTGTTGAAAAGTTTTCTGGTGCGCGCTGACGAAGTCCCTGAAGAGTGAGCAAAGCTATGAACGCGCTGCAGGCAGAGGACGAGCCAGGACCTTTTGAGCTGATCAATCTGGAAGGGCGCAGCGAACTGGTGCTGCTCTGCGATCATGCCAGCAATCGCGTGCCTGCAAGCTTGAACAATCTGGGGCTCAGTGATGAACAGCTCACCAGTCACATCGGCTGGGACCCGGGCGCGGCCGTACTGGCGAAGGCCCTGGCCGAGCGTCTCGATGCACCGTTGCTGCTGAGCAACTATTCGAGACTGGTGATCGATTGCAACCGTCCTCCGACCGCTGCTGACTCTATTCCAACCACCAGCGACGGCACTGTTATTCCCGGTAATGCCGCACTGAGCACAGAGGAAGCACAACTGCGCCGTAGTAGCCTGTTTGATCCCTATCACGATGCCATCGCCCAGTTGCTGGATGCGCGCGACACCCGGGCAACCCGTTTGCTGAGCATTCACAGCTTTACGCCTTCTCTTGCAGGGTTCGAGCGGCCATGGTCTGTTGGCGTTTGCTACCGACCTGATGTGGACTGGGCTGCACCAGATGCGAGATGGGCCGCGCAGTGGCTGGCAGCACTACGCGCGAGGTTCACCGAATCGGTGGGTGACAACCAGCCCTATGAAATTGAACAGCACATTGACTACACCCTGCCGTTTCATGGCGAGGCGCGGCAGCTGCCGGGCATCATGCTGGAGATTCGTCAGGACAAGCTGCAGGATCAGGACGCGGTGCGGCGCTGGAGCGAACTGATTTCCCAGTGCTGGTTGGGTATGGTCTGAAAACATTTTCCATTAGTAATCGCGAGGGCGGTGCACCATGCTCGCACTGGCGGGATTCGATTCGATCTATCGGTAGCAGGTCGGCACACAGACCTCGGCCAGTTCAGCCGGCAGAATCAGGCGGGTACGAAGATCAGCTGCGGCGGACGCGGTGCGCCGGCAGGATAACCTCGAAACACGTGCCGCCACCCGGTCGCGGCAGGCAGCGGACCTCGCCGCCGTGGCGTTGCGCGATTTGCCTGACCAGTGACAGTCCCAGACCGAAGCCCTCACCGGTTTCGCGCGATCCTTCGATTCGGTAGAAGGGTTCGAAGATACGTTCGCGTTCCTTCTCCGGAACGCCCGGCCCGCGGTCCTCGACGCGCAGGATCACTGTTTCGTCGACACCTTTGCAGACCGACGCTTCGATTTCACTGGCGCTGGAGTGGCGTTGCGCGTTTTCCAGCAAATTGCGAATCAACCGTCGCAGCAAACGTGCATCGCCATGAACGATGACAGACTGGCCGCTGACTTTCGCATTCTGGCGTGACGCTTCCTCTTCAAGCAGCGTCATCAAGGCGACCGGCGCGTCACGTTCCAGTTTCTCTACAGCCTGCAGTCGTGTAGCGAGCAGAATTTCGCCAACCAGATCATCCAGCTCGGCAATGTCATCTTCAAGTTGCGCGCGCAATTCGGGACGGTCTTCGCGCTTGAGCAGTTCGAGCGCCATGCGCATACGCGCGAGCGGTGAGCGTAATTCGTGCGATGCTGTCGCGAGCATCTCCCGTTGCGCGTTAACGAGTTTCTCGATGCGTTGCGCGGCCCGGTTAAAGCTGGTTGCGAGATTGGCGACCTCATCCTTTCCCTCGACGCGCACCCGCGCATCCAGCGAACCGGCCCCCAGTGCCTCGACACTGACCTGCAGTGTTTCGAGCCGACGGGTGATACGCCGGACCAACGGGTAGGCCCCTGCAGCAATCGTGATTGCCAGTATGCCAATGGCAATCAGCCAGCCGTATCGTGACCCGCCGCGCTCGCGTGCCGCCACAATCCATCGACCGTCGGGCAGCCGCAGCATGGCCATCGGGTGTGCGCCCCGTCCGTGGCGAATTCCACTCCGCTCCCGTTCCGGCGATGGTGCGGGCAAGACATCACCGGAATGGGCCAGAAGTGTGCCGTCCTCGCCGCGCAACGTAATCTGCGCCGAGAATATGTCGGACAGTTTCCCGACCGCTTTGTCGAGTTGGTCGCGGGAGGCGTTCTTCGGTGGCACGACTTCGGCAATCAGTACGGCCATGCCGTCCAGAAATATGCGGTCATCGCGATCGCGCAGCAACCACCATGTCATCGACATCAACAGCAGGAACACGATCAGGATGGCGATGAAGGCGACATATATCTGAAGGTAGAGGTGGCGCATGATCCGGCTCAGGTCTGGTTTTGGTCGCGGGCAAAAAGATAGCCGCTGCCGCGTATGGTGATGATGCGGCGCGGATGCTTCGGGTCGTCTTCGATAGCCGCGCGGATGCGTGATATGTGCACGTCGATGCTGCGGTCGAAGGCGTCAAGCTCTTCGCCCCGCATCTTGTCCATCAATGTCTCGCGTGACAGGACGCGCCCGGCATTGTCGGCCAGCGCCAGGAGGAGATCGAACTGATAGCCGGTCAGCGTTCGTTCGTTGCCGTCGATGCGCAATGTGCGCGCGTCGCGATCGATGGCAAGTTTGCCGAACTGCAGGAGGCCACCGGTTGACGCCGGACCAGCGCGGCGTCGCAGGATGGCACGCAGCCTGGCGATCAGTTCGCGCGGATTGAACGGCTTGGGCAGGTAGTCGTCGGCACCTAGTTCAAGCCCGACAATACGGTCGGTGTCTTCTCCGCGCGCGGTGAGCATGAGAATGGGAATGTCCGACCGTGCGCGCACTTCCCGGCATACGTCAAAGCCATCGCCATCGGGCAGCATCACGTCGAGTAACAAGGCATCGAAACTGCCTGCGGAAAGCCGCTCACGTCCTTCGGCGGCTGTTGGCGCAACCGTGAGTTCCATCCCGAACCCGGTCAGGTAGTCAACTGCCATCGAAGACAGTCGTTCGTCATCTTCGATCATCAGGATGCGGTCGGTCATCGTCGGGAAGTTGCGCGGGGGTTGTCGAAGAATTCTACCGGGTGCGGCGGCTCAGCGGTGAATTGCCGAATGGCCACGCGATCGGCAGCGGTCGTGTAAGAGAGAGCCCCATGCGTGAGACCCCGGAGGGCCACACATGAGATCGTCCAATACGATCGACTCCAGGTGGGGGCGCAACAGGTCGTATATAAGCCGTGCGACCACGAGCGGTCGCACGGTGTGGTGCATCACAACTTGTGACTGTGCCCGGTCCAGCGCTCGGCCATCCGGGCCAGTTGTGCGCGCTGCTCGGGGGTGAGTGCGTCCGCAGCGTCGGCCAGTGCGGTCACGATGCGCTGCGAGCCGCGGTCCATGAGCGCCATCTCCGCGTCACGGATACGGTCCAGTTCCGCGCGATCAACGCTGGGTTCGATCAGTGCCGCGATCATCTCCCTGCGGTTGGTCTGATGCTCGGCGCGAAGCTGCATCAGATCCTCGATCGCGCCCTGGACGATTGACTTGACCTGCGTTCGCTGCTCCTCGGTGGCGTCAATGCGCTTGAGCGTGTACTCCACCATGAAGTCGGCACGCTCTCTCATGACCCCGGGGTCGTGCATGGCGTGTCGTTGGGAGCATCCCGCCTTCCAGAATCCGGCGTGCGGATGGTGCTCGGCGAAGGCGCCAACGCCGCCGGCCAACAGTGTTCCGACGAGACCGCCTGCGAGCATGCCCTTGAGAAACGGTCGCCGTTGTGTCTTCTTTCCGTTCGCCGTGGCTTCGTGGGTTGGTTGATCCATTTGGTACTCCTTGTCGTATGTAGTGTGATTGGCAGAAGTTGTGTAACGATGCCGCCGGGTTACGACGGACAGTGATATTCTGAAAGTGCTTCGTTTCGCGCCTGTTTGGCGCAGGTAAAGTTTTGTAAAGCAGTGGCAGATGGCGGCGTCATGGGCGCTGGAAGATTCAAATGAACCCGGGCAGAAGAACAATGGCGAGCAATTCGGACCACAGCTTCCCCGCAGGAGAGCAGTGGGAAGCGGTTCTGGCGCGTGCGTGGCGACCAGCATGGTCGATTCGAAGCCGCAAGGGTTGTCTGGCGCCTTTTGTTGCCTGGTGGCGGCAGCGTCGCGGGGCCGGGGGCGGTGACTCAGACGCCTGAGCGTGTGGTAAAGGCGCAGGCACTGATCCGTCGGAACGATGGTTCACGCCGGTGACCCTTTTGTTTTTGCGGCTATTTCATGCATTGCGTATCCGGCAAACGCACGGTGAATGTTATGATGTGTGCGCTTGAGAGTGTCATGTTGCAATGGCAGGCACTCTCTACGTGACATCTCGCTCCGGCGCGCGCAGTCCATCCTGTGCCGGCGCCAGGTCGCTGCCTTCGGCAGCGCAAGAAAAACCAACGGAACTATTCACTTAACAAGGCAGGTAACCATGGCACAACACGAGCTTCCCAAACTTCCCTATCCCCAGAACGCGCTTGAGCCGCATATCTCCGCTGAAACGCTGGAGTTCCACTACGGAAAACATCACCAGACTTATGTAACCAATCTCAACAAGCTGATCGCCGGCACCGAGTTCGAGTCCGCATCGCTTGAAGACATCATCAAGAAAGCCTCGGGCGGTGTTTTCAACAATGCCGCGCAGGTCTGGAACCACACCTTTTACTGGAACTGCCTCAGCCCCAACGGCGGCGGTGACCCCACCGGCGCGCTGGCAGATGCAATCAACAAGGCGTTTGGCAGTGTTGCTGCGTTCAAGGAGAAGTTCGCCGCTTCGGCCGCCGGTAATTTCGGTTCCGGCTGGACCTGGCTGGTAAAGAACGCCAAGGGCGAAGTCGAGATTGCCAATACCAGTAATGCAGGCAATCCGATGACCAGTGGCCAGACGCCGTTGATGACTTGCGATGTGTGGGAGCACGCTTATTACATCGACTATCGCAACGCACGTCCGAAGTACCTGGAAGCGTTCTGGAAACTCGTTAACTGGGATTTCGTCGCGAAGAATCTCGCCGGTTAACGTTCAGCGATATAACCCGCTCGTCGGGACGCAACGCGGCAAGAAAATGCTGCGTCAGGGCGGCGATCACCGGTTCTGCAGGGGCAATACGTTGCCTTTTCAGAACCGGGTGATCAATTACAAAATCGAGCAGGCAATACAGCACTACTCCCACAGCATCGCGCGATCAGAAACCTCTGTTCGCTTTCATGTTTTTCTGAAAAGCAGATTGGCCATGCGGCACGCAGCCGTTACGATGAAGCCAGCCCGTAGGCGCTGAATAGCGCGTCATGGATTGCCGCATCGCTTTTCCCGGCAACGCGCGCATCACCAATCACTGTTACCGGAACGGCTTTCGGCAGCCATCGTGATATCGACTCGCCGGTTGGTTTTCGTGCCTTCTCGTAAAACCATTTGCGAATACCCGCGTGTGCGGCGAGACGGCGCAAAAGTGGCGCCCGGAAAATGTCGCTTGCAAGCAAGCGGGTGATGATGGAGGTCATGCCGCCACGGTAGATGGCACCGGTTGCAATGACAATGTGATCGAAGGCTGCCAGATCTGCCGCGCGCTGTGGCAGATCCCAGCCATATTCGAAGCGCACGCCGGCGTCTTTGCATTCGTTGACCAGCGACTCGATGTAGCGCAGCAGATTTTGTTGGTTGGCATCGACGTTCTGGAACTTCGGTGCGAGCCCGGCATAACGGAACGCACCGCCCGCGACTTTGTTCCTCTCGTATACGGTAACGGTGTTATGGCGGGCAACACTGGCGGCGAAGGTGAGTCCCGCCGGCCCGGCACCCAGTACGGCGATGCGCATGTTCTGAAACGTCGGGAGACGGTCAGCGAACTGGCGCTCGCGTCCGGCGACAGGATTGACCAGGCAGTGCAGGCGGTTGCCTTCCCGCATGCCATCGACACAGGTGTTGCAGGCAAGACAAAGCCGCACCGGTTTGCCCCTCGCGGCTTTACGCGCCCACTCGGCATCGGCGAGAAGCGGCCTGCCAAGGGCGATAAAATCGGCATGTCCGTTCTCGACGGCTTCGATGGCCTGATCGGGGCGCCCCATTCGGCCGACTGCAATCACCGGAACATCAACCGACTGCCGGACCTTCGCCGCAAAATCCAGAAATGGCATTTCCGGCGTGGCCATTGGCGGGATCATGATCGCGGCCGAGGGTTGCGAGCGGTAATGACCACCCGACATGTGAATGGCATGGGCACCTGCCGCAGCGGCCCAGACGGCGACCCGACGGGCTTCTTCGAAAACCAGTCCACCTTCGAAATAATCGAAACCATTCATGCGGAAGGTGACGGCCAGTTCTGGTGCTGCCGTCTTGATCGCTTGCAGTATTTCCAGGCCGAAGCGCGCCCGGTTCTCGAGCGATCCGCCGTATTGATCGCTGCGCCGGTTTTCCAGCGGCGCCAGAAACTGCGAGATTAGGTAGCCGTGCGCTGCGTGAATTTCGACCAGGTCAAAACCTGCCTGCTGCGCACGCACGGCTGCATCGGCAAATGCGCGCACCGTTTGCGCGATGCGCGCGATGCTCATTTCCTCGGGGACGATGGTTTCCGTATGTCCTTCCTGTACCACGTGCGGCACGGCCGAAGGTGCTATGGGTGTCTCGCCGCAGACGTCAACACGGGTGTGTCCGCCACCGTGGCCAAGCTGGATGCCGGCTTTCGAGCCGGCGGCGTGGATCGCGTCGACCAGCTTGCGCAGACCGGGGAGGTGGCGATCATCGCTGATGCCCAACTCGAAGTGCCGGTGCTTGCCAGCGGCCTCGGGTGCCGCCATCTCGACGGTGATGAGTCCGACGTCGGCCTCTGCGCGTGCGGCGTAGTAGGCCAGGCTGTCGTCGGTGACGCACCCGTCTTCGTCAGCGGTGCGGGTGGTCATCGGCGCCATGATGACGCGGTTCTTCAGTGTAAGCGGGCCGATTTGCCCGGAATTGAACAGCAATGGCCCTTCAACGCGAAACGCCCCGGCACGGGCCGGGGCGCCTTGTACTGCGATCACTTCAGGCTGCCGAGGCGAATGCCCACTCGCGGGTGACGCCGGATTCTTTCAGGGCTTTCGCCAGGCGGTCGATTTCTGCCTGGGTGATCTTGACCAGGGGCGGGCGCACATGTGCTTCTTCGATGCGCCCGAGCAACACCAGCGCTTCCTTCATCCGGTTGTGCATATCGAGGAAAGGCTGCGCGTAAAAAGTCTGCACCAGCGGATAGATTCGATCGTTGATCGATTGCGCCAGTTTCAGATCCTGCGCCTTGATGGCGCGGAACAGCGCGACCTGCAAATCGACTATCACACTGCCGGCACCAGAGAGCAGTCCGTTGGCTCCCATGGACAACGAGGCCATCAGCCATGAACTGTGGGTGGTGAGCACATTCACGGGTTTGGACAGGTTCTGGAACGTGCGAATGTGTTTCTCGTGCAGCATCGCGTCGTTGGACCAGTCCTTGATGGCGCGGATGGTCGGCACTGCGTCGAACAATTGCAGCAAGGTCTCGAACGGATATCCCAGGCCGGTGCCCATCGGATACTGGAAGCAGATCAGCGGCAGGTCGGTTGCGTCGGCAATCTGACGAAAGTGCGTCAGCGCCATTTCCGGACGGAGTTGTCCACCCATCGACATGCTGTTGGGCGGAAACACCAGCAGGGCGGAAGCACCGAGGCGATCCGCCATAGCGGCGATGCGTGCGGCTTCGGCACTGCCGTCTGCATAGACACCGTTGATCACCGGCACGCGATCACCCACTTCTTCCATCGAGGTCGCGAGAATCCGCTCCTGTTCCTCAAAAGTACACGCGTGCACTTCGGACGCATGACCATTGACCGTTACGGCCGAAACGCCCGGTACCAGTGCGCAGTCAGCGGTGTGCTTTCGGGTGGCTTTTTCGTTGATCGAGAGGTCGGCATTCAGAACCAACAATGTGGCGGGGATGACGCCCTCGGG
>Ga0316187_10005727_pt1 | contig 10733 bp, 10 predicted proteins | sample CroRivburrow1_MG_FD_204927 | JGI IMG/M metagenome (GOLD analysis project Ga0316187, IMG submission 204927) | Coastal sediment microbial communities from Maine, United States - Cross River worm burrow 1 | ecosystem: Environmental > Aquatic > Marine > Coastal > Sediment | place: USA: Maine...
TTATTCAATTATAAATCATAAATTTGTATCCCATAGGTACTAATCAATTTTTTGCTTATGGGTCCCACTAAATACATCTTTGTCACTGGAGGAGTGACATCATCACTTGGAAAAGGAATCGTTGCTTCATCACTTGGTAAATTGTTGCGGGCTAGAGGTCTGTCCGTTACCATTCAAAAGTTTGATCCATACATTAATGTGGATCCCGGCACCCTGAATCCTTACGAACATGGCGAATGCTATGTGACGGAAGATGGCGCCGAAACGGATCTCGATCTCGGACATTATGAACGGTTTTTAAATGTGCACACCTCCCAGGCCAATAATGTGACTACAGGCAGGATATATCACAATGTGATCACCAAAGAAAGACAGGGAGAATTTCTTGGGAAAACTGTTCAGGTAATCCCGCATATTACTGATGAAATAAAAAGAAATTTTTACCTTCTGGGTGAAACTGGTGATTATGATGTGATCATTACAGAAATAGGCGGATGTGTAGGCGATATAGAATCCCTCCCATTTGTAGAAGCTGTAAGGCAAGCCAGGCAAGACCTGGGACCTCACAATCATCTTACCATCCATCTGACCCTTGTACCTTATCTGAAATCATCAGGAGAACTGAAAACTAAGCCCACACAGCATTCTGTAAAGCAGCTTCTTGAGGCAGGAGTTCAGCCTGACATCCTGGTATGTCGAACAGAATACCCTCTCCCTACCGATATCAGAAGAAAAATTGCGTTATTCTGTAACGTATCAATAAATTCAGTTATAGAGTCCATTGATGTGGAAACCATATATGATGTGCCCATCAAACTCCGTAAGGAAAAGCTCGATGAACGTGTACTGGAAAAACTAAATATCAATAATTTCAAAGATCCCAATCTTGATCAATGGAAAGAGTTTTTAGGAAAGCTTAAAAATCCACAGGAAGAAGTCACCATAGGCCTGATTGGTAAATATGTAGAATTGCATGATGCATATAAATCGATCAATGAATCATTTATTCAGGCAGGGGCTGTAAATGAGTGTAAGGTAAATATAGAATGGATCAGCTCAGAATTCCTGAGTCCTGTTGATATCGGTGGTAAACTCGAACATTTAGATGGTATACTGATTGCACCTGGATTCGGAGAAAGGGGTATCCCGGGTAAAATTGAAGCTGCCCGGTATGCCAGGGAAAATAAAATACCCTTCTTCGGGATATGCCTTGGAATGCAATGTGCCGTGATCGAGTTTGCACAGAACGTTCTGGGTTTAAAGGATGCCGCCTCTACAGAGGTGAATGAGAAAACACAGGATCCTGTGATAGACCTGATGGAAGAACAAAAAAGCATCACTATGAAAGGCGGTACAATGAGATTAGGTGCCTATCCCTGTAAAATAACACCTCATACAAAGGTTCATTCTATCTATAAAAAAGATAATATAAGTGAAAGGCACAGGCATAGATATGAGTTTAATAACAAGTATTTTGAGCAATTTGAAGAAAATGGAATGATATTTTCAGGAATTAATCCTGATTCGAGCCTGGTCGAAATTATAGAATTATCTGATCACCCATGGTATATCGGAACACAATTTCATCCAGAATTAAAAAGCACAGTACTAAATCCTCATCCATTATTTGTTAAATTTGTAGCCGCTTCTTTGAAATACAAGAAAGACAAAGTAGAAAACGGCAAATTAATCAATACTTGATTATGGATAAAAACCAAGTAACGGGTTTAGTTCTGATATCAGGGCTATTACTCATTTATTTTTATTTCTTCGCTCCCAAACCAAGTGAAGAACAACCAATAGATAATCCTGTTGAGATGATATCCCCTGTTGAACAGGATGGCACTACGGAGCAACAGCCCCCAATACAGGCACAAGCCATTCAGGCTGAACCAGATCATGGAATTCAAGCTGATACTGTTGAATATAATCCAGAAGGACCATATGCGGGAATTCTAGTTGGTGAGGAAAAAGAAGTTACTATAGAAAATGATGTAGCTATATTTACTTTTTCTACCCTTGGTGGAAGCGTCTCCAGTGTTGAACTTAAAGAATTTAAAACAGCAAGCAAGGAGCCACTCATTCTTCTTGACAAAAAGAGTAGTTTTATCAGTGAGATCATTCAAACCCAATCAGGTTCACTTGATATAAACCATATCTATTATACTTCTGAATTGACTTCCTCAAGTGTATCAGGAAAAGATACCCTTAGAATTCAATTTGTAGCAAAGGATGAAAGGAACAGATTTGTTGTCAAATCTTACAAAATCCCGGGCAATACATATACAATCACTCAATCAATTTCCCTTGATGGATTAAAAGATCATTTAATAAATGACAGGATCGATTTCACATGGGCAAATAATTTAAAGAAATTCGAAAAAGATCTCAAAACCAGCCAGATGAAAACGACGATAAATTATTATACGTCACTTGGTGATTTTGATGATTTAAGTGAATCCTCCTCTGATCGCGAAGAAGCAACCATAAATGAATCGATTGATTGGGTATCCTTTAAGCAGAAATTTTTTACCACCGGGCTGATTGGCGGCAAACCCTTATTGGGCGCGTCTGTTGTAACAGATCCTGCAAATCTGGATACGGCAACTGTAAAAGCCGGTCTGATTAAAACAAATATTCCACTTGAGGGGTATAGTACTATTAATAAATATTACTACGGACCTAATAATTATCAGGTCTTAAAGAAAGTAGCCCCGGGTTTTTCGAAAAACATTTATCTTGGCTGGACACCGGTAAACCTTGTTAATAAATTCCTGATCATCCCCACTTTTAATTTTCTCGACAGGTATATCGCAAATTACGGGATCATAATTATACTGCTTGTTATCTTCATAAAGATCCTGCTTTTCCCGCTTACTTATAAGTCGTATATCTCAATGGCTAAAACGAAAGTTTTAAAACCTGAACTTGATGCCATAAAGGAAAAGCATGACGGGGATATGCAGAAAGCACAGTCAGAGCAGATGACATTATACCGGCAGGTAGGGGTTAATCCTATAAGTGGGTGTATACCCCTACTATTGCAGATGCCTATCCTGTTTTCTATGTTTTATTTCTTTCCGAACTCGATAGAATTAAGACAGGAAGCATTTTTATGGGCAGATGACCTGTCTACTTATGATTCAGTCTTAAGCCTCCCATTTACAATTCCGGCATATGGAGACCACGTAAGTCTGTTTACAATACTTATGACCTTGTCAACTATCCTTTACACCTGGTCGAACAGCCAGGTTACTACCGTTCAGGGACCCATGAAATCAATGCAGTACATGATGCCTGTTGTATTCATGTTTGTATTAAATAGTTTCCCGGCGGCATTAAGTTTCTATTATTTTGTTTCTAACATCGTCACTTTCGGACAGCAAGCGTTGATAAGAAAGTTCGTGGATGAAGATAAGATCAAGAGGATACTTGATGAAAACAGAAAAAAGAATGTTTCGAAGAAAAAATCAAAGTTCCAGATGAAACTGGAAGAAGCCATGAAGGCTAAAGAAGAAACATCTCCAAACAAAAAGAAAAGAAGATAAGACCAGAGATTCATGTTTTAAGTGGTTGTTTCCAGAAACCGCTGAAATAATTGTACTCTTTTTGGATCAGACATATCTACTTTATAACTATTTTGTAATTGAATCTTATATATTTGTATTCGAAAATTAAATTAAGCTAAAATTCAACACAAGGATTAATTGTTCAACGAATGGGTAAGATAATATCTATAGCTAATCAAAAGGGCGGTGTTGGTAAAACCACAACTGCAATAAACTTATCTGCAAGTTTTGCTGCACTTGAGTTCAAAACCCTTGTTGTTGATGCTGATCCCCAGGCGAATTCTACCTCCGGACTTGGGATAAATCCAAAGGAAGTGGATCATAGTATATATGAATGCATGTTGGGCCATGTAGAGGCTAAGGATGTTATTGTCCCGACCGAAATCGATTATCTTTATGTATTACCTTCGCATATCGACCTTGTAGGAGCTGAGGTTGAAATGGTTAATCTTGACCATAGGGAAGAAAAGATGAGGGAAAGTTTGCTCCCAATCATAGATGATTTCGACTTCATTATAATTGATTGTTCCCCTTCCCTGGGATTGATTACTATTAATGCCCTGACCGCTGCGAATTCGGTGCTCATCCCTGTTCAGTGTGAATATTTTGCTCTTGAAGGATTGGGCAAATTGCTGAATACCATCAAGATTATCCAGTCTAGGTTAAATACCAACCTTGAGATCGAGGGTATATTACTTACAATGTACGATGTAAGGCTCAATCTGTCAAATCAGGTTGTGGAAGAAGTTACTACCCATTTCAAACAAATAGTTTTTGACACAATTATTCCAAGAAATATTAAACTAAGTGAGTCCCCCAGCTATGGGAAACCTGCCTTGTTTTATGATGCCGTAAGCAAAGGAGCAATTAGTTATTTAAACCTTGCCCGGGAAATTGTCGGCAAAAATGACCTGGCGTAATTGACAAAATATGAATAAAAAAAAGTCAGTGAAAAAGAGAAGTGCTTTAGGCCGCGGTTTAGGGGCGCTGCTGGATGACTCTGTACTTGATTCAAAACCAAAACTTGTATCGGATTCGGTCAAACAACCCCTTATCAATGAGATCCCTTTAAAATATATTAAATCCAATCCCTTTCAGCCAAGGACAGATTTTGATGAAGAAGCCCTTTCGGAACTGGCTGATTCAATTATAACGCAGGGCATTATACAGCCCATTACAGTACGACGGATAAATGAAAATGAATATCAGCTTATAAGTGGTGAACGCCGTTTGATTGCCTCAAAGAAAGCAAAACTTAATTCTATTCCTGCATATGTTCGTGAAGCCAATGACCAGCAAATGCTGGAAATGGCATTGATTGAAAACATACAAAGGGAAAATCTGAATGCCATTGAAATTGCCACAAGTTATCAAAAATTGCTTACTGAATGTAATCTGAAGCAGGAAGAATTGGGTGACCGGGTCGGCAAAAAAAGGACTACAGTTACAAACTATCTGCGGTTACTGAAACTTCCGCCTGATATTCAGGATGCTATTCGAGATGACAAGATCAGTATGGGACATGCGCGGGCCCTGGTCAATATTGAGAACATCGACGTCCAGCTAACTGTATTTCATAAGATCGTTAAGGAAGACCTTTCGGTTCGAAAGACAGAAGATCTGGTACGTAAAATCAGCAAGATCAGTACCGGAAAGGAAGAGGGCAAAACCAGTGTTGTTGAACTTTCAGGGGAACTGAAAAATCTTCAAACTGTACTTTCATCGCATTTTGGCACAAAGGTTGAGATACATCAAAAAGGAGGACAAAAAGGAGACATCAAGATCCCTTATATGTCAGTCGATGATTTAAACAGGATCCTGGAGATACTTGAAATCCAGTTGTAATGCAAGCCTATAGGTTTCTCATATTTTCTCTTTTATTATTGAAAATGGCTGGAATATCATTTGCCCAGGATGAACCAGTAATTGAAGAGGATAATCAGAAACCTGAACCAGAAGAAGAAGCCCTTATGTTACAACCTGGCATGGATACGACCGGCATGAACCTGCAGTATGACTCAATATACATAGATGAAGCACAATTCAACCGGCCAAAAAAGGCAGGTTATCTATCTGCGGCTTTACCCGGCCTTGGACAGGCCTATAACAAACGTTATTGGAAGATTCCAATTATTTATGGTGCTTTTGGCACCATTGGATATTTCATTGGTTGGAATAACAATAAATACCAGCAATACAGAAATGCCTATCTTTTGCAAAAGTCATTTCCATTAGAGGAATTGGATGATGATCTGGCTATTAACATCAGCGAAGATAATTTAAAACGTGGGCTTGACTTTTATCGAAGAAATCGGGACCTGCTGATGGTCGTTCTGGTTGGGGTATATATCATCCAGATACTTGATGCACATATTGATGCCCACCTGATGGAATTTGATGTATCTGAGGACCTTACTTTCCGGATTGAGCCTGGTTTTGAATCACAAAGTCTGTGGACATCCAAACAATATGGGCTGAAACTATCATTGAATTTTAATTAAACCATTTATGAACCTGTTGATTATTGGATATGGTAAAATGGGGAAATCTATTGAAGCCATTGCAAAAGAAAGAGGGCACAATATTGCCGGAATAGTTGATGTCGACAATCATCTTAAAGATATCGATCACTCCACAGTTGATGTAGCCATTGAATTCAGCCAACCAGATGCTGCTTACGAAAATATCAGGGCGTGCCTTGAAGGAGGAATTAAAGTTTTATCTGGTACGACAGGATGGCTTGATAAGAAAGAAGAGGTCCGGAAATTGTGTTCAGAACATAATGCGACCTTCTTTTATGCCTCAAACTACAGCATTGGAGTTAACTTGTTTTTCAGGGTTAATAAATATCTAGCCAATCTGATCAAAGATTACCCGCAATACAAGGTCAACATGACCGAAATCCATCATACAGAAAAGAAAGATGCTCCCAGTGGGACTGCCATATCTCTTGCAGAAGATATTATATCCGCTAATCCTGCTATTAAAAAATGGGGGAATGACAACGCTGACCATCCTGAATCGTTATCAATTAAAAGTGAAAGAACTGGTACAGTTCCCGGTACACACATCATCAATTATGTATCAGAAATTGACCAGATCGAGATAAAACATGAAGCTTTCAGCAGGAAAGGATTTGCACTTGGTGCGGTTCTTGTCGCTGAATGGTTGAAAGATAAAGAAGGAATGCTGGATATGAACGATTTTTTGGAAATATAACTTTTGATTGATCACAATCCATTACTTTTGCCAACTGTTATAACCTGAGGATACTAATGGACTTAAAATTCTTTAATAAGAACAAAGGAGAAAAAAAGGAAAAGGTACAAAAAACAGCCCTAAGGGAGTGGTTTGATGCCATTGTTTTTGCTGTAATTGCAGCCACGATAATAAGATGGTTATTCCTGGAAGCATTTACCATACCTACCGCATCAATGGAAAAATCTCTCCTGGTAGGCGATTTTCTATTTGTAAGTAAAGTACATTATGGTGCCAGAACACCAAAAACACCTTTACAACTTCCCCTTACACATCAAACAATCTGGGGTACAAAGATCCCCTCATATGTAGACTGGATACAATTACCTCAGGTGAGGATCCCGGGATTTAGCAGCATCAAAAGGGATGACGTGGTTGTATTTAATTACCCACCGGAATTCGAGCATCCCGTCGACCTGAAAACCAATTATATTAAAAGATGCATTGGCGTACCAGGCGATGTTGTAGAAATAAAAGATACTCAGGTATTTGTAAATGGTGAGACCTTTGAAAATCCCCCCAAGATGCAATTCAGGTATTACCTTTTCACGGATGAGATTGTTAATGACAGGGTTTTCAAAAAATATGATATATCAGAATTCTATAGATCACAGGGCGGCTATTATGTTATGACAAGTCCTGAAACAGCTGGAGTATTAAAAAGTCTGCCATTTGTAAAGGATGTGGTATTGACAAAAAACACAGAAGAGCAGGTAAATCCCAGGATCTACCCGAATGCAAACATTTTCCCCTGGAATGAAGATTTTTTTGGCCCCCTGGAAGTCCCTGCTAAAGGGGAAACTATTGATATCAACTCAGATAACCTGGCTAAATATGGAGATCTCATCAGGTATTATGAAGGTAATAAGGAAGTAGATACAAAAGATGGAAAACTAACTATCGAAGGAACTGAGTTGAGCACTTATACTTTCAAACAGAATTATTATTTCATGATGGGTGATAACAGACATAACTCGGAAGATTCAAGGTTCTGGGGATTTGTCCCTGAAGACCATGTGGTTGGAAAGGCCCTTTTTATCTGGCTTTCGATCGACAAGAATGAGAGTTTTTTCAGTAAGATCCGATGGTCCCGACTGTTCTCTTTGATTCACTAAATATTACCAATCAATTTCTTTTTTCCCTTTTGACCTAAGGTAAACATTTGCTTTGCTGAAATGCCCGTTACCAAAAAATCCCCTGCTTGCAGACAATGGGGAGGGGTGCACCGATTTTAACACACAATGGCGGGTAGTATCAATGATTTCTCCTTTCTTCTGAGCATATGAGCCCCATAACATGAAAACAATATGTTCCCGTTCTTCCACAAGGGTTTTGATCACTGCATCAGTAAACGATTCCCAACCTTTATTCTGGTGTGATCCAGCCTGATTGGCCCTGACTGTTAATGTTGCATTCAACAATAGAACTCCCTGGTCCGCCCACCGGTCAAGTGATCCATTTGCTGGAATTTCCTTACCAAGGTCATTTTTTATCTCTTTAAATATATTGACCAGGGATGGAGGCATCTGAATGCCTGGATTCACTGAAAAACAAAGTCCGTTTGCCTGGTTCGGGCCATGGTAAGGGTCCTGGCCTATGATCACCACTTTAACATTTTCAAGAGGGCATCTGTCAAAGGACCTGAATATATCCTTCCCCGGTGGGAAGATCCTGTATTTGCCATATTCTTCACGAATAAATGTTGTAAGCTGCTCAAAATAAGGCTTTTCAAACTCCTCTGATAACCTGGCTTTCCAGGTCGGTTCTATTCTGACATCCATAATATGATAAAATAATTAGCACAAAATTTCACCAAATTTAAAACTAAACGATTATTTTTATAAGTTACAAGCATTTGATTTCTTATCTAATAGCGTGGTTACTAAAATTACAGAAGGCATTAAAGTCAGTGTAACTGAGGAATATCAGCAGGAATTTTCAATCCCTGAACAATATCACTATGTTTTTACGTATAAAGTAACCATTGAGAATAATTCGGAATATACCATCCAATTGCAGCGACGGCACTGGTTCATTTACGATGGCCCATTCACTTGTAAAGAAGTAGAAGGAGATGGCGTGGTTGGACAAACTCCGGTTCTTGAACCCGGGGAATCACACAAATATGTTTCAGGATGCAACCTGAAATCCGGTATTGGCAAAATGTATGGTACATATCTGATGGAACGTATTGTGGATGGCAAGAAATTCAAAGTAAATATCCCTGAATTTATCATGATTGCTCCTGTTTTGCTAAATTAGCAGGGTGCCAACTTTTTATCAGATCACATCCTATATCAAGCATAAGCTCTATGAGATCGATGAACATTCACTGCATAGTCCTTCACTGTTCAAGCTATATCAGGATTGTTTCAAAAGGGCAAAAGAAATACCGGCAGATAAGGACATCGAAAATATAAGGATCAGGTTCAGAAGCAATGAAAGATCTATTAATATTACCGACTTTGGAGCAGGGTCAAAAATATCTGCTGAGAATTCCCGGACCATCCAATCTATCGCAAAAGGAGGGATTACAACTTTGAAATACTCAAGACTTTTTCAGGAATTGATCCGGAATTTCGGATGTCGCAACATTATTGAATTCGGGACCTCGCTTGGTATTAATACCATGTACCTGGCCTCATCAAATCCGGATGCCAGGATCTGGACATTTGAAGGATGCATGCCGATTGTTGAGATTGCTGAACAGACATTCAATGATCTGAAATACAATAACATCGAGGTGATTAAAGGAAACATCGATCTTACCCTGTCCCGATTTCTTCGTAATTCAGAAGATATTGACTTCGTTTTCATTGATGCAAATCACACGTATAAATCAACCTTAAGTTATTTCAAGCAAGTTAAGCCAAAACTATCGGACAGGTCCATTGTGATTATTGATGATATCTACTGGTCGAAAGAAATGTCGAGGGCCTGGAATGATATTTCATATCAAACCCCGGAGGCTGTCTGTATTGATATTCACAAGTGTGGAATAATTATATTTGACAGAAAGATGAGTCCTGAAAGGATAAAATTTGAATTTTAAAAAAGGAGATTACAATTGCATTAATTCAAATTAACCGCTTGATTTTAGTTAAATATACCCTATTTTTGTATTAACTTTTTTAATATTTCCAAGAAATGACTGAAGATATAAACCCCGGAACTCCTGAAAACGTTAAGCAGGGACCAAGTAAAAAAAGATATCGAAGGGATATAATCATTGCCGTAGTTGTGGTATTAGTGATTGTACAGGCTGTGAATCTTTTTATCAAGATGCGTACTGACAAGGCATATAATGCTGAAATCGAAAAAACCAAGGAGGAAATCACTATACTTGAACATGAGATTAATCAAAGAATGGTGGAAATTGAAAGCCTTGGAGGGAATGTTGAGGACCTTGAAGCAGTAGTCGCGGATCTTGAGGAAGAAAAAGAGAAGTTAATTACAAACAGGAAGTACTCAGACCGTCAGATTGCAAACCTCAGAGATAAGGTTGAAGGTTTCCAGGAATTACTGATCCTGAAAGATAAAGAGATTGAAGACCTAAAAGTACTTGCGGATGAACTAACCCAGGAAAACATAGAGCTTAAAACCGAAAAGAATGAATTGACCGCTGATCTGAATCAGGAGATCAAGTCCAGGGAAGTATTGGAGGAGCAGGTTGAAATCGTATCTAAATTAAGGGTTGAAAACATCCAGATCTATGCTGTAAACAGCCGCGGGAAAGTCAGAGAAGATGAGTTCAAAGCAAGATTTATTGAGAAGATCAGGGTTGAATTCAACATTGCTGAAAATGAGGTAGCCCCGATTGAAGGCAAAGAGATCATGATCAGGATCGTTGGACCAGATGATAATGTATTATTTGATGTAGCTTCCGGATCCGGCACGTTCATGTTC
>Ga0316187_10005728_pt1 | contig 10732 bp, 12 predicted proteins | sample CroRivburrow1_MG_FD_204927 | JGI IMG/M metagenome (GOLD analysis project Ga0316187, IMG submission 204927) | Coastal sediment microbial communities from Maine, United States - Cross River worm burrow 1 | ecosystem: Environmental > Aquatic > Marine > Coastal > Sediment | place: USA: Maine...
TATTGATGCACTTCATCAACAACTTTTCGGCTTGCGGCTCCATCCAGGTGGTTACAAAAGAGGCCAGATTGAGCGCCGGGTTACCATCCAGGTTCATTTCATCGTGAATCAGTTGGTAAGCCACTTCAGAAGAGAGCGGCTTCTCCGGGATTTCAAACTCAGGAATCGGCTTATCGAAGGAGATTCGACCATAGGTTGGGGTGAGGTACGCTTTGGTTTTTTTCTTATGTTTCTTCATGATCTCACCTCATTTTGTCAATTCACTATACATTTCCGGGCGCCGATCCTTCAGGTAATTTGTGTTTTCCGGATGGGTAGGGCCATAGTCATCGCTTATACAATCGCCAATTAAAAGGGTCTCTTCGTTTCGAGGACGCAGAATGATGTCTCCATGCGGGCCCGCAATCACGCTATTGCCCAGAAATAGCCCAACCTCAATATCTTCACCCCTTTCATTCTTCCTGGTCTCAATTCCACTGCGGTTACAGTAGGCGACAAACATTCTATTCTCTAAAGCATGCGCTGGAATAAGATTTTGAGAAATATCCGGATACGGCATTTTGGTTCGTTCACCAGTTGATAAAAGAGTCCATACATCCGCAGCGGTCGGGATGACCAGCAGCTGGGCTCCTTTCAGCGCCAGGATGCGTGCCAATTCACCAAACTCAGCTTCATAGCAATTAAGCAGGCCAATACGAAAGCCATTTACCTCATGAACGGTATAAGCCTCTCCTTCTTCAGGGTAACAGTAGCCATGCGAATATATCTTTCCTTCATCAGGCCCCCACAGGTGGGTTTTTCTATAGTTTTTGAGGAAGACTCCATCTTTTCCAAGCAAGACCATAGAGTCATAATAATGCGTTTCATTGTTGACGCGGGCCTTTTCAAGGTAAGGACAAATCACTGCGATTTCGTTTTCTTTGGCAATCTGCGCGACCCGTTTGATGACAGGGCCATCGCCTGGTTCCGCTAATGTGTGCGCTTCTGTCGGAGAGATCGCGTAGCCAGTTATATAAAGTTCAGGAAAACTGATCAGCTGGGCGTCGAATTTTTTAGCCTCTTGAATGGCGGCTTCCATTTTTTGCAGGTAGTAGTGAATAGCGTCCGCATTGCCAACCGGGCCGCCATAGTTTTGATAAATGGCTAAGCGAATTCCTTTCCCATATCCCGGAGCTTTTTGTTTAATCCGCGTTAATAACATCATGATTAAAACCATTCCTGTATATGGCTTAAAAATTGCGCATGGTGTCTGGCTTCTAACGCGGCCATGGCCTGCTGCATGGGAGCCACGTCTACCCGCCGCTTCTTCTCGTTTTTGCTTGGCCCGATGCCTTCGACTTCTTCACTGTCCACGTCATACATAGCCTCCACTATAGCGGTAACCGTTGTCTATCCATATGCGCAATTGCAGGGGGGTTGGTTCATATCCGGCACAGCTTTTCAGTCCGGGGAAATCCAGTGACAGGAGATATGTGCTATAAATACCAAAGGGGTTGGAGTTTGGTATGGTTACGTTAGAGAAAATACAGACACGAGCCAAAAATAATGGCCTGACCGATTTTGAACATCTGGATAAGGATGCCCTGATTCAGATGATTCAGGAAAGGGAGGGGCATACCCCCTGTTTTGGCGCCTCTTGGTGTAACTTATGCGAACGGGAGCATTGTTTCTGGAAGGAAGATTGCCGGTCAGTAGGAATCACTTTTTAGCACTGCAAAAACCATATCAGCCTGACAAGCCGCTTTTTCTCGCTGTTGTGTTCGACTTCTTTTCTGCCTACGTCACACATAGCTGCAACCGTTATCTATCCATATGCACAATCGTGAAGGTTCCTGATTCGAGTCCTGCATGGATTTCCGAAGCGAACATAACCGTTTGAACCTTACCCCTGGAGTCATATACGTAGTATTACGTATAGATATCACAGGCATATCACTCTACTGTATGCGGCTATTTGTTTGAAACGGGGGGAGGTATCCGTGGCTAATCGCACTCATGAAAAAGCTGAACTGGACGAAGGCTTCAACGATACAATTGTTGAGGCTGTCTGGAGAAAAGGGGAGATACTGCCAGGGGGCGATCCCGACAATTGCCGTAAAGACTCGTGTGGCGCCTGGATCGATCGGGATCAGTATGGCGTAAGTGCTGAAAACGGGTGGGCAATTGACCACATCATCCCTGTGTCTCAGGGAGGCACTGACAATCTGAATAATCTTCAGCCGATGCATTGGAAAAACAAGAAGGTATAGAGCAATAATCTGTAAGGCCAATCGCCCAACAAAATCTTACATCTGACGTTTATCCCGCCTTTAGCTCTATGGGAAATGTGGGCTGACAATATAGAAATCGAGAGAGGCACCTGATGCTGAAATTCATAAGCAAAACATTTTTTACCGGCCTGATTACCATTCTGCCGGTCGTACTCACGCTTTATCTTCTCTACTGGTTTGTGGTTACGACAGAGTCTGCGATGGGAGGCCTGATTCGACTGGTGCTTCCGGAAAATATGTACTGGCCCGGCATGGGCTCAATTGCCGGTCTGGTGGTGGTATTTCTGGTGGGAGTGTTGATGCATGCCTACCTGGTGCAGCGTCTGTTTGCCTGGGGAGAGAAGATTCTTTACCACCTGCCGGTGGTTAAATCGGTATATCGGGCTATCCGCGACTTTTTCGACTATTTCTCTCCGAATAAGGAAAATGCATTCGAACAGGTCGTCGCGGTAACGATTGGAGACACCGGTATGCAGCTGATCGGTTTCGTCTCTCAGGCAGTGCCGGAACGCCTGCCGGAAGAATTTCGGGAAGAGGGCACCATCATGGTTTACCTGCCCCTGAGCTACATGATTGGCGGCTATGCAGTACTGATGCCGCGCAGTGCCGTACGTCCCCTGGACATGAGCATGGAGGAAGCCATGCGCTTCACCCTGACCGCCGGAGTCACCGGCGTGACTAAGGCTCCCTGAAACGGTTGAGGCAACAGCTTCCTATCAATATACGCAATTGAGGTTTTTAGTTCGAGTCCGGCACGGCTCCCCGGATTGGACTCGAACTTTCTGTGAAGCTGCAGCTAGAAATTCAGAAGATGTATTGCCAGGAAAGGTTGTACACCTGTTTCACTCTCATTTGCAGGCCATCCAGGTCTTGCTGGATAGGGAGGCCATACTCAGCGCCCAGCATGTGGCCGCTTTCAAACATATAACTGATGCCTATGGACGCATCCCAACGTTGGCCCCCGGAGTTCAAGTCATCGAAGGTGGGCGACATATTGCGCCGCATCGCGGTAATATCCCTGGCGCTGCCATTGATGCTCTGCCAATCGGAGAAGGTGACACGCCCGCTTATCGACGCTCCCTTGAATGGGTTCACCTTTAGCCAGGCCTGTCCATTGGCACGATTGCCCAGGTCATAGTTCTGGTCGTTTTTGTTCAGCCTGAAGGTATAACTTCCCTGAAAGCCCATGCTCCAACGGTCAAAATTGTTACGGTAGGTGACACTGGGTTTCAGGTCATAGGTTCCGCTGCCAAGCTGCATGGCGTAGGGCAATATGCCCTGGCTGTTTATCTTATTGATGCTGCCGGTTGGAAAAGAAAGCCCCAGGTTGGCAAGAAGCTGAGATGCATCCTTGTCGTATAATTTATACATGGCACCCAATTCCACATCGCCCAAGCCGGAGGAGTTCATCACCGATTTGGCGCCGCTCATGGCAACCATGTTCATCTCATTATCGAGATAGTTCAGCATGAGCATCCAGCTGAGATCGTCAGTCTGGGAGTACATGCCCATCAGCATGTGCATATCCATGGTCATGTCTGTTGGCGCCATCATATAGGTGCCGCCACTGGCGTTTTTGTAGATGCTACCCATTTTGGCGACATCTGTGGCAGAGACCTTGTTGCTGCCGGCAAGCAGATCTTCCATTTCCATACGCATAAAACGGTATTCGAACATCCAGCTTCCCGCTTTATGGACATGGTGAATATGTCCGAGCTGGACATCGCTTACCTGGTGCTGGCTATGCGATTCGTGCTGCATGTGACTGTGGTGAGGGTTTTCTTCAGCCTGGGCCGGGTCAGCCGCTGTCAGCAGGGCAGGAGATATCAGTAAAAGCGCCAGTATGTGTTGCCGTATCATGGTGCGAACCGGTTTCGTATCCATTTCGCGCGCACGGTAACGGATAGCGGAAATGCAAACAATGTCTGGCAGGGCAGGGGTTCTACGGTGTCAGGCCTTCTTCCAGTTATCCATGAATTTGATGACGGCATCTACGGTAGCCATTCTGCCCAACTCATCGCGATCCATGATGGCGTCGGCGACTTCCTCGTAGAGCGGGTTACGGACTTCTGCCATCTCACGCATCGTGTTAAGCGCGTCGCCCTCGGCAACCAGCGGGCGATTGGGATCACCTCCGGCGAATTGCACCAGAAATTCAGGCGAGCCTTTGAACCAGATCACCGGCGGATTGGCCTTCAATATCTCCCGGTTTTCCTCGGACAGTACCACGCCGCCGCCTGTGGAGATGATGGCATCCTCGTTGATGACTTCCTTCAACATCTCGGTTTCCATTTTGCGGAATTCGGCTTCGCCATACTTCTCAAAGATTTCGGGAATGCTAATGCCGGCCTTTTCCACGATGTGTTTATCCACATCGATCAGGCGGATATCATCATCCAGGCGTGCGACAAGCCTTCTGGCAATGGCGCTCTTGCCCGAGCCCATCAGGCCGATGAATACAGGTTTAACGGGTAGTTTTGACGACATGACTGTGCTGTTCTTCCCCCGAGCTCTTACTAATGATCGATTGAACCGTATCCCCATACTGCCAAAGATGGCCTGATTTTTCTATCTGCGGCGTTAGGCCTTTTTCCACTTCTTCAGGAAACGAATAATGGCCTTTACGCAATTCGTTCTGCCCATCTCGTCGCGATTAAGAATGAGGTCTGCGCACTCCTCATAAAGTGATTTTCTGCTTTCCGAAAGGTCGCGGAGCTTTTCCAGCACGTTGCCCTCTGCAATCAGCGGTCGATTGGTATCGCCTGCGACATGCTTGTACAGAAACTCAGGTGATCCCTTGAGCCAGATCACCGGTGGGTTGGCTTTAAGCAGCGCCCGATTTTCCTCAGTCACCACCACACCGCCACCGGTAGCGATGATGGCCTGCTCAGTAATAACTTCCTTCAAAGTCTCGGTTTCTATCCTGCGAAACCCGGGCTCACCATGCTCTGCAAAGATTTCGGGAATGCTCATTCCCGCTTTGTCCTCGATGTGTTTGTCGAGATCGATCAGGGGCATATCGAGGCGCGCGGCAAGCCTTCTGCCGATGCTGCTCTTGCCCGAGCCCATCATGCCGATGAATACAGGTCTAACGAGTGATTTTTTCGACATGGACAAGACTTCCCCTTCCCCGAGATTTTATTTGGCTGACGATTGACCAAAATGCCCATACTGTCAATCAGGTCTTGAGTTTTCTGCCCGTCGGTCAACAGAAATGAAAAAGTCCACAAGCATGGCGGACTTCGGTACACTGCGCCGCCTTTGAGAGCAGGTACCCATGAGTCTGAAATCTGAAATCGAGAAACGGCGCACCTTTGGCATCATTTCCCACCCGGATGCCGGTAAGACAACGCTGACTGAAAAGTTGCTGCTGTTCGGCGGCGCCATCCAGATGGCCGGCGCGGTCAAGGCCCGGCGCGCCTCTGCTCACGCCACCAGTGACTGGATGAAGATCGAGCAGGAGCGTGGCATCTCGGTCGCCTCTTCGGTGATGAAATTCAATTATGAGTGTAACGGCAGCGATTACGACATCAATCTGCTCGACACACCCGGTCACCAGGACTTCTCCGAGGACACGTATCGCGTTCTCACCGCTGTGGATTCGGCCATGATGGTGATTGATTCCGGCAAGGGCGTGGAGGCGCAGACCCTGAAATTGATGGAGGTCTGCCGCATGCGCAATACCCCCATCGTCACCTTCATCAATAAGCTGGACCGCGATGGCATGGAGCCGTTGGATATCCTGACCGAGATTGAGGACAAGCTGCAAATCGAATGTACGCCGATGTCCTGGCCGATTGGCATGGGTAAATCCTTCAAGGGCGTGTACAACCTTTTCAGGAAGGAACTGAACCTGTTTAAGGCCGGCTCCGACAGGCGCGATTTCGAGAGCGTGCATATCGATGATCTGAATGATCCGAAGCTGGACGAGTTGCTGGGAGCCCAGGCCGATGATATGCGCGGCGAGATCGAGCTTCTGGAAGGGGCGGCGAATCCTTTTGAGATGGAACATTTTCTCAAGGGTTCGCAAACGCCGGTCTTCTTCGGCAGCGCCATCAACAACTTCGGCGTGCGCGAACTGCTTGATGCCTTTGTCGAGCTGGCGCCTGCACCCGGCCCGCGTCAGGCAGCCCAGCGTAGCGTCAGCCCCGAGGAGAAGGATTTCGCAGCCTTTGCCTTCAAGATTCAGGCTAATATGGACCCGGCTCACCGCGACCGCATCGCCTTTTTCCGCATCTGTTCCGGCAAGTTTACGAAGGGCATGAGTGTGCGTCATCACCGCATCGGCAAGGATGTGAAGATTCCCAATGCGGTTATTTTTATGTCGCAGGATCGCGCCCATGTTGAAGAGGCTTATCCCGGCGACATCATCGGCATCCACAATCACGGCACTATCAAGATCGGCGACACCTTTACCACCAAAGAGGAATTGAAGTTCATCGGTATTCCGAACTTTGCGCCGGAGCTGTTCCGCCGCGTACGCCTGAAAGACCCGATGAAACGCAAGCAGTTGCACAAGGGGCTGGTACAGCTCTCGGAAGAGGGGGCGGTACAGGTCTACAAAACGCTGCTCGGCGGCGACTATATCCTTGGTGCTGTCGGCGTATTGCAGTTCGATGTCACCGTGGCGCGCCTGCAGGCTGAATACAGGGTGGATGCCGACTACGTCGGCACTGATTTTCAGGTGGCACGCTGGGTAACCTGTGACGACAAGAAGAAGCTGGATGAGTTCTGCCGCCGCTTTCAATCAAGCCTGGCCGAGGATGTCGACGGTTTTCTGGCCTATCTGGCGCCGTCGCCGTGGAAGCTGAAGTATACCGAAGAAGAATGGCCTGAGATCACCTTCCACAAGACCCGCGAACATATCTAGCGGGGCTATTGGGGAGGCGTTACCAGCATGTCTGCAAGCGTATTGTCTTCCAGCACCTTCATGAATGCCTGTCGGGCCTGATAGAGCACACCCGTCAGCCTGCAGTTATCAAGAAGGGGACAGGTGCTGGTTTCCCTGGAAAAACACTCCTGAATATTCATGTGTGGCTCTGTAAGCATGACAACATCCGCAAGCACAATGTATTCAGGCTTCTTCGCCAGACGAACACCACCTGATTTCCCCCTGGTGGTCTGAACAAAGTCGTTCTTGCCAAGGTTGTGGATGACCTTCACAAGATGGTTGCGTGAAATCCCATGGTAGTCACTGATTTCCGAGATCGTAACAAGCCTTTCCTGATGCGTTGCGAGATAAAGAAGTGCCCGTAACGAGTAGTCGGTGTATGTGGTTAATTGCATCTTTAAAACATATATTTCATTGACATCTTATGCAAGGTTTATAACATGCACCGTCGATACATGTTATAGGGGGAGGGAAATATGCAAGATTTAGCATGGGCCATTTCACTATGGCTAATGGCTTTACTGGCTATTGCGTTTGTTTATGTTGCCGTGAAATCGGGCGACAAGGCCGACGCAGCCGAAGTGATGAGCACTGCGGGCAAGATTCGCACAGCGCTTTTCTGGATCATTCTTGTTGCCGGCGTTCCAATCACCATGGTGACTTTGACGGACTTGCCGTATGCAGCACAATCCGATGCAACTGCACAGATTGTTAAGGTTGAAGGATCTCAATTCAGTTGGGATATCAGCCCAACCCGGATCGTTACCGGTCAGCCGGTGGAATTTCATGTGACAGCAGCAGATGCTACACATGGCTTTGCGGTCTATGACGACACAATGACACTGCTGACTCAAACACAGGCAATGCCGGAATACACAAATATATTGAAATACACATTTGCCAAAGCAGGAACCTATAAAGTTCTCTGTCTCGAATACTGTGGATCAGGTCATCATGTGATGTCGGAAGAAATTACCGTCGTTGCAGCGGGAGGTAATTAAAATGGAAAATGTAATCTCCAAAGGCGCTAAGCAGTCTGTTCTGGGTTATTTGGCTACGGCTGGCGTAGTTCTGCTTCTTCTCATGGTATTCGGATTGGTTATGCGTACGGTTCAGGCTGGCGGCGCGGAAATTCCTGCCGAAATCTTTTATCAGCTTATGACAGCCCATGGCATCGGCATGGTCGGCATTGCCGGCATCTGTGGCGCAGCCATCATGTGGTACTTCCTGGGTCACTATGTGAAGCTCAGCACACCTGTTTTTCTATTAAATATGGTGCTGTTCCTGATTGGCGTTGTGATGATTCTCGGCGCCATTTTCATCGGAGGCTTTGCTGGTGCATGGACCTTCCTCTACCCGCTTCCCGCCTACTCCGGCGGAGCATGGGAACCCGGCGCTGCAGTTGTACACCTGAGCGGTGTTCTGCTTATTGGTGTTGGCTTTTTGCTGTTCCACCTGGATACAGGTTGGGCCATTTTGAAGCAGTACGGCAGCCTTGGTAAGGCATTGGGCTGGCCGCAGTTATTTGGCGGCAGCACTGAAGAGGCGCCTCCACCGACCGTGGTTGCTGCGACTATGGTATTGATTGTGAATGTTCTGGGACTGCTTGCCGGCGCTACGATTCTGGTCATCAGTATTGTGAACCTGCTGGTTCCCGAGTTCGGTATTGATCCGCTGCTTGGCAAAAATATGATCTTCTTCTTCGGCCATGTTTTCATCAACGCAACGATCTACATGAGCGTTATTGCTGTGTATGAGATTCTCCCTCGCTATACAGGTCGCCCCTGGAAATCTACCAAGCCGTTCCTGCTGGCATGGACATGCTCAACACTGTTTGTGGTTATTGTATATCCGCATCATCTGTTGATGGATATCAATATGCCAACCTGGCTGGCAGTGATGGGTCAAGTCATCTCTTACCTGAGTGGTCTTCCAATCCTGGTCGTCACCGCTGTGGGTGCGCTGACCTATGTGCACCGTTCCGGTTTGAAGTGGGGTATGCCAGCAAGCCTGCTATTCCTTGCTGTCTTTGGTTGGGCTGCCGGCGTAATCCCTGCCATCGTTGATGGAACCATTGTTGTGAACCTTGTATTGCATAATACCCAGTGGGTGCCTGGACACTTCCACACCTACCTGCTTCTGGGCGTAGTCCCAATGGCGATGGGCTTTATGTATTTCATCACCAATAACGATGGCGGCGGTCTTGATCGTGCAGCACTTTGGGCATTTATTGTCGGCGGTTTAGGTTTCGTCTTCACCTTCCTGTGGGCGGGTAGAGAGAGTGTGCCGCGTCGTTTTGCCGAACATCAGTCTGAATGGATGGATGTTGATGCGCTGGGTGCGATCTTTGCCGCCCTGGCAATACTCGGTGTGGTGGTCTTTGCGGTTCGCTTCCTGAGCCGTTTGGGACAAACCGCCAAGGCATAAACCCATGCGTGGCGCCGTCACCATTGTTGCCCTGTTGATTGCCGGTGTGGCGGTCATATGGGCAGGGACCGACGGACTGCGGGTTCTTACCGCAGAAGGCGCCAGACGTGTGACCATTGAAGAAAAGCCAAAGCCTCTTCCTGCTGTTCTGTTAAGGGATCAGCGGGGAGAGGCTTTTCGGCTTCAGGACTTCCAGGGCAGCGATCTGCTGGTTGAGTTTATCTACGCCAGATGTGTAACCCTGTGCAATTCTCTCGGCGAGACGTTTGAAGATGTGAGCGACCGGCTTCCTGCTGGGCATCTTGGCAGCAAGGTAAACCTGGTCAGCATCAGCTTTGATCCGCGTGATGATGCGGCGGCTCTCATGGAATACGGCGAACGCTTCGATGCAGTGCCGGATCAATGGCGTGTTGCCCGGGTCGAAAACCCCGAGGATATCCAGACGCTTCTGGACACCTTTGGCATTACCGTGATTCCGGATGAGTGGGGAAACTTTGAACACAATGCCGCTGTCCATTTTGTAAACCGGCAGGGGTATCTGGACAAGATCGTCGATCACGAACCGCCCAGAAAGGCACTGGAGACCTTATGGAAGCGGCTTTGATGCACATACGCAGGATGGGCCTGCCTTGTGATCTGGCGTCTCTTCAGTTCATGACAGGCATTGGCATTGTTGCCGTTCTGGCCCTGCCGGTGTTGAGGAGCTTGCTTGAATCAAGCCTGACAGCGCACATGTTCGGGCAGATCCCATTACTGGTTCTGGCAGGCTGGATGATTGGCAAGGGGCGTTTTGCTTTCCTGTTTGGGGATTGGAACAGGCATGGGATTCCCGGATTGTTGATCGCCCTGTTTGCGATGCTGTTCTGGATGATTCCACGCTGGCTTGATGCCTCCCTCAGCGAACCTCTCTGGGAAGTGATTAAATTTATCACCATACCCCTGCTGATCGGTGTTCCGCTCGGCGTAAGCTGGTCTCGCATGTCGGCATTTTCGCGAGCAGTGGTCTGGGCCAATGCAATCTCCATGCTGGGCGTGCTTGGCTGGCTTTATGTGGCAGCACCCGTGCGTGTCTGCAATAACTATCTTGTTAATCAGCAGCAGGATTTTGGCTATACAGCCATGGTTCTGGCTGTGGCAATCGCAG
>Ga0316187_10005729_pt1 | contig 10731 bp, 7 predicted proteins | sample CroRivburrow1_MG_FD_204927 | JGI IMG/M metagenome (GOLD analysis project Ga0316187, IMG submission 204927) | Coastal sediment microbial communities from Maine, United States - Cross River worm burrow 1 | ecosystem: Environmental > Aquatic > Marine > Coastal > Sediment | place: USA: Maine...
CGATCAGCTCCCAGTCGTAACGGTCGGGGGCGCCGTTGTACATGTCGAACTGGTCGGAGGTGCGCATCGCGTCGGCCGCGGTGCCGGGGTTGTCGTAGGCCACGTTGGGTGCGCGGCGAACCCGACGTTGCCCCGGGTTGTAGAGCCAGGCGTTGCGGTGCTCCTTGACCTGGTCCATGGTCTCCGCGACCAGCAGGATGCCGCCCGCGAGCCTCGCCGGCGCCATCACCTCCTGCTTGAAGAAGAGGATCCGGTTGTTGAGTTTCTCTTCGCTCATGTCCTCCATGCTGTACTGCATGTAGAACTCGTCGCGAAACGTCACCAGAGTGTAGCTACCACCACGGGTCGGCGCCGCCTGGCCGATGGTACGAGCGGCGCCATTGGCACGGTAGCGGAAGAGGTGATTCCAGATCACCTGGACACCTTCCTTTGGAATCGGGAAGGGGATGCCGTTGATTGCGCCGGTGACGCCGTTGCCGCCCTCCGTCAACCGGGCGGTGGCGGCGATGTGTTTTGTGGCGTCATAGATCCGCTGCGGAAACGCGGCGCTGCGGCGGGTTGGGTAGACGTGCATCTCGTAGGTGTCAGGATAGGTTGTCAGCAGCGCCTTCTGGCCTTCCGTCAGCTTGTCCGCGTACGTGTCCATATTGTCCGCGGTGATCGTGAAGAGCACCTCGTCATCCGCGTATGGGTCGACAAAGTGCGTTCCCTTCTCCCACGCCGCGGGCGGGGTCGAGAGGCCGCCGTCCCAGGCCGGGATCGTGCCATCGGCGTTGCCGGCCTTGATGGCGCCCATCGGGGTCAGTTCGTTGCCGAGCTTTGCGATCTCGTCCGGTGTCACCTGGGCCCACACCGTTGCCGTCATGCCGACTGCGATGGCCAGCGCGCAGCCGAGAATAATTGTCGAGTTCTTTCGCATCTTCATGCCTCCCTCCTAGAACGAGAACTTGATGAAACCGCCGATGAAATCGCGGTCGTGAATCAGGTTGTAGCGGCCCGCGCCGCTGTACTTGGTGTAACTGATGTCAACCTGCCAGGCGTTCTGGTAACCGGCCTGGAGGCCGATGCTGAGTGCCTGGCGACCCTCGATGAACGAGCCGCCCGGCGCCGGTGTGATGCCTTTGGGGTCGTGCTGCCACGAGATCCGCGGCGCCAGGCTCCACGCTCCGATGGCATTGTTATAGGTCAGCCGACTGACCAGACGGTAGCCCCACGAGAAGTCGTCGGCGAAGTGCTCTGGCTGCTCGTACGGTTTGCCCGCGTGAGCGCCCGAGGGTGTCGACATGATCGGGTTTCCGCTGGTGTAGGTCCCCGGCCCCTCGAAGCGCAGCTCGTCCTTGGTCGGCATGTCGAAGACCTTGTGGAAGCCGAACTCGCCGAGGATCACGCCCTGGTCGGCGCCGAGGAAGTTGGAGAAGATCTTGGTCAGGGTGAACTGGAGCTGGCTGGTGTCCAACCGGCGGTAGCCCTCGATCTCCTCGGAAAACCCGTACGGTCCAAACTGGCCGAGCATCCCCAGAGCAGGTGATATCGGTGAGTTCGCCGCAAAGAGCAGCTCGACGTCGTCCGCCTGCAGCGGGTTGTCCTGGCGGTAGGAGACCTCACCCTGGAAGGCGATGCCCGAGGTGCCGAGCTGGGCGTTCCAGCTCAGACCGTAGAGCTTGATGTCCTCGGGGTAGGCGGTGTACCATCTCGCGGAGTTGGCCCACACGGCCGTTGCGGTTGCCGTTTGCACCTGCTGCGCCGCGGCGTCGACTGCAGGGTCAACGCCTGGCGGGACCCCGACCAGATAGTAGTACATGAGCACCGCGGCTGTGGCCCTCGATACCATCTCCGGCACGATCGTGATGGGCCCGGTGATGCCGTTGATGGTCGGTAGCCGGCTGTGGTAGTTGATGTAGTACAAGCCGAACTCGGTGCCGCCCCAGCTCGGAACAAAGAGGCGGAATGCCACGCCGTATTGACCTCCGTCTTCGGGCTCGACGGTGTCGGCCCGGGGAACGCCCTGCCACGGAAAGTCGAACGGTGGCTGCACGTATGGCGGCGATTCGCCGGTGTCAGCGGCGTCGCCAAAACCCAGGAACACGTACTCGCCGCCCGGCCCGACGAAGTCGTTGGTCGAAAAGTAGGTCCCCGGCGGGTCGATCACGATCTGCTCCCACTCGTACTGGTAGAAGCCCTCGATCGAGAAGTTCTGCGACAGATCCAAGGAGGCGTACACCATGCCCTGGGGCCGGAAGGCCTCGCGGAGCTCGGCGCCGGGCACCCGGATGGCCGACACGTCGAGCGAGTTGATGACGCTGATTCCTCCCTGGATGAAGGTGCTTTCTCCCCAGTTGAGGACCTGACGGCCGACCCGGATCTCTCCAATCGGGAACTGCCACCATGCGTAGGCGTCGAGCAGCTCGGTGCGACTGCCGGCCCAGTCGAGCGCCTCCTGGGTGAGCTCGGTGCGGGCGCAGCAGTCGCGTTCGAGCGCGAAATCGTAGAAAGCGCTGCCGCGGACAAAGAAACCGAAGCGGTGATTTTTATTCGGGTTTGAAGAAAAACTGAAATCGATCGTCGCCTTGGGGGTGTTGCTGACGATCGTTCCCTTTTCGAAATTCTGGTTGCCGTCGTCGCCGTTGACCGAGTAACCTGTGCCACCTGCGGCCAGGCCGATGATTGCCGGATCGGGGTCTTCCATGCGGTAGCGAGCTCCGTACGACAATGTGATGTCGAGGTTGAGAGAGAAATTGCTGCTCTTGCCCGACAGGTCGATGCCCTCGGCGGGCGCCGTGAACACCAGAGCGAGTATCCCCGCGAGCACAATGGCCCCCGCGGCTCGAACCCTCGGGACGTTTTTGATATGCGACATTTTGCTCATCTCCTCCCTCCAATCCTTCGTTCAGTTGATACCGTATTTGCGCAAAAAATCAGCCCTCCGACCTGGTTGTTCGGAGGGCCCTGATGAAATTGGTTTTTCTGGGGTTCTTGGCGGTGGAGTTTTGGCGGTGAGGGTGAACGGTCACCGGACGCCTGGATGCGATCTGGAGCACCCGACATTCGTCGCAACGCCAACCCCCTCCCGTGTCCATCATCAATGCGATGTGACTCTAACTTCAGCTCGAATGACGCTGCGAAGCATAACACAGCGGAGGGTGTCAACAGACCTCCTGAGGAGATTGAGACTAGGCCTATTTTGACTCGAATTCAGGGTTGGAACTGGATACTCGATACTCGTTACTCGATTCTCGATCCCAAGCCCGCCAATACTGCCCACAGATGACACAGATACGCACAGATCCACAAAGAAGATTTCATCTGTGTGATCCGTGGGCTCATGGGTCGGTGGGTGGGTTTTTGTTTTCGTTACAGAACGAGGCGGTTCCGCGTGAGCGCTGGTTTCTGTTATCGCTTCAGCCGACTTGGTCGTTTCATCGGCCAATTTCAACGCAGAGGCGCGGGAACGCAGAGGCGCAGAGATAATTTTGGGCCCGGATCCTTCAGGTTTGGGTCGATCGTGCGGATTTTCGATGCGAAAGGCCGTGAAACTGGCGTCATCCAGGACAGATGGCCGTGGATGAGCTGGGGACGCTGACAGGAGCTAGGGGGCCCGACCCAGATTTTTTCTCTGCGCCTCTGCACCTCTGCGTCTCTGCGTTTTTTATCGATCGAGCCCCAAGCGTTTCCGCGTCAGCGCTTCGAGGCCTCCCGCGAGAACGAGTTCCTGCGCTGCCGGGCCGAGGGGCGACAAGGCGTAGGTCTCTCCATTCCAGGTTGCGGTGGCGTTCGGAAAGTCGATCGTGAGATCGCCCGCCGGGATCGTTTTGGCGCCCGATGCGGCATCCTCCGAGAACGCACCCCGGATCGCCTCGGACAGGGCCGGACTCTCGAGGCAGATGAACGCGTTGTTGAACGCGTTCCGAAGATAGGTCTGGGAGAACGAGGCAGCAATCACCATCTGCACACCGCGGTACTTGAGGGCGGTCGCCGCCTGCTCGCGCGAGGATCCCGAACCGAAATTACGGCCGGCGACGATGATGTCGCCATCGGCTGCGATCTCCTGGAACTCGGGATCGTAATTGGCCATGGCGTAGGTTGCCATCTGCTCGGGCGTGAGGTCGTCCCGATAGGTGACGTCCTTGCCATAAATCCCGTCGGTGTTGAGGCTGTCGACCGGCAGGAGGAGGGCGCGCCCTTCGAGCGTTGTCGGGAATCCTTCGCTGATGTCGACCTTTCGTTCGAGGGGCCGCCATCCGAGATCGGTGAAAGCGTAGTTGGGCAACGAAGATCCGAGATCCTCGGGGCCGGTGATGAAGCCTTCGATGGCCGACGCGGCGACGACCGCCGGGCTTGCCAGAAAGGCCTTGGCGTCGCGCGAGCCCATCCGTCCTTTGAAGTTGCGGTTGGTGGCCGAGATCCCGACCTCGCCCTCCTCCAACAGACCGACGCCGAGACCGATGCAGGCGCCGCAGCCGGGCGGCAGGGCGTGGGCCCCGGCGTCGACCAGATCCCGCCAGGCGCCGTCCGCCTCGGCGGCCGCCTGCACCTCGGCCGAGGCTGCCGCGACGTAGAGCTCGACTCCGTCCGCTACCTTGCGGCCGTGGAGCACCTCCGCCGCCTCCACCAGATCGTCATACCGCGCGTTGGTGCATGAAAGCAGATAGGCCTTGTGGACAGCGATCCGGTCCTTCGCCATCTCGGCCGCCGAATGCATGACGCCGACGCCGTCGGGACCCGCAACATGTGGCGAGACCTGGCCGAGATCGAGAGTGATCTCGGCGGCATAGGATGCGTCCGTGTCCGGGGCCGGCGGGTCGGCTTCCCACCCGGCGATCATCTTTTCGGTGAGGCGGTCAACCACACCCTTTGCGGAAAGTGCGGTGGCGCGCTCCGAGAGGTACTCGGAGGTGATCTCGTCGAACGGGAACCAGCCGACGAGGGCGCCCCACTCGGTGGTCATATTGGAGATCGTCAGACGCTCCGACATCGAGAGGCCGGCGACGCCAGGACCGTGGAACTCGATGGCCGCGTTGAGCACCTCGCCGGAGTTGTAGAGCCCGCACAGGGTAATGATGACGTCTTTTCCGGTGACCCCTGGACGAAGCTCGCCCTCGAGGATGACCTTGACCGTGCGTGGCACCAGCCACCAGGTCACGGATCCGGCCCACAGCGCGGCGGCGTCGGTCCGCACCACCGGGGTACCAACGGCCGACAGTGCGCCGTACATATTCGAGTGGGAGTCTGAGGCCACCACCAGGGTGCCGGGATGAACAAATCCCTGCTCGACCATCAACTGGTGGCCGATGCCCGCCCCCGCCGGGAAGAACGTGACCCCCTGGCTGTTGGCGAACTCTTCAATGCGCCGGTACTTGGCCAGATTCTCATCGCTCGTGTCCTGGACATTGTGGTCGAGGGTGAAGACGGGCTGCGTCGGATCGGCGACTCGATCGGCGCCGATGGCCTGGAACTTGGGCATCACGGCGCCGGTGTTGTCGTGGGTCATGACGTGGAACGGCCGCACGGTGACCATGTCACCGGCCAGTACCTCGTGCCCGGGGGGTAGGCCCTCGGCGTGTGTCTGGACTACCTTTTCAGTAATTGTTTGTCCCATTGTCGCCTCCGCGAGTTAAGAGAAAAGAGTTAAGAGTAAAGGTCGAACGTCAGATCTGGGTTCGAACATCGAAGCCCCGAAATCTTAACCCTTAACCCCTAACTCTTAACCACGAGTTCTGACATCAGTTCCCGCACATCATCGTACTCATCGGTTTTGTTGACTGCAGCACGCATCCGCTCCACGTCATCTGGCTTTGCGATGCCCTCGGCCAGGGCCTCGAACTTGCCCGCTATCTCGTCGTCGGTCAGAGGATTGCGCGGATCACCCTTCGGGTAATCGAGCTCTTTCTTGAGCTCGCGCCCGTCGGTCGTTTTGATGACGACGCGCACCCTTTGCAGCTCGGGGAAGACCGCCTCGATCTCGGGGTCGGCGATGACCTTGACCTTGTCGAGCTGGGCGCGGATCGTCGGATCCATGATCTTGGCGTCGGTGAACTGAAGCGGTGTCACCTGGCGCTCAGCGACTGCAGCGGCGATCACATAGGGGAGCGAGTGGTCGGCCGTTTCCTTGGAGCGTGGATCGTATTTGGATGGATCGGCAAGGATGTCGGCGGCGCGCGCCAGCGAATAGATCGTGACCGTCTCGACTTCTTCGGGTGCGAGATCGTTGTCGATCATCAGATCGAGGGTGGCGGAGATCGGCGCATGGGTGAGCGCTTCGGTCGGGAAGAACTTCATCCCGCACTGAAGAATGCGCCACGAATCTCCGAGACCGTCGGTGAGGATGTCGAACTTCCACTCCGAATCGAAGACGTGGCTGAATCCCTCCTTGCCGTCGAGGACGTGCTCGGGGCCGGTGTAGCCGCGTTCGGCCAACAGCGCCGCCAGCATCCCGCTCTGGGTGGCCATCGGGTCGACCGTGTTCTTCATCATCGTCAGCTTTCCGGCTGTCACCGATCCGGTCGTGCAGTGGCGCGACGCCGAGATGCCGATCGCGTGCTGCATCTGCTCCGCGTCGAGACCAAGCATCCGGGCCGCGGCGATGGGTGCCGCGGCAGCGGTGAGGGTGGCGTGGTGCCATCCAATCTCGCGCACACCGGGGTAGGAGACCTCGCAGAGGCGCTGCTCGAACTCGTAGGCGAGGGCGATGCCGACCAATAGATCGCGTCCGGAGCCGCCGGCGCGCTCGGCCGCCGCCATGGCCGCGGGGATGAGGTCCGAGGGGTGTGACGGATCCTGCTTCCAGTAGATGTCGTTGTAGTCCATCACCCGGATCATCAGGGCGTTGAGGAGCGAGGCCGACACCGGGTCCCAGAGCTCGCCGGTGACCATGACCCGGCAGTTTCCGCCGCCGGCCGTTTCGGTGAGGACCTTGCGCGCGATGTGGACGTCGTGCTGCTGGGCGCCGCCGAGGGCGCAGCCGACCGAGTCCATCAGGTACCGCTTGGCCTCGTGGACGACCTCGGGCGGAAGATCCTCGTATTGGACGCCGCAGGCCCAATCGGAAATCGTGCGGGTGATTGTCGACATGAAATGCCTCCCGAAAAAGTGATGGATGCCGCATCGCGGCGCCGAGATTGTAGCCCAACCACCCACCCGGTAACCAGTCCCGCCCGCCCACCCAGTGATCAGTAATCAGCCAGAGATTCCGTGGGGATGGGTGGTTGGGACTGAACACTGAACACTGATTACTGATTACTTTTTCCCGAGAGCGTATGATTCCCTCAGGAGGTTCGGATGAGCGAAGCCCGGCGAACGGCAGCGTGCTTGGCGGTTGGCTCGGAGCTCCTGGGCGACCACCGACTCGACTCCAACTCCCTCACCATCACGCGCGCCCTCACCCGGTACGGCATCACGGTCGACGAAAAGAGAGTGGCGGGGGATTCGGTGGAGCGGGTCGCCGATGCGATCCGTGAGCTCTTCGCCCACCACGATCTGGTGGTCGTGACCGGGGGGCTCGGTCCGACCGCCGACGATGTCACCCGTGACGCGGTGGCTCGGGCCTTCGATCGCGAGATTGATTTGGACGCCGGGGTCGAAGGATGGATTCGCGCCCGCTACGCGGAGCTCGGCCGCGACATGCCCGACATCTGTACCACCATGGCCCGGGTCGTTGCCGGCTCGCGGCCGCTTCGCAACAATCGAGGATCGGCTCCCGGTCTGTTGCTTGAAGATCACGACCACCTCCTCGCTGTCTTTCCCGGTGTGCCGTGGGAGATGGAGGAGATGCTCGAACGCGACCTGGTGCCGGAGATCGCGGGCTGGAATCCGGGATTGTCGAAGATATCCCGGACTCTGCTCCTCGGTGGAGTCGTGGAGTCGGACACCGAGGTCAAGATCCGGCATCTCTACGACCGATTCGGCCGCGAGGACATCACGATCCTCGCCTCCTACGGCGTCCTGCGCCTCGTCCTCTCCGCCGAAGGTGACGAAGCCTCCGCCACGCGGCAACTTGACACGATGGAGGCCGCCTTTCGAGAGGTGTTGGGTATGGACGTCGCCGCGGTCGACGTCGACGACTTGCCGGAGGTCGTCCTGGACGAACTCCGCGAGCGCCAACAGAGTCTGGCGGTTGCCGAGTCCTGTACCGGCGGCCTCATGAGCGCTCATTTGACCGATGTGCCCGGCGCGTCCGAGGTCTTTCTTGGTGGAGTTGTCTCGTACTCCAACGAGGCCAAGGAACAACTGATCGACGTCCCGCACAAAACGCTTGTCGAGCACGGCGCGGTCTCCGAGGAGGTCGCCCGCGCGATGGCTGAAGGCGTCCGCGCGCGGTTCGGCTCTGACTGGGGGGCCGGGATCACCGGCATCGCCGGACCGACCGGCGGTACCGAAGAGAAACCGGTCGGTCTGGTCCACTGGGCGGTTGCGGGTCCCGACGGGGTGTCGGCAAAGCACCACGTGTTCCTCGGCGACCGATCGATCGTCCGCGTGTGGAGTCTCAATGCGACCCTCGATCACCTTCGGAGACGCCTGTTGGCGCTCGAAGGATGAGTGGAGATTCTATTCGCGCGTTCCTGGCTCTCGAAATCCCGGACGCGATCAGGGCGCAGTTGGCTTCGGTGCAGGAGAATCTGCGAACCGAACTCCCTCGAGCGCGATGGACACGCCCGCAGGGCTGGCATCTGACCCTCAAGTTTCTCGGTGAGGGCGAGCGCCCGGTGCTCGCCGACCTCGGCGCCGAGTTGGGTCCACGGATATGTGGCACCGGATCGATTTCAGTGAAGTTCGAAAAGACCGGTTTCTTCCCGTCGTCGATGAGGCCCCGGGTGGCGTGGGTCGGGGGAACCGCTGACGGCGCCGAAACAGTGGTCGCGGCGGTCGAAGAGGCGGCTGAAATTGCCGGATTCCCGCGCGATCGGCGCCCGTGGTCGATCCATCTGACCCTGGCCCGGTTGAAGGCCCAGTGGCCGAAGTCCGCCGTCGATCGATTTCTCGAATGGGGAGACGACCTGGATCTCGAGCCCTACACGTGCCGGGAGGTGGTGCTTTTCTCGAGTGATCTGCAACCCGGGGGCGCGGTGTACACTGCGCTGGAAAGGTTTTCCCTGGAGTGAGAATCGAGCTCGTACTGGTGCTGATCGCCTACCTCCTGGGCTCGCTGCCCACGGCGCTGTTGCTGGTCCGTCTGATGACCGGTGAAGACGTGCGGCGCAAGGGGTCGGGCAACGTCGGTGGGACCAACGCGCTGCGGGCGGCCGGGTGGAAAGCCGGGGTCGCGGTGACGGTCATCGATGTGGCCAAAGGAGCGCTTGCCGTGTGGCTGATGCGGTCGTACAACCCCGAGAGCGGGTGGGTCGCCGCAGCCATGTTGGCGGCAGTTGTGGGTCATTGCTATCCGGTGTGGCTGAAGTTCCGAGGCGGCAAGGGCGTGGCTGCGGGCTTTGGCGCATTTCTCGTCATCGCACCGCTCAGCGCTCTCGCCGCACTCGCGGTCTGGTTCGTCGTGCTCGTAATATCGAGATGGGTGGCGATGGCATCGATGGTTGCCAGCGCGGTCTTTCCGTTGGCCCTCAAGCTGATCGACACGCCTGACATGGTGACCTTGATTTCGGTCAGCGCTGCGGCAGTGTTGATCATCTTTCGACACAGCTCGAATATTCGAAAAATGCTGGCGGGCGAAGAGGACAAGGTCGGTGATGATTCCTGGAGGTGACGCGTGAAGCTCAGCGTTTTTGGTGGCGGATCCTGGGGTACCGCGATGGCTCATCAACTGGCCCGGCGTGGGCACGATGTCGTGTTGTGGGCGCGTGAGACAGAGGTTGTCGAGGGGATCAACGCGGAGCATCGCAATCCGCTTTTCATTTCTGACCTCGATCTCCATCCCGGAATTAAGGCCATCAATGATCTCGGTGCCGCGGCCGACCACGCGGACCATTGGCTGTGGGTCGTGCCGGTGCAGTTCAGCCGGTCGGTAATGTTGGAGCTCGCCGGAAAAGTGAGGAACGGCGTGGTGGTGATTTCCGCGTCCAAGGGAATCGAGACCGAGACCCTTCGACGTATGGACGAGGTGGCCAGTGAGGCATTGGGTCTCGAGCCGAACAGATTCTGCTGTCTCTCCGGGCCCACCTTTGCGCGCGAGATCGTCAGGGGAGATCCATCGGCCGCGGTTCTGGCCTGTCCCGACCTCGAGCTGGCGGCATCTCTCCAGGAGGAGTTTTCCGATCACCATCTTCGCTGCTATGCGGGCGCCGACCTGATCGGCGTCGAGCTCGCCGGGGCGCTCAAGAACGTGATTGCAATTGCCGCCGGGATCGTCGATGGGCTCGGCCTCGGCTTCAATACCCAGGCCGCGTTGATGACCCGCGGCTTGCACGAAATTACCCGCCTCGGTGTTGCCCTCGGGGCGGATGCCGAGACCTTCCGCGGTCTTGCCGGCATGGGCGACCTCGTCCTGACCTGTACCGGGGGATTGTCGCGCAACCGGACGCTCGGACAACGCCTCGGTCGAGGAGAGTCGCTGAAAGAGATCCTGGGCTCCATGCGGGAGGTCGCCGAAGGCGTCCGGACATCGCCCGCTGCCGCCCGACTGGCTCATGATCACGACGTCGTCATGCCGATCACCGAAGCCATGAGCCGGCTTCTGAAGGGCGAAACCGACGCCCAAACCGCTCTCCGGGAGCTCATGACCCGCGAGCTGAAGGTGGAAGCAGAGCTGTAGATTGCCTCAGTGAGAAGCTCTTAGCCTCATCG
>Ga0316187_10005730_pt1 | contig 10729 bp, 12 predicted proteins | sample CroRivburrow1_MG_FD_204927 | JGI IMG/M metagenome (GOLD analysis project Ga0316187, IMG submission 204927) | Coastal sediment microbial communities from Maine, United States - Cross River worm burrow 1 | ecosystem: Environmental > Aquatic > Marine > Coastal > Sediment | place: USA: Maine...
TCAATTGCTCTCTTAATAAGCGGCATCTCCCAAACCGGCATCTTGATCAGGTTGTCGCGCGGATAGGATTGGAGAATTTTAACTCCTTCAACGTCGATCGCTATTCGGTCGCCTGAAGCCATGATGAAACTGGGTTCGACAACTTCACCCTCGGCAGGCCCATTGGTTACGAAAGACTTGCGCCCATCCATAATGATCAAATCAGGGCCCAGGGGCAAAGAAAGCTCGATCATTTTCATGTCCATGGGCTCGTCGGTCTTCCCCAGTCTGTAATCGGCGTGCATATACTGCATGTCAACAGGGTGGGTCACACCTACAATGAGCTTCAAGCTCATCGTAAAACGGGCCAAGAAATGATGTTTCATACAAGGTAAGAAAACAATTTTATCAAACCCCTTTAAAGACTTATGATATCCGGCTTTGGTCCACCACTTGGCCTCCGGCCCTAACTTGATATCCATCCAAGGACCAGAATCGAAATCAATGACCGGCAAATCTATCTCTTCGGCGAACTTGAAAACACCCATCTCTTCTAGTACCTGGGCGGTGGGCATCCACGGCCAGCCCGCACGTTCCCCTAAAGTTAAATTGGTGATGCCCTCTTCCCGCAACAGCTCAACCACCGCGCCTAGAAATCCAAGATCACTGGATGCCGGAAAAGGATCATCGCTGTTAAAATTGGCTTTAAGCAACACCCGATCTTCGGGATTCAATGCCTGGCGAACACCGCCAATCATGTCAACCGCCTGTTTGATCGCTTGTTTTAATTGGCGATCGCTGGTGGAAACAATGGAAACCAGCGCTTTGCCGTCCCGAGTGTAAACATTCTCAGGGCGATATCGCCACTCATTTTCCTCTAGCACCTCGCGTTTCATTGCGAAAAATTCTTCTTGTCTCATAGACATTACCTCCGTTTTTAAAGAATTTATCCTGAACTTTGCTAACTAATTGCTCCTTGATAGAGCGCTCTTAACTGATCGATAAAGTCCTCAAACGCATGATTCTGATATTGCAGCAGTCGCTGCGATTCATTTGTATCGTACCAACCTGTCCAGCTTGGCTGTTCCTGGAAAGTGGCGCTTTCAGGAGGAAAATCGAAGGCCTCGCAAATAGCACGTGAGTATTCTTGACCGATCAATTGCCAAGTTTGACCGCCGGCAATCTGCAGGATTTTTCCCGTGACTGCTTCATTGCCAACACAGTTTACGACAGCTTTGGCTACGTCCGCGAGATGAACAAACTCCATGCGCTGATTGGCCGTAATAAACCACGGACGCGGAATTTCTAATAGTGCCGGCACCGAAACTCCAGAAATTCGCAGCAGCACAAAAGGTCTACTATTTTCTAGAATGTCCTTCTCATTTTGCAGTTTCGTCTCTCCATAGAAATCAATGGGCTTCTGCGGATGATCAATGTCGACGATTTCCGCCGTCGGCACTCCATAGGTTGCCACCGAAGACGCAAAGATGATGGGTATCTCCGGATTCAACGCTTTCAATATACTTCGCGTGCCTTCAATGTTTATCCTGCTGGCAAGCTCATTATTTCCTTCGCTCATCGGTGGCATAATTGCAGCCAGATGCACGGCCCAGTCGATACCATCACAGGCCCGTGTCAAGTCTGATTTTTCGCAAATATCACCATGGAACACTTCGATATTAGTATGTGCATTGGTAAATGAATAATCAAGGTCCGGTAAGTCTAAGACACGCACCTCATGGCCAGCTTGAGCCAGCTTAACCACCGCCTGTCGTCCCACATTTCCCGCTCCTCCGGTAACAAGAACGATACTCATCGTCAACATCTCCTAATATTTATAACATCTGTACACTGACGGCTTTCTCCGTCTCGGCATCAGATAATACGGTACGACTGGGATCAAAGGCAAGACATATTTGTTGTTTCGCCTCAGCCCGAAAATCCGGTTGGGTCACAATTTGAAGCCATATTCGAGCGGCAATGCCCACCCTAGGATGAAGAATTTTTGCAACGTTAGGGTTAATTGTGTGGGAATTTCTACAATTTGCTTGAATTACTATTATACTTGTGGGCATTATAATCAAAATTAGATTGCCGGTTCCGGCTTTTATCAATAACTAACTCGGTATTCTGGACGAATGGGATCTGCCGTGTGATGGGGTGAACCCGGTGGCCAGGACCAATGTCGCTCCAGAGGTTGGACCTCCGGGAGAAGCGGTTTTATATGCCTTTTCATACACCGTTCCGCTGGAAAACGATGACCTGCTTCCCACCTTCATCATCGCCGGAGCCGGCGAACTGAGAGAAGGAAATCTATCACCCGATTACATCGTAAGGGCAGGTGAAACAGGTATGGATGCGGTCAGGGAAAAAGTGAAGTTTGTGATTGGTATCATGCAATCACGGTTATCCGGACTGCAAGTGAAATGGGCGGAGGTCACCACGGTGGATGTCTACACGGTGCATCCGCTCCATCATTTTCTGGCTGAAGAGCTCCTCATTCCCATGCAGGAAGCTGCCCGGCACGCTGTGCGCTGGTATTACAGCAGACCCCCCATATCCGGTTTGGAATATGAAATGGACATGCGGGGAGTGCGTAAGGAATTCTATCTTTATTAGTATAACTCTTTGAAGCAGACGATAGTGTCAGACTATCGAAACCACTGCACTTCGAATGGTATAACATGCCTTCTACCTGGGGGCTGCACCCATTGCCGCTGCAAGGTTGCGAACCGCTTTCTTGCGGGAGCCCATCTCTAATATAGCACCCAGAATTCCCTGGGGTAGGAAAATAATGAACAAAATCAGCATCAGGCCGTAGATGGTGGTATCCAACCCAACCATTGCGGTTCCAATGAGAACCCGTAAAAATTCCGCCAGTGAAATCGTAATAATGGCGCCCACCGTGGGACCGAAGGCCACATACATCCCCCCGGCAACCACCGCGAACACGATCTGCAAAGATATGCCGACGCCGGATACCGTATGCGGATTTATGTACATCTGATACTGGCCGTATAAAATTCCTCCGAACGCGGTCATCACCGCGCTGATAACCGTAATCCGTAATTTTTGACGGGTTACGTGTATGCCCACCGAGGCCGCGGCGTCCTCATCCTCGGAGATGGCTTCCAGGGCATAACGTTCCATGCTGGAATCAACCTTCTTCCAGACCCAGATCCCGAAGGCCCAAGATACCAACGCTATCAAGTAAAAAGTTTCTTTATCAGCAAATTGCAGGGCATAAAGCGATGTTCCCTCTCCGAAACGCTCCGGGGTCAACCCCAACGAGCCACCGGTATGATCTCTTAATGCCATGATGAGCATGAGAATGACCTCGCTCAAAGCAAGGGTCACCAAGGCAAAATAATGTCCGACGATCCGGAACCTGAAACAGGGATAGCCGATCAATATGGCAACCGCCATTGAAAACAAAAGCGCCAAGGGGATGCCGATCCAGGGGGTAAGGGATAGATAATTCCATAACATGGCGACGGTGTAGGCACCGACCCCCATGAAGGCACCATGGCCGAGGGAAACCAGACCAAACCGTCCCATTATGGACCAGCTCGTATACGTAAAGCTCCAAATGAGGATCGTAATGAGCACGTGCATGTAATATTGCGGTACGCCAATAAATGGCAGCGCTATCAGTACGACGGCTCCGATCAGGTAAAATAACTTATTCATGAACGGCTCCCAAGAATTCCCTGTGGCCTGATGAACATCATGATAATGAAAACCGCGAATGCGATCACGTAACCCCATTCGATCTCAGTGTAAAATCCACCAATTGCTATAATTTGGCTGAAGATGAAAGCGGCAATAAATCCGCCGAGCATATTGCCGAGTCCCCCGAGTACACAGATCATAAAGGTGATGGGACCGAAGGAAAGTCCGATGGCCGGGTGAATGTCATACTGAAGCACCAGCAGACATGCGGCCAGTCCGGCGAGCCCGCCGCCGATGGCGGATGTTATCAGGTAAATTTTGCGGCTGTTGACACCCATCAGGACCATCACTTCCCGGTCTTGTGAAATGGCCCGGATAGCGGTTCCAATGTAGGTCCGCGCCAGAAAGAAATATAAAACGATCATTCCAATCAGAGCGGTACAGAAAGCCAGCAGCCGGGCAAAGCTGATGTAAATTCCAAAAACTTCCAGGACCGGAAGTCGAAGTCCGATGTTGCGAAACTCGATGCCGAACAGCAGCGTGGTAAAACTTTGCAGAAAGAAGAGCAGGCCCCCGGTGGCCAGCAGCTGGTTGATGGGGGCGGTACCCAGAATAGGTGAAATAATCAGAAAATGTACGAGATACCCAACCACTGCAACCACCGCGATGCCGGCCAGACAGGCGAGTATCAATGGAATTCCGAATTTCACATAGAGGAAAAAGATGGCATACATTCCGAGCATGACCAATTCGGCGTAGCAGATCCAAACCACATCGATTACGCCGAAAATCAGATTCAATCCGAGTGCCAGCAATGCCAGAACACCGCCCAGCAATATGCCGTTGATTATCGTTTCTAAAAGATAAATATCGAACATGCTGTTCCACCAATCGTATACTGTTGTTAAACGCCGATATAGGCTTTGCGGATCTCTTCACTGCCGAGCAATTCAGAGGCGCTGCCACTGGCTTTGATACTGCCGACTTCCAGCAAGTATGCTCGATCCACTACTTTGAGGACCTGCTGGATATTTTGCTCCACAATCAACACGGTAAACCCTTTCTCCCGAATCTGCCGTACCAGTTCGAAAACCTGCTGAACGATCACCGGAGCCAGGCCGGCCGACGGCTCATCCATAAGAAGCATTTTTGGATTCGACATCAAAGCCCTGGCGATGGCGCACATTTGCTGTTCACCGCCTGAAAGCGTGCCGGCAAATTGTGCACAGCGTTCGGCAAGGATTGGAAACAGTTCATAAACAAATTTAAGACGTTCTCTGAACTGCTTTCTCGCAGACGGGGTGAATGCCCCGATCTTGAGGTTGTCTTCAACCGTCATGCGGGGAAAGAGACGTCGATTTTCGGGAACATGGGCTACACCGAGGTTGATGATGGAGTGGGGCGGTACGGTTCGCAAATTCTTACCCTCCATGGTCAGCGTACCATCACCTGCCCTAACAAGACCCGATATCACCCGGAGCAGCGTGGTTTTTCCGGCACCGTTTGGTCCGATGACCGCAACCGCTTCCCCCTGTTCAACAGCCAGACTGATATCGAATAGTGCCTGGAATGAACCGTAGTATGCATTTACGGCTTGGAGTTCGAGCACCCTAACCCTCCTTATAAAACGGTTAAATTCTGTGTGGAGAAAAGGTAAGAAATAATGCTATTTGATCATTTTTTGCAGTTGGACCTCTTCACGGCCGAGATACACTTCAATCACTTTCGGATCAACGGCCACATCTTTGGGAAGGCCCTCTGAAATCTTCTGGCCGTGATCGAGCACAATCACACGGTCAACCACGCGCATCAAGACACCCATGATGTGCTCCACCCAGATAATCGTAATTCCCTTTTCCCGCCGGACGGCCTCCAACATGTCCGCTGCCTGATCCATTTCAGTCTCATCAAGTCCGCCGAGGCTTTCATCTGCGAGAAGGAGCTTCGGCTGGGTGGAGAGGGCTCTGGCCAGTTCCAGTTTCTTCAAGCCCGCCGCACCCAGCGTATCGATCGTAATCCCGTGATCCGCAGGTAAATTGACACGATCCAGGGCTTCTTTGGCCAGTTCTTCAGCTTTAGACCGCGAAATGGTCCCGTTATGCCCGAAATAGGCGGACACTTTCACGTTATCAAGGAGGGATATTTTGCGGAAAGGTCGCGGGATCTGAAATGTACGGCTAATCCCCAGATGGCAAATCTTAGCCGGGGCCAGATTGGTAATATCTTTATTGTCAAATTTGAAACTGCCACCGGAGGGTATGAGAGCACCGGAAATAAGATTGAAGATGGTGCTCTTTCCTGATCCGTTCGGTCCGATTAACCCTAAAATCTCACCTTGTTGCACTTCGAAGGAGACATTGTCGACGGCAACGAATCCCCCGAAGCGCATCACTGCGTTTTTAACTACTAGCACAACCGCACCTTCCTTTCAGCCTCACAAATACCGCTCACTTGACGGCATAGGGCTGAGAAGCGGGAAGCGGCAGAATCGGATCGATGGTCTGGAGCGCAACCGGCCAGGCAATCTTGGTCTCCCCATCGACATATTGCATAACAACAGGGGTTGCCCGCATACTTTGTCCAGCCATTTCATGACCCGGCGGGTAAAATTTGACTCCATACCCCTGGATGGTCCCGCCGACCGGAATGTCTGTATCCAGAGCGGCTTTGCGCAGGGATTCGGGGTCATAGCCCCCGTACTTCTTGATGGCCCTGGGCAGCACATCGGTGAGGAAGATCCAACTCTGATTGAAACCCATGCTGGTATGCGGTGGAACCTCCTTAGCGCCCGTGGCTGCTATATAACGTTTGACCATTTCTGCAGTCAGGTCGCCAAGACCGGGCGCCAGAGTTTTGGGATCCAGCAACTGTGCGGCAACCGGATCGACGTTGAAGGTGTAGTTGACGTCACTCCCGAAAGTGGCGATCAGTTTATCAATCTGGCCGTAACCGGCACCGTGTCCGATAAGCGCTTTGAATTTAAGGCCCAGCTCACGACCCTGGCGCAGCAACAGCGTGATATCCGGGTTGTATCCGGTATGTAAAATGACATCCGGCCGGGCCCGTTTTAGTTTGGTCACCAGGGATGAAAGATCGGGAGCAGTGGCGGCATATCCCTCTTTCAAGACGATTTTCATGCCGTGGGCCTTGGCGCCGATTTCATTGCCGGCTGCGATTCCGCTGCCGTAGGGACCGTCCTCATGGATGATGGCTACCCGGACATCCTTGACATCTTTGCCCAGTTTCGATTTCGCGTAATGGGCGATAAAATCAGGTGAAGCCAAACCATAGGTATCACTATGAACCTGGCATCTGAAGACGTATTTCAGGTTACGCCCTTTGAACACGGCCGAAGACACGCAGATATTGGCCCACATGAATTTCTTCTGAGCGTCCACTTTGGCCGCCAGCGGCACGCATTGCCCGCTGGAATAGAGACCCATCAGCAGATCCACATTTTCCTGATTGAGCAATCGCTCCGCTTCGTTGATGGCCACTTCCACCTTGCTCTGGGCGTCGGCATAAATCGCATTGATCTTATAGCCTTCAACACCGCCCCGCTCATTGATCATATCAATGGCGATCTTTGTGCCTACGGCACCCGGTTCGGAACCACCGGCTGCGTAGGGACCGGTGTAGTCAAAGATTACACCGACCTTGATCTCTTTGGCTGCAGCCTGAAGGCAAAACACGGACACAAAAAGCAGAATCATCATTGTACCAGCAAGTATCTGGAAGTATTTCCTGTTTTTCATAACGGCCTCCTTCTAGTGGTGATGGATTGATGTGACTACAAATTGGTAGGATCCCCCAGTTTCTGACACAAGTAACCTCGAAACTCTAACAGGTCTGACCTGATCAGCGTAAATGAATCTTCGAAGTTACAATTCTTGAAGATTAGGAGAAAATGATACATTGTGTCAAGGAGAGATTTGCATTACCGGGTTATTTAAATGCCGAGGTCGGGATCCTGGTAGTGGAAAAGGCAGGAGATATCTAAAAACAGACCTCGGCATTTCATCAAAAAATACCCAATTTAATCGGCAACCATCAGAATAATCTTGCCGATATGTTTACTGCTCTCCATCAGTTTGTGCGATTCGACAACATCTGCCAGGGGAAAGCGGGCTGCGATGAGGGGCTTGATCTCTCCGATTTCGATCAACGGCCAGATTTGAGCGCGTAATTTTTCCGCGATCCCGGCTTTGGCTTCGGCAGACCGGGGGCGGAGCGTGGATCCGGTGACGGTCAATCTTTTGCGCAGTATCTGCATCATATCAATTTCAACCTGGGACCCTCTTAGAAACGAAATACTCGCAATGCGGCCGTCCACCGCTGCCAGCTCCAGGTTGCGGGCCACATAATCACCGCCTACCATATCCAGAATCACATCAACCCCCTGCCCGTCAGTGGCCTCCTTTAGCACCTTGACATAATCCTGCTCGGTATAGTTGACCGCGACATCAGCGCCAAGGCTTTGGCAGGCTGCGCATTTTTCTGCGCTGCCGGCTGTCGTAAACACCTTTGAACCCAAGGACTTGGCCATCTGGATGGCTGCTGTTCCAATACCGCTGCTGCCGCCGTGTACCAGGAAACTTTCACCGGGTTTGAGCCCAGCGCGATCAAACACATTGGCCCAGACGGTAAAAAACGTCTCCGGAAGCGCCGCCGCCTCTTCCACGGGCAGCCCCGCGGGCACCGGCAGACACTGACCAGCGGGTACGGCCACGTATTCTGCATAACCGCCTCCGTTTGTCAGGGCACACACCCGGTCCGCAACCGACCAGGCTGATACATCATTGCCGGTCGCCACCACTTCACCGGACACCTCAAGGCCCAAAATCGGGGAAGCACCGGGAGGGGGTGCATAGAGCCCCTGTCGCTGCATCACATCCGGCCGGTTCACGCCGGCCGCATGTACCCTGATCAACACCTCGCCTTTTCCGGGATCAGGTGTCTCGCCCTCTTTGATTTCCATGACTTCCGGTCCACCATGTTCGGAAATATTAATAAAGCGCATCTCTAATCCTCCTTTCGGCGCAACTCGCCAAATTCCTTATCCCTCCTATTAAATAGGAATTTAGCGCAAGTCAATACCAAAAACCACCATTACTGTTATTTTCTTGACAAATTTTGTTTTAGCTGGAAAATAATAGCAGGCGCTTGATGGTTAAGCTTTTTTTTGATTTTGGAGCACCTGCCATGATCCTGACCAAATCCCATTTACTCGAAGCCATCGCAGAGCAAAACGGATTCACCAGCAAAAAAATCCTCAGAAACAAGGCACACCTTGATCACAGAATTAAAGAATCGGGGATTTAAAGCTAAAATCGCCGGTGGATAAATATTTTCCAGAAAAAAGGATTTTAATTGATGACCTACAACTGATGTAAAGGAGGAAATGAAAGGAGTAGCACATGTCACTTTCAAGGAAGGAAATCGAAAAGGCCTTAAAACAATGGAATCTCGCCTGGCACAATCATGACCTCGAAGGGGTTATGGCCCTCTTTCATGAAAATGTAGTTTTTGATAATTGGACGGGTGGAAAAGTAAGGGGAAAGGAGGCTCTCCAGAAAGCATGGACACCATGGTTTGCTAATCACGGGAATTTTCGGTTTGTGGAGGAAGAAACCTTTATCGATGAAAAAGAGCAAAAGGTTCTTTACCGCTGGTTGCTTGAATGGCCTTCGTTTGAAAGCGGGAACGAAGGGAAGCCTGAAAAACGAAGAGGCGTCGATATAATTCATTTTAAAGATGGTAAGATAATTAACAAATTCACATATTCAAAAACCACTATTGAAATCGATGGGAAAAGGAAATTACTTCACCTTTAAAATATATAGGGGAATAAAATATGCAAATTAGTCATACGAAAAATATGAGAGCCGCCATTGTAACCAAGTTTGGTGGGCCAGAGGTGCTGGAATTAACTGAAATACAAATTCCAACCCCAAATTCTCATCAAGTACTCATTCGTGTTCATGCAGCAAGTGTCAACTTTGCGGATATAAACGCACGCAAAGGCATGTATCATTTGGGCAAAAAACCTCCTTTTATTCCTGGAATCGACTGTGCCGGAGTTGTCGCCGCAGTTGGAGCGAACGTAACAAACGTTGATGTTAACCAGAAGGTGGTTGCCTTTCCGGCAACCGGTTCATATGCTGAATTCGCCTTGGCTGAAGAAAACCTTGTGTTCCCAATCCCCGAGACTCTACCTTACGACCTTGCCGCATCATTTCCAATTGTTGGCGGTACATCTTATCATATGCTAAAAGAGGTGGCAGGACTTAAGCAGAACGAAACTGCTCTGATTCATACCGCAGGAGGAGGCGTAGGGTCTACTGCACTGAACATTGCCAAATACCTCAGAGCATCCATGGTTATCGGAGCTACTCATAGTAGTTGGAAAGAAAGCCATATAAAAAAAATTGGTGCAGATGCAGTTGTGAATCTCAACTCAGCCGATCTTGTGGATAATATAAATTCGTTGACCGGCTCTAAGGGGGTTGATGTAATATTAAACCCAATTGGAGGGAGAACCATTGAAAAAGACCTGGAATGCCTTGCACCTTTCGGCCGTCTTGTCCTGTTTGGCAATTTAGCCGCCACTAACTATTCCCCCAAAATTTCTTCCTTATTCACATTGAACCAATCCATTTTAGGGTTCAGCTTCGGGCACTACAGGCGTTACAGACCAGAAGAGATTCAAGATACAATGGATAGCGTGATCAACCTCGTGGCCGCTGGGAAAATTGAAATGCAGATTGCTAAACGGATTCCTTTGGAAAATGTCCAACAGGCCCACCGGTTATTAGAAAACCAGGAGGTTCTCGGCAAATTGATACTTATGAACGATTAATTACCTGCTAAAACCAAACTATTGGAGGAAAGATGCTCGATATTGATTTGATGGTTACACGTCATTCGGTGTTCTACAGTCCATTTATAGCACAAGTTAGTTCGCTTCGCTCACAATTGGAATGATGGAACAATGGAATGATGGAATATTGGGACCTTTGGTGTTCCATCTGGTTGAAAAATAATACGGTTCATGGGATAAACAAACCATGGATCGAAA
>Ga0316187_10005731_pt1 | contig 10727 bp, 17 predicted proteins | sample CroRivburrow1_MG_FD_204927 | JGI IMG/M metagenome (GOLD analysis project Ga0316187, IMG submission 204927) | Coastal sediment microbial communities from Maine, United States - Cross River worm burrow 1 | ecosystem: Environmental > Aquatic > Marine > Coastal > Sediment | place: USA: Maine...
GTGATGTCGAAGTCCTTCAGGTCGTAGTTCAGCAGGTAGTGGAGCAGGGCCTCGTAGCCGCCCGCCTCCAGGTCCTCGACGATCTTGCCGAAGTAGTCCCGGTTGCGTCGCTGGTCGTCGCCCACGTCGAGCACGAAGAAGCGGCGGTCGAAGTCGCCGACCGGCACGACCCACGACTCGTTCGACGCCATGATCAGGTGGATGTAGTTGGGCACGGCGCACGCGTCGATGCCCTTGCCCTCGGACATGATCGTGTCCTCGGTGATGAGCGACTTCAGCATGCCTTCCTGCTTCTTGTTGCCTGCCCAGAACGCCTCGTCGGCGAAGAGCAGGACGCACTCACGGAGGTGGGAGTTGAAGCGTCCGAAGATGTGGTTGTTGTCGCGGACCGGCAGGTAGTGGCGGCCGAGGAGCTTGCCGAACTGGTTGGCGAAGAAGCCCTTGCCCGTGCCCTGCTTGCCACGGAAGACGATCGCGACCTCGCCGGGCTGGTCGGGGTGCTGCACGAGTCGCGCCATCCAGCCGATCAGGAAGTCGAACCACTCCTTCTTGCCCCGGCAGATGTTGTCGCGGATGTGGGAGAGGAAGGACTCGTGCGCTGCGGACGGCAGCGACTCGCAGCCGAAGCCCTTCCACAGGTTGTAGTAGCCGGGGACCTCCCGGTTGGGCGAGAACACGACGCCGTCGTAGGTGCGCCGCTGCTTGTGCTTCAGCCACCACGTGCCCACCGGGATCTGCGCGGTCGTGTCGGAGCCGGGCGAGTTCACGGTGATGTAGCGGTTGCTGTAGAAGTTCGTGAAGTCGGCGAAGCTCATGTAGCTGATCTGCTGCTTGCCGTTCGGGCCGACGTCCTCGCAGAGCACGCGGACCTGGGAGCCCAGGCGCACGGCGGCATACTTGTCGTTCAGCTCGCAGAGCACGGGGTCGATGGCCTCGTCGCGGGCCCGTTCGATCTGGCGGACGGCGTAGTCCTCCGGGCGGGACTGGTCGAGCACGTGGCCCGAGATGCTCCAGTCCTTGTCGGTGATGATGGCGTAGATCGTCTCCTCGTCGACGCCGCACCGGGTCATCTCGCAGACCACCCACCACAGCGGCTCGGACCGGCTGTCCCACTTGCCCGGCTCGTCCGGGTCGTGGCCCATCGCGATCACGCGCTTGCAGGTGTCGCTCACGGGCAGGTCGTCGAGGCTGTCGAGCCGCTGCACGTTGCCGCTGATCTTCACGGCCTCGGTCCCGTTGCTGCGCCCGGCGGACGAACCGCTCTGCACCTGGGCGGCCTTCGAGAACTGGCTGATGTCGTAGACGTTGTCGGTGAGGCGGATCACCTCGGCGAGCGCGGGCTCGCGGCCCTTGTCGCGCTTCTTCTTGTCGGGCCGGTTGATCGTGCCCGGCAGCCGCATGATCCGGTCGACGTTGTGGCAGTGGTCGGCCTCGTATTGGATTTCGAGCTGCTTGTTGTAGAGCTTGGCCTCCTCGAACGCGATCTCCTTGCCGTTGATCGGGAACGGCTCGGCGAGCCGCCAGATCGCTTGGTAGCCGCCGCCCGAGAACACGACGATGGACGGGGCCACCGGCATGTCGTCGATCTGTTGCAGGATGCGGGCCTGCTCCGACGCCACGTCTTCGCGGGCGCGCGGGTCGAGGTCGACGTGCAGGAAGTTCATCGACTTGATGTCCGCCCGCTCCGGCTTCTTGTCGAGCCGCCGCATGACCGCGTTCAGCGTGTAGTAGATGTTGCGGTCAGCTCCGAACTGGTCGAGCCACAGGAGCAGCGCGTCCTCCTCGCCGGGCATGAACGTCGCGCCCGTGATGCCCTTCACGTCGACGCCGATCGCGACGAGGTTCCATGGGCCCTCGGGGTGGATGGACTTCAGGAAGTCGAGGCTGGCTTTGTAGTCGGGCTGGATCATGCGGAGTGTGGGAAGAGGTAGCGGGGGAGTTCGCGGGTGAGGGCAGGCCACCCGACGCAGTGCAGGACGGCGGCCTCCGTCATCGTCTGACGGTTGGCGCTGCCGAGGTTGGCGATAGCCCACGTGGGCTCGTGGAGGAAGAACTCGTTGGCGATCTGGGTGAGCACGTGGACGGTGCCGCCCTTCCGGTGGTGCCTCGCCATCCAGACCTTCTGCGAGTTCAGCAGGCCATGGGTCAGGGCGACCGGGGACTCGGGTCGCTTCGGGAACGCCTTGGTCAGCTTGGTCTCGATCCAGCCGCCGATGTAGGCGACGTCGGGCGTGCCGTCACCGACGCGGTTCTCGACCGCCATCGCGTCCCAGCGGGACAGGATCTTCACGACCCGGGTCCGCATGTTGGATTCGCTACCGCTCATACTGATACCTCGTCGAGTTCCACGTCCAAAGATACCCCGTGGATCGCGGGCGCGCCTCGCGGGACGACAATTCTTGCCAGCTCGTCCAGCTCTCCCTCGTTCCAGAACTCTGCGCTCGTCACGATGTAGAGCGTGGAGTCGACGCAGTCACTCGCCACCTCGTCGAAGAGGGACGAGCCGGAGACTAGCTTGCCGCCGCGCGTGACCACGTATCCACCCTGGGCATCGGGCCACTCGGAGAGCTGCTGGGCCAGGGACAGCCAGCGTCCGTCACTCACCGGCCAGCTTCTGGGCTGCGGTGAACGCGTCGAGGTCCTCGGAGTATTCGAAGCCCAGGTCTTCCACGTCGATCGACCCGAGCAGGCGGTTGATCTCACCCTTCACGACGGCCAGCCGTTGCAGGTTGTCGCAGCGGGTGTAGATGCCGTCGAGGTCCGGGCTCGACAGCGCGAGGCGGTTCGCCATCTGTCGGCGCATCTCCAGGTCGAGCGCCACGTCCTCGCCGGACAGCAGTCGGTAGACGGCCTGGAGCTTGTCCTCGGCTGCGGTGTCTCGCTTCTCCGTCGCGTTGGTGACGGCCTTCAGCTCTTCCGACAGTCGGAAGACGTGGTCCTGGAGCTTCTGGTTCTCGGCGATGAGGTCGTCTCGCTTGTCACGGAGGTCGGCGGCGAGCTTGACGAGTGGGTCCATCTTCTTCTTGAATGGGAACATGCTATTCTCGGAGGGTTTGTTGGTGGTCGATCAGCTTCCCGCAGAACGGGCAGTATTTGATTCCGATCAGCGGGCGGTCGCGCTCCCAGTCGAGCACGAAGTCAGCCAGCTCGGTGGGCGTGGGCACGTCGCGGTCTTCGCGGACGATGTTCACCAGGAACTTGCGCCGCATCTCGCAGCAGAACTCATTCGTCGTCATCGAGTTCCTCGTCGTCCTCGGGTGCCCAGTCGTATTCGTCGTTGGTGCGTCTGCGCTCCAACTTCTCCAGGCGTCGGTCGCGGCTGCGCTGCGCCCACTCGTAGGCTTCGTCGCTGTCTAGCGGGATTCCGGGCTGACTCATTTGATTTCTCCCCAACTGGGTCCGATCTCGATGTCCACGCGGTGCGGGACGTTGCATGGTAGGGCGTTCAGCATAATCGCTGCGCCCTCCTCTGCCAAGCCCCTGTCCCCAGAGAGGTCGACCTCGTCGTGGACCTGGAGCTGGATCGGGATGCCTGCCGCGTCGAGCTGCACCATGGCGGCCTTCATCTGGTCGCCCGAGCTGCCCTGGATCAGGCGGTTGAGCGCCTTGAAGACCCAGTCGTATTTGCCGTTGACCAGCGGGAAGCGGCAGTGCCGTCCGCCTGCCGTCTTGATCCAGCCACGCCGCTCGGCCTTCGTCTCGCACATCTTGGCGAGCTGCTTCACGAACGGCAGGGCCTCGTCGTAGCAGTCGATGAGTGCCTGCGCCTCGGGCCCGGCGGCCTCGTAGGTGCGGCCGGACTTCGAGTGGACGCGGTTGACCGTGGGCAGGCCCAGCCGGTGGGCCAGCTTCGCGCCGCCCATGCCATACATCTTGCCCAGGCCGATCTCCTTCGAGGGCTTCCGCTCGACGCCCATCATGGCGGCGACCATCCCGTGGAAGTCGGTGGTCGGGTCGTCGCGGTAGGCTTGTGCGGCCTCCTTCGCGCCAGCCAGTCCCGACAGCTCCGCGTAGTGCGTCATCCAGCGGGGCTCCTGGGTGCTGTAGTCGAGGCTGATCCACTCCGCGCCCTCCTCGGGGAGGTAGATCGAGCGCCACAGGGGGCCGATCTCCGGGTCACGGGAGGGCTGCTGCTGGAGGTTGGGCTGCTTGCAGGACAGGCGGCCGTAGCGTGCGCCGCCCTCACCGCCCGAGTCGTCCTCGCCGATCATCTGGTTGAAGGTGCAGTGGATCCGCCCGTTGACCTCGTGCCGCCGGATGCTGGCGCAGAAGGTGTTGCGGACCTTGTTCCACTTCTTCGCGTCCATGATCAGCTCGGGCACCGTGAGCGGGTCGTCCTTGCTCTTGCGCGAGGCGCGGGCGATGTCGCGCAGGATGTCGTTCGTCAGCGACTCGTTGCCCTTGTCGGTGCGCCCGACCTGGAAGCCCAGGGACTTGATGATGGGGATCAGGGCGGCCGTGCGGTTCGTGTCGTCGGTCGTCAGGTTGGTGCCGGTGAGCCGCTTGATCTCGGCCAGGGCCATGACCTCGCGCTTCAGCGCCTCGCCCTCGATCGTCTCCAGCTTGCCCAGGTCGACGCGCACGCCACGGCGGCGCATCTTCATGAGGACGGGCTGGAGCTGGCACTCCATGTCGTAGACCTGCCACAGGCCCTCCTCGTCGATCTGTCGCTCCTGCTTGCGGAGGAGCTTCAGCGGGAGGCGGGTGTCCTCCTCGGCGTAGGGGCCCACCGCGCCAGCGGGCAGCTTCCACATGTCGGCCTTCGGGTCGATGCCGTAGTAGGCGGCGAACTCCTTCAGCAGGACCTCGTCCTTGCCCGCCATGCCGCGCCGCTGGGCGATGGCGTCCAGGCTGTAGCGCATCTGCAACTCGTCGAGCAGGGGCTCGGCGATCTGGACGTCGCGCATCGTTGCCTGGGGGAACCAGATGCCCGCCTCGGCGGAGTAGTCGAGGTCGTATTGCAGGTTGGCCCCGACGACGTCGCCCGTGAACCGGGCAGCGTTGTCGCGGATGTAGGCGATGACCTTGTCCTGGTCGAGGTTCCCTCCGCCCGCGTGGGCGATCGGCAGGTAGAACGCGGGGCCGTCCTCGATCGCCACGGAGAAGCCGGTGATGAATCCGTTCGTCCTCACGCCCGGCCCGAGCTTCTTCAGGTCGGGGTCGCAGGTCTCGATGTCGAAGCCGATCCGCTTCGCCCCGTCCCACGAGGGGAGGGACGAGACGGCGGGGGCTTTCCAGGTGGACGTCGGGCGGAAGGCGGGGAGGATCATCAGACGATGTTGGCGATGGAGAGGGAGTCGAGGATGGTGCTGACGTCCTGGCGCAGCGCGGGGAGGGTGCCGTTGTTCTGGATCACGACGGTCGAGACGGGCAGCTCGATGTAGCCACGGCTGTCGCCCTCGAACGTGTAGCCCTCGCGGCCCACGCGGATGAGCTTGACGTTCTCCGCGCCGAAGCGGTCGATCAGCACCTCGGCCTCGCCCTGGAAGCCCGAGTCGGTGACGACGAACAGCTCGGCGTCGGTCCGCTCGATCTCGTCGGCGAGGATGTTGCCGAACACCTTGGCCCCGAACGTCTTCTTCATGAACGTCTCGGACACCTCGATGTAGGCTTCGCGGGGCGTGAGGCGGCGGAACAGGTCCTGGCGCTCGGCCTTGCTGTCCTCGTAGTAGGCGTCGTCCTTGGCGGACAGCGTCGCGGCCTGCCGGACGTAGGCGGGCTGGCTCAGGTTGAAGTCGTCGCGCAGCGCGTGGAAGAAGGCGTGGGTCGCGCGCTTCAGGGCCGAGGCGAACTTGCACCGCTGGGCACTAGTCGCTTCCGCGATGATGTTGCCGATGGTGTCCTTCCCGGAGCGCGCCGGGCCGTTTACGAGGATGATGGTCTTGGTCATGGGAGCTTGTCTGCTGTCAGTTCGTTGAATCGCTCGATGAAAGCATACCGCACGGTCTTCCACCCGGCTGGCACAATCTTCTCTCTGAGTGGCGGCGGCATCTGCGTGTGCTTGTCGGAGTTCCACCACGACAGGCCCAGGTCGCGGGCCTCGGTGACCAGCATCTGGTCGTCGTAGTATTTGATCTCCGGCGAGTGCTTCTGCCCAGGGAGTCCGAAGGCGGCGCGGATCGCTGCCTCCATGCTGTCCTCCAGGCCCTGGAACTCGGGCATGACCTTCTTGAATGGCGAGGGCATGTCGCCCACGAACGCCTCCTGGGCGTCGTGCATCAGGGCCTCCAGCGCCAGCTCGGGCGGGACGATGTAGCTCATCCGCAAGCTGTGCTCGGCCACCGAGTAGGGGACCTGGGTGTGCCCGCCGAATCGGTTGGTGTTCGCCAGCGCGTGGGCGATGTCTTCGATGACGATCTCGTTCGGGTCGGGGTCGAGGATGTCGACGTGCCGCCCGGTGTAGGTCTCGATCCAGGTCGCTGTGCTAACCATCGAAGAACTCCTTGTCGAACGCCTTGGCTACCTTCTTCGCGCGCCGCGCGGCGAAGGCTGCGATGCTCCCGGCGAAGAGGGCGAAGCAGGAGATGATCGCCACTGCGATGACGAGGCCGCCCCACAGGGGTGCGGTCACCCACCACCAGGACCAGTCGATCACGTCGGTGAGCTTCAGGACGAGGAAGGTGATGAAGAGGAGGCCCGGGAGTCCGGGGCCGACTTGGATGGAGGAGTTGGAGTCGCTCATGATACTACGAGTCGTTCGATGGAGTCCGCGAGGTCGTCGGAGACCAGCACGGAGCAGGGGTATGCGCCGGGCGTGTCGGTCACGACCAGCATGTTGTCAGCCAGCCAGTCCTCGTCGAGGTCCGGCAGTTCGTTGATGATGAGCACGTTGTAGCCCAGGTCGATCCACTTGACCAGGGCCTCCGGCTCGGTGATGACATCGAGGACGACGAGCTTGGGCCCACGCTCCATGAGCCAGCAGTTGCCTACGATGACCTCGTTGGAGTCCGCGACGGGCATCGACCCGTCGAAGGCGTGCAGCAGCTCATCGAGGATGGGCTGCGGCTTGCGGTGTTGCAGCGCGATGATCACTATGCGACCACCTCGCCGACCTTCGCCTTCAGCTCGTCCAGCTCCTGCTGGAGCTTCGTGACCTTCTCGTCGGACTGCCGCTTGTAGTATTCGGCGGAGGACTTCGCGGACTCGGCCTTCTCGGCGCGCTCCTTGGCTTCGTCGATCAGGATCTGCTCGGCCGTCTTCGGGTTCTCCTTCTGGTCGGCGGCGATGAGCCCGATGATCTGGGCGCAGAGCAGGGGGTTGTCGCTGGAGGCGATGTCGATGTAGCCGTCGGCGACTACCTTCACTTCGATCTTCTTGTCTGACATTAGAACAGCTCCGGGGTTAGCGCCTTCACGCGCATGGTGGTGTAGCTTTGCAGCTTCTTGAAGTTGATGGTCGGGTTCTTGAACTTCTTGACGATGGCCCAGATCTCCTCCGACACGAGGTCGCAGAAGACGCGGCCGAGGAGTTGCGGGATCACCTTGTTGCGGTGCTCCGTCGTCACGATCTCCTGGAAGTTCGGGCCGTCGATGCCCTTCTCGTTGGCGACGTCGAGCACGACCTTCGCGAGCGTCTTGCCCACGAGGTGGCTGTCGACGAACTCGGCGGCGATCTCCGATTCGACGATGCGCTCGCCCTTCTTGTTCGGGATGCCGAACGCCTTGGCGTTGATCTCCTTGAACTCGTTGCGGACGACCTTCATCCACGGCTGGTTGCCGAAGGAGTTGCGCCACAGGTAGTTCTTGCAGACGATGCCCTCGCCCACGCCCGCTCCGTCCTGGATCAGGTAGGTGTTCTGCTCCACGAGCACGTCGAGCTGCTCGGTGCTCGGGTTGTCGAACGTGCAGATCGGGTGGATCAGGTCCTGGGAGAAGCACTCCAGCGGCTCGCTGTAGATCTCCCACGGGAGGTAGGCGTCCTGGGCCCGGTCGTAGACGTCGAAGATCCAGAACTTCCGCCACGCCTCCTCGCGGTAGGTCTTCAGCGTGTGCGGCACCAGCCACTCACCGTAGACGATGAGGCCCGGGTTCGCGATCACGAAGTCGCGCAGCCGGTTGGAGACCGGGGTGTCGGACATGACCCACGCGCAGAAGCCCGCGTTGTCGTTCTCCAGGTCGAGCACGCGGTTGCGCGAGCCTGCCTTGATGTTGTAGCCGAGGCCACCGTCAGACCCAGCCTCCTCGGCCCACACGCTGGCGTTCGTGCCGTCGAGCTTGGGGAACACGTGGACCTTCCCTTCTAGCACGCCCTGCACGTTGCGGTGACGGGAGCGTTCGAGGTGGTCATACTTGCGGAAGGTGCTGGTGGTGCTCATGCGGGCTTTCTCACTGATACTACGATCTCGGTCTCGCCGTCGTCGTCGACGAAGATCACGTCGAAGACCTCTCCGATCAGCACGATGTTGCGATCGGAATCTCTGAAGCATACCCTCGATCCGAAGCGAGGGACGGCTGCAAACTGGGAAAGGACGCTCTCGTCCGGCGAGTCCCCCTTGGCAGGGAAGAAGTCGAGCTGGACAGGGACGCGAGAAATCTCGCTCATGACTTCACCAGGGCGAGGATGTTGATGACGTCGATCGCCTGGGCGCGGGCGTCCTCCAGGGCGTCGTGGGCCAGGGCGTTGTTCGAGCGCGGGGCTCCGAGCCGTTCGCCCAGGTCGCGGACCGTGCGGACGCAGCGGCTCGTGTAGAACTTCAGCGGGAACTGCATGCCGAGCTGCTCCATCGCGTCGCGCAGGATCGCCTCGTCGAACGTGGGCCCGTTGCTCCAGATCGTCGACGCGCCTCGGCAGAACGTCGTGAACTTGCCGAGCGCGGTCTTCAGGTCGGTGCGCGGGTTGCGTGTCAGCGCAGCCTGGGCTTCCTTCGACTGCCGCAGCCACCACTCGACGGTGTCCGGGTCGATCGGGCGTCCGACGTTGGACTTCAGGGTGATGCGCTCGTAGAACTCCTCGCCGATCGTGCCGGTGTAGGTGTTGAACTTGACCGCGCCGATCGCGAGGATCGGTGCGTCGGCGTTGGTGCCCATCGTCTCGATGTCCACCATGATCTCGTGGTTGTTGCTCATAGCCTGTCTCTCCAAGGGGTCTGCACGGCGAGGACGTCGCCGTCTCCGGGCTTCTTGCCCAGCGGGGTGTAGAAGGACCACTCGCGGCGGCGGGGTCCGGTGAGGATCAGTGTCTTGGTGCCGGGCTGCACGGCGACGATGCTGTGCGCTTCGGTCGGGTCGGTCTTCTTGATGAGGAAGTCGACCTTGTTGGCGTCGGTGTTGATGAGCTTGTCCTCGTGCGGGGTGCCGGTCACTTCCGTGTATCCGCCGTCGATGACTGCTCCGACGAAGGCCCACGGGTGGTCGTGCAGGTCCTCGGTCGGGTCCGGCCGGTGGATCCAGTGCAGGAGCACCTGGAACAGCGGGCAGCGGAAGATCGTCAGGCGCGTCAGGTAGAGGTCGCCGTTGAACTTGTCCTTGATGTCCAGCCAGCGCCACAGCGCCCAGCGGGTCTTGTCGGGCTCACTCTCTTTCCGGTTTGCGAGTAGGCGCATTCCATTTTCTCCAGTTCATGTAGTCGATGATGACGAAGGCGATGCCCCACACCCAGATGGACGACATGCCCATCGCCGTGCCGAGGCCGACCCAGATGAGCTGGCCCGCGAGGCGGAGCAGCCACCCGGTCGGGTGCTTGTGGCCGATGAGGATCGAGCCCAGCAGGAGCAGCACGTAGCCGACGTGACCGATCAGGTCGATCACTCAGTCTCGCCCCGGAGCTGTCGGTCGAGCTGCATGCCAGCGTAGCCGAGGGAGTTCGCCGCCTGCTTCAGGTTCTCGGCCATCTCCAGCATGACGTTCGCCGTCTGCACGAGGGCGTGCGCGGCGCACGGGTTGACGTCGACGGTGCCGTCGTCGTATGCCTGCTCGACGCAGCCGCAGTCCTTGGTGACCGGGTCACCCTTGGGCTTCCGCTCCTTCTCCAACTTGGGACGCTTGGTCCCCCTGTCGCTCTTACTGCTCATTTGTGATGCCTTCGGTGGGGTTTGGGGTGATAACTGATCAGTTCTGAACCACTGTGACGGACTCGGAGGCCCGCGTGATGGCCGTGTAGAGGTGCTTGGGTGCGTCGCCTCGGAAGACGTGCGACTCGTCGATGACGAGCACGTGGGGCCACTGGGAGCCCTGTGACTTGTGGACGGTCATCGCGTAGGCGAAGTCGAAGGACAGGAACGTCTTCACGTCCCACGGTCGCAGGTCCTTCTCGCGCTCCTCGAAGAAGTGCCGCCAGGAGGAGACCTCCATCGCGATGCCGTCCTGCTCGATCACCATGCGGATCACGTCGTCGGTGACGATCTCGCTCTCGATCACGTTCCACTGGCTGCCGTTCAGCAGGCCCTGGTCGTAGTCGTTGCGGAGGCAGACGAGCTTGTCGCCCGGCTCGGGCAGGTGGCTCGTGTAGCCCAGCTCGGCGCGGATGTCTCGGTTCAGGTCGCGGCGGGCCCGGTTGGTGCCCACGAGGATCTGGTCGAAGTCGCGGGCGACGTTCTCGATCTTCAGCACGCCCTTGCCGACCACCCGGCTGTCGCCGAACTCCCCGCGCTCCAGGCCCTGTCGGGTGCGGACCCGGGTCGCGAGCTTCAGGACTGGGGAGTCGGCGGCGTGCCGGTGGATCTCGGTCAAGAGGAAGTCGGGGTCGGCCTTCGTGAAGAAGCCCGCCTCGCCCACGGGCGGGAGCTGGGC
>Ga0316187_10005734_pt1 | contig 10725 bp, 11 predicted proteins | sample CroRivburrow1_MG_FD_204927 | JGI IMG/M metagenome (GOLD analysis project Ga0316187, IMG submission 204927) | Coastal sediment microbial communities from Maine, United States - Cross River worm burrow 1 | ecosystem: Environmental > Aquatic > Marine > Coastal > Sediment | place: USA: Maine...
ATCCGGCTCCCGGATCAAGGGGCGACTCATGGAAATATAGTCGGCTGTGTTCTCATTGATAAGACGTTCGGCGACCTGAAAAGATCGGTTCCCGCCCACGAGAATCAGAGGAACCCTTAACTTTTTCTTAAACGCTTTGGCGTCATCCTGAAAATAAGCCTCTTTTTCTTCGGATTTGATTCCCATGCGACTCGGACTCAGCTTGCCTCCGACCAGCACGCCGCCGCTTAACTCGATGGCATCGATTCCTTCCGATTCCAGTATGGTGCCGACCTCAAGGGAATCTTCCACCACCAGGCCGTTCTCGATAAAATCCCGACAGTTCATCTTGACCAGCACCGGGTAGTCTCGCCCTACGGCTTGCCGTATTTGTCGAAGCACCTCAACCACAGCTCTGGCCCGATGCCGGATGTCTCCGCCGTATGCATCGTTTCGCCGGTTGAATGCCGGAGAAAGAAACTGGCTGAGAAGATACCCATGGGCGGCATGGATCTGAACACCGTCGAAGCCGGCATTTTGGGCCCTTTTGGCAGCGGCGCCATAGGATTTGACGACATTCTGAATATCCGCGACGGTCATTTCTGTGCGGGGGGATTTTGCAAATCCCTCCACATTTGAGGGTGCTAAGGGTGTTTGCCCGATTAGTTTGGCATTGGCAAAAAAGCCGGCGTGGGCAAGTTGCATGACAATTTTGCTGCCGTTATCATGCACCGCTTTTGCCATGGCTTCGAGGCCCGGAACCAAGGCATCGTTATAAACTCCCAATTGCCAGGGACCGGCCTGACCCTCGGGGGTGACATAGGCATGGCTGCTGATGATCAAACCCAGTCCCCCTTTGGCAAGCGCGGTCATTAAATTGATAAGCTCAGGGGTACAGGCACCGTCATCGGCCGCCATTCCCTCCCAAGTTGCCGATCGAACGAATCTGTTCGCAAGCTTCATTCCGTTAATGGTGCTGGCTTCGAATGGTGTGTTCATTTTGTTCTATCCCCCATTACCATATGGCATTCGACTGCGGCAATCTCCCCGGTGCCGGAACCGACATTATTCAAAGGACCAAGTTTTTATATTAAGAATAAATGATTGCCCTTTTTTTTGCAATACAATTTGATGGCAACAATTTAAAGAAAGCATGCTCATTTTGTGGTATGGTGCTTTTCGGCATTCAAAAGAATTTTGACTTGTTTTTTATGATTCGATTAGATATGCAAGCAACGCAGCTTCTCATCAAACAGGCAAATCAGATAAAAGCGCGCCCAGAATAATTTTATCAAAAGTTGTGACGATACACGCTGTCAGACGAAATGTAACATGAAGCCAAAATTCTTTTTATAAATCAGCGATCACTAGCAGAGCATGGCTCCGGCGCCTTCGGTGGGCCGTTCTCAAACCTCCAGCTCTACTGGTGGTCGCTGATTTGGAGGCATACTGATGGAAGATACCCCCCTGCGATCCAAACGTTTTGAGAAACTGGCCGACCGTCCCGTCAACAAGGAAACTTTTATCAAACCCTGGCCCGAACAGGGCCTGATCGTTGCCGACAGTCCCCTCGACCCTTCCCCAAGCTTAAGAATAGAAAATGGGGTCGTGACCGAGATAGACGGGGTGCAGCAGGCGGAATTTGATCTCATCGATCACTTTATCACCAGACATGCGATCAATCTTGAGACGGCCGAGCAGGCCATGAATACCCCATCGCTGCAAATTGCACGCATGTTGGTGGATATCAATGTGCCGCGTGCCGAGATCCTGGATCTGATCAGCGGCTGCACACCGTCAAAGCTGGTTCAAATCGTCGGGCAGATGAACGTGCTCGAGATGATGATGGGGCTGGCCAAAATGCGCGCCCGGCGCACAACCGCCAATCAGGCCCATGTCACCAACCGCAAGGAGAATCCGGCACTGCTGGCCGCCGATGCAGCTGAAGCGGCCCTGCGCGGATTTAATGAGGTGGAAACCACCGTGGGGGTGACCCGCTATGCGCCGCTGAATGCCTTGGCCGTTCTGGTGGGCTCCCAGACCGGTTGCGGCGGCGTCCTTACCCAGTGTGCCGTGGAAGAAGCCACGAATCTGCGATTGGGCTTCAAGGGACTGACGAGCTACTCCGAGACCCTGTCGGTCTACGGTTCAGAGAGAACTTTCATCGACGGTGATGATACCCCATGGTCCAAAGCTTTTCTGGCAGCAGCCTATGCCAGCCGGGGGGTTAAAGCCCGCTACACTTCCGGTACTGGCGCTGTTGCCCTGATGGGCCATGCCGATGGCAAGTCCATGCTTTACCTGGAAGCCCGGTGTCTCCTGGTAACCCGTGGCGCCGGCTGTCAGGGCACCCAGAACGGATCCATTAGCTGCATCGCCTTGCCGGAGTCACTGCCGGGAGGTGTGCGCACGGTGCTGGCTGAAAACCTTATCGCTGCGATGCTCGGGCTGGAAGTGGCCACCGGCAACGATGCTCTGGCCTCCCATTCGGAAATGCGTAAAACTGCAAAGCTGATGCTCCAGTTTATTCCGGGGACCGATTTTATCACTTCGGGCTATGGCGCCATTCCACGCTATGACAATATGTTTGGCGGCGGTGACTTTGATGTGAGCGAGCTTGATGATTGGTGTGTACTGCAGCACGACATGCAGATTGACGGCGGCATTGTCCCCGTCGAGGAAAAAGCGGTGCTGCAGGTCAGAGAACGGGCGGTTATGGCGATAAAGGCGGTTTTTGAGGCCCTTGATTTTGCTCCTGTCAGTGACAGCGAAGCACAGGCTGCCATTACCGCTTTTAGCAGTGCGGATATGCCCGACCGGGATAAAGTGGCCGACCTCGAGTGTGCACAGAAGCTGCTGGGTGGACCCCTGACCGTCGTAGATGTGATCCGGGCGCTGGCCAATGCCGGTTATCAGGATATTGCCGCCAATATCTTTGAGCTGCAACGCCAACGGGCCATTGGTGATTATCTTCAGCCGGCGGGCATTTTTGATGATAATTTCAAAGTGCTCAGTGCGTTGACCGATCCCAATGATTATCAGGGACCGGGAACGGGATATCGAGTCGAAGGGCAGCGATGGTCGACGCTGCAGAATCTGCCCCAGGCCCGGGAGCCAAAAGCCCTACTCGAACAACTAACCGCCGACAGAGAATCAAGCTGGTTTCCCGAAACTCAGACGGCCGGACCCGGCGATCAGCCGGAGATTGTCATCGCAGTCAGTCCGGCATTTGGCGCTCAGATCAAACATAGTATTTCAGGCCTGGACTTACGCGATGTACTGGCGGCCTTGCTGAAAGGGGTCCATGAGCAAGGAATTGCCTGGCGCATTGTGCGTATCTACCATACTGCGGATTGCGCCTTCATCGGTCACGCAGGTGCAAAGCTGAGCGGTTCCGGTGTTGCCGTCGGAATCCAGTCGAAAGGAACGGTGGTTATCCATCAGCGCGATTTGGACCCTCTGGAAAATCTTGAGCTCTTTCCACAGGCACCCAACCTGGACCTGGAAAACTACCGTCAGATCGGTCGTAATGCCGCCCGCTATGCTCTGGGCAAACCGGTGTCACCCGTTGCAGTAAACATCGATAATACGGCCCGTCTGCGACTCATCGTTCAAACAACGCTGCTGCAACACTTTGAAACCCAGCAGATCAAGCGCGATCAGTCGCCCATGGAAATAAATTTTTCTGAATGGAGATAAGCTATGTCCAACGATAATGTACGCACCTTTAGTGGACGGACAGTAAGCGAACTGAGCATCGAAGAGGTTCTCAGCGGTAAGTTGACAGTCGAGGATTTTCGCATCAGTGCTGAAACATTGCGCCGCCAGGCGGAGGCTGCCGAATCAGCCGGTTATCGGCAACTTGCTGGAAACCTGCGACGGGCCGCTGAACTGACCGGCATCCCCAACCAACAGGTGCTGGATATCTATAACGCCCTGCGCCCCGGACGCACCAATCACGGCCATCTGATGACATGGGCCGATCGTCTCGAATCAGAGTACGATGCACCCCTGACCGCCGCCCTCGTGCGTGAGGCGGCCGATACATATCTGAAGCGCGGCGTGCTCAAATCGGTAGCCTGAAACTTCGATATAGGTTGTGTGGCTCAGGATTCAACGTTTCGGGTTGAAAAAACCAGACAGATCGTATTAAAGGGATCGAGCCATCGTCTGGTTATAAATCTGTTTCACTCATTGAGGTGTGACGGGTATGCCAGATTTTGATCAATATTGTGAGCAGTATCAATCGACTGTAACTTTTGAACCCTGAACCTTGAACTCTGAACCTGGAACCGCTCTGTTTAGGTTAGGAGATAATTGCCTGACGAACGATATATCTCCATTCTTCGAGAAGCTTTTGCCGGTTTTCCTCAACCCATTTCTCGCCGTTTAACCGCACAAGCTCCGAGATTCGTGTGCACAGTATTTCCAGCTCTTTTTCAGAGCCCGGAATGTTCCGGGTATCCAAAAGCGTATACACTTTTTTCAGATTGAGGGTCTTCATGACGCCTCTCGTATAAAACTGATTTGTTAGTAGCACCCTAATTGAGTTAAAACCCGATTGGGAGATATTGGTTTAGTAGGCTAGAAGCTAGGAGGCTAGAATGCTGGAAAGCCAGGAGGCTGTGAGGCTAGAAAACTAAAATTGGTTAAATTCTTTATGCTTCCTGCCTTCCCGGCTTCCAAGCTTTCTTGCTTTCTGTCATTTCGGCTTCCCAGCCACTTACCTTATAGGGCTATTATCATACTCTAATAACAAATAACAACTTACCATTAACGCCTAATTGAGCTTTTTTCGCTCATTTAGGGTAAGAATTTTAGTATCTTTGTGCCATCGTGACTGATCGATGATGCGAAAAGGAGATTCCATGAGTTTTTTTACCATTGATCCGGAAAAATGCAATCAGGATGAAATCTGCGTGAAGGCCTGTCCCACCGCTGTAATTCGTATGGGTTTACCCGACGAGGTGCCGGTACCGACCCCGGAATTCGAAGAATATTGCCTGACCTGTGGTCATTGTGTCGCAGTTTGTCCGACGGAAGCATTTAGCCTGAGCTGGCTCAGCCCCGGGAAATGCCCGCCCGTCCGTAAAGAAATTTCCCTCAGCGGGGAACAGGCCGAACAGTTTTTACGATCACGCCGTTCCATCCGCAATTTCAAGGATACGCCGGTTGAGCGCCAAAAGTTGGAAAAGCTTTTGGAGATTGCATGTTTTGCGCCATCTGCCAAAAATAGCCAGCCCTGGCACTGGACAGTAATTGAAAATCCGACTGACGTGCGTCGCCTGGCCGGCATGGTGATTGACTGGATGCGGTCGGTAATTAAAAAAGATCCCAAACAGGCCGAGCAAAGAGGAATGGTCCGGGTGGTAAGTGCCTGGGATACCGGCGAAGAACGAATTTGCCGTGGAGCCCCCCACGTAATTGTGGTTCACGGCGACAAAGACTACGGATTTGGTGCCGAGGACGGCGCCCTGGCCTTAAGCTATTTCGAATTATTTGCACCCACGTTGGGACTGGGATCATGCTGGGGCGGATATTTTTACTCAGCGGTGAATGCCTACCCCCCGCTTTTTGAAGCGCTGGGCTTGCCTGCTGATCACCGGGCCTATGGTGCGGTAATGGTGGGCTATGCCAAGCTTAAATATCAGCGATTGCCATTGCGCAACGAACCGCGGGTGAGCTGGACCATAGGTTGAACTGGTCAGTTTAGTTTAGACTTCATATACCTTTTTCGTGCCCTCGTGTCTTTGTGGCTGAATTTTTACGGAGGATTTCATGCGATTTGCAATTTTTGGTGTCGGTGCCGTCGGCGGCTATTTTGGCGGTCGATTGGCCCAGGCCGGTGAGGATGTCACGTTCATCGCGCGGGGAGATCATCTGAAGGTGCTGCGGGCAAAAGGCCTTCGAGTGGACAGCGTCAAGGGTGACATTTTCCTGTCTCCGGTGACGGCAATCGACGACCCTGCCAAAGTCGGGACCGTAGATGTCGTTCTGCTAGGGATAAAAACATGGCAAGTACCGGCAGCTGCAAAACTAATCCAGCCATTGATCGGTGAGAATACGATGGTACTGCCTGAACGCATTTATTTATGATAGCCTGTTGCCCCTTGAGAAAAAAGCACGAGGGGAACTGCAGTTTGAGACGTAATGGTCACTTAGTGCCCGTCCATAAAAGACCTTTTCCAAAAAGAAGGGCACCATTTGGTGTTTCCAATCCAGAAATGAGGATTTTTGTCCAAGGTCAAGGAAATCAAGCGCTTGTGCGGAGGCGTAGTTTACTACGCCGCACAAGCAAGCGCGCAGATTGACGCTGAGATTGGGCAAAAAGACCATTTGTGGATGGAAACTAATTAGGCATCGGAATTCCTTGATTGCCGATAGGCCGTGATCATGCGGTAGGCAAAGCCGATCATCAGGGCGGCGCTGATGAGGATGATAAAATTCGAGGCAAAGAAGGTCATCAAAAATGTGAACGGATCGTTAAGGTTGTAAGCCGAAACAAGCAGCCGGATACCAAAATATAAAAAAAAGGCGCTGATTGAAATTAAGACGATTTGTCGTATCCACCAGAATAAGTTTGACATCAAAGCCCCTCGGCTAAAATTTTTAATTTTAGAAATTTAATTTTGGAATTAAGGATTAAAATCCATTCTTATATTCTGCAGCGTCTATAGGGGCAAATCAGAGACATGTCAACTTGTGGCTTCAATTTATCCGGAAGGTGAAAGGATTCAATGTTGAGTTTATTTAGAATGTAGGCTATTTATGAAATATATAGGTTAAGCGCACATTTTAGGTTTAACTAACTCCCCCAAAGCTTGCGCGGGTAACACTACGCACATTTTAAAGGAGGACCCATGTTAAAAAGACCCAAGAAAGATGAAAACAACACGTCATTTCCCGCTACCGGTAATTCGGAGGTAAAACCCACCCCGCCCACCCCCACCCCGAGCCCGAATGTCAGCCAAGAAAGATACACCAGTGAAGAGAAGACCACCATCGGGGAGCGGATCACCATCGAAGGCAGCATTCGTGGCGAAGAAAATCTGGCTATCGAAGGCGCCATGAAGGGCAACATTGAAATGGGAAAGCACAATTTTTCGATAGGTCCCAATGGGCGAATTGACGGCGAAATTCATGCCCAGGACGTGACCATCAATGGCCAGTTTAAGGGAACCATTAAAGCATTGGGGAAAGTAGCGGTTACCAAAAAGGCTGACTTTAATGGTGAAATCAAAGCCAAAAGCTTTTCGGTTGAAGACGGCGCTTATTTTAAGGGTGTCGTTGAACTGGATCGGGAACCCCATAAGCAGCCGGCGGCTGCTGAAATCCCCAGAGGACCATCAGTTCCCGAAGCCGCAAAGAAACCGATTGTACCGCGAACCGATGTCAAAGTGGAGAAGTAAGCGTTGATTTCCCCGACATCTCGACACAGATACAATTCAGACGCCGAGACTCTCCCCGTTGGCTATAACAGTACCATTCTCAAGGAGTTTGTCGATACCCTGGAAAGATTGGGAGATGCTCAGACCCTCGATGTGGGTCCGGTTTGCCAGGAAAATATCACGTTTTTTGCCCGACGGATGGCGAGACACCATGTTTGCGATATGTTTTCATGGTTAAAACGGGAAAACGGCAAAGAACTTCGCACGGGTGACGAATGGAAATATTTCGATTACCCGGAACGGAATTTCAACGGAATTCAGCTATGGGATTTGTGTGACTATCTGGAAGATGCTGATATGATCCGATTGGTGAAGCTGTGTTACAAGATGCTCAGAGCGTCAGGCCTGCTGATGTTGATCGCCTTTGAAAAAAAACCGGCAGTATCCATCGCAAATACTTTCGTAATTGGCCAAGGTTACCGGGTGGACATTCGGCCCCAGCCGCACCTTGAGCTACCCTGGAAATTTCGCCATAACCGGGCGCTGACATCCCTGCTATCCCATTTTATCATCGTCCGATCGTTTCGCTACCATAGCGGCATCAGGGAGTTTTTGTTTAAAAAACCAAAAAGTGTGCGGGATTAGACCATCGGAACGACCGGGCACGGGCCTCGATACGCTTGTTTAAAATTGTCAGGATTGAATGAAAAAACCGGCGAGTGGTTTAACTGATCCCCGCGGGGTAGGTTGGTGATCTTGATGATGTTGGTGCGACTGTTGATCTTTTATCCAGTTCAACGCCTCATCTTCCCTATAAAAAACTCGAATGTTAAGTTCAACGGGACGAATCAATTCCAAGTTCAACTTCAAGAAAATTTCCTGTCTTTCATTGGGAACGACCACTGCACAATTACGCCCTTTTCCTTTTTGTGCATACCCGTTCAAGACTTGTCGAACGATTTCGATTTCATCCTTTGGAATTGCTGCAATGCGAATATTTTTCTCGAGGACGATGATTGAGTTATAGTTTGGATCGAAATCGGGATCATTCATCACATTTCGAATATGATCAATTACTGTGACGGTGGTGGGAGTGCCGGTGGCTCGAGTAAATATAATTCCCTGTAATTTGTCTATTTCGTGCCTGAACATGGTTGATTTCCTTAACAAAAGGTTCATGTTTTCATCTTTCGGCAGATCTTGTCCCATCCGGTTGATCTCAACGCCGATCACATACCGGAAAACTAAACTTGCACCGGCAATTTTCTATGCTACTTTAATATAAATATCCAGCACAAATAGAAAAGTCAACAAAAATATCTAATAAATTCAATTAGTTGATAAATGTCGTTTAACCGCTGAAATCGTCGTGTCGGATAAGGTTTTAATACTAAATTAATTTGATTCAGAAAAAAATTTTTTGGGTTAATTAGACGTGGGATTGCAGTATCACCGCTGGAATCTTGCAAAATCATCCGAATTGAGTTTATAAGGAGTGGCAATGTCTTTTATTTCCAATGATGGTCTAAAGCTATTCGATCCCGATGCCATTGATATGGAAACGTCCGCTTTCAACGAAAAAATTGAAAAAGAACTCTCGGCCCTGAGACCGCTTTACACCCATGAGCCTCAAGTTATCCGCGACGCCCGCGACGCCGGATTCTCGGTATTCGGACCTATTAAACACCTCGATGACGTCGAAGATCGCGTGATTTCAGGTTCGGATACCGACGTTCCCCTTCGCGTCTACATACCGGAACAGGTCGCAGGCGTGTATCTTCATATTCATGGCGGGGGCTTCGTGCTAAATCGTGCCAGCTATTATGATGAACTTTTGGTCAACACCGGTAGCGCTTGTAATGTGGCGGTGGTCAGTGTCGACTATCGAAAAGCGCCTGAAAACCCCTATCCCGACGGTTTAAACGATTGTGAGACGGCCGCGCTTTGGCTTGTAGAAAACTGCGGCTCGGAATTTGGCACCGAAAAGATGATGATCGGGGGTGAATCCGCCGGGGCGAATCTTTCCGTGACAACCCTTCTGAGAATGCGCGACCGGCATGGTTTCCGCGGTTTTTGCGGGGCGGTTTTAAATTACGGCGCCTATGATCTGACCCTGACGCCAAGCGCTCGACGCTGGGGGGAGAGAAACCTGATTTTAACCACCAAATTCATAGAATGGTTTCATGAAAAATATGCGCCGGCCGAAAAGTATTCGGATCCCGACCTTTCACCGTTGTATGCCGATCTTGCCGATTTACCGCCGGCTCTGTTTACCATCGGGACATTGGATCCGTTGATTGACGATACAATGTTTATGCACATGCGCTGGCTGGCAGCAGGCAATCGGTCTCAACTGGCGGTTTATCCGGGCGGGATCCATGCATTCAATGCCTTTCCCATTGAGCTTGCCCGCAAAGCAAACGCGAAAATTAATGAATTCATAAACGCCCAGGTTTTAAAAACACCTGAGGGCTAAAAGAACCCTGGGTTCTGATCGGAAGGTGACCATGTCCATTGAAGTAATGATAAAAAGAAAAGTTCAGCAGGGCCCCCTTGCCAGAAAACTGGTTCCGCTTATATTACAACTCAGAACACTTGCCACCTATCAATCTGGCTACATTTCAGGCAAAACCTTATACAATGTAGAAAATCCGGAGGATTGTCTGGTGATCAGTGAATGGCAATCGTTGGCGCACTGGTACAGTTGGATGAAAAGCGAGAAAAGAGCTGAGATCCAGAGTAAAATTGATGAATTGACCGGAGAGCAAACAGAATACAGTATTTATGCACCCATGGTTGCCGGTAAAGACGCTTCCAAACCATGATTAAACGTCTCGGAACTTCGATAACTTGTTAGAGATATAGGTTTTTTTGTGGCCGCCCGCGTTTATGAGCCACCTCACACGGAATACTGGAATACTGGGTTTGACGGAATAATATCTATCTTTAATAGATGACATTGATCAGAAATTAAAATCAGGCCATCATCCGCTTTTCATACCCAATATTCCATTTTTCCACCATTCCATTATTCCATTGGGTATCTTTCGGCAAACACCATCCCTCTGGGATCAAATCAGAACCTGGTCCTGGATTTTTTACTGCCAAGGAGGTTTGACAATGAATAATTCTAATCGCAGCAAAGTCGCATTTGTGAATACAGAGGATCGTAAATCCGGTGTCGCTTCATCCATTCGGTTCCTGAATATCAATCCGGTTAAGAACAAGAATGTGCTGATCAAACCCAATTTCAACACCTCGGATCCTACGCCGGGTTCGACCCATAATGATACGCTGGTGGCCCTGGTTGAAGAAATTTGGAAAATGGGCGCCAAAACGGTAAGTCTTGGTGAACGCA
>Ga0316187_10005735_pt1 | contig 10724 bp, 9 predicted proteins | sample CroRivburrow1_MG_FD_204927 | JGI IMG/M metagenome (GOLD analysis project Ga0316187, IMG submission 204927) | Coastal sediment microbial communities from Maine, United States - Cross River worm burrow 1 | ecosystem: Environmental > Aquatic > Marine > Coastal > Sediment | place: USA: Maine...
ATGTTTTACAATAGTTGGAGGCTGCATTCACATCTAGACTATATGTGCCCTAATGATTATGAGCAGCAATTACTAGAAATGAAAAAAGCGGCTTAACTGGGTTGTATCAATATGGTTGACCACGTCAGATTGCTTCATCATTCAGGGGGACATGCCTGGTCTGTCCACTTTTGGCTTTTTCGCCCTCAACAGTGATCGTACGAGCCTGGAAATTGACGTGATGCCATATCAGATCAAATGCTTCCCCTCGGCGCAAGCCAGTGTTAATGGTCAGCAACACCATAGGAGTGAGGTGATCCACATAAGCACAACCAGACAAAGAAGGCAGCTCCTGATAGCCACGCTGCCGGCGCCACTCGTTCGCACTCGCCCGCTTAGCCTTAATCTCTGCATCTCGGGAGGTTAGGGTCACCCTAAGACGCTTATCCTCATCTTCTGACAGATACCGCACCTTACGTTTGCTGTCTGTCTTCAGGGGTTTAATCTTGACCAGGGGATGAGCAGCAATCAGGTGCCAATCAACAGCCTTGGAAAGTGCTGCTTTGAGTGCCACCACGTCGCGGTTGACCGTAGCAACCGCCTTCCCTGCCTTGATCTGCTCTGAACGCCACCTCTCAATTAGCCACGGGGTGATCTCAGCCAGCGGCCTACTCATGAAATTCTTAAAATTATGCTCGATTCGGGCCAGGGTTGCTTTCCCAGTCTTGCGCTCTGCTTTAACCCATGGGGCATATTTGTGTTCAAGGAAGCCTTTTAGGGTTCTTGCTTTGGCTAGCTTTGCCTCTTTTCGCTGTTCCTGCTTGTCAGATTGAATATCTTTTCCATGGGCAACATGGGCCGCCTGCTTCTCCGCCACATCGCGAGCCTGTATAGGCGTGAGATTTCCAGCATTACCAATCCGGTAGGACTTCCGCTTGCCGTCATGAGTCTTGTAATCGAGATAGTAAGCCATATGACCTGAAGGGCTAACACGCAGGAGAAAGCCCTTGATCTCCGTATCACGGACACTATAGAGCTTAGCTTGAGGCTTAAGCGACTTAACGAGGCTAGCGGTGAGTTTTGCTTTCATGGCGTGCCTTCCCAATAAGATTGGAGTACAGATAGACAAATACTCCACCTGTACTCCACCTGTACTCCACCTAAAATGCACAACCAGAATAGCTCAATGTGCATTCATGCACAAAGTATAAGTGATTTTTCATTAATCAACAATAAGTTACATTGAACACATAGGGTTATTGTTGTTCACCGAGAAACACTGAGAAAAGCCTTTTCAACGCCCTCCGGAGGCAGAGGTCAGGGGTTCGAATCCCTTCGGGCGCGCCATTTCCCCACATCTGCTCACAGCAATACAGATTCGCTCTGCCTGCTTCATCAGCACATTATCCGCGCAAACAAAAAAGCCCACTCAGCATGCGCCAAGTGGGCTAGCAGTCTATTTTGCTTGATTCAGGGCTTGCTAGAGTGGGGCATTCCCTGACTGGAACAAAAACTTTCTAACTCTATGCAGAGCGACGGCGACGGAAAGCCAGAAAACCAAGACCGCTCAGCATAAACCATGCAGCGGCAGGCAGCGGCACTGGATTTACAACAGTAATAGATCCCTCAAGAACAGACTCTGGTGGATCATATGTGGGATAAAAAACTTCATAATTTTCATCACCCCATTGAATTAAGTATGCATTAGCAGTGGACAAAACCAAAGGGCTTTCCCCATCCGCCTCAGCCTGAAAAACAATGGTTGCAAAGTTGTATGCCTCTGCAGGCGGTGCAATGGGATCCCAATCTGCAAAACCAATATCATTAATAATACCAACTCCCGCAGTCCCATGCATTTGAGTAGTAGCTGCAATATTTACAGTAGAACTCACAACACTAAGTATGTTGCTATCAAATACAAGCTTAAATCCGCCTCCAACTATTGGCGCATCCCAGTTTGTCATGATATCAACGGTAATCTCGTTACCTATTGCGTATGGACCGCTATTCTGGGGACTCATCCATACATCCACAGTCACGGCTTGCGCACTGAGCGGTGCCAACAATATTGCGAAAAGCCAATACTTGATTACTCTCATCACTAAGTCCCTCAAAATTTGGTTGCTTTATAATTAGTTATATTATGCTTTGTTAGCCTGTAAGAGCATGGATAGCTTATTCATTCACTACACAAGAATCCTACAATGACCCTACATTCCGAGTGAGATTGTATTCTTTGCTCAACCTAAGCTCAACCCCATTATATCTATGTATAAACTCTACTCCACTCAAAACAGCGTCACTCAATAAGCACAACCATATGATTAATTAATAATTTTTGCATTGTGATTGTTTATTTACACAGCAATATTAAACAACAAACCCAGGAAGTTTGTGCCTAAACCCCCCAGCTTCCTCCTCCGCAAAATTTAGGGCGTACAGCAAACTATCCACTAAATTTGGCCAAATCATTAGCTCTTTACAATGCTTAAATCCCTCACACTAGAATAAAACTTACTATTTAGTGCTTTTAATGCGGACATCATCTCGCTTAAAATCCCATCGCCAGCAACAATACCCAGCAGAACAAACAGATACTCTTAAGAATTTTGAAACTTACAATAAAAAGGCCATATTTTATGAAATTTAAATTTGCCACCCTAGCCGTTGCAGCCACAGTTTTTTTAATTGGGTGCAGCGAATCACAGGATAACGCGACACAGAAAAAACCCCAGCCTGATACCACTACAAATGCACAACCCCTGACTGCGCCCAGCGGGGCTCAAAAGAGCACATTAGAAACAGAGCAGCCTGCAGAATCCAAAGAGGCATTATCAAAACACAAAGAAGAGGTAACACAGGAACAGTTAGCTCAGGACGCCAAATCCCTGGCAGAGGCACTCAGTTACGAAGGAGATGAGACTCCAAGGGAGCAGTTGGAGCAGGAGATTAAAGGCATACTGGAAGCTGCTACCGCCGAGTCACTTACAACGGAAAAATAGAATCAGAATTCATCAACCCATCAGCCTCTCTCCTGCTTCTTAAAGAGAGAGGCCAGGAAACCACCAATTGCGCCTTCTGATCTGGATCTATGGAAAACTTGAGGGACTGCAGTAAATAATCAATGCCGCTTGGCACTACATACTATATATGCAGATAGCATACTTATTGAGGGCTAGCCGCTGCTGTTTCACTCTCCATAGCCGCTGGTGAAAGCAATATCTCTACATCAGCTTTCTCTCTGATCTTACGAGCATGAGCAGGCACTTTCTTAACCTTTAATTCATTAGAGAGATATTTTGTAAAAAAAGCCTTTAAGGTTCCATACTTAGGAATAGATCCTTTGGGCCTTACTTCCAACACACCCACTATATGGTAACCAAATTTTGTTTTGATAATTTGGCTAATCTCTCCCGCCTTAAGAGAAAAAGCCTCCTTCTCAAATTCAGGTGGCATAAAACCAGGCTCTATATAACCCAGCTCTCCCCCAGAAGAAGCCGAGCCATCCTCTGAATACTCTTTGGCAACATCAACAAAGTCCTTCCCCTCAAGAAGCTGTTGTCTAGCTTGCTCAATCTTTTTGTGTGCCAGTTCTTGCTTCTCAGTTGACATATCTTTATCAATTTTTGTCAAGATATGACGCACACGTACTGATGGTACCTTCCGAACATAACCCTTTTTTGTCCTATCATAATAGGCTCTAACTTCCTCTTCCGGTACTTGCGGGTTGATCAAGTCATTTGCTGCCATATACTCATGGATATAGAAGCGGTGTTTAACATATTTCTCAACATCTTTATCACTGATTTCTTGGCGTTGCTCATCCGTAAGAGATGCTTTAATCCGCGCTTCTTCTTCTGCTATCTTTTTGGCTGCATCAGGAACAGCTAGTTTTTTCCCCTCCTGATAAAATAGCTCAGCTGCGATCTCTTCATTTAAAGCCCACTCCAGGCTGGCAGGGGTTATTTGCACTTGGTCACGTTCAGTATTACCGAAACCTCTAACCTTTCGTGTACTCTCACGTATCCGTTTTTCAAGTTGGTCTCTAAAGATCGGCTCACCATTGACCTTGGCAACAACAACCCTGAGGGGCTGATCTGAAGCAAGCTTATCTCCAGAACCAGCAATGAGCGCAGATGATTGTAATACCAACATTAGCGTTAAAAGCGCCAGCATAATTGCAGGTTGTCTATACAATATTGTCATATTTAGCCTTACGAATGATTTTGTGTTTTTCATAATCTATCTATACAGGTGCCAACATAAATCAGCAACCTTGTTATTAGTTAATTGCTCTATTGGGTGAATACTGTGATTATCACAGCTAAAAAGATAACATCTAGACTACATTTCTTAAGAAGACTTGAGCCGGCAGCGCACCTGTGAAATTACGCCTACCGACGACGCCATCCTTGCGCTCTTATTTTCCAGTGGCGTGAAAATAGTGAACCACTACTTGCACCAACACGACCATTCCATCTATCACATTTATCCCCTATTCCATCCTTGTCATAATCTGCTTGATCAGGATTGTAGCGATATTTACAGTTATCAACACTGTCAGCTATGCCATCATTATCCCGATCAGGCTGGGTGCGCCTTAACCACTCCGGGTTTTCTATTGTGGCAGCCTTGGCATTAACCAAGCCATACCCAAAGACAGTATCTTTCCCTGGGTCACCCAGATCAAAAGTTGCATTTTGTAATTGGAGTCTAAGATCTTTATTATTAACCTCTCTATCACCATTCAAATCCTGCAACCCTGCAGATAGAATAAGCGCTGCCACACCTGCTACATGGGGTGCTGCCTGTGAGGTACCGGACAGGAAACCATAACCACCATAGACTGTAGTTGAATAGATACCACCACCAGGAGCAACAAGCTCTATGTCAGAACCCACTGCAGAGTCATAGTGAATCGCGTCATCAATAGTGGTTGCACCAACAGCAATCACTGAGGGATAGAGCGCAGGATATAGCACTTTACCACCACTATAAACTCCCGTATTTCCGGCAGCAGCAACCAGCAGCACACCTGACTCATAGGCTCGGGAACACACTTCAAAAAGTGCTTGTGAGTCACTGCCTAATCCAAGACTCATGTTAACAACATCCATCTCATTTGTTATAGCCCACTCAATGCCCGCTATAACATCACTAAGATAGCCTGCACCACCACCATCCAACGCTTTAATTGCATATAGAGAAGCAGCAGGCGCTACGCTTGCCACGCCCGTACCATCAAGCTCTGCAGCTATAATACCAGCCACATGTGTGCCATGACTGTTCCAGCTATCATCAAAGGGATCGTTAGGTCGGGCAGGATCAACCAAATTCACCCCTCCCTTGTAATTAGCATCAAGATCGGGGTGATTATAATCAATGCCGGTATCAAGTATGGCTACCTTAACACCAGCGCCTTGTACATTCTCTGCATGAACTGAAGCTGCTTCAATACGTGTAACGCCCCAGCTCCTCTGGTACTCCCCAGCAAACTCACCCTCGATGGCCATGACAACAACGTCTTCCTCTACATAGGCAACCCTGGGATCATTCTGTAATTTTTCAATGGCACGGTCGGACAGTCTTGCTGATAGTGCTTTAACCCTTCTAAATTCACGTTTCAGCCTGCCTCTATGTCGCCTTATTAGCGCTCGCTCACTCGCATGAGGCATTTGATGAAACCCAACAATAACCCGCCGTTCGCCTGCCACCACTGTAGCCGACAAGGCGCATCCAAATACCAATATAGTGACCAGCAAAAGCAAAGGTCTCTGCAGAGATCGATTCATCATCTATTTTCTTTATTTTATGTCTGCAAAATAAACAAAGGGGCCTGCTTAGCGGCCCCTTTGCTCAAAACATCTCTTAAACAAAACAGTAACCGGCAAGAAAACACCCACCGGTTACTGACTCTGAGGTTACCAGACCTCTGGCCTAACGGTTACTGAATCAAACACAGTGTTTACTTCAACTGTGCTTGGGCACCCCGCATTGAATCGGGCCGCAATCATGCCACCCTTCCAAACGAAGATCCGGGTTGCATCAACACCATCACCGATAATACCCGTCACATCACTTCCCGCAGTGGGCTCATACATGCTGAATCCTGTTCCACGCAGGATAACAACTTTGTATTGTGAGAGACAAATCGCAGCACCTTCAGGAACATTCACAGAAGGAACAACAGTTACTCCAAGCGGATTACTGAGCACTTCATCCTTTTTGACCTGGATCTCGTAGTTTCCAGCAGCTAAATCAGCTGGAATAGCCACAACGATTTGAGTTTTATCTGATGTGGAAGGCTCCAGAACTACAACGTTACCATTGTCGTCCGTAAGCTGTACGCTCGGTGTAAAGTAACGATCTTGGTAGTACTGAACACCAGCCTCGGCATCCGTGATCAATACTTGACCGTTATTTTCAAAGCCACCACCAGCCAAGGTCAAATCAAACCCTGTGCCTGTTGGCCAATGATCAGCATTGATCGCATCCAGCTGAGGAACAGTTGCACCTACAGGGTAACCACCTGATAGACTCTGTACAACAACGGCTGACTCATCAAAGCCATGACAACCCCAGCAGTTATCCTGAGCGCCGATATGACCATTGTAGGGATCTTCTCCACCAGGCACGATACCGTCACCGTCAACATCAGCCTCAATGGAGTGCAACGATGGAATATCGTGACAGCGCTGACAACCGCGGATGTTCCATGAAGCAATGGTTTCACCCTCATGCGGAGTAAAGCCTTCAGGCCAGTTCATAAAATGGCACCACTGACAAGGCTGCTCACCTGATGCAGCAAGCACTGGGGATTCTGCTGCTGTAAGGGTTGGAATACCAGTTGCATGGTGGTTCTGAGCGTTGGTGAATATTTTGATTGCACCAAAACCATTACTGAATGAACTGGTGTCATCATCGGTACCAGTCAGGTTGCCATCTGCTGTATTGTGGCAGAAGTTACAGTTTCCTGGGTGGGTACCAGCTGAGCTTGTTATGGAGAGATCCTGATCTTCCTTGCCACTCTTCCACGGGGTGATGATGCTTGGTGTCCAATTTGGCGCTGGACGACCTGTGTCAAGGCTACGAATCAACCAACCATGGCACTTACCGCACTCTGCATTGAAAGCCTTAGGGGTATCGTGGTGGACTGTTCTATCAGTTCTCGGATTACCCTGGTTATTAGGCTCATCTGTCACAATGTGGCAGTTAAAGCAGTCGCGGTGATTTTCTTCAATACCACCATTAATTGTACCAGCCCCTGGCAGTATGTTGTGGCAGTTGAGGCACTGGTAGTGCGTATCTGCAACGCCATCACGGTCGGCATCTGGAAAAGGTGGTTGTTCAGGCCCACCGGCAATCAAGCCTCCACGTGCAATACCGATGTGCTGGTGATGCCTATCCGGAAGGTACATTGCCTTAAGTGCAGGAATACCTGTTGGTTGAGGCAGATCCCGATCTAGATAGTCAGGTCTATGACATCTTTTACATGTATCGGTCCCCCGATTGTTCACATCAAAAAGCTTTATGAACTGAGTATCGGGAAGACCGATGTTCTGATTAACAGGTGGCGGGGGAACGACTGCCCACGCCATCATTGTTGTACAAGCCAACAATGCAATTGTAATAATAGGTAAATAAATTCTTCTCATTTAGTTATGCCTCCGGCCCATTTGTGATTATTTGAGTTGTTTACCGCTTTTCTTGGTATAAATGCGCTTTATTCAAGCACCCTTCCTAATAGCAAAACCTTCAGGAACAACCCCCTCCCGTCTAACATGGAGATAATACCAATGCCAAAGAAAAAAGAACAGCATTTATTGCAAGACAAAATCACTCTTTTTTTATTTAATAATCAATAACATAGAGGAGACACTTCCCCTACAATAAACATGGAATACCTCTGTTTTTTTAGCCATCCCAAGCAGTTTCAATGATTAAATCCTGTCATTAGTCAATTATTTTCAAACATCGCTATGCAAAATTCACGTCTTACATGTGCTGCTCATGTTGTGATCCCCAAATTGCAGATATGATGGCAGCTGCTTTACCGCGGGACAGTACAAATGCATGGCCGTCAGCGGTAAATCTCAGGGGGGGGCACAAGATACCATTTCCAGAGCGACCATTAGCTGCCAGAAATATCCAGTGGTAAACTGGTCACAACACCCCTTACTACAAGCAGTAACAGCTTAGAATTTACTAGCCACCTAGGAGCCCCATATGACTCAAGCAAAAGTTGGAGATATCGTCACCGTTCACTACACCGGCACCTTGGATGACGGCACACAATTCGACTCATCTCAAGGTGGCGAACCTTTTGCTGTCACTCTCGGGCAAGGAGAGGTAATACCTGACTTTGAGAAAGGGTTGGAAGGCATGGCTATTGGCGATAAAAAATCTCTCCGTATTGAAGCCGTTGACGCCTATGGCGAGTTTCACGAAGGACTTGTGAATGAAGTCGATAGAAGCGAGATCAAATTAGATCAAGAACTGCAGATCGGCATGGAAATCCAAGCCTCAACACAAGATGGCAATACATTTATGCTGGTCGTAAAAGAGCTGAATGGTGACAAAGTAACCCTGGATGGCAACCATCCACTAGCCGGACAAGCCTTAAACTTTGACCTGGAGCTAATTGATATCAAAACAGCCTAAGTTCATTGTTCATGTAAGATTCGGCTTCTATTCTGCATTAATTTTAAGAGCAATCACTAATTAGAGCACAGGCTTGCCTAACCCAATCAAAATTGAGTTAACTCATCTAGTTGTCATTGTTGCAGTTGCCACAACTATTGGCATTTTGAGCAATCAACCAGTAGCAGCGCTGTTACTGGGCGTCATTTGCTTCTTATGCTGGCATTTTATTCAGTTACTGAAACTCTATTATCAGCTCAAACACAACAGCAGCATTCCAGTCAGCAGCTCTAACACAATTTGGGCTCATGTTTATGAGCACATTAGAGGGCTACAAATAAAGAGCCAAAAACGCAAACGTCGCCTGAATCGTTATTTCAGTCGCTTCCGTGAGGCTGCAACAGCCCTACCGGATGCCACCATTATTCTCGGCGCTAAAGGTGATATACAGTGGTGCAATCCAGCAAGCCACCTGTTTCTTGGTTTGAAATGGCCAGAGGTTGCCGGAGAAAACTTTGCACAACACTTGCAGCACCCTGTATTAACAGATTATTTATCCCAAGGCGATTACAGTCGCCCACTTGAGTTCTCTTCACAGGTGGATAAAACCAAAGTGTTAAGCCTCTCCATTACCTCTTTTGGCAAAAAACAGAGCCAACACCTGGCTGTGGTACGTGATATCACCCGGCTCTATCATCTTGATCAATCCAGGCGTGACTTTATCGCCAATGTCTCACATGAACTGCGCACCCCATTGACTGTCATCTCTGGTTTTCTTGAGACAATGGAAGAGACACACACAAAAGAGGGGAGTGAATTCATACCATTGATGCGACAGCAAGCCAAACGCATGGATGACACCATCAGTGATCTATTGGTACTCTCACGCCTAGAGATGGATGATACAAGCCCCTCAGAAGAGCTTGTCGATATAGCATCTTTGCTGGCTGAAATCAGAGATGAAGCAAAGGCATTAAGTGGAAAAGCCGGGCACAAAATCACTCTCTCTGCCAATCCTGCCTTATTACTCTATGGGGATAAAAAAGAGCTTCAGAGCGCCTTCTCCAACCTGATATTTAATGCTGTTCGCCACACGCCCGGCGGCGCGCAAATCCAGATCAACTGGTCTGTTGAAGGTAAAGAGGCTCTATTCTCTGTTACCGATACAGGTGAGGGCATTCCAGCCCGACATATTCCACGGCTTACCGAACGCTTTTATCGGATTGATGCAGCTCGTTCACGTGAATCGGGCGGAACCGGGCTTGGTCTTGCAATTGTAAAGCACATCCTGCAACGCTATGACAGCAATCTTGGCATCGCCAGTCAGGAAGGCAAAGGGAGCACCTTCTCCTGCCGATTCAACAAGCACCGGATTGCACTTCAACAATAAAGCCTTACGCTTGGTGCTTTTTAACCAGCGCTACTTTCAGCTGGGCCAGCCTGGATAGGTGACCTTTCTCTTCCTGAATAATCTTATCAATATTCTCACGCCCTTCATCTCTCACCTGCTCTCGTAGCTCATAATAAAAGAGGATAGCCTCTTTTTCTGTGCGAATAGCAAGATTGGTTGCCTCAATATCACTGGTGATACTTTCAACCAACTCATCAATATTTACATCAGGTGTGAAAAGTCGTGTAGATATAAAAGCATTAAGGTAGTTATGATATTCCGCCTCATCCGTATGGCGCATATCTATAGGAGATAGATCAGCAAGTAGCGTCTGGAAGGTATTTGTATGCTCAGCCTCATCTTCTGCAAGAAATGTAAAAATATTTCGAACATCATCATCCTTGGTCCTGCTCGCCAAAGCCTGATAAAAGGCAAGGCCATTCTTTTCCGCTTCAACTGCCATCGTTACAATTTCAGCGGCTGTAAATAGTGCACTCATAATATCTTCCTTTCGTAATACATACTCTAGAATAGAGATAGGTAGGTTAGAATGATTATCCTAAAAAGAGCAGTTAAAACGCAATAGCAGCTAACACACCCTATGACCATCCAATACCAAATGCCGCTCAACCGCCCGCCCAGCGAAGGGACCAACCTGATTATCAAGGCAACCCTGGGATCCAGCTTTAACCAATCAAGTTTATGATGCATGTAT
>Ga0316187_10005736_pt1 | contig 10722 bp, 9 predicted proteins | sample CroRivburrow1_MG_FD_204927 | JGI IMG/M metagenome (GOLD analysis project Ga0316187, IMG submission 204927) | Coastal sediment microbial communities from Maine, United States - Cross River worm burrow 1 | ecosystem: Environmental > Aquatic > Marine > Coastal > Sediment | place: USA: Maine...
CGGGCCCCTGTGGATACCCGCAGGTAAGCACGAATTTGCGATCAATACCGCCAACTACCGTTTCTGGGACAGTAACCTGCGCCATTTTATCGATGACTGCATTGCGGGTGAGGACGGGGCGCTGGGCGAGAATTTCAACATGCGCTGGAATGGCTCGCTGGTCGCGGAGGCGTTTCGCATCCTGGTGCGCGGTGGCGTCTTCCTGTATCCGGGTGATTCTCGCGCGAACTATCACAACGGGCGCCTGCGTCTGCTTTACCACGCGGCGCCGCTGGCGATGCTCATCGAGCAGGCTGGCGGTGCCGCCAGCGATGGCAACGAACGTATTCTGGACATGTCAGTCCCCTCGCTGCATGCGCGTGTTCCGTTGATTTTCGGCTGTAAAGACCGGGTTCACGAAGTCATCGAATATATTTCCGGTGTCGCCTTCGACAGCGGTCATTTCCCCCTGTTTTTGAATCGTGGATTATTGAGAAACTAATGCTCCTTCAACACGATAATTACGGGTTCAGCGCTCCTGTGGTGTCCCGCCACCGCGTTGCAGTGCTTGACAAGGGTGTGACCGGAGCCGGCCCCATGAGTGAAGCGAGTGCTTTGGGTTTTGCCTGCGAGGCACGCCTTGCCGTGAACCCAGGCAAGCTAACTGAACTCGTAAATATCCTATTGAAGGAGCACTAACCCATGTCGAAAAAACACCCGATACTTTCGATTACCGGCTCTTCAGGGGCAGGTACCTCGACCGTGAAGAGTACTTTCGAGCAGATTTTCTTTCGCGAAAAGATCGACGCCTGCTTCATCGAGGGAGATGCGTTCCATCGCTTCGACCGCAAGCAGATGATTACCGCGATGACCGCAGCGGACGCTGCCGGTAACAAGCACTTCAGTCATTTCGGACCCGAAGCAAACCTGTTTAGCGAACTCGAACAGGTGTTTCGCGAGTACGGTGAAAACGGGAGCGGCAAGACCCGCCATTACGTGCACGATGACCTGGAAAGTGCGCGCTACGGCGTTGCTCCCGGCGAGTTTACCGAGTGGGAAACCTTTGCCGAGGGGAGCGATCTGCTGTTCTACGAGGGATTGCACGGCGCGGTCAATACCGAGCAGGCGAATGTCGCCCAGTATGCCGATCTCAAGGTAGGCGTGGTGCCGGTCATCAATCTCGAATGGATTCAGAAGATGCATCGCGACAAGGTTGCACGCGGTTACTCGCGGGAGGCGATTACCAATACAATACTGCGGCGCATGCCGGATTATCTCGAATACATCTGCCCGCAATTCAGCAATACCGATATCAACTTTCAGCGTGTGCCCATCGTCGACACCTCGAATCCGTCGATTGCACGCTGGATTCCGACTGCCGACGAATCGATGGTGGTAATCCGTTTCGCCAACCCGCGCGGCATCGATTTCCCCTACCTGCTGAGCATGATTCACAACAGTTTTATGTCGCGTCCCAACGTCATCGTGATTCCGGGTGGCAAGATCGATCTGGCGATGCAACTCATCCTGACCCCCCTGGTGTTACAGATGGTGGAACGCAAGCGACGTGCCGCCTGATGCCCCCGGACATTCACGTTGCGGCCAGTATGCGAATTAATAAAGGAGGATTTTGATCATGGCACGAATTTCCCTGAGACAGTTACTCGATGATGCCGCCGAATACGGCTACGGCGTTCCGGCCTTCAATATCAACAACATGGAGCAGGTGCTGGCGATTATGAATGCCGCGAGCGAGGTCGATGCGCCGGTCATTCTGCAGGCCAGTCGCGGTGCGCGCTGCTACGCAGGGGATATCATGCTGCGCAAGATGGTCGAGGCGGCCGAGGAGATGTTTCCGCATATTCCCATCTGCCTGCACCAGGATCACGGGAACAATCGTGCTACCTGCGTATCGGCCATGCAGGCGGGTTTCACCTCGGTAATGATGGACGGTTCGCTCGAGGCCGATGCCTCGACCCCAGCGAATTACCAGTACAATCTCGACATTACCAGCGAGGTCACGCGTATCGCCCACGACGTAGGCGTCTCGGTCGAGGGTGAGCTGGGCTGCCTGGGTTCGCTGGAAACCGGTGAGGGTGAAAAAGAAGACGGCCATGGCTTCGAGGGAAGTCTGAGCCGGGAACAGCTGCTGACCAACCCCGATCAGGCACTCGATTTCGTCACTCGTACCCGTGTGGACGCGCTCGCCATCGCCATGGGCACCTCGCACGGAGCCTACAAATTCAGCCGCAAGCCCGATGGCGATATCCTGGCGATGAATGTCGTCCAGGATATCAATCAGCGTTTACCGGAACTGCACCTGGTGATGCATGGATCTTCATCGGTACCACAGGCGCTGCAGGATATCTTCAACGAATTCGGCGGTGAAATGCCACAGACCTACGGGGTTCCCATCGAGGAAATAGTGCGCGGCATTCGCTACGGGGTGCGCAAGGTCAACATCGATACCGATTGTCGGCTGGCGATGACAGGGGCAATGCGGCGCATCGGCGAACAGGAGAAAGCCCAGTTCGATCCACGTAAGTTCCTGACCGCGGCCCTCGCGGACATGCAGGAGCTGTGCCGTGATCGCTTTGAACAGTTCGGCACCGCTGGCAAGGCCAGCCGCATCAAAACGATCAGCCTCGCGCAGATGGCGACGCGTTATGCCAGCGGCGCTCTCGATCCGAAACTGAGTAACAGCCAGTCGGCTGCCTGATTTTTACCTGGAGACTAAATAATGAGCGCCAGAAAGACCTACGACGCGGGCGTTAAAGATTACCGCGAAACCTACTGGATGCCGGACTATGAACCGAGCGCTACCGATCTGCTCGCCTGTTTCAAGATTACGCCGCAACCCGGGGTGCCGCGCGAGGAAGCCGCCGCCGCGGTCGCCGCCGAGTCCTCGACCGGTACCTGGACCACGGTGTGGACCGACCTGTTGACTGACATGGATCATTACAAGGGGCGTGCCTACTCTATCGAGGATGTACCCGGTGACGATACCTGCTTTTACGCGTTCATCGCCTACCCGATCGATCTGTTCGAAGAAGGGTCGGTGGTCAACGTATTTACCTCGCTGGTCGGCAACGTCTTCGGTTTCAAGGCGCTGCGCGCGCTGCGCCTCGAAGATGTGCGCTTTCCAATCGCCTACGTGATGACCTGCAATGGACCGCCCAACGGCATCCAGGTCGAACGTGACAAGATGAACAAGTATGGACGGCCGTTACTCGGTTGCACCATTAAGCCCAAGCTGGGCCTGTCGGCGAAGAACTACGGGCGCGCGGTTTACGAGTGCCTGCGCGGTGGCCTGGATTTCACCAAGGACGATGAAAACGTCAACTCGCAACCCTTCATGCGCTGGAATCACCGCTTCGACTTCGTCATGGAGGCAGTCCACAAGGCCGAGCAGGAGACCGGTGAACGCAAGGGACACTACCTCAACGTAACCGCGCCAACGCCACAGGAAATGTTCAAACGCGCCGAGTATGCCAAACAGCTGGATGCGCCGATTATAATGCACGACTACATCACCGGTGGTTTCTGCGCCAATACCGGCCTGGCCCAGTGGTGCCAGGAAAACGGCATGTTGCTGCACATTCACCGCGCCATGCACGCGGTGCTCGATCGCAATCCGCATCACGGCATCCATTTTCGCGTGCTGGTGAAGATCCTGCGCCTGTCGGGCGGCGATCACCTGCACACCGGTACGGTAGTCGGCAAGCTCGAAGGCGATCGCGAGGCGACGCTCGGCTGGATCGATTTGTTGCGTGAATCCTACATCAAGGAAGACCGCAGCCGCGGTATCTTCTTCGACCAGGACTGGGGCCACATGCCGGGTGTATTCGCGGTCGCCTCGGGAGGCATTCACGTCTGGCATATGCCGGCACTGGTCAGTATTTTTGGTGACGACGCCGTATTGCAGTTTGGCGGCGGTACCCTGGGCCACCCCTGGGGCAATGCCGCCGGCGCCGCCGCTAATCGCGTCGCGCTGGAAGCCTGTGTTGCCGCGCGCAACAGCGGACGCGAACTCGAACGCGAGGGCAAGGATGTGCTCACCGAAGCCGCCAGGTCCAGCCCCGAACTGCGCACGGCAATGGAAACCTGGAAGGAAATCAAATTTGAATTCGACACCGTCGACAAGCTCGACGTCGCCCACCGTTAACAGAACAGGATACCGATATGAGTGACATTCAGGATTACCCCTCCAGCCTGCGAGATCCGGCGAGCCGCAAATTTGAAACCTTTTCCTACCTGCCGGCGATGACCAGCGAACAGATCCGCAACCAGGTCGAATACATCGTCGCGCAAGGCTGGAACCCTGGCATCGAGCATACCGAGCCGGAAAACGCGATGGACAACTACTGGTACATGTGGAAATTGCCGATGTTCGGCGAGGCCGAAGTGGACGCGATCCTGGCCGAGTGCGAGGCCTGCCACCAGGCGCATCCCGATAATCATGTGCGCCTGCTCGGCTTCGACAATTACGCGCAGTCGGTCGGGGCTTCGATGGTGATTTTCCGCGCGCCGGCAGTCTAGGACTGCGTCGTGAATCAAGTCGCCAGTCAGCTGCAGACTGAAGCTCCCGAGCAGCAACAATACCGGGTTGCGCAGCAACCTTATTACCAGGCGATGCGCGACGAGGTCGAGATGTATCTGGCTGCTTACCAGGTGCGCATGCCGGTGATGCTGAAAGGGCCGACCGGTTGTGGCAAGTCGCGATTCGTCGAACACATGGCGTGGACGTTGAAAAAGCCGTTGATTACCGTGGCATGTACCGAGGACATGACCGCGTCGGACCTGGTTGGACGTTACCTGCTCGATATCAACGGAACCCGCTGGCAGGACGGACCACTGACCGTGGCGGCGCGTATCGGCGCGATCTGTTATCTCGACGAGATCGTCGAAGCGCGTTCCGACACCATCGTAGTGATTCATCGATTGACCGATCATCGGCGCCAGTTACCGCTGGAAAAGAAGGGCGAATTACTCGATGCGCATCAGGATTTCCAGCTGGTTATCTCTTACAACCCCGGCTACCAGTCGCTGATGAAGGATTTGAAACAGTCCACCCGACAGCGCTTCGGCGGTATCGATTTTGACTACCCGCAAGCGGAGGTTGAAACGGAAATAATCGCCCACGAAGGAGGGGTTGAGCGCGAAGTCGCGGCGCGGCTGGTGCAGGTGGGCGAGAGTTCGCGCAACCTCAAGGGACATGGGCTCGATGAGGGCATGTCGACACGGCTGCTTATCTACGCTGCCCAGTTGATTGCGCAGGGGGTCGATAGTGGCGCAGCCTGTCGCATGGCATTAATCGCACCGCTTACCGACGACCCTGATTTACGCGATACGCTCTGCGCTGCCGTGGATACCTACTTCTAGCGAATGATCCGCTACTGTGCAGATTGAGCTTGCTCCCTATACCGAGTGCTTCGAAAGCGCTTGCGGCGTAGCGGCCGACGCCGACCTGCGCGCGCTGCTGCAGGCTTCGCATCTGGAGGCGCGGCGCGTCATGTCGCCCCGGGGACTGGAAAATTATCTGCAGGGACTGCGCGCGTTGTCGAGGCTGGGTAAAGGGCAGGATCTGTTGCTGGCCTATTTGCAGCAAATACCGACGGTGGTAAAGGCAGTCGGTGAAGATGTGCTGCCCGACATTGTCGAGTCGCTGATGCAGATGGCCTCACTGACCTCGGGTGCCGTGTTGACCCGGTTACTTGCGAGCCTGCCGTTTGTGGCGACTCGTCTCGGCGATGCCGACCTGCTGCGTGGTTATTTAAGGCTGCTACACCAGTTAGCCGCGAAGGCGCCGCGCGGCTTGCGGCCGATGCTTGCATCCCTGGATAAATTGTTGTCTCGATTGACCCTGGGCGGCTTGCGGCGCTGGGCGATGTGGGGCGCAGAGGCGTACCAGCGTGATTTCGCGGGCCAGGCCGACTATTTCGCGATTGCCAGCGAGACTTCGAAATCGGTATTGCAGCGTGAACGCCGTGGCCGCCTGTTTGTCGATCAGCAGCGCAAGCTCAACTTTTACCTGCGGGCGCTGTGGGGCAGGGCGCTGCCGATGCGTCCGACCTCGGGCGATGTTGAAACACGGGCAGGTAACCGCCCATTCATCGAAGATTATCAACTGCACCTGCCGGATGCCTATGATGCCTGCTATGGCATTGACGGCCTCGACGTCTACCGCGCAGCGGTGGCGCATGCAGCGGCGCATCTGGAGTACAGCGACGAACGCTTCCCCATCGATACGCTGGATGCCCTGCAGCTTTGCTGTATTGAATTGATCGAAGATGGACGTGTGGAATACCTGGCCTGTCAGCGCTTTCCCGGGTTGCGGCGTCTGTGGCTAGGCTTTTTTGTCGCGGCGTTGCATGATTCTGCTACCGCGCTCGATGCGACCGTCGCGCAGTTTTTGCGTATCGCTCGAGCGCTGCTGGACCCTGAATATCACGATGAGGCTGGATGGATACGCGATCTGGCCACCGCCTTCTGGTCGGCAGTCGATCAGCAGCAGCCACCTCGTTTACTGGCCCTCGAACTGGGGCTCGAGTGCCACCGGCAACTGCTGTTGCGCGGAACGCCGGCGCCCGTGCATGTGCTGCAATCCTGGCCGATACCCTATCGTGACGACAATCGCTATTTTCGCCAATTCGCTGCCGATGGCATGACGGACGAAGGCTCTGGACTATTGCCCTGGCGGCAGGCGACCTTGCGCAAAACGGTTGGACTGATGCAAATGGTCAACGAAATCGATTCGGAGCTGGAAGACGGCAAGCCCCAGGAAATCTGGGTGCTGGCGAGTGAATTGTTTCCTTACGAAGACCGGGGCGTCAGTTACAACCAGTCGGAGGGTGGGCCCTCCCTGGCGCCACCTTGCCACTACGACGAGTGGGACTACCGCGTGCAACTGCAGCGTCCGGGCTGGACCACCCTGATCGAACATCGCGCAGCGCGCGGCGATGCCAGGCGCATGGAACAGATTCTGGAGAAATACAAACCGGTGGCAAACCGCTTGCGTCATCTGATTGAGCGGCTGCAACCGCGCGGCCTGGTGCGTCGGCGTGGCTACGAAGACGGCGATGAACTCGATATCGACGCTGCGGTTGTCGCGCTGACCGACATTCGCCGCGGCGTAATGCCAGACCCTCGTGTCAACATTCGGATTACGCGTCACTGGCGCGACCTGTCATTGCTGGTGTTGCTCGACCTGTCGGCGTCGACTAACCAGCCGGTGGTCCGGGCAGACGAATTCGAGGGCCAGCAGCCCACGGTGCTCGACCTGACACGCGAAGCCTGCGGACTACTCGCCTGGGCGGTCGATTCGATTGGCGATCGATTTGCGCTGCACGGCTTCGCTTCGGACGGCCGTCACGACGTGCGCTATTATCGATTCAAGGATTTTGATGAAGCCTATGACGAGACCGCACGCGCGCGGCTGGCGGGTATGCGGGGGGGGTTGTCGACGCGTATGGGAACGGCCTTGCGCCATGCTGGCCGACAACTGTTGCAACAACCCAGCCAGAAACGCCTGGTGTTGGTGATTACCGACGGTGAACCGGCCGATATCGATGAGCGTGATCCGCGATATCTGCGCGAGGATTGTCGGCATGCGGTTGATGAATTGAGCGCACAGGGGGTGCACAGTTTTTGTCTTACCCTGGACCCACAGGCCGATGCCTATGTTGCGCGTATTTTCGGGCCCAATAATTACGCCATCGTCGATAACGTCATGGCGCTGCCGGAACGCTTGCCACGAATGTTTTCAGCGCTGACCAGCTGATGACAGATGGTAATACCGGGTATTGCTATCGGGTTATTACATAAATCGCCCAAATTTGGTAGGTTGCGGGGTTTGGGTCGCGAAAATACCAGTTTATCGCGCCAACAATGGGCAGAAGATGATAGAAAAACAGCTTGATTTGGCCCCGGATCCGGGTAACGGGGCAGGCTCTCCTTTGCCGGTCAGCAATCTCTTCGATCCGCAGCGGGTTCGCTTGATCCTGTTTGATCTCGACGGCACCCTGGTCGACAGCGTTGGCGACCTGGCCTGGTGCGGTAATACCATGCTGGAGCGACTTGGCATGGCGGTGCACGATGAGCAGGCGGCCAGGAGCTGGGTTGGCAACGGCCTGGAACGCTTCGTCAAGCGCGTGCTGACGGGCGCAATGGATGCGGAACCGGCGGCGGATTTGTACCAGCGGGGTGTGGAAATTTTTCGCGAGCTTTATGCCGCGCACGCCAGCGACCGCAGTGTTGTGTATCCGGGTGTGGTCGAAACCCTGCAAAGGCTGTCGACAAGGGAGTTGAAACTCGCCTGTGTAACCAACAAGCCGGAACCGTTTACCTCGCGGCTGATCACGGAGATGGGTCTTGATGTCTATTTCGAACTGGTGGTTGCCGGTAATACCACCGCGCGCAAGAAACCCGATCCCATGCCGCTGCACTTTGCCGCCGACCATTTCGGACTCGAATATGATCGCTGCCTGATGGTGGGTGATTCGAGTAACGACGTGGTGGCCGCGCGCTCCGCCGGTTTTGCCATCGCCTGTGTACCTTACGGGTATAATCATGGCCAGGATATTCGCCTTTCGAATCCTGACCTGGTAGTGGAAAATCTGACCCTGCTGGCAGATTTATTTAGATGAGAGATAGAGTATGAACCTGAATCGTAGAGAATTTATTCGACTGATGGGGCTGGCGGGCGCCGCGGGGCTGTTGCCCGGGTCTAGCCTGAGAGCGGGCGGGGACGGCTCGGCCCTTTACGATATGCCAGCCTTTGGCAATGCGCGTATTTTGCACATGTCCGATTGCCATGCGCAGTTGAACCCGGTGTATTTCCGTGAACCCAGCATCAACATCGGAGTCGGCGACTCACGCGGCAAGGCGCCTCACCTGGTGGGCAGGCATCTACTCGATCATTTCGGGCTGCCCCGGGGCGGTATCGAAGCACATGCCTATACCTATCTGAATTTCACCGAAGCGGCGCAGATGTATGGCAAGGTGGGTGGATTTTCTCACCTGGCGACACTGGTCAAAAAGATGCGCGCAGAGGCGCCCGCGGGGCGGTCGCTGTTCATCGACAGTGGCGATACCTGGCAGGGATCGGGAACAGCCTACTGGACGCGCGGGCGGGACATGGTCGAGGCCTGTAACCTGCTCGGCGTCGATCTGATGACCGGGCACTGGGAATTTACCTACCAGGATTCGGAGGTCCTCGACAACACGGCGTTGTTCAATGGCGAATTTGTGGCGCAGAATTGCAAGGTCAAGGAAGCTGCCCTGTTTGACTATCAGCTCGCTGAGCGCGGCGATTTCAACGAAGACAGCGGGCATGTGTTCAAGCCTTACGCGATCCGTAAACTGGGAGACTTGCGTATCGCCGTGATCGGGCAGGCTTTCCCTTACGTGCCCATCTCCAATCCGCAGCGTTTCATTCCCGACTGGACCTTTGGTATACAAGAGTCCGAGATGCAGCAAATGGTCAACCGGGTGCGCGACGAGGAGGCACCCGATGCCGTCCTGTTGCTGTCCCACAATGGTATGGATTCGGATCTGAAGATGGCCTCGCAAGTCAGAGGTATCGACGCCATATTTGGCGGGCATACGCACGACGGTATGCCGGGCGCTACCCCGGTTGCCAACCCGGGTGGCAAGACCCTGGTTACCAATGCCGGCTCCAATGGCAAATTTCTCGGTGTAATGGACATGGATATCAAGGGCGGCAAGCTGCGCGACTTTCGCTATCGGCTGCTGCCGGTATTTTCCAATTTGTTGCCGGCCGATGCCGAAATGGCGGCTTACATCGAGGCCACGCGCGCTCCATACCTGGATAAATTACAGGAGGAACTATCGATTGCTGAGGGTTTACTGTATCGACGCGGTAACTTCAATGGCAGTTTCGATCAGATTATCTGCGATGCCTTGCGCGTCGAGGGCGATGCACAGATATCGCTGTCACCTGGATTCCGTTGGGGCACCACGGTGCTGCCGGGCCAGGCGATTACCATGGAACACGTTATGGACCAGACCTGCATTACTTACCCGGAGACCTATGTGCGTGAGATGAGCGGCGCTGACCTCAAGCTGATACTCGAAGACGTCGCCGATAATCTGTTCAACAAGGATCCCTACTACCAGCAGGGCGGCGACATGGTGCGCCTCGGTGGGCTCGATTACAGCATCGATCCGGAAGCGGGCGCGGGCGTGCGTATCGCCGACATGCAGCTCGATGACGGCAGCCGCATCGAGGCCTCGAAGAACTACAAGGTGGCCGGCTGGGCAACCGTGGGCTCCGTGTCTTCCGGCCCACCGGTGTGGGATGTGGTCGCCAGTTACCTGCGGCGCACTGATAGCGCGCGCATCACCAAACTCAATACGCCGAAACTCAAGAATGTTGCGGGAAATCCGGGAATCGGCTGACGCGCGGCATCGATCGAACCATCCCTCCTGTCGTGGAAATCGGTCCGCGACTTAAGACTGCCTTAAGGTTTTCGCTTTAGGCTCAAAACTCTTTGTGATCAAAGAATTTTTAATATGGCCTTCGATATCTGTGAATTTCGAGTGGGTTTGATTCGCTCGATGCTGACCCTGCGGCGCAACACGACGCAAAAAGTGAATCGAAAATCTGGCGTTTGGCGCAGCGCGCGGACTCTCAGGTGAGCGGTGTCGGTGGTTTTCCCTGGCGCTGAATTTGTTGACTGAAGTCAGCTCGATATCACGAAGAATGAAATATATTGCCTCAGT
>Ga0316187_10005738_pt1 | contig 10721 bp, 7 predicted proteins | sample CroRivburrow1_MG_FD_204927 | JGI IMG/M metagenome (GOLD analysis project Ga0316187, IMG submission 204927) | Coastal sediment microbial communities from Maine, United States - Cross River worm burrow 1 | ecosystem: Environmental > Aquatic > Marine > Coastal > Sediment | place: USA: Maine...
TGCTCCTGAGTAAGCAGCGGGTTATGCCGGAGTGGTGAAATTGGTAGACACGCCATCTTGAGGGGGTGGTGGGAGAAATCCCGTGCTGGTTCGAGTCCAGTCTCCGGCACCAGTAGATAATTCAAGATCGTCCGATAAGAGCCTGTAAACCTAGTGTTTGCAGGCTTTTTTCTTGCCTTATTGTTCCATATCTTCTTATACTGTCCGAAGAAATACCGCAAAATTGGGGGTATTTTTGGGGGTATGTTTCCCGATTGGGCTATAATAGGGTAGAAAAATACCCCCAAAATGGCGGAAAACGATTATGCCCCAAAGGTTTGCGGGAAATGTACTAGGCGGGTGTGCGATGGCGCTATCAGATGTAAAGGTAAAGGCCGCAACGCTTTCAGCGGATAAGAGGCAGATAAAGCTGGCCGATAGCGGCGGGTTGTATTTACTGGTCAATGCTTCCGGCAAGTATTGGCGCTTGAAGTACCGCTTCGCTGGCAAGGAAAAGGCGCTATCCATAGGCGTGTATCCTCAGACAAGCTTGAAGGAAGCCAGAAACAAACGGGATAAAGCCCGGAAGCTTCTGGAAAGAAATATCGACCCTTCGCACAACAAGCAGGTGGAGAAGCGAAGGGCCATTGTTGAATCACAGGCGGCCACCTTTGAAGGCGTGGCGCGGGAGCTGATCGCCAAGAACAAGGCCAAGTGGAGCGAGGGCTATGCGAGAAGCACGCAAAGCAGGCTTGCGCGGCATGTTTTCCCCTGGCTTGGTTCAATGCGTATTGCCGACATTGAGGCTCCGGATGTGCTGTCGGTGATCCAGCGCGCGGAGAATCGCGGCACGATTGAAATGGCGCACCGGCTCAAGATGCTTTGCGGGCAGGTTTTCCGCTATGGCGTGGCTACCGGCAGAATCAAGAGCGACCCGTGCAGAGACTTGAAGGGCGCACTGACGCCTTTGGTGACAACGCACTACGCCACCATTACCGAACCAGGGAAAGTGGGTGAACTGCTGCGGGCCATCGATGGCTTTGAAGGCACATTCGTTGTGCAATGTGCTTTACAGATCACGCCCTATGTATTTTTAAGGCCCGGTGAATTGCGACATGGGGAATGGACAGAGATAGACCTGGAGGCCGCTGAGTGGCGCATACCAGCCGAAAAGATGAAGATGAAGGAAATGCATATCGTGCCATTGTCAAAGCAGGTGGTGGCGATTCTGCGCGATCTACAGCCGGTTACAGGTGCAGGTAAATATGTGTTTCCATCCATTCGCAACTCATCCCGCCCGATGAGTGAAAATACGGTGAACGCATCATTGCGCCGTATTGGATATGCGAAGGAAGAAATGTGCGCGCATGGTTTCCGGGCGATGGCTTCCACCCTGCTGCATGAACATGGCTGGAAGTCGGACATCATTGAGCGTCAGCTTGCGCACAAGGAAGGCAATGCGATCAAGGGCGCATACAATCATGCACGCCACCTACCGGAGCGTAAGAAGATGATGCAGGACTGGGCTGATTATCTGGAAAAGCTAAAGGCTGGCGCAGAAGTCGTGTCGATCAATTTGGGGAAAGGTTAATCGGCTACTTCGTCGGTCTTTCATGGATATTGTGTTGAAAGGAAAAGGGAGCGACCACATTATCTGAGGCTGTCATTGTTCTTAGTTCTGCACCAAAGAGACAGTCTCTGTGTCGTACCTGAATTTACTGATTGTTCCGTCTTTTATTCTCTCGACGACCTCATCAATAATGAACACAGGAACAAGAAACCACTCTCTTGGCACAACAGGATGGCCGAAACGATCATTGATCTGAATATCCAGCCTGGCTGCATCAAAAAACTTGTGAATGAGGTTCTCCAGCTTAGAGCGATTGATATTGTATAGCTCATAGGTGGCAACGACTTCGACATCCGCCATCAAAAATGTGGGATCGAGTTTTGCGTTGGCGATTCGCCTTTCGACGCTGCCGCTGGTCACGCCAATCTTGTGAATCACGTCGCGGCTTTTGGCAATAACCGGGTTGTCTGACTTGCTGCGAAGCACATAGATCGTCCCGCTGGCACTGTCTTCATCGGTCGTCTTCCCGGCGAACAAGGGGCCTGCCGAACTGCCCGGCATGGTTTCGACAATGCGCCGACCGGTCTCATCCTTATTCAGTGCGCGTTGTAATGACCTCAGCAGGATATCGCTCTCCGTGCCATTGTCGTAAATGACCCGGAGCCGACTATCTTTGCGCTCATATTCAGTGATGAACCGCTCGCCGACCTCCGCCACATAAACCTTCTGTCCCGTAAGAATGAAGAGGTCTCCCTCTCTGATTTCGGCGAAATCCCTGAACGGCTGCGTCTGACGAAGCCCTCGATCAAGCTCATCCTGCACCGCAACAAAAATCGGTTTGAACTTCTCGAACTCCTTGCATGGAGTTCGGCTGGCAATCTCTTCGGCTGCTCTTACCTCGGCACGCGGCTTCACATGCTTCAGATGGGTGACATCACCCTCATGTGGCGTTTGAACTCCGAGCTGAGACAGCAGCTCCGTATCATCCACCACTTCAGGCTCCGGCTCTTTCACCTCATACGGATCGCCCAACAGGCCCTGATGATCCAGCTCGCTGAGAAGGTTGCGACACTCCTGCTGCTTTCGGATCTGGTCCAGGCGAACCGCATAGAGTCGCTCGAAGATATCCTTCTCTTCGCCATGCTCCGGAAGATGTCCATGCTGCTCGACAAAGCGCTGAATCTCCTCGAAGCCAGCAATGATCCGCTCCTCTTTTGGCGAACGCGTTGCCTTCTTCTTCGGCGTCGTATCGACCCCCAACTCGTTCAGAAGCTCCAGATCGGACATCTCAGCCATTGTTTGCCTCGACTGTCTTCTGTTGCAAAAAGGCGATGCCCTCAGCCATGCGCTTCTCCCAAGGGTCTGGTGAGGTCAATGAAGGCAGACGTCCCCGCTCCTGCTTGAACTTCAAGGCGCGCTTGGCCAAACCCCGCGCTTCTTCAATTGAGATGTTCACGCGCTTAGCAGCAATTACGGATGCCACCTGCTTCAGGCTCGCCTCGCTCATCGACTTGGCGAGAATCGCATACGCCTCGCTGAACGGATTGATACTGTCGATCAGGTCGATATCGAGATCGCGTACATCCATGGCGAACTTGCGCACGCCATCAATCAGGGCGGTGTTTCCCTTTACTTCTTCACTATTGGCATTGACGATCTCCTTGGCCTTTTGGGTCAAATTCAGCGCAGCAATCGCATGCTGGCGAACTGCCTCCTGATCCTCGTCATCCAGCTCGGGATATTTCTCCTTGATGATTTTGCCCAAGCGAACCTGTGTCAGCTCTTCAGGTACCGTCTCCGTATCGAACAGCCCTCGCTCAAGCGCTGGTTTATCCTGAACAAAGGTGGCGATCACTTCGTTCAAATCCTCATCACAAATACGCTGGGCATCCTTGCTTTTCGGCTCGGCCAGCCCCTTGATCTCGATCTGGAACTGCCCCGTATCCTTGTTGAACCCGACATTGCTCTCATCAGGCTTGTAGCCGCCCTCGCCATAATCGTATCCATCGACAGGCCCGCTCTGTTTGTTCTTGGGCGTAAAGTTGAAACGAGGCGCCAACACCTGCTCCATCAGCAGGCTGGCGGCAATCGCCTTCAGGGTATCGTTGACTGCATCGACCACCGTCTCTTCTGTGGCATCCGGCTCGGCAATCAGATTGGTAAAGCGGGCATGGGTTTTGCCTTCGGCATCGCGGGTCGTGCGGCCGATGATCTGGATGATTTCTGTCAGGCTGGCGCGGTAGCCCACAGTCAGGGCGTGCTCGCACCAGATCCAGTCGAACCCCTCCTTGGCCATTCCCAAAGCAATGACGATATCTACATGATCGCGGTTCCTGTTAGTCTCAGGCAGCTTGAGCGATGCAGTCACCTTATCCCGCTTGCTCTCGTCATCTACCAGATCGGCAATCCTGAGAGTCCGCCCCTCTGCTGTTCTCACCAGATGAAAGCCGGTGTCGGGATCAGTGCCGACCCACTCCCCGATCTCCTCTAAAATATGCTCCACTTCCTTGATTTTATCCTGCAAACTTTCACGAGAACCTCGATGTGGAATATGAATGATGGTTTTTTCGTTTGGGTCCAGAACACTCAGAATCTCATCCGAGTAGGCCCCCGAATAGAAGTAGTAACCAATATCGAGTGTTTTCAGATACTCGTAGCCGTTAAGCTGCTCGTAATAAGTGTATGTAACAGTTTCGAAATTAGCCTCATCTTCCGGCGCAAGCACCGGCACGGCATCCCCACGGAAATAGGAGCCGGTCATGGCCATGATATGCGCCTTGTCGCGAGCAATGAACTGACCGAGATGCATGCCCAGTTTATTGTCGGGGTTGGCGCTTACATGGTGGAACTCATCGACGGCGATCAGCCGGTTATCAAACGCCTCCACGCCAAAGCGATCCACTGCAAAACGGAAGGTGGCGTGGGTGCAAACAAGCACCTGATCGCCACTCTCAAGAAACGCCTTCACCGAGTTGACCTTGCCGCCATCTTCGCCCGGCGAATCGCACAGATTCCACTTCGGCGCGACCTGCCAGTTGGCCCAGAAGCCGAACTGGCTTAACGGCTCATCGTGAAAGCTTGCTCCGATGGCTTTTTCCGGCACCACGATGATGGCCTGCTTCAAGCCCTGGTTTTGCAGTTTGTCTAGCGCGATAAACATCAACGCCCGGCTTTTACCCGATGCCGGCGGCGATTTGATCAGCAGATACTGCTCACCCCGCTTCTCATAGGCGCGCTCCTGCATGGCCCGCATACCCAGCTCGTTCGTCTTTTTCGAGGTGCCATTGCAGGCGTAGTTGACAGAAACATGGGGGATGGATTTATGTTTAATGGTCATCAGGATACGTTCTTCGCTTTCTTTGTCGCACTACCTTCAGTGGCCATCTTCGTATAGAGATCGAACAGTTTCTCCAGCCGCTCCGTGTCATTCTTGAAACGGCGACCGATATAGATGCGCTCCAGCACCTCATCATTGCGCTCATGCGCATGCCGCAAATCTTCCGGCATATTTTCCGAGTCATACAAATCGGCAATCGTGGCCGGAAAATGTGCTTCGCGTGCCAGAAGGATGTCTTCGGCACAACGCGTTAAATCTTCTTTGTTTTTCTCAGTAAGAGTTGGAATTGGGAATGTGTTCCAACCAAGGGTGTTGGAGTACCTGTAGTCATTCTTCATTTTTCCGCATACCGTCGCTATCCAGACAAGATGTAATCTGCTTACAACAATTGACATCAACCATGGTTCTGGCTCTTCAATAAAGTATGCATTATCTGATACAACCCATCCATCTGGCAGTATGTCGGCTGCAAGATATTTACGATTAACCGAAGTTGTACGTGGAATAGCTAAGCTGGCCTTAGTACCCTTTGAGCTAAGGAACTCATACTCAGATGGTACCTTCGACAGAACCTTGCATGTATTCTTTTTTTTACTTTTAAGTCGAACTTCCCTTACTTTATTCACTCGCTCTAATATGCCCTTTGACTCTTGCCAATCATCACCTCTTTCTTGCAGGACTAGACAATACCGCACAATTCCCTTCGAAAGTTCTTGGGACCCAACATAGCGAGAAATGTATTTCGAACAGTGAGTATCATCGAGAAATAGCGCATCTCTTTCGCGTGAAGACAAAATAAAATTCCCGCCACAATTTGGAATACTTCCTCTTCCCAAGACAGGAAGCTTAGAAATTGGCAATCGGCTTTTGGATACCATATCAATATTTGCAGCAATTAAGTAAGGGCTAATATGACTACAAGCAACCTTTTGATCACCAGAATACAATGAGCAATTTGAGTGTGATTGACGATCAAGTCCTATGATCACCACAATCACCCCAGCATTATTCTTGGCAAGATTTTTCCATGGGAACGATGTATAGGCGAAACGAATTCTATGACTTTCCGAGATCACAAACTTCCAAAAGTAAGGAACTGTTTGCCCTTGAGAAATTGAGTTTGTACTAACCAAAGCGTATTTACAATTTGAATTATCAGTATAATGAAAGCTTTTAAAAAAGAACCCACAGACATAATCTAATGATTTCCAATTCATTCCCGTACCACGAAATACCAATTCTAGGTCTTCTTTTTGCTTATCGGTTTGCTTGGTAACGCCAGCAAATGGAGGATTGCCACAGATATAGGTTTCCGAATCTCGTGCATCGAAATCGATATCCACCTGCTCGGGAATGTCATCAAATAAATCCTTACGGATATGCTCTCTCAGTCTGGTTGGTGGGCAGACCTCAAGCCAGTCCAGCCGCAAGGCGTTTCCCTGCCGAATCTGGCCAGTGTTTTTCAGCGGCAGCATCAGCATTTTCGCTTCCTTCTGGCCGATCAGGCGCACATCACATTGGAACTCGGCAATCAGCAGAGAGAGCCGTGCTACCTCGGCCGCAAAATCCTTCAGCTCGATGCCGTAGAAGTTTTCCAGCTCTATCCACGATTTCTGAATCGGTTCGCCACGCCTGCGAACAATCTCGGCCTCGATCTCCCGCATCCTGATATATGCAATCACAAGGAAGTTGCCGGAGCCGCAGGCAGGGTCAAAAACACGGATGCTTGAAATACGTTTGCGGAGATTTAGCAACTTACGCGGATTATCTCCGGCCAGCTCCAGTTGCTCGTTCAAGTCATCCAGGAACAGTGGGTTCAGCACCTTCAGGATATTGGGCACACTGGTGTAGTGCATGCCCAGCTCGTCGCGCTCGTCATCATCGGCCACAGCCTGGATCATCGAGCCGAAGATATCGGGATTGATCTTCTTCCAGTCCAGACGGCCGGCATGCAGCAGATAGGAGCGGGCAATGCGGCTGAATTTTGGAATCTCCTTGCCGCCAGCAAACAGGCCGCCGTTCACCCAGGGGAAAACACATGCCCAGCGGGGAAGCTTCGCAGCATCTCGATCTTCCAGCTTCGTATCCATGGCGCGGAACAGTTCGGCAATGACATCCTGCGTGTTGTCGGAGCGGCTGTCGCTCATCTGCTCCACGGTGGAGGTGAAGAGGTCGTCACCCCTAAAGATATCGGTGTCCTCAGCAAAGAAGCAGAAGATCAGGCGCGCCATGAACTGGTTCATATCATGGCGGCGGGCATCGCTGGCCCAATCCTCGTTGTCTTTCAGTAGCTCGACATAAAGCCGGTTCAGGCGGCCGGTGGCCTTGATGTCGATTTCAACATTCTGAACATCTTTGAAGGTGCTGATGCCTGCCAGCGATAGAAAGAAACCGAAATGATCCGGGAAGTGCGGATAGGCGCAGGCGACTGTTTCGCCTGAATTCAAATCCTCGGCTTCAAACGTGATGCCATCGGTGGCTAGTACATACTTCGCCTTGGCCTTTTGGGTTGCAGGGCTGGACTTGAGTTTGTCCAGCGTCTCGGTGACCGCGCCCTCGTCGCAAACGGCGATATGGATGTTGTTGCGTTGTAGCACGCCGCCTTCGACATCCGAGGCATTGGATGAACCGCTTTTCAATCGCTTGAGGGTAGTAGCCTTGTTTCCGAACGCCTCCAGGAATGCGTAAGGAAACTCCTCCGCATCGAACTCCTCTTCGGCGAGCTGCGAAATGGCTTCTTCGATTTCAACCGCGTTCAAGCTTCACCTTTCGCAACTCCTTTTGTGGTAGGCGTTGCATGTGCTAACAAGCAATCTGCAACGGGCATTCTCATCGCCGGGCATGGCTCAATAAGCTAACCCAGATGCTGCCAGCCACGCAGGTTGAAATAACCAACACAGAAGTCTGCACGGTGCAACAGGGCCAGTGTGTCCCTGAGCGCTGGCAGCAGTTGCAATTCAATGTTGTCGAAAATTCTCGGCACCCCACCTCCCTACAAAGAGTCCATGCTTGGGCAATCGATGGCGGCTGCTCGTGAGTGGTAGTCACACTCAGTGGTGGCACACGGCATCTCTCGCGAGGCGCGTTCGAATCGACTGGGATGCGCAGCAGTATTGGCAGTAGCCATTGTTTCCCCTCCAACAGCGTACGTGCTTTAATGTACTGTAAAGTTCCATATAGTCCAAAGTATTGAGGTCTCGCTAACCTAACAGGACAAGAAATCTGGACGCACCCGCACCCTGCTGGTGAAGTCTGCCAACTCAGAAAGGGGACACTATATGGAAGGGCTAGATTACTGGCGGCTGTGTGATGAATTGAGTGTGATCCAAGCAGCGCTACTGATAGCCGGCGAAGACCCTGCTAAATACCAAGAGTGGGTTGATGGGTGGAAGCAAGATGATCGCCCGACCGGCTACGACGCGGCACGAGCAGCGCTCACCCATGCGGTACTTTCCGGGCGACTTCCAGCAACGAAGGTCGATCACGAAGCATATCAACAATGGGATGGGATAAATGATGAACGGGTTGGCTGTACTCCTGATGAGCCAGATTGGGGAAAAACCACCATTAAGGTTGATGACATTCGCTCATGGCTTGCTGACCGTGGATTCATCAGAGGTTTTTTCTTTCCGAACTCGACCGATGCACCGGATTATCTTGATTCCAATAATTCGTCCTATGCACCGAAACTTGTGGCGGCTATTCATGCATGGCAGGCGGTCAATAGCGACCCAAAATATCAAAACAACGGAAGGCACGTTAAACAGAATCTTGAAAGCTGGTTAACTGCCCATGCGGCCGAATTTGATCTCGTGAAGTCTGACGGAGAAATCAATGTCGAAGCGATCAAGAATCAGATCGCTAAAGTTGCAAACTGGCAAGATAAAGGTGGGGCACCCAAGACTCCAGGCTGATAATCCACCCACCCTAATAATCTATACCACTACTTGTTTTTCGGGCATTGCAACACCAACCTACCTACAATCGGGTAGAAAACCTGCCTACCCCTACCCCCATTTATTCGGACGAGTTTTCTAAACCAGCCTATCTATTCAACAGCTATCGTGACATAACAATGGGTGACCATATTCAACAACGTCTTAGGAGACGCAGATATGGTTACTACAATCCTCAGGCTTCCTACTGTAATTGCACGCACGGGCTTATCCCGCAGTACGATCTATCTACGAGTTTCTGAGGGAAGTTTTCCTGCCCCCGTATCGCTTGGCGACAGAGCCGTTGGCTGGGTCGAATCAGACATTGAGAATTGGCTACAGCAACAGATTGAAGCGAGCCGCAAGGCGGCCGTATAAAGCTGTCAGCGCTTACGCCACGTCTCGAGGCTGAGAGATGACAGCGCGACGCCCAAACCCCTGCCTGGCCAAGATCAACCGCAGCTACACGGTGGAGGAAGTCGCCGCCCTGTTCGGTAAACACAAGAACACCGTACGGGAGTGGATCAAGCAAGGGTTGCCTGTCATTGATGATCGGCGACCGATGCTGATTCTGGGAAGCGACCTCCGTGAATTCCTGCAAGCCCGACGAAAGAGAAACAAGTGCCCCCTCAAGCCTGGGGAAATCTACTGCGTCAAGTGCCGAGCACCCCGATCCCCCGCTGGCGATATGGCCGATTATGAATCCCTCACCGAGACGCAAGGAGACCTGATTGGCATCTGCCCAACCTGTGAGATCACGATCTACCGGCGCATCAGTCTGACCAAACTAGAGCAAATTAGGGGTCAACTGGACATCACGATACCGCAGGCACTGCGACACATAGTCGATAGGGATAAGCCCTCCCTAAACAGTGACTTGAAATAGGAGCGTGAAACCATGAGAAAACACAACCCAGCAAACGAGAGAATTAAGCGGCGGTATTTCACCTATCTCAAAGAGGCCAAACGCCAAAGTGAGGCGAGTGTGGATGCGGCCGCCAAGGCGCTGAGTCGCTTCGAAGTGTATACCAAGCATCGGGACTTCAAAGCCTTTCATTACCAGCAGGCAGTGGCCTTCAAGAAGCACCTAGCCGAGCAAATAGCACAGCGATCCGGTGAGAAGCTGAGCAAGGCGACGCTGCATGCGACGCTTGGGCATCTAAAGCAGTTCTTTCGGTGGCTAGCCAGGGAGCCGGGATACAAATCACGCATTCAGTATTCGGAGGCCGAGTATTTCAACCTGTCGGAAAAGGACACGCGCATCGCAACAGCACGGCGGCAAAAGCCGGTGCCGACGTTGGAGCAGATTAAACACGCTATAAAAACGATGCTAGCAGATTCAGAGATTGAACGGCGGAACCGCGCCCTTCTCGCGTTTACGCTTCTGACTGGTGCGCGGGATAGCGCCATCGCCTCAATGAAGCTCAAGCATGTAGACCTATCTGCGGGCAACGTATTTCAGGATGCGCGAGAGGTGCAAACAAAATTCAGTAAGACCTTCACGACATACTTCTTTCCCGTGGGTGATGAAATTCGCAAGATTGTCGAAAACTGGGTGAGCTATCTGCGGGATGAGAAACTTTGGGGCAATGACGATCCACTGTTCCCTAAGACGGATATGGCAGTGGGATCAGAGCAGCATTTTGAGGCGGTTGGGATGAAACGGGAACATTGGAGCAATGCAACGCCAATCCGTACAATCTTTCGCGATGCATTTAGCAGTGCCGGCCTTCCTTATTTCAACCCGCACAGCTTCCGGAATACGCTTGCCCTGCTCGGTGAGAAAGTTTGCCAGACGCCAGAGGACTTCAAGGCGTGGAGTCAGAATCTAGGGCACGAAAAGGTACTAACCACGTTCTATAGCTACGGGGAGGTTTCACCCCGACGGCAGGGGGAGATC
>Ga0316187_10005739_pt1 | contig 10721 bp, 7 predicted proteins | sample CroRivburrow1_MG_FD_204927 | JGI IMG/M metagenome (GOLD analysis project Ga0316187, IMG submission 204927) | Coastal sediment microbial communities from Maine, United States - Cross River worm burrow 1 | ecosystem: Environmental > Aquatic > Marine > Coastal > Sediment | place: USA: Maine...
TTTTCTTGGCTGTACCTATTTGAATAACCCTGACGACGATCACATGGGCGACGGGCGAATCCTGCAGTTCGACAAGGACTGGCGGCCGAAAGGCACCTTGTATACCCAGGGGACGCGCTATTTCATCGTCGGCTGCAAGATGGGGCCTGACGGCACGCTCTGGGGTTTCGACTGCCACGATCACATTGCGGTGCGGGTCAGCCCGGACGGCAAGCAGATCGACGCCTGGGATTCGGGCCGCTCCTTCGGCAGCATCAACTGGGACAGCGACGGCAACTTGTTGCTGGGCGAGTACTTCATCGGCACCCAGATCTGGCAAGGCACCAGCGCCAAGTTCCTGGCCAACGGCACCTTGGGCGATGGCAATCTCTACAAATACAGCCCGGCGCTGGAATGGCTGGAGACCTGCGAGGTGGAAACGGCCGTCGAGCCGACCCTGTTCAAGGGCGTCACCCACTCCACCCTGCACCCGTCCGGCGACTTTATTACCTACACCACGGAAACGGCGCGTCGCCTGATGCGCTATGACCTGCGTAACAAACAACAAATGGCTGACCTGGATGGCTATCCGGATGCGGACCCCATGGATCGCTCGGATAAACGCTGGTTTATCGCCCCGGCCTATCTGCCGGACGGCCGCCTGCTGTGCACCGTAGCGGAAGGCCTGCGCATTTACGACGAAGCCGGCCAAACGTTGCAGGACATTCCCCTGCCCGGCTACGGCTGGGCCCAGGTTTGTCCGGACGTAGACACCCGCTATGCACTGGCCGCCAATGTCTGGACAGGCATGGCCGCACGTATCGACCTGGAAGCCGGTGTCATTACCGACTCCATCGATGTGGGCTTTACCGCGCCGCATCGCTCCCTGGCCGGTCTGGCCGTTTATTCTGGTGAAGGAAGCTAAGCATGAAGCTGTATTCGTTTTCGCTGACGCCGAACAACCGCAAGGTTGAAGCGTTCATCCGCCACTATGATCTGCCCGTCGAGATTCATTCCATGCCCTTCAAGGACAAGGAGAACCAGACGCCGGCTTACCGGGCCATCAATCCCCTGGGCAAGGCACCAGCCCTGGTAGACGGTGACTTCAAACTCTGGGAATCCAACGCCATCCTCACCTACCTGGCCACCGTGTTCCCGGAAACCCGCGCCCTGCCCGCGGATCCCCAGGGCCGCGCCGATGTGGATCGCTGGCTGCACTGGCAGAGCTTTCATTTCACGCACGCCGTGATTGCCCACAAAGACAATCCGGAGAAAGCCGCCAAAGACATCCAGCCCCACCTGGATCTACTGGAAGGACAGCTTGAGGGCCGGGAGTTTCTCTGCGGCGATCTGAGCGTCGCGGACTTTGCCATCGTCCCCTATGCCATCGCCCGCCTGGGCAAGAACGTGGACTACGCCGGCCACCCGAATGTCATGGCCTGGTTCGACCGCGTGACTCAACTCAAGGGCTTTGTGGCCACGGACCCCAGCCTGAGCCTGCCGGCCAGCGCCTGACAGACGGCAGTGGAAACTCAACTGCATCCGTCAGCCCAGAGCGCGATGGACCCGCGCATCGAAAAATTCATCAAGGCCGGGATCTATCTGAGCCTGATGAGCATCATGGCCCTGCCCCTGTTTGGCTGGCGCGTACCGAAACTGTTGCCCTCGACAGCACTGCTGCTGATCCACGAATTCTCGGGCATGATTTTTGTCGGGCACACCGTATTCAGCAACATATGGTCCATGCGAATCCGGCAGACACAGCCTGCGCCAGTAGGCATCTGGGCCCGCGGCTTCATTCGCAAAATGGCCCTGCGTATTACCTTGCCCACGACCATCATTACGCCCCTTGCCGGCCTGATGCTCATCGAGGACTGGGGTGGCCTGAGCAATGCCCCCTGGGCCTATGATGCTTATCTGTGTTTCTGGATCATGGCGGGCATTAGCCTGTGGCCCGACCTGATCAGGCTCGCGGTGGACCGGCATGCCGCAGACGCCACCCACGGCATGCGCGGCGGGCTGATCCGCAGCATGGGCGCACTGGCGCTGACGATTTATATTATTGTGTGCATGGTGACCAAGCAGGCTTGGATTACCGGCTGAATACGCCTGCTGGCAGAGGTCGCGACTACCAACTCATGCGGCACATTCAGTCGTCTTTAAACTCCAGCTCTTCCGCCAGCAATGCGTTGCCCACCTGCGTACCCTTCGCTTCCACAAGGCGTCCGGGGGCGGCGGCGAAGAACGCGGCGGCCGAGCCACCGGGGAAACTGGTGGCGCCGTTCGTCTGCACCGTCACGCCAAGAATCGTGAATTCGGGATCTGCCACGGCTTCCACAAAACCGCGCAGCAGGGTCGTGGGGCAGCTGTCCTCGTCCTCCAGGCGCGTCGCGATGACTTGCCCCGGGATTTGCGTGGATTCCGCGCCGCGGACCTTGGCACACTCCCCGGCATTGATCTCATCAAGATCCGTCAGACCCTGAGCCTGCATTAGGATGCCGAGCAAGGTCAGCGTGCCCGCGCCCGAATCCACGCTATCCACGGTGGCCTCGACCTGTACATCGCCATCCTGCTCGAACTCGATTTCCTCGGCCAGTAACTGACCACCCGCGAGGATAATGCCTTCAACTTCGACCCGGACATTCAGGGCCAGGTTGGCCGTTGAACCGTCTTCGTATTCGGTATTGCCATCCGTGGTCACCGGGAAGCCCGCAACTTTGAAATCGCTGGCGGAAACAAAGTCCGTGATGAAGCCTTCGATTTCGACTTCATCATCTTCGTCGATGCTCAACGGCGGGCCTTTGTAGATCAGTTCATCAGCTTGCAGATCGTTGCCCGGCGCGGCCTGCTGACCCTTCACGCGCACCTGGTCACCCGTGACCGGTTCACCACCCGGGAAGCCGCTCACCACACCAGCGGCCGAGTAATCCACGATCTGATCACCAATGCGCAGGCGCCGGGCGATGGTATCCACGTCACGCGCCGTGCCTTGCAGTTCCAGGGTCGGCGAACCCGGCAGGGGATCGATGCGGGTTGCGGTGATCTCATCATCGGCATCCACCAGGCCGCTCAGGCGGATGATGTCGCCATTCACCAGGCCGGCCAGGCCATCAGCTGCCAGGGAATCAGCGAAATAGGTGCCCGTGGTAACCCGCACTGCTTGCCCGAGCACCGTCAGGGTACCGGCCCCGGCATCCAGATCACTGACCGGACCAATCACATTGCTGTCGAAGTTCACGCTGCTGGCCGTGGCGCCGCCGGCATCGATGTCTGCCTGCACTGCCACGACAAAGCCCAGGTCCAGATCAGCCTGGATCGCGGGCTGGCCGTCCACTGTGATACTGGCCGCATCCGTGTCGTACCGCGTGCCGTTGACGAAGACGCTGCCAAAGCCCGTCACCACACCGACGGATCCGCCACCATTGATACCACCGCGATCAATACCGGCCACGTTGGTCCCTGTGCCCCCACAAGCGACCAGTGCCGCCAGCAGGGCCAGGGTCGTCAAGCTTCGTAGTTCAGTCTTCATGGTCGGGAGCCTCCCCGAATTCGTCATGTATTTGATAGACACCGATACCAAATCGGCGCATTCGATATTTTTTCTGTTCCGCGGGCGTCGCCTCATGGACCGACAGCCATTCATCGGCCCGCTCCAGAAAGGCCTGGCCCTCGCGCTCCAGGAAGGCGCGAAAGGCTTTGGAGTCCGCGGCGAGCATCAGTTCGTTGGTCGCCCGGCCCTCAAAGCGGGTGGGCGCATCTTCGGTGCGCGCCAGATTGTAAGCCACGGAGTTTCCCAGGTCCTTAAGGACACTACCCGCCCGCAGGGTAGCGGCCGGATCTGCGGGCGATGGCATAAAGTAACGTTTGGCGACCCGCAGGCGCCCATCGGGCAGTTCAACGAGGGCGCCGTTGCGCGCCAGCTCACGAACCAGGGTAACCGGCGCAATATCACCGCCATAGCGGCGGGCCAGTTCCGCGAAAGACGAAGACTCGCCTTCTGCAGGAAGGTCCAGGGGCTGACCGGCGACGTCAACGAAATCCGGATCCAGATGCCAGCCTGTCAGCACGCGTGTCGCACTGTTCAGGTTATTAAACTGCGGGGGTGTCTCCGCGCTGATGGCCTGGCGCAACGCGCTCACTTCCCGGCGGCCGATCCCCGTGAGAATTGAAACCCGTGAAATATTGGTTGGCCGACCATGCAAACCGTAATCATCCGTGGCCACTTCGACAAAAGTGGTCTTCAAGGCTTCGGCGGCTTCCTTAAAGGTCATGCCTCCACGCAACAGCATGCGAACCACGGGTCGCAGGACCAGCCGCAGGGCGCGTCGCAAATTGTTCTTGGGGTCTTCTTCAGTCATTAACTCTGGCCATGGCAGCAGCCTGCCGGGCTGCAACACCCTGGGCAAACTGGCCCAACTCGGCGCGATCAGCACGCCAGGGCTGGTAGTCGCCCGTGGTATCAGAAGACTCAATGAAAACATGAATCTCCTCGGCGCGCGCCAGCCCTGCCAGCTGGCTGGGGGTCAGGGTGTACAGAGCCATGCGGCCACCGTTCACCGGCGCAGCATAAGGCCACTGACCCAGGGTTCGAGGTCGACCCGCCCGCAGCTCCATGGGTTCGCCGTCCAGCAGCAAAACCATCCGGCTAACTTCAGCCGTCTGCACACCGCGATCGATGGTGCTCCATTGCCAGACCCACAACAGGTAGTCGCGGCGACCGGCCTGGCTCAACTCCATAGGCGCCAGGGACACATAGTCCCGGGCATGGACAGCGAGCATGGGCGCGTCGCGAAAAAATACAGCGGGCTCGTTCAGATGGACCACCCGCGTGCCGGTCGCTTCGTCAAGGTACTCGGCAGTCTCTGAAGTCGTCGGGGCTGGACGGGTGCAGGCACCGAGCAGCAGGGCAATCAGCAGACAGGTCAGTGGCGTTTTGTTGCTCATTGAAAATCCGCCCGGTAGCCGGCGTAAATATAGTAGGACTTGGAGTCGCTGGAACCCGAGTCCAGGTCGCGGCTGGAGAACTCGCTGCCGGTTTCCAGCTCAAAGGTGTAGCGTCGGGCAAAGCGATAGAACATGCGAATGCCCGGCATGGCTGACCACTCACTGGAACTGTCCTGGGCGAACTCCCGGTAGTTCAGGCGCAGGCGCGGGTTGATCCGGAAGCCCTGGGTCACGGGATAGCGGGTTTCCAGAAACAGAGAGGTGGTGCTGGAGTTCTCGCCATCGTAATACCTCAGACCGGCGATGGAGCTGTCGCCTTCCTTGATCAGGCTCGAACCAATGAAGTTCAGCGAGTAGTAATACTCGGCATCCAGATCCGGAATCTCGAGTACGCCACTGGAACCCGGTGTGCCGCCATAGTCACTGCGGGTCAGGTCGGCGTTCAACTGAAAGCGATCGTACACAGGCATGGAAAGGCCCACGGTCATGGCAGTGACCTCGCCCGTGCGATCCAGCGCCAGCTGCCGGATTTCGTCTTCTGTATTCAGTTGCATCAACTCGTCCATACCGCTCACGGGCTGACCAATCAACGCGTTGCGAGTGCTCAGAAACGGGCTCTTGCGGTGATCCAGCAAGGCATTGAAGGTCAGGCGGTCGTTCCACGCCCAGGTGCCCATCACGGTGAGGTTATTGAGTTCGCTATAAGAGGTGTCGTAGTCCACATTCGTAATCAGCGAGCGGGTCTCATCGTAATACCGCAACTCACCGCCGATGGCTTCGCGGTCATCGATAGAGTCAATTTCCTGCTTGTTATAGAACAGGCTGACATCAAACAGGTCTTTAAGCTCGAGAAAGTCGACGCTCACGCCGTAGAACATCTTGTCGGAATTCAGACTGTCATCGGCGGAGTCCACGGGATAGCCGCTCATAAAGTTAAAGCGCGTGCCGGGGCGCCACTGCCAGGATAAGTGGGCGCCGTCGAAGCGGCCCAGCACGCCGGCTGAGCGCAGGGATTGCCGGCCTACCCGGGCCCCGACACCCGTGACATCATCCAGCAGGTCTGCATAAAGATAATAGACTCGGGAACTGGTGCCGGTGCCTTCGTCATCACTCAACAAGTCATAGAAGTTACCCATGGTGGCCCGACTGGAAAACTGCACCCGGTCACCCTGACGATTTGCTATCAGGTCGAAGTCCGAAAGAATCGCTGACTGGCTAGTGATGCGATCCTGGTCGTCGAACTGGTTTTCATCACGCCGGTAGTACTGCGCCAGGCCGCCGTAAACATTCCAGCGATCCTCGGCTTGCGCGCGGCGCGCGGGTCGCCGGGAGCCGCCGGCTGCCGACGGCGCCACGGCCGTCAGTCCGGCCAGGCGCTGGCGCACGCGCGCGGCGCCTTCAGAGGCCGGATACAAAGCCAGGTAGCGTCGATATTCGGCCACCGCATGGGCACGCTGGCCGTTGCGTTCCCGCGCCAGGGCCAGAAACTCCAGGGCCGTGGCCGACTGTGCATTCTCCGGTTCAAGCAACACTCTTGTATAAAGCTGCACGGCGCGCGCGTAGTCCTCAGTCATGATCGCCTGGCGTCCCTGGACCATCAGCGCCTCAATGGCCTGCGCATCCAGGGTCGGGGCGGCAGCCTGGCTGCTGGCCGACAAATCACTGGCCGTTGCAAGGGAAGCGGCCGGCGCGCTGACCAGGGGCGAGGTATCAGCCAGCTGATGTTCCGTGGCCGGCACCCGCGTAACCCAGGCGCGTGGATAACTGCCCTGCAGGGAGACCAGCGCTGTTTCCGCCTCGGCTTCCGTGGCGAAAAACCCGAGCCTCAACCGGTACCAGTTTTTCGCATCAACCTGGGTCTGGGTAGTGTAGAACTGCCAGTCGGGGATGCTTGCACCGACGGCTGGATCCAGAGCATTGAGCGGCGTCGTGCTCGAGGCAAGATTAATCGCATACAAGCCACGAGCTGCCGGGGTCGGGCTGGACTGCATGGCCTGCCTGGCCCGCTCATCCGCGCGGCGCAGGCGCTCGGGCGTGCGCGGGAGCGAAGACTGGCCCGCAAGCGGCTGGATTTCCGGCAAGCCGGCATCAGCACCGGCGTCATCGGCCAGGCGCTCGGCAGACGGCCGAACCTGGATCGTCAAGGATCGGAGATCGCCGCGCTGGCTCACCTGGATCGAGACCGGGCGGGAAAAATGCAATTCCAGGAAGCCATCGACGCCACCCCGATTGACGTACTCGATCTCGTCCAGATCCGCCAGTTGGCGACCGTTCGGGCGGCTGGCTTCCCGGATCGCGCCCAGGCGCGAAGGACAATCATCCACCGCCGACAGATTGACCCGCGCCCGCATGGCTGCACCTGACGGCGTGTGATCCAGATAGCGCTGCGGACAACGCAGACGCACCGTGATGCTGGCGCTGTTGCCCGCTTTCGACACCAGCGTATTCTCCAGCGCCATCTGGGCCGCTGCCGCACTGCCAACGCCGGCAAAGCACAGCAGCAAGGTCAGCTTCAGACGGCCCTTACCACTCATTGGAATTGACCCGGTGACAGCCGCTGTTTCCGCAGTTCCGATCCTGGCTCAGGCCGCTGTGATCATCGTCGCCAGGCTTGTAGTCATTGGCATGGCAACCCGCACAGTCCGGGATGTAGGCCGGCGACGTCCAGGTGACCTGTTCCGAGTTGCCGCCATGGCAATCGGTGCAACTCAGATTGCCGCGATGATCACCGGGATAGGCCGGCGAGCTGTGCGTGAACATCAGCGGGACCCAGAAGTTGGAATCGTGGCAATAGTCGCAGTCAAGCGCCGTGATGAAGTGGCCTGAATCCTTGCCCGTGGCGGTGCTGCCGTTGTGACAGCTGGAACAGGCCCCGGTGATGTTGTCGTGATCAAAGGTCGCCGGCGTCCAGGCCACGGTGGTGTGGCAGGCATCGCACTCGCCCGTGGTGGCGATATGGTCGACATCCTTGCCCTCGGCGGTGCTGCCGTTGTGGCAGCTGGAACAGGTGCCCGGCGCTACACCGGCATGATCAAACACCGCCGGCAACCAGGCTGTGGTGCTGTGGCAATCCTCGCAGCTATTACTGGTGGGTAGATGGCCGGGATTTTTGCCCTCGGCAGTACTGCCGTTGTGGCAGCTGCTGCAGCTGCCGAGTACCTGCAGGTGATCCACACGAATCACCGGATCCCAGACGTTGGTGGTATGGCAGTCCTCGCAGACGTTGGTGGTGTTGATGTGCCCCGGGTCCTTGCCCGTGGCGATGCTGCCGTTGTGGCAGCTAAAGCAGTTGCCCGTGACAGAGGCGTGATCAAACACGGCAGGCAACCAGGCAGTGGTGGTGTGGCAGTCGTCGCAGTTGTTGCCGCTGGGGATATGGTCGGCATCCTTGCCCTCGGCAATACTGCCGTTGTGGCAGGTGCTGCAGCTGCCCAGGACCTGCAGGTGATCCACGCGCAGTGCAGGGTCCCAGACATTGGTGGTGTGGCAGTCCTCGCAGACATTGGTGGTATTGATGTGATTAGCATCCTTACCCGTCGCGATACTGCCGTTGTGGCAACTGAAGCAGTTACCGGTGACGGCGGCATGATCGAAGGTCGCGGGAACCCAGGCAGTGGTCGTGTGGCAATCGTCACAGACCACGCTGCTGGGGATATGGTCGGGATCCTTGCCCGTGGCGACACTGCCGTTGTGACAACTGAAGCAGTTGCCCATGACACCGGCATGATCGAAAGTCGCGGGGACCCAGGCGTTGGTCGTGTGGCAGTCATCGCAGACTGCGCTGCTGGGGATGTGGTCGGCATCCTTACCGGTGGCGGTGTTGCCGTCGTGACAGCTGCTACAGCTGCCCAGGACCTGCAGGTGATCGACGCGAATGACCGGCTCCCAGGCCCGGGTCCGATGACAGTCCTCGCAGACATTGGTGGTGTTGATGTGGTCCGGATCTTTGCCCGTGGCCGTGGTGCCGTTGTGGCAACTGAAGCAGTTGCCGGATATGCCGGAGTGATTAAACGTGGCCGGCAGCCAGGCATTCGGGCGATGGCAGGTTTCGCAGGACTCGTTGGTCACCGGATGATCAATGGGCTTGCCCTCGGCAATCGTCCCGTTGTGGCAACTCGCGCAGCTGCCCAGCACCTGGCTGTGATCCACGCGGCGCTCCGGCGCCCAGGTGGTCTCCAGATGGCAGTCCTGGCATTGGGTGGTGGTCAGAATGTGGTCCGCCGGCGTCGGGGTGGCTTTCACCAGGCCACCGCGTGAATGACAGGCCACACACTCGCGCGGCGTGCCCTGGAAGATGCCGCCCACATGACAGGACTGGCAGTCCGCGTTGCGATGCGAACCTTCCAGCGGGTAACCCGTGGTGAAGTGATCGAAACTGGAGTTAAACGGCGTCTGGGCGGAGGCCGCTGGTGCCAGCAGGCCCAGGGCAATACCGAACAGCAGGTTGATCAGGCAGAGACGGATCATCATTGTCGGGTAGCCCCGCTAAAGGTGCTGGTGTTATGGCAACGGGCGCAGTCGCGGCCGAACTCGCCGCGATGCACATCGTCGCCGCGGTGACAGGACGCGCACTGGCTGAATTCCAGTGCTTGCTGCTCAAGGGGTGCGGTGTGACACGTCTCGCAGGCCAGTTGCAGATGGGCGCCATCCAGAACAAAAGATGTCTGGGTGGCATGGTCGAAGAGCCAGAAAGCCCAGTCATTTGGGTTGTGGCAATCGCCGCAGGCCAGGCCCACGCCGCCTTCGTGCACATCGTCCTCGCGATGACAGTCGACACATTCTGCTGAGGCGTCTTTAAACTGAGGCGTTTCGTGACAGTCACCGCAACCGGCATCGCGATGCTGACCGATCAGCGGGAAGATCGTCAGATCGTGCTCGAAGGCAACCTCTTCCTGCCAGTCCTGCTCGTTATGGCAGCTGCCGCAATCCTCGCCTTCCTGGCCGGCGTGGGGATCATCGTCGGCATGGCAGCCAAAACAGCTGGTGGGCGGCGTGGCTTTATCCACCGGCTCGACATGGCAATCGGCGCAGGCGACTTCTGGATGGGCACCGAGTAACGGAAAGTCGGTCTTGCCGTGATCGAAAGTGGTTTCGGTCCAGTCATTGGCGGTATGGCAGTCGCCGCATTCCGGGCCGTTACGACCCTTGTGCTCATCGTCTTCCAGGTGACAACTCACGCAGGTCTGTTCCAGGGGCTCCTCGAACTTGTTGCCGGTGTGACAGTCGGTGCAGGCAATTTCGTTATGCTGTCCCAGCAGGGGAAATTCGGTTTTCCTGGCGTGATCAAACAGCAGCTGCTCCCAGTCATCCACCGTATGGCAGAACGCACAGTCGTTGCCGTTCAGGCCCTCGTGGGGGTCATCGGGCCGATGGCAGTCCATGCATTCGGTGGGTGTGTTATCGAAGACGTAGCTCACATGACAGCCCGTGCAGGTCACGTCAGCGTGGCCACCCCACAGGGGATAGTCGGTGCGCTCCTCGTGGTCGAAACTGGTTTCCTCCCAGTCCTGCGGACTATGGCAATCGGCACAGTCCTCGCCCAGGCCGCCCTGATGCTCGTCATCTTCCTCGTGACAGTCGAAACAGGCTTGCGGAGCCTCGCGATATTTCTCATCAGCGGCGTGGCAATCCACGCACTCTGTCTCCAGATGGGCGCCGAGCAAATGAAAATCCGTCAGCTTGTGATCGAAGGCATCCGTGTCCAGTTGCACCACCTGAGCATCCCGCCCTTCGTGCTCGGTATGGCAGCCGGCGCAGTTCTGCTCGCTCGCAGCGCCATCCAGACCGTGAAACCCAGT
>Ga0316187_10005740_pt1 | contig 10720 bp, 12 predicted proteins | sample CroRivburrow1_MG_FD_204927 | JGI IMG/M metagenome (GOLD analysis project Ga0316187, IMG submission 204927) | Coastal sediment microbial communities from Maine, United States - Cross River worm burrow 1 | ecosystem: Environmental > Aquatic > Marine > Coastal > Sediment | place: USA: Maine...
TCGCCGGCCCGCCTGGAAAGCCAGCGCGCGTCGCGGTCGTGACAATCATCAACGGCTGACAAAGCTCAACCCCTGACAATCCTCAACGCTGTTGCCCGGATGCCATGTTCGAATGCAGGCAGACCTTTCCGGAGTAACTGCCATGCAAACCGCAACTCAACTGCACGACCCACGCCAGGATGCACCCGGCATCGCCCGTCATGAAGGCACCTGGGAAGGCGTCTACCGTTACTACGCTGCCAGCGGTCAATTGATCGACGAACATGCCTCAACCCTGCACTGCCGCTTTCCGGACACCGGTCCCTGGCCCTATCACCAGACCAATCATTACCGCTGGGCTGACGGGCGAACAGAAACACGCGAATTCCCCGCCGATATCCGCGACGGCAAGCTCATCTGGGAAGGCGGCCTAATTCATGGCTGGGCTGCGAGCGTGGCTTTGGACGAGTTTGACCGCACTACCCTGCTTTACTGGGTGCGGGAAGATCAGCCGGACACCTACTTGTATGAAATGATCCAGTTATCCGACTGTGGCAACTATCGCTCGCGAGTCTGGCAGTGGTTCCAGGACGGCCGCCTGGTGCGCCGCACGCTAATTGATGAGGTGCGCGTTAACCATAACGCTGACTGAAACAAGGTCAGGCTTTCTCAGCCGCGCGTCGATCCCTATAATGCCGCGGCTTCGCGTCCTCCCCAGCCAACAGGAACTATCCAGTGAGCCAAGCAGACGATCATTTTCTCGATAACTTCACCTTAGTCATTGGCATCCTGATAGGTATCGCCGTCGGCATCTTTTTCGTCGCCAGTTCCCTGGCAAAGGCGCAGACTGCTGCGGTTCGTCAGGACGCCGCCTACCAGGGCCAGGTGATGGCCCGCCTGGCGCCGGTGGGTAAGGCCGTCGTTGACGGCGAAGCACGCCCCGTGGCGGTTAGCGCTACGACCACCGCCGCCGCAGCGGCTCCGCAGTCCGGCCCCGACGTCTACAACTCCGCCTGCGTGGCCTGTCATGGTCAGGGCATTGGCGGTGCCCCGCGTGTGGGCGATACCGCTGCCTGGCAGCCCCGGATTGCCCAGGGTCAGGAGTTGCTGGCCAAGCATGCGCTGGAGGGCTTCACCGGCGCAGCCGGCTATATGCCACCCAAGGGTGGCCGCGTTGACCTGTCGGATGAAGAGATACTCGCCGCCGTGGCCCACATGCTGGACGGATCCCGCTAACCGGGCAGCAGCCACAGACGCGGCTACTCGTCGCGCAGGCTCAGCGCTTCGGCAAGATGCGCCTGCGCAATGTCCGCGACCTCATCAAGGTCCGCGATGGTGCGCGCCACACGCAATACCCGCTGACAGGAGCGGGCAGACAGCCGCAATTTCTCGGCTGCCCTGGCCAGGAGCTGTCGGGCTGCGGGCTCAGGCCGGCAACAACGACGAACCTCGGGCTCAAGCAGGGCACTGTTGCAGCTGCCGCTGCGGGCCAGCTGTCTGGCCCGCGCTGCTGCCACCCGCGTGCGGACCGCGGCGCTGCTCTCCTGGGTCCCCGCATCCTCTGTTTCCAGCAAGGGCAGTTCCCAGTGCAGGGGCACGCGCAGGTCAAGTCGATCCAGCAAAGGCCCCGAAATCCGGGACTGATAGCGCCGGATCTGCCCGGCACTGCAATGACACTCGCGTCGGCTATCGCCGGCAAATCCGCAGGGACAGGGATTCATCGCCGCCAGCAACTGAAAGCTCGCCGGATACCGCACCGTATGCCGGGCCCTGGCGATGCTGACATGCCCGGTCTCCAGCGGTTCGCGCAATGCTTCCAGCGCCGGGCGCGGAAACTCAGGCAACTCATCCAGGAACAGCACGCCTCGATGGGCCAGGGAGATCTCCCCCGGCCGAGGGCTCTGGCCTCCGCCCACCAGGGCTGCTGCCGTGGCCGTGTGATGGGGCGAACGAAACGGCGGCCGGTGTGACACAGCCGCCACCGGCTCACTGACCAAAGAACGCATGGCAGTCGCTTGCAGGGCATCGGTATCGTTCAGCGGCGGCAACAGACCTGGCAGCCGGCGGGCCAGCATGCTTTTGCCGGTACCCGGCGGACCCACGAATAACAGGTGGTGACCACCGGCCGCAGCGATTTCCAGGGCCCGGCGCGCCAGCACTTGCCCGCGCACGTCCACCAGATCGGCGTCAGCCGGCCCCGTCGGTGCCGGTGCCCGGGCCTGCGGGCGCGGCAGCTCGCCATCGCCGCGCAGGTAACGCGCCACGTCGAGCAGCTGGCCGGCCAGACGCATGTCGGCCGCTGGCAACAGCGCTGCTTCGCCGCCACAGTCAGCGGGCAGCACACAGCTTCGGCCTGCGTCACTGGCAGCGATCATGGCCGGGAGCAAAGCATGGACCCGATGCAGCTCTCCAGCCAGGGATAACTCGCCGAGGAATTCATGGGTAGCCAGACAGTCGGCAGGGACCTGCCCGGTGGCGGCCAGCACACCCACCGCAATAGCCAGGTCAAAACGACCGCCGGCCTTGGGCAAATCAGCCGGCGCCAGACTCACGGTGATGCGGCGATTGGGAAACTCGAAACCCGAGGCACGAATGGCCGACCGCACGCGCTCACGGCTTTCGCGCACCGCAGTCTCCACCAGGCCCACCAGGACCAGGGCGGGCAAACCGCCGGCGACTTCAACTTCAACCCGCACCTGGGGGGCGGCCAATCCCTCCTGGGCGCGCGTCAGAACCGTCGCAACGGCCATGCGGGCAAGCCTCGCCCCTAGTCGCCCTGCCCGGGGTCAGCAGGGTCGCCCCCCTCCAGCTTTTTAAGTTCGGCTTCCAGGGATTCCAGGCGCTGGCGGGTTCGCTCCAGCACCTTGCGCTGCACGTCGAATTCCTCGCGGGTGACCAGGTCCAGGCGATCCAGGGCGCTGCCGAGCAGGCCGCTGAAGTTACGCGCCAGGTCCGCCCGGGCAGCCGATACGCCTTCCGGGACGCTGTCGGCCAGTTGCCGGGCCAGCGCTTCGATTTTGCTTTTGTCCATGTGTCCTTCACCTCGCCGGCAAGCTCCCTAAAGGGAGTTTCGCTAACTGCCCCATTAACCGGCACACACCGCCAAGTCCGCTCCATGTTGGTGCACGCCAACGGGCCGGCCTCGCTTAAGGCATTGATTTAACAACCGTGGCCGAGCTGGCACGAATGCTGCTTAAGGCCAGTCGGGGAGCAGACAGATGGTGACATCCGCCTTGCTCAGTCGCAAAGCAAATTTAAGGAACAATCATGAAGAAACAGTTTCTGGCCGTATCGGCTCTGATGATGGCCACGCCGGCCATGGCTGTAGACATTACGGCAGGCGGTGCCCTGGACTCGCAGTACATTTTCCGTGGCATACCCCAGTCGGACGAAAAGGCTGCCGGTTCAGGCAGCATTGATGCCGCCTGGGATATCGGTTTCTACGCCGGTACCTGGGCCTCCACCGTTGACTCCGGTACCGGCGGCAACGACGGCCTTGAGTACGACGTCTACGGCGGCTGGAGCGGCGACATCGGCGACTTCTCGCTGGGTGCCGGCGTCACGATCTACCGTTACACAGACAGCTTCGACGACGACTACAACGAAGTGAACCTCAGCCTCGGCTGGAGCTTCCTGTCGCTGGCCGTGGACATCGGCGAGTACGACAACTTCGGCAACGGCGATCAGGACTACCAGCATTCGCTGCTGAAAGCTGAATACAACGGCTTCTTCGGTTCCTGGGGTTCTTTCTACGATGACTTCGACGGCGACTATTTCAGCGCCGGCTACGGCAGCACGCTGACCGTTCAGGATCAGGACCTGTTCGACTACCACTTTACCGTCATCTACAGCGATGACGACCTGCTTGGTGGTTCCAGCGATACCAACATCATCGTGGGCATCAGCAAAACCTTCGACCTCTTCAGTAACTGATCTAGTCACCCGGGGCCATCAGGGCCCCGGGTACAGGAGACTGACATGAAACTCATTACAGCAATCATCAAGCCCTTCAAGCTGGATGACGTGCGCCAGGCTGTGGCGGACATCGGCATCCAGGGCATCACGGTGACCGAGGTCAAGGGCTTCGGCCGCCAGCGCGGCCACACAGAGCTCTACCGCGGCGCCGAGTACGTTGTGGACTTCCTGCCAAAAACCAAGATCGAGCTGGCCGTCGATGACGCCGTGGCCGAACAGGTCGTGGAAGCCATCGTGAATACGGCTCGAACCAACAAGATCGGCGACGGCAAAATTTTTGTCACGAGCCTGGAAGAAGTCATTCGAATTCGCACCGGCGAAACCGGCGTCGAAGCCGTCTGACCGGATAACAAACAGGAGCAGAACAGTGGATCAGGTACTCGAACTCAGCTACGCGCTGGATACCTTTTATTTTCTCGTCTGCGGTGCGCTGGTCATGTGGATGGCCGCCGGCTTCACCATGCTCGAAGCCGGGCTGGTACGAGCCAAGAACACCGCCGAGATTCTGACCAAGAACGTCGGTCTGTATGCCATCGCCTGCATCATGTACATGGTGTGCGGTTACGGCATCATGTACGGCGACGGCAGCGGCATTATTCCCGGCATCAGCATGCTCGGCGCTGACGACAACACCGCGGCGGCAGTGCTGGCGGGCGGGGAGGACGCGCCCTACTACTCCAACCTATCAGACTTTTTCTTTCAGGTGGTGTTCGTCGCCACGGCCATGTCCATCGTGTCCGGCGCAGTTGCCGAGCGCATGAAGCTCTGGTCGTTCTTTCTTTTTGCCATCGTCCTTACCGGCTTCATCTATCCGGTGCAGGGCTACTGGAAATGGGGCGGCGGCTTCCTCGATGGCCTGGGCTTCCTGGATTTCGCGGGTTCCGGCGTGGTGCACCTGTGCGGGGCCACAGCGGCGATCGCTGGTGTGATCCTGCTGGGCGCCCGCAAAGGCAAGTACAGCAAGTCAGGTCAGGTCAACGCCATCCCGGGCGCGAATCTGCCCCTGGCCACTCTGGGCACCCTGATTTTGTGGCTGGGCTGGTTTGGCTTTAACGGCGGCTCGGAACTGAAAGTGTCTGATGTCGGCGAAGCCAACGCGGTGGCCCTGGTATTCGTGAATACGAATATGGCCGCGGCGGGCGGCCTGGTCGGCGCACTGGTGCTGGCGCGCCTATGGTTCGGCAAGGCTGATCTGACCATGGCCCTGAACGGTGCCCTGGCCGGCCTGGTTGCCATCACGGCCGAACCTCTGACCCCGACCCCGGTAGCGGCGACGCTGATTGGTCTGGTCGGCGGCCTCATCGTGGTGCCTTCCATCATTTTTATGGACCGGACCTTCAAGATCGATGATCCCGTCGGCGCCATCTCGGTGCATGGCGTGGTCGGTATCTGGGGACTGCTGGCCGTGTGCCTGACCAATCCCGATGCCTCCCTCAGCGCACAGCTGATCGGCATCGCGGTCATCTTCGGCTGGGTGTTTGTTACGAGTTTTGCCACCTGGTTCGTGATTAAGGCGATCCTGGGCATTCGCGTGTCGGAGGAAGAAGAGTACGAGGGCGTAGACCTCGGGGAATGTGGCCTGGAGGCCTATCCCGAGTTCACCAAAGCCCCGGAGTAGGCTCCAAGCCAGCCTGCACAAGGGCGCCCGCGGCACTGCTGCGGGCGCCCTTTTTTATTGTCAAATGGGCCAGAAAGGCGCATAACGTGACCCCTATCAAGGCCTTAGCAAAGTCCCGGGTGACATACTTATTCCCTTCTTACACCCCGAGCCGCTGCCTTGCAGGAGACGGCAATCATGAAGTGCATCCCCTTTCTGCTATTAACCCTGTCCCTGGTGGCGCTGACCGCCGGCGCGCAGGAGTTCAATGTCTATAAGTGGGTAGACGATGAGGGGGTGCCCCAGTACACCGACCGGCCGCCCAATGCGGCGGAGGCGACGGCCACCGGTATTCGCTCGAGACGCACGGATCCTTCGGCAGTGATGGCCCGCGCCGAGCAGGAAGCCAGACAGGAGTCCCAGCAGGCTGATACGTTCAATGCAGCCGAAGATGAGGCCTCCAGCACCGCCGCTGAGCGCGCCCAGACGCTGGACGAGCGCCGGGCCAACTGCGCCCGCGCCAGAGAGCGCGCGGAAACCTACAATACGGCCCAGCGCCTGTACCGACCCCTGCCCGACGGTGGCCGGGAATACCTGACAGACGAGGAACTCGACAACGCCCGCAATGCTGCCGATCAGGCAATCAGCGCCTGGTGCGACTAGAGCCGCGTTAGACTCCTGTTCCGGTGACTACCGGATCCGAAAAACCCGCTGCGGAAGACCGTTTCTATCTGCCGGACCTGTGTGCCCCGGCGGCGGTCCTGGGCGTGGTGCTGATCGCCGAACTGACGGCCATTACCCTGACCCTGGCGCGGCAGCCAGCGTGGGACATGTTCTTCCCGGACCTCGCCAAAACCTCTTTGCTCATGCTCTGGCTAAGCCTCACGGCAGCCGCGATTCTCTGCGCACTGCGCCGTCGACTGGCACATTTCCCTTTGGCCCAGGCCAGCCTGCTGACCGCGCTGGCCGTGCTGGCGGTGGTCTGGATCGTCTCTGAATGCGTGTACTGGCTGGGCTTTTGGTATGGGGCCGAGCTGGCCGGGGTCGGCGGCTGGTTTCCTGCCCGGCGCGGATTTTTTGTCTCCCGCAACCTGGTGCTCGGTGCGCTGCTGACTGGCGGGTTGCTGCGCTATTTTTACGTGACCCACGAATGGCGGCGCAATGTGGAACAGCAGGCCGCCAGTCGCATCCACGCCCTGCAGGCGCGCATCCGACCCCACTTTCTTTTTAACAGCATGAACACCATCGCCGAGCTGACCCGCCAGGATCCGGCGGCCGCAGAAGCGGCCGTGGAAGACCTGTCAGATTTGTTTCGAGCCTCACTCAGCGATGCCAAGGAAATGGTGCGGCTGGATGAAGAAATGGATATCACCCGCGTGTATGTGCGGATGGAACGCCAGCGTCTGGGCGAACGCCTGCAGATTGAATGGGCCACGGAACAATTGCCGGGCGATGCACGCATACCCGGGCTGACCTTGCAGCCCCTGCTGGAGAACGCGATCTATCACGGTGTGGAGCCTCTGCCTGAACCTGGCGCTATTGAAGTGGCGGGGCTGCGCAAGGGCGACATGCTTTACCTGTCAGTGCGCAACCCCCTGCCCGTGAGTCAGTTACGCAAGGAACCTGGCAATCGCATCGCCGTGGATAATATTCGTGAACGCCTGTTGCTGGCCTTCGGGCCGCGGGCACGCCTGTCGACGGCTATCGATGCCACCCATTATCAGGTCAGTCTGGCCTTCCCCTACCGCCCATGAGTATGCAACGCATCCTGATTGCCGATGATGAACCGCCGGCCCGGGCGCGCCTGCGCCGCCTGGTAGAAGAGCTCGAGGGCTACCAGGTCGTCGGCGAAGCCGGCCACGGGCGAGAAGTGCTTCAGGCCTGCCACGAGCTAAAGCCCGACGTGGTGCTGCTGGATATTCGCATGCCTGACATGGACGGCATTGAGGCCGCCCGTCATCTCAGCAAAATGGACCAGGGTCCCGCGGTCATCTTCACCACCGCGTTCGACAGCTACGCCATGGAGGCCTTCGATGCGCAGGCTATCGGTTACCTGCTAAAACCCGTGCGCCGCGAACGCCTGCAGCGCGCCCTGCGCCAGGCGGCCCGCCTGACCGCGCAGGAAGTGGCGGGCCTGAGCACGCCACGCGCGGCGCGCCGCAACCTGTGCGTGCGCAAAGCCTCGGGTTTGCAGCTCATCGACGTGGACAGCGTGACGCATTTTCAGGCCGACCAGAAATACGTGACCGTGTTCCACAGCGGCGGAGAAGACTTGCTCGACGAACCCCTGAAGGATCTGGCCGAAGAATTCAGCGATCGCTTTATTCGCATTCATCGCAGTGTGCTGGTGGCAGCCAGGCATCTGGAGCGACTGGAGAAAACGGACGCAGGCCAGCACCAGGTCTGGCTGCGGGGACGGGATGAGCCCCTGCCAGTCAGTCGGCGCCATACCACCGACGTAAAACTGGCCCTGCGCAGACCCGCATCCTGAGCGCGGACATCTCGCGCTGGGTGCGACCCGCTGGCACAATGGACAGCAGGTCCTGCACGCTGGTCTGAACGTGAACAAGCCCACTGAATCAACTCCCCCTGAGGCCGAGACGGCCATCACACCGGATCCGGAGCCGGCCCCGGTGCAGACTGAGGCTGATGCCAAACCGGAGCCTGAACCGCCCGCCAAGTCAGGCCGGTCCTGGACCGGGCTGCTGGCGCTGCTGATTGCCCTGGGCGCGGCCGCTGGCACCGGCTACCTGTGGACCCTGCAGCAGAACCAGCAACCAGCCCTGGCCCAGGTCGATCGCCTGGCCGCCCAGTTGCAAAGCAGCCAGGGCAGCGTGACGGAGCTGCGCACAAAACAGCGTGAAACGGCCGCGACCAACGCGCAGCTGCAGGGGGAAATCAGCGCACTCAACGAGCGCCTGCTCAGCCAGCGCAAAACGCTGGATGAACTGCCCCCGCGCCTGACCCGGCTGGAGCGCGCCCTGGAGGAACTGCCCGGTATCTCCGACCAGGCCCGCGCAGCCTGGCTCGTCGCCGAAGCCCAGTACTACCTGCGCATTGCCAATGCCCAGGTCCAGCTGGCCCGTAACGCCGAGGTGGCGCTGCGCGCCCAGCAACTGGCCGACGAAAAACTCCGGGACGCCGCTGATCCGCGCCTGACTCGGGTGCGCGCTGCCCTGGCCGACGAGATGACAGCCTTGCGTGCCGTGCCGCGCCCCGATACCGAAGGCATTGTGCTGGCTATCAGCAGTCTCGCGCGTTCCCTGGATAAGCTGCCCCTGGCTCAGCAGGGGCCGTCACGCTACGGCCAGAAACAGGCCGAGGAAGATGGCAGCAGCGGCCTGGCCCGCGCCTGGGCCCGCCTGAGCGAGGCCCTGCTGAGCCTGGTGCGCATCAAGAAAACTGATGAAGCGGTGAGCCCCTTGCGCACTCCGGCCGAAGAATCTCTGCTGCTGCGTCGCCTGGAAGCGGAATTGGAGCTCGCGCGCGGCGCCCTGCTCAATGGCGAAGGGCAGCTTTATCGCAGTTTGCTGGATGATGTGAAAGCCTCCATCCGGCGCCATTTCGACAACGACGCACCGGCGGTTCGCGCCGCCGTTAATCAGCTGGCCGACCTGGCCCGGGCCGAACTACCGGAAACTCTCCCGGATATTTCCGGTTCCCTGGAGCTGCTCAGGCGTGTCGCTGACGAGACTCCGGCTCCATGAGACTCGGCGTGCTGTTGTTGCTGGTCCTGGCGGCAGGCTCAGTCACGGCCCATTTTCTGCTGCAGGACAATGGCTATGTCCTGATTAACTTTCGTGGCTACGCCATCGAAATGTCGGTGCCAATCCTGCTGTTGCTGCTGCTGGTGGGCTATTTCCTCATCCGGCTGCTGGTCCGCGTGTGGCGCGCGCCCCGTGACCTGGGCGAAGCTGCGGCGCGGGCCCGGGCAAGACGTGCCGGCAAGCGCGTGGATCAGGGCCTGGCTGCCCTGGCCGCAGGCAAGCTTTCACGGGGTGAACGGCTGCTGACCAAGGCGGCCGGCAACAGCCCGGCCCCGGCACTAAATTACCTGGCCGCCGCCCGCGTGGCCCAGATGCAGGGTGATCGCGAGCGGCGCGATACCTGGCTGCAGCTGGCTTCCCAACAAGGCGACGGGGCGGCGGATGCCGTCCTGCTCACCCAGGCCGAATTGCAGCTCAGCGGCGGTGAACAGGAGCTGGCCCAGCAAAGCCTTGAGCAACTGCTTAAGGCCCGGCCCCAGCACCCGGAAGCCTTACGCCTGCTGGCGGGCGTGCGTCGCCAGGCCGGCGACTGGGAGGGTCTGGCGAAGATGTTGCCCGAGCTGCGCCGACTCAAGAGCCTGGGCACGGAACAGCTTGATGAATGGCAGGTGGACACCTGGCAGGCGCTGCTGGCCCAAGACGGCTTGCAGGCCACGGACATCGAGGCCTACTGGCAGGCCCTGCCACGGCGGCTGCGCAAACGGCCCGACGCCATTGCGGACCGGATTCGCGCCTTGCTTCGCTGCGGGGCGAGCACGGGCGTGGATGCCGACATCCGCCGGGCCCTGAAGTCCGGATGGGACCCGGAGCTGATCAGTCTGTATGCCGCGATGGACACGATCGACACCGCCAAGCAGCTGGCCTACCTGGAGTCATGGCTAAGCAAGCGTCCGGAAGATCCGGACCTGCTGCGAGCCGCAGGCCAGGTATGCCTGCGCCGCAAATTGTGGGGCAAGGCCCGCAGTTACCTGGAATCAAGCCTGGGGATTCGTCCGGATCCGGCGGCTTACCAGGCCCTGGGCCAGCTGATGTTGCAGCTGGGGGAAAACGAAGCGGCCACGGATGCCTTTCGCAAGGGTCTGACCCTGGGCTATGGCGGCGCACCCGATGTGCCCCAGCTGGCGGCAGACCCGCTGCCCAAGGTCCCGGCCGAAGACTAGCGCTGCGCCCCTAGGGCTGGCTGCGCTTGCTTTCCAGCCATTTGATCAGGGGCTCCCACTGTTCCCAGTCAGGCCAGGCCAGGTACTCAGGCAATTCCCAGATACCCAGACCCCGGGTGTACGCCCGCACGTAATTCTGAGCCTCGCGCAGGACAGCCACGTAGGGAATGCGAAGTTTCTCGAGGAAGGCGTCCAGTTCCTCGTAGATCAGGGTATTTTCGCGCACGCGGTTAGCCACAACG
>Ga0316187_10005741_pt1 | contig 10720 bp, 8 predicted proteins | sample CroRivburrow1_MG_FD_204927 | JGI IMG/M metagenome (GOLD analysis project Ga0316187, IMG submission 204927) | Coastal sediment microbial communities from Maine, United States - Cross River worm burrow 1 | ecosystem: Environmental > Aquatic > Marine > Coastal > Sediment | place: USA: Maine...
GGCAGAAACTGCTGGCGTTGCAGGCCGCCTTCGTACAAGCGGTCCGGCGGTATGTTTGATGTGGCAACCAGGACCACGCCGCGTCTGAACAGCGCGTCGAACAGTTTAGCGAGAATCATCGCATCGGCAATGTCGGCAACGAAAAATTCATCGAAGCAGATCACGCGGGCGCGCTGCGCCAGTTCTTCGGCGACTATCTCGAGCGGGTCTTCCCGGTTTTGCAGCCGTTTCAGTTCGCCGTGGACGCGATACATCAGGCGATGAAAGTGCTGGCGGAGCTTGTCGTCAAACGGCAGGCTGTCGCAAAACAAATCCATGATGAAAGTCTTGCCCCGACCGACACCGCCCCAAAGGTAGGCGCCGCGTGCGGGGCTTCGCTGGCGTCGGCGCAGCCTGGCCCATAGTCCATGGTGGGCCGACCCGCGAAGCAAATCCTCGCGCACTCGTTCCAGCGTTGCGACAGCAGCGAGTTGGGCGTCGTCGGGCTCGAAACCCTGATCTTTCAGCGCGGCATAGTAGATTTCCCGGAGTGCCATGCGGCAACTGTACCGTACAATAAAGAAAACGATCGGGCCCATGCATCAAACAAGCGCATGACTCGACCGACTCGATCCGGGAACACAGAAAATGTCAGAACGCGAATCCATGGAATTTGACGTCGTCATCGTCGGCGGCGGGCCGAGCGGGCTTGCGGCCGCGTGCCGCCTTAAACAACTGGCGGCCGAGGCCGGTCGCGATGTTGACGTGTGCCTCGTTGAAAAGGGTTCGGAGATAGGCGCACATATCCTGTCCGGCGCAGTGCTGGAGTCGCGCGCGCTGGACGAATTGTTTCCGGACTGGCGGGATCGCCGCGCGCCGGTGAACGTGCCGGTCGCGAGCGATGATTTTCACTACCTGACGAGCGCCACCGGCGCCCGCAGGGTGCCGCACTTCTTCGTGCCGAAGCCCGCGCGTAACGAGGGCAACCATATCGTGAGCGTCGGCGAGTTATGCCGCTGGCTGGGCGAGCAGGCGGAGGCGCTTGAGGTCAACCTGTTTCCGGGTTTCGCCGCGGCCGAAATCATTTACGAGGACGGACGTGTCGCCGGCGTTATCACCGGAGACATGGGTCGCGATGCGGCCGGCGAGCCGAAGCCCGGATTCGAGGCGGGTTATGAATTGCGGTCGCGGTACACGCTGTTTGCCGAAGGCTGTCGCGGCCATCTCGGCAAAGAGTTAATGGAGCGGTTTGCGTTGCGTGCCATGTGCGATCCGCAGCATTACGGCATCGGTCTGAAAGAGATTTGGACAGTCGATCCGGCCCGCCATCGCGAGGGTCATGTCGAGCACACGCTCGGCTGGCCGCTGGACAACCACACTGAGGGCGGCGGTTTTATCTATCACGCGAAGGACAACCAGGTGTACCTGGGATTGATCGTTGCCTTGAGTTATGCGAACCCGCATCTCAGTCCGTTCGACGAATTTCAGCGCTGGAAGCAACACCCGCTGGTTCGTAAAACCCTGGGAGGCGGCAAGCGCATATCTTTCGGCGCGCGGGCGGTCAACAAAGGTGGTCTACAGTCATTGCCCAAGCTGGTATTTCCCGGTGGTCTGCTGTCCGGCTGTGATGCCGGCTTCCTGAACGGCGCCAAGATCAAGGGCGTTCATACTGCCATGAAAACCGGCATGCTGGCCGCTGAATCGATGTTCGCCGCGATCGCATCCGGTGACGATGCGCCTGCGGTGCTCGAGGACTACGAGACCCGTGTGCGCGAATCTTGGGTCTATGAGGAACTGGAGGGTGCGCGTAATTTCGGTCCCGCGCAGAAAAAGTTCGGCGTTTTTCTCGGTGCCGCGTTCGCATGGCTCGATCAGAATGTGTTCGGCGGGCGCCTGCCGTTTACGCTGCACAACCGGCAAGCTGATCACGAGACACTGATGAAAGTTGCGGACGCGAAACCGATCGACTACCCGAAACCCGACGGCGTGATCAGTTTCGACAAGATGTCATCGGTCTTTCTTTCAAGCACCAATCATGAAGAAGATCAGGTGTGTCACCTGCAACTGGCTGATCCGACTATTCCCCTGCAGAAGAATCTGCCCGAATATGACGAACCCGCGCAGCGTTATTGCCCCGTTGGCGTCTACGAGATTGTGCCGGGCGATGATGGAGAGCCGGTGTTTCGAATAAATGCGCAGAACTGCGTGCACTGCAAGACCTGCGATATCAAGGATCCGGCGCAGAACATCAACTGGACCGTTCCCGAGGGCGGCGGCGGGCCGAATTACGCCGGCATGTAGGGCCAGTGTTTGGGGACGGTGCCCTTATCTATTAATGTTATCGGGTAACGCTCAGCAACCGGGGCTTAGATAAGGTCACTGTCCGCATAACTCCAGCGCCATCGACACCGCTTCGCCGCCACCGATGCACAGCGCCGCGATACCGCGTTTTCCACCGCGTTTCTGCAAGGCATGCAATAGTGTGACGATCACGCGGGCACCGCTCGCACCGATCGGGTGACCGAGTGCGCAGGCGCCACCGTTCACATTGACCTTCGCATGATCGAGTTCCAGGTCGTGCATCGCTGCCATCGCGACACAGGCGAATGCTTCGTTGATTTCGTACAAGTCTACGTCGGCGGGCGACCAGCCGATCTTTTCCTGCAACGAGCGAATCGCGCCGACCGGCGCAGTCGTAAACCACTCGGGTTCATGCGAGTGCCCCGCATGACCGACGATTCGGGCCAGCGGTTGAACGCCGCGGCGTTCTGCTTCGGTTTCGCGCATCAGCAGCAGAGATGCTGCTCCGTCCGCAATCGATGAGGCGTTGGCCGCCGTGACCGTGCCGTCCTTGGTAAATGCCGGACGCAGGGTCGGTATGCGGTCAACGTTCGCTCGGCCGGGTTCTTCGTCTTCAGCGACAGTGGTTTCGCCTTTGCGGTTGGCCATGACGACAGCAGCGGTTTCTGCATCGAACGCACCGTTACTAATTGCGGCGCGCGCGCGGGTCACGGATTCAATCGCGAAAGCATCCTGCTGTTCGCGCGAAAACCCGTAACGTTGCGCCGTGTTCTCGGCGAATACGCCCATCATGCTCTGGTCATAGGCGTCCTGAAGTCCATCAAAGAACATATGGTCGATAACTTTCTGGTGGCCCATGCGATAACCGTCACGGGCTTTCGGCAGGAGGTAGGGCGCGTTAGTCATCGATTCCATGCCACCCGCTAGGACGACGTCCGCCGAGCCGGCGCGAATCACATCGTGTCCGAGCATCGCGGCCCGCATCCCCGACCCACAAACCTTGTTGACCGTAGTGCAGCCGACGCTCTGAGCGAGTCCGGCCGCCAGTGCCGCCTGGCGCGCCGGGGCTTGCCCGATGCCGGCGGGCAACACGCAACCGATGATTGCTTCGTGCACCTCCGCCGGATCGATGCCGGCGTCGTCGAGGCACGCCCTTGATGCCGTCGCGGACAGTTGCACAGCGGAGGCGCGGCTGAGGGCACCCTGAAATGCCCCGATGGGCGTGCGCCTTGCGGCGACGATAACAATGGAATCCTGGCTCACGGGTTTCTCGTAACGATGGTCGGTTCAGGTCCGGATTGGGCGGCCAGAATTATGGCAGACGGTGCCGAGGGTGTCTCCCCGTCGCTGCCTGCAGCGATATCAGCTTGCCAGATCCGGTTCTTTCAGGTTGCTCAGAATGCTCGCGCGAGCACTGCGCTTAATGTCTTTCACCGAAACCACGTCGGCATCGACTGCAATCGCGGGTCGAATGAGGACCTCTATGCTGCCGGGCCGTGCCAGCCATGTTTTCGCCCGCAACATATCCCGCGTGCCGCGAATGACGATGGGCGTGATCGGCATTTCGCCGCGCATGGCAGCGACAAACGCACCGTTGTGAAATTGCTTCAGGCCGGGCTCCGGGCCGAATGTGCCTTCCGGGAAGAATGCCAGGGATTTGCGCTGTGCTGCCTGACTGAAGATACGACGGGCGTCGGCGGCGCCGCGGGACCGGTCGAATCGTTCGACGAACTCGGAGCCAATGCGTTGCAGCAGGAAGTTGGCGAACGGCACCCGCGTCATTTCACGCTTTATGACAAAAGTGAACTGCGGTGGCAGCACAGCGGTCAGAACAATACCGTCGAGGTAGCTGGCGTGATTCGCGACCGCTACACAGGCACCTTCCGGGAGGTTCTCCAGTCCGGAAACGCGCGGTGTAGCGCCGATCAGACGAAATATCAGGGCCGCGGATGCTTTGACCACACTTCGCCGGCGGGATTGGCCCGGCAGTAGCACCATCAGCAGGATTGTCGGAAACGTGACCGCGATAAACGTTAACGCGACGAATATTCCATAAATTCTATACATCGTTGTGCTGGCTGTGATTTTCAGGCGGCGTTATGTAAACGCGAAGTTTATGTAATCCATTGAATCTTTTTGTGAAATCAATCACGGCCCGGCGACGAACGGCGATACATACTGTGCTTCAGCCTGTGCTGATACGCCACCGCAAAAGGACTTGCGGTAGCGGCGCAGCAGAGGCAGCGGGCATGCGGCACCGTCCGGAGGAAACAGCGGAGCAGGCATGCAAAGTATTCGATCCATGGACCCGAGCGGGCAAGTTTCCGGTAAAGAGCCGGGTTCCACAAGGATTGTTGAAGGTAGATGACTGAAGTAATGTCACAGATTCCCGTGAAAATGGCTGCCGACAACGGCACCGACGCGAACGCTCCCGAGGCGATCATCGACAAGTTTCTTGACACGATCTGGTTGGAACGCGGATTGTCCGTTAATACGCTCGGTGCTTATCGTGCGGATTTGATGGCATTGCAGCGTTGGCTGGCCACGCGCGATATCAGCCTGATCTTCGCGACCCGTGCCGATCTGCTCGCATTTATCGCCTGGCGGACGAAAGAGGGCGCAAAACCGCGCTCGACTGCGCGCCAGTTATCCAGTTTCCGCCGATTTTATCGATTCCTGCTGCGCGAAAACGTGATCGGGGAAGACCCGACACTGAAGATCGAGATGCCCAAGATTGGTCGCTCACTGCCGCGTTCCCTGACTGAAAGCGAGGTCGATGCCTTGCTCGGCGCGCCCGATACGCATGACCCTCTCGGTCATCGGGATCGCACCATGCTCGAGGTGCTTTACGCCACCGGTTTGCGGGTATCCGAACTGATCAACCTGAAGCAGAGCGAGATAAACCTTAACCAGGGCGTTCTGCGTGTGACCGGCAAGGGTGAGCGCGAGCGACTGATCCCGATCGGTGACGAAGCTCAAAACTGGCTGCGCGAATTTATTGCCGGTCCGCGGGTCGAAATTCTGCTGGAGCGGCAGACCGATTACCTGTTCCCAACTCGTCGCGGCGACCGCATGACGCGCCAGGCTTTCTGGCACATCATCAAGCGTTATACGAAAAAGGCCGAGATCGAGGGCAAACTGTCGCCGCATACGCTGCGCCACGCTTTCGCCACCCATCTGCTGAACAACGGTGCCGATCTGCGCGTCGTGCAGATGTTACTTGGTCACAGCGACCTGTCCACGACGCAAATTTACACGCACGTCGCCAGGGCGCGCCTGAAAGAGTTGCATGCGCAGCATCATCCGCGAGGCTAGCCTCTCAAGTCGCGGCTGCAGAGATTGACAACTTCCGCCTTTGAGGCGGCGCGATGGACCGGGCTGAACGCCCGGTTTTTCGTTTTCGCGATTCGGCTGCTAGTATCGGCGCGCGAAAACATGATGGCCCGGAAACTTCTTGGCCCGCTGAGCGTCTAATTGGAAAATCAATCATTGGCACGCTGAGTGCATGCACTTAAAAGAGGGGCGGGTGAGGCGAATGCGAGCAATTAAAATGGCAAATGCAGTGATCGTGGCGGCGGTATTGGTGCTGACGGGCTCCGCAGCATTTGCTGATGCGGCAAGTGAAGCCGCAGACATGGAACGAATTCTCGAGGCTTTCCCGGAACTTGATGCGGCAGCTGTCCGACCGGCACCCGTGCCCGGTATGTATGAAATCAGTCTCGGCAGCCAGGTGGGTTATATATCGGCCGACGCCCGCTACCTGATTCAGGGCGACCTGTTTGATGTCGAGTCAGAAGAGAATCTGACCGAGGGTCGCCGCATGGCTGCGCGGCTCGACACGATCGATGGCGTTGGTTTGGACAACATGATTGTGTTTGAACCAGAAGAAGCCACTCACACAATTACTGTGTTCACCGATATTGATTGCGGCTACTGCCGCAAACTGCATCGGGAGATCGAGGGCTATAACGAACTCGGTATCCGCGTACGTTACCTGTTCTTCCCCCGCAGCGGCCCGGATACATCGAGCTGGTTCAAAGCCGAACAAGTCTGGTGCGCTGATGACCGTAATACGGCGCTCACGCTGGCTAAATCCGGCGCCGTGCTCGAGTCAGAGGAGGAGTGTGGCGAAACGCCTGTCGCGCAGCATTATCGACTGGGCCGCGCAATTGGGATTTCCGGCACGCCGGCTATCATCGTTGACACCGGCGAATTAATTCCCGGTTACGTGTCGCCGAACGAACTGCTCAAGTATTTGGACGACTAACGCTCAGAGTAAGGAAGCGCGCGGGTGACTAGCGCTCCAGAAGCTGGAGCTTGTCTTTCACGTCGCGCCAGTCGTCGGCATCTGCCGGCGGATCTTTCGCTTCCGTGATCACCGGCCAGAGCTGAGACAGCTCTGCATTCAGTTCCAGGAAATTGTCCTGGCCGTCGGGTATTTCATCTTCCGAACAGATTGCCTCGACCGGGCATTCGGGTTCGCAGAGCGTGCAGTCGATGCATTCGTCCGGATCGATGACCAGCATATTCGGCCCCTCGTGGAAGCAATCCACCGGGCATACCTCGACGCAGTCCGTCAGCTTGCATTTGATACAGCTCTCAGTAACGACAAAAGTCATCGAATTCTCCGTTCAGGGGTCGCGAACCGGCCCTTGAGACCGGCAATTCCAGACCGCGGTACTTTAGTGATTTGGCGCCGGAAATCAATCATTTTGACGCAATTGGCGCCGATTTTCGGCACTGCGGCCGACCGTTGGACCGCTCATCCTGCTGTGCGACCAGGTGCCGGGCAGATGAGCAGGTCGTCTCGGCCGGTCTCGCGATTTCGCAGGAATTGCTCGAGCGCGAGTCGCACGCTGGGGAAGGCGAGGTCATCCCACGGGATATCCCGGGGCTCGCACAGGATGGTTTCCAGCGTTTCCTCGCCGGCACCGAAGTCCGGTGCATTCAGCTTACCGGCGAAAAATATGTGGACCTGATGTGCCTGAAGGACGTCGATTGAGGCGATCATAGGGCCGATTTCTACCCGCGCGAGAGCCTCCTCAAAGGTCTCGCGGGCCGCCGCGTCCGGGAGCGTCTCGTTCAGTTCCATGAACCCGGCAGGCACAGTCCAGTAGCCAGAGCGGGGTTCGATTGCACGTTTACACAAAAGTAATTGACCTTCGTGTTCCACCACGCAGCCGGCAACAATGCGCGGATTTTCGTAGTGGATCGTGCCGCAACTCATGCACACGTGACGAGGGCGGTTATCGCCCTGCGGCACTGACAGGGCGACGTTTTTGCCGCAGTGACTGCAAAAGTTCATGCGCTTGCTGACTCCTCGATCGCTGGACGCCGTGTTACGCGCCACCGGTTTACACGTCAATAGAGTAGCAAATCGGTCCGTCGGTCCGGGGATGTGCCGATCCAGGCTTCTATTTACCGGATCGTCTGTTATAGTCCGCTCCGTCCTGGCGTCCATCGGTCGGCGCCATTCACTTCCGGTTCGCAATTCCGCGACCGTCGAAGTCTCTTAATATTTCAAAGCCTGGACCGAACCAAGCGTTGTGCATTTTGCAGCGATCGGTCGGGCAATTCCGGAGTACACCTACATAATGTTATTTAATCAACTCGGCCTGTCGGCCGAATTGCTGCGTGCGGTCGATGAACAGGGTTACCAGCAGGCAACCCCGATTCAGCAGCAAGCCATTCCGCTCGTGCTCGAAGGTCGTGACGTGTTGGCGGGTGCCCAGACGGGTACCGGTAAGACGGCGGGTTTTACCCTGCCGCTGCTGCAGCGACTGCAGCTGTCACCTTCCGGCGCCCAGCGCGGTCGTCCACGCGTGCTGGTTTTGACGCCGACACGCGAACTCGCGGCGCAGGTCGGGGAAAGCGTGCGCGACTACGGTCGTCATCTGCCATTTAGGTCGACCGTGATTTTCGGCGGCGTCAGCGCCAATCCGCAGATATCGAAGCTGCGCAAAGGGGTCGAGATCGTCGTCGCCACGCCTGGACGGCTCCTCGACCACCTGCAGCAACGCAACGTCGACCTGTCGGGAATTGAGATTCTCGTGCTGGACGAAGCTGATCGCATGCTCGACATGGGCTTCATCCGCGATATTCGTAAAATCCTGCAGAAGTTGCCGGAGAAACGGCAGACTTTGTTGTTCTCTGCGACTTTTTCCAAGGACATTCGGCGCCTCGCAGGCGATTTCCTGCACAAGCCTGCGGAAATTCAGGTGGCCGCGCAAAATACGGCCGCCGATCGGGTGTGCCAGGTCGTTCATCCGGTTGATCGCCGTCGCAAACGTGAGCTTCTGTCGCACCGCATCGGTGCGGAGAACTGGCAACAGGTGCTGGTATTTACGCGCACCAAGCATGGCGCGAATCGCCTCGCCGAGCAGTTGACCGGGGACGGGATCAACTCTGTCGCGATTCACGGCAATAAATCGCAAGGTGCGCGCACGCGTGCGCTGGCCGATTTCAAGGCGGGTGATGTGCGAGTTCTGGTTGCGACCGACATCGCAGCGCGCGGACTCGACATTGATCGGCTGCCTCATGTCATCAACTTCGAGTTGCCGAACGTGCCTGAGGACTACGTGCATCGCATCGGGCGGACCGCACGAGCAGGTCGCGAGGGGCATGCCGTATCGCTGGTATGCGTCGACGAGAGAAAGTTGCTGGCCGATATCGAGCGTGTACTCAAATGCAAGATCGATATCGAGATCATTCCGGGCTACGAGCCCGATCCGAGCATCAGGGCAGAGCCGATCCAGAACGGCCGCTCAAAGCCGCAGCAGCGTCGCCGCAACGGTCCGCCGGGCAAAGCTCGTGCGGGTGCCCCGGGCGGGCGACCCGGCGGCCAGCGACGACGCCCCGCCGGGCGCCGACGCACAGGCTAAACGCAGTTTCTTTTAGAAAATTAACTTTAATTTAAGTAAATAACTCAATGATTAACGTAGAAAAACTACGGAATATCGCGATCATCGCACACGTCGATCACGGTAAGACGACGCTCGTCGACGAGCTTCTAAAACAGTCCGGTACGCTGGGTGATCGTGAGGAATTGCCCGAGCGGGCGATGGATTCGAATGATATCGAGCGCGAGCGTGGTATCACGATCCTGTCGAAAAACACCGCGATCGACTGGGACGGGTGGCGCATTAATATAGTTGATACGCCCGGACACGCCGATTTCGGTGGTGAGGTCGAGCGTGTCCTGTCGATGGTCGACAGCGTGCTGTTGCTTGTTGACGCGGTCGAAGGGCCGATGCCGCAGACTCGCTTCGTGACGCAGAAGGCGTTTGCGCGTGGTATTACCCCGGTTGTCGTCATCAACAAAATCGATCGCGACGGCGCTCGCCCTGACTGGGTGCTGGACCAGACCTTCGATTTGTTCGACCGGCTTGGCGCTACTGACGAGCAACTCGATTTCCCGGTGATTTACGCATCGGCGTTGCAGGGTTACGCGGGTACAGAATCAAGCGTGCGCGACGGCAACATGGATCCGCTGTTTCAGGCGGTAATCGATCATGTGGACGCCCCGGCTGTAGATATCGACGGGCCGCTCCTGTTGCAGGTTTCGAGCCTTGACTATGACTCGTATGTCGGCGTGCTCGGCATTGGTCGCGTGACCCGCGGTCAGGTTGCCCAGGGCGCAGCCGTCCGGGTCGTCGGCGCGGACGGGCGTGTGCGCGACGGGCGCATCAACGAGCTATATGGTTTTCATGGTCTAGAGCGTCGGCGAGTCGATACGGCAGGCGCGGGCGACATTGTCGTGTTCAGTGGGATAGACGATTTGCAGATATCCGATACCGTCTGCGATCGCGAGCACGCCGAGGCCTTGCCGCCACTATCGGTGGATGAGCCGACGATCACGATGACGTTTCAGGTCAATAAGTCCCCATTCGCCGGCCGCGACGGCAAGTTCCTGACGAGTCGCCAGATCGGGGAGCGGCTTGCGCGCGAACTCAAGCACAACGTTGCGCTGCGGGTCGAACCTACGGACGACCCGGACAAGTTTCGCGTGTCGGGTCGCGGCGAGCTGCATTTGTCGATCCTGATTGAGAACATGCGTCGTGAGGGCTACGAGCTTGCGGTGTCGCGTCCCGAGGTGATTGAGAAGGAGATCGACGGACAGCTTTGCGAGCCGTGGGAGCAGTTGACGGTCGATTTCGCCGAAGATTCCCAGGGCGGCGTTATGAGTCGCCTCGCTGAGCGCAAAGGTGAGTTGCTCGATATGCGTCCGGACGGCAAGGGCCGCGTGCGGCTCGAGTACCGCATTCCGTCGCGCGGACTGATCGGCTTCCGCACGGAATACCTGACGACGACGGCGGGTACCGGATTGATTTATCACGTGTTCGACGGCTACGACCGTAAGGTGCAAGCTGCGATCGGTCAGCGCCATAACGGCGTGCTGGTGTCGAAAGCGCCCGGCAAGGCGCTCGCTTACTCGCTGTTT
>Ga0316187_10005747_pt1 | contig 10717 bp, 10 predicted proteins | sample CroRivburrow1_MG_FD_204927 | JGI IMG/M metagenome (GOLD analysis project Ga0316187, IMG submission 204927) | Coastal sediment microbial communities from Maine, United States - Cross River worm burrow 1 | ecosystem: Environmental > Aquatic > Marine > Coastal > Sediment | place: USA: Maine...
CGCATCGCCGCGGTCGCACAGGGCGTGCCGAACAACTTCGGGACCGACCTGTGGGTGCCGGTGCTGGACGCCATCCAGTCGGCCGCCGACCGGCACTACGGCGAGGATTCGGCGACCGACGTGCGCATGCGTCGCATCGCCGACCATGCGCGCGCGGTGTTCTTCTGTATCGCCGACGGCGCGATGCCCGGACGCGAAGGCCGCGGCTATGTGGTGCGCAAGATCCTCCGCCGCGCCGTGCGCGACGGGCTGGAGCTCGGCATCGAGCGGCCTTTCCTGGCTGGCTTGCTGCCCGCCCTGCAGCAGTCGATGGGCGAGGCCTATCCGGAACTGCACGAGCAGGCGAGCACCATCGAGGCGCTCGCTCACGGCGAGGAAGAGCGCTTCCGCGAGGTCTACGACAAGGGCATCACACGCCTGGAAGTCGAGATCGGCACGCTGAAGCGACAGCGCGGCACCTCGGTGTTCCCGGGAGAGATCGCCTTCGAACTCCATGACACCTATGGCTTCCCGGTCGACATCACCGAGGTCGTGGCACGCGAGGCCGGCCTCGCGCTCGACGAGGAGGGCTTCGTCGCCGCGATGGAAGCGCAGCGGGAGCGCGCCCGTGCCGGGTCCGGCATGAAGGGCGACGTGTTCGCCGAATCCCTCGCCAGCCGGCTGCAGGCGGCCGGCGCGCGGGTCACCGAATTCCTCGGCTACCGCGAAGACGAGGCCGAAGCCCACGTGGTCGCGCTGCTCGACGCGACCGGTGCGCTGATCGAGCGGGCCGAGGCCGGCGCGTCGGTGCGCGTGGTCCTCGACCGCACGCCTTTCTACGCCGAGGGGGGTGGCCAGGTCGGCGACCGCGGCACGCTGCTGCGCGACGACGCGGCCGTCGCCGAGGTCACCGACACCCAGGCCGAGGACGGTGTCACCCTGCATACCGCGATGCTCCGCGCGCCGCTCGCAGTGGGGGATGCCGTGCAAGCCGTCATCGATGCAGAAGCGCGCCGCGCCACCGAAGCGCACCACACCGGCACGCATTTGCTCCACGCGGCGATGAAGGCGGTGCTCGGTGCGCACGTCAGCCAGGCCGGCTCGAAGGTCGCGCCCGAAGGCCTGCGTTTCGACTACACCCAGCCGGACGCGCCGAGTCGCGAGCAACTGGATGCCATCGAGGACCTCGTCAACCGCGAAGTGCTGCGCGCCAGCGCGGTCGGCAAGCGCATGTCCACGTTGCGCGCCGCGAAGGAGGCGGGCGTGACCGCACTGTTCGGCGAGAAGTACGGCGACGAGGTCCGCGTCGTCGAGGTGCCGGGCTTCTCCGCCGAGCTCTGTGGCGGCTGCCACGTGCCGAACACCGGGGCGATCGGCCCCCTGCGCATCGTGTCGGACCGCGCACTCTCGGCCGGCGTCCGCCGGATCGAGGCCGTCGCCGGCCTGGCCGCGCTGGCCGTGGCGCGCGGCGAGCGGGACCGACTGGGCACGCTGGAGGCCGAGCTCAAGACCCCGGCGGACCGGCTGCTGGAGCGGGTCCAGGGTCTCAAGGAGCAGCTCAAGGAAGCCAAGCAGCGCAAGGTCGCGGCCGTGCCCGAGGCCGGCGCGGTGGCCGAGGAGCTGGCCGGCCAGGACGGTCCGCTGGCCTGGAAACACCTGCCCGGCCTGGACGCCGGCACCCTGCGCGCGCTGTCCGACGACCTGCGCAACCGCGCTCTTCCGCCCCTGGTGCTGCTGACCGGCGGCGACGACGGGGACGTGCCCTTCCTGTTCCTGTGCGCCAAGAGCTCCGGCCGCAAGGCCGGGGACCTGGCCAAGGCGCTGGGCTCGCGCATCGGCGGCGGGGGCGGCGGCAGACCCGATTTCGCCCAGGGCAAGGGCAGCCAGGGAGGCGCCCTGGAGGCCGCCGTGGCGGCCCTCCAGCAGGAACTCGCAGCCCCCGCTTGACCCGGCGCAGGAATCCGGGAGAATGGGCGGTCCGTTTCGTCGCCTGCACCCGTCCAGGAGCCCGTCATGGCAGTCCCCAAGAGAAGAATCTCCAAGTCCCGCGCCCGCACTCCTCGTGCGGCCCGTCGGGCCACCCCGGTCACGCTGCGCTCGTGCGACCGCTGTGGCGCTAACGGCCGTCCGCACACGGTCTGCGACAACTGCGGCCACTACGCCGGCCGCGAAGTCATCCAGAAGGACGAGTTCTAGACGCGGCCATGCGGGTCGCGGTCGACGTCCTCGGTGGGGACTACGCCCCCGGGGAAATCCTCAAGGGCGTCGCCCAGGCGCTCCTCACGGAAGAGTTCCGCGTTGACGAGCTGTTGCTCGCCGGCCCGGAGGCGTTGATCACCGCCAAGCTGCGCGAGGCAGGCGTATCGGACATCCCCGCGGTGCTCGATACCGACCAGGTCATCGAAGGGCATGAGAAGCCCATCGAGGGACTGCGCGCGAAGCCCAAGGCCTCGGTGGTGCTGTGCGTCGGTGCGGTCAAGCAGGGCGCGGCCGACGGTCTGATCGCGTTCGGCAACACCGGCGCGACGGTCGCGTCCGCGACCATGGGCCTCGGCATGCTGAAGGGCATCCGGCGGCCGGGCATCGCGGTCACGCTGCAGGGTGCGCACGGTCCGTTCGTGCTGCTCGACGTCGGCGCGAACCCGACGCCGAAGCCCAACCACATGTTCCAGTACGCGCTGATGGGCTCGGCCTATGCCGAAGACCTGCTCGGTATCGAGCGCCCGCGCATCGGCCTGTTGAACATCGGTGGCGAAGCGACCAAGGGCAACAGCGTGCTGAAGGAGACCCACGCGGCGCTCGCTGCGGGCGACCTGAACTTCGTCGGCAACGTCGAGGGCAACCACCTGTTCTCCGGCGAGGCGGACGTCTACGTCGCCGACGGCTTCGTCGGCAACATGGTGCTGAAAGTCGTCGAGGGCTTCGCCGAGTTCCTGGTACGCGCCGCGCGCGAACAGGGCGAGAGCGTCCGCGAGGCGCTGCGCGGCATGGTCGGTGCGGCCGAGTTCTCCGAGGTCGGCGGCGCGACGCTGCTCGGCGTCGACGGGGTCGTGCTGATCGGCCACGGCCGCTCCAAGGCCGACGCCGTCCTGTCAGCGCTGCGCGCGGTGCGCAAGGACGTCGACAAGGGCGTCAACCGGCACATCGTCGAGAACCTCGAGGCGCACCGGGAAGAGGAGCCTGCCGCGGAATGAGCGGCCGGAGCGTCGTCCCGGTCGGCATCGCCGGCATCGGCTTCTCGGTTCCCGACCGCGTCGTCGAGAACGATTACTTCACGCGCTTCGTCGAGACCTCCGACGAGTGGATCCGTTCGCGGACCGGCATCGAGCAGCGCCGCTGGCTGTCCGAGGGCGAGAAGCCCTCGGACCTGTTCGCGCGCGCCGGTCGGGCCGCCCTCGAGGACGCCGGACTGGCACCCGAGGAGGTCGACCTGATCATCGTCGCGACGGTGTCCGGCGACTTCCAGAGCACGCCCTCGGCGGCCTGCCTGGTGCAGCGCGACCTCGGCTGCGTGAACGCCGCCGCGTTCGACATCTCGGCGGCCTGCGCCGGCTTCGTCTACGGCCTCAACGTGGCGTCGCAATTCGTATCGAACGGCACCTACCGCAACGTGCTGATGATCGGCGGCGAGGGCCTGTCGCGCATCGCCGACATCTACGACCGCAACTCGGTGATCATCTTCGCCGACGGCGCCGGCGCAGCCGTGCTGCAGCCGCACGAGACCTGCGGACAGGGGCTCATCGAGGACCTCACGCTGGGTGCCGACGGCACCGGCTGGCACTACATCATCCGCCCCCGCGGCGGCGGCGCCGAGCCGGTCACCCCGGAGATCCTCGCCGAGGGCACCAACCAACTGCGCATGAAGGGCCGCGAGGTCTACCGCTTCGCGGTCGACAAGATGACCTCGCTGATCGCGTGGGCGCTGGAGGGACAGGACCTCGACGACCTGTCGGTGGTCATCCCGCACCAGGTCAACGCGCGCATCCTCGAGACCGCCACCGCCAAGCTCGGCATCCCGCCCGAGAAGGTCTACGTCAACATCGACCGCTACGGCAACACCTCGGCGGGCTCGTGCCCGATCGCGCTGTGCGAGGCGCGCGCCGACGGCCTGGTCGAGAAGGGCAAGCTGGTGGTCATGGCGGCCTTCGGCGCCGGCCTCACCTGGGGCGGCGCACGCATCCGCTGGTAGGACCTGCCGGCGCGCAGCCGGCACGTGACGAAGACATGAAGTACGGCATCCTTCTTCCCGGACAGGGCGCGCAGGCGGTCGGCATGGGCGCCGACTTCGCCGCTGCCAGCCCCGCGGCTCGTGCGCTCTTCGAGCAGGCCGATGACCTGCTCGGGATTCCGCTCTCGCGCATCTGCTTCGAGGGCCCGATCGAGGACCTGACCGCGACCGACGTGGCCCAGCCGGCCATCTTCACGACCTCGCTGGCGGCATTGGCCGCACTCGAGGAACAGCGCGGCGAGCGCCTCGAGCCGACCATGGCGGCCGGACTGTCGCTCGGCGAGTACACCGCCCTGGTGGTCGCCGGGGTGCTCGACTTCGCCGACGGCCTGCGCCTGGTGCGGCTGCGCGGCGCGGCGATGCAGGACGCCAGCGAGGCCCTGCCGTCCGGCATGACCTCGGTGATGGGCATGGATCGCGCACCGCTCGAGGCGCTGTGCGCCGAGATCGCGTCGGAGACCGGCAAGATCTGCCAGGTCGCCAACCTGAACTCGCCCGGCCAGGTCGTCGTCAGCGGCGAGACCGCCGCGCTCGACGTATTCGAGCCGCGCGCCCTGGAGGCCGGAGCGCGGCGCGCGATGCGCCTGACGGTCGCCGGCGCCTTCCATTCGGAGTGCATGCGACCGGCCGCCGAGCGGCTCGACGCCGCGCTCGCGGAGACGCCCTTCCGCGAGGCGCGCTGCCCGGTGTGGCAGAACGCGACCGCACGGCCTGCCAGCGAGCCGGACGCGCTGCGCGCCAGCCTGTCGGCGCAGTTGTGCGCCCCGGTGCTGTGGGAAGACAGCTTCCGCGGCATGGCCGAGGCCGCCGGCGACACGCCCTTCCTGGAGCCCGCGCCGGGCCGCGTGCTGGCCGGACTGGCGCGCAAGATCGCCAAGGACGCGCAGGTCGTCTCGCTGCACGAGGCCGGCGCGCTCGAGACCGTCTCCTGAACCGTATCCGCAGACCCGACCCGACGATGACCCAAGAACTGAAGGACCAGCGCATCCTCGTCACCGGCGCCTCGCGCGGCATCGGCCGCGCCATCGCCGTGGCGCTCGCCGAAGCCGGCGCCAAGGTGGCCGGACTCGCCACCCGCACCGCCAACCTCGCCGACACCCAGGCCGAGGTCGAGGCCGCCGGCGGCGAGTTCCTCGCCCTCGAGGGCGACATCGCACTAGCCGCGACCGCGCAGGCCGCGGTGGGGGCGGTGGTCGAAGCCTGGGGTGGCATCGACGGACTGGTCGCCAACGCCGGCATCACGCGCGACAACCTGCTGATCCGCATGAGCGAGGAGGAGTTCTCGCAGGTCGTCGACACCAACCTGGGCGGCAGCTTCCATCTGCTCAAGGCCGCGACCCGGCCGATGATGAAGCAGCGCTCCGGCCGCGTTCTGTTCATCGGCTCGGTGGTCGCCAGCATCGGCAACCCCGGCCAGGCCAACTACTGCGCCGCGAAGGCCGGCCTGCACGGCCTGGCCCGCTCGGCGGCGCTGGAACTCGGCGGCCGCGGCATCACCGTCAACGTGGTGGCCCCCGGCTTCATCGAGACGGATATGACCGGTGATGTCCCGGAGGCCGCCCGCGAGGCCATGCAGGCCAAGATCGCGCTCGGCCGCGCCGGCCGCCCGGAGGACATCGCGGGCGCCGTCCGCTTCCTGCTCGGCCCCTCCGGGGGCTATGTGACCGGGCAGGTCTTGTTGGTCGACGGGGGCCTTTCCCTCGGCTGACCGGATTCCTACAATTACCCCACTGACGCGGCCTGTCGGCCGCACCGCTGCTCCGGCAGCCCCACAGGGAAACACCCGAAGAACCGTGACTGACATCGAAGACAAGGTTTACGAGATCGTCTGCGAGCACATGGGTGCCTCGCGCGACAAGCTCGCCCCCGAGACCAGCTTTATCAACGACCTGGGCGCTGACAGCCTGGACACCGTTGAACTGGTGATGGAGTTCGAGAGCGCTTTCGACATCACCATCCCCGACGAGGATGCAGAAAAGATCCAGACCGTCGGGAACGCGATCTCCTACATCAAGGACAAGGTCGCTTCCTAGGGGCGCCGAGGCGCTCCGGGCACCGAGATGACCGGCTCCGGCAACAAGGTCGTCGTCACCGGTATCGGCGCGCTGACCCCTTTGGGGGTCGGCGCGTCTGTGCTGTTCGATGCGCTCCTCGAGGGGCGCACGGGCTTCCGGCCGATCGACCGCTGGGACACCACCGACTTCGCCACGAAGTTCGCGGCGGAGGTGCGTGGTTGCGTTTACGTCCCCGAGGACCATTTCGCGAGACTGGAGTTGCGCCGCATGGACATCTTCAGCCAGATCGGGATGGTCGCGGCGCGCGAGGCCTGGGCCGACTGCGGCCTCGGCGAGGGCGACTTCCGGCCGGAACGTGCGGGCGCCATCCTCGGCACCGGCATCGGCGGCCTGGACACCATCCTCGAGCAGAACGAGGTGCTGCGGGAGAAAGGCCCGCGGCGCGTCACGCCGTATTTCATCCCGAACTGCATGTCGAACGCGGTCGCGGCCAACATCGCCATCGCTTTCGGTCTGCAGGGTGCCTGCTACGTGACCGCTTCGGCCTGCGCGGCCAGTGGCCACGCGATCGGTTCCGCGATGCGCGAGATCCGCAGCGGCAGCGCCGACGTGATGGTGACCGGCGGTGCCGAGGCCGTGACCAACGGCCTGTGCATGGCCGGCTTCAACTCGCTGAAGGCGCTGTCGACGCGCAACGACGACATCCAGCGTTCCTCGCGGCCCTTCGACAAGGGGCGAGACGGATTCGTGATGGGCGAGGGCGCCGGCGTAATGGTCCTCGAGTCCGAGGCCCACGCCAAGGCCCGCGGCGCGCGCATCTACTGCGAGCTGGCCGGCTTCGGCCAGACCGATGACGCCGGGCACATCACCGCGCCCGACAGCACCGCGCAGCGGCCGGCCGCGGCGATGCGCGGCGCGATGGAGGACGCCGGCATCGCACCTTCCGAGGTCGACTACGTCAACGCGCACGGCACGTCGACGATGCTCAACGACATGGTCGAGAGCCTCGCCATCAAGCTCGCGCTCGGCGAGGACGCCGTGCGCAAAGTGGCGGTGTCCTCGACCAAGTCGATGATCGGCCACCTGATCGGCGCCGCCGCCGGCGTCGAGGCCGTGGTCTGCGCGCAGACGCTGCACCGCGGCGTCGCGCACCAGACCCAGAATCTTGAGGAACCCGACCTCGAGAACGGCTGCGACCTGGACTACATCCCGGAAGGGCCGCGCGAGAAGAAGTTCCGCGCCGCTCTCTCCAACTCCCTCGGATTCGGTGGCCACAACGTCTCACTGGCGTTCCGCCGCTACGACCCCTGAAGCACCCGTGAAGCAGAAATTCGCCGAAGCATTCAAGACCTTCAAGAAAGAGGTCTACAAGGTGGAGCACGACCCCAGTGAGCTGGATTCGCTCACCAAGGACGCGCTCAACATCACCGAAGACGCGCTCGACAACGCGTACCACTACCACTTCCACAAGCTCCCCGATGCCTCGCGGGCGGAAGTGATCAACATGGTGAACAACTACACCCTCGAGGCGCTGCTGCCGCCGATCGTCGAGAAGATCTCCAAGCGCCAACTGCTGCTCGAGCGCAAGCTCGACCTGCTGGTCAGCCTGATGGAAGACGCGCTCGACCGCATCGGCGACGACGACGAGTAGGGGTGTGGCCGCGGGGGGCCTGAAGGCGCTGGACGACGCGCTGCGCGAGCGCGGTCTGGAGTCGCTGCTCGCCCCGGCGGAGGCGGCGGGGGCGCCGGCGGTACGGCGCCTGCGCGCCGACCTCGCGACCCTCGACTGGGCGGTCTACGACCGCCAACGATCGTTGCTCGACGGCGAGTCCGCGGTCGACCTCGAGGGCATCGCCGCGCCCGAACTGCTGCCGACCTCCCGCTCGGCGGCGCCGGGCCACGAGGACGCCCGCTCGACCGGCTGGGACGCGCTTCGCGCCGGGCAGGTCGCAGTGGTGACCGTAGCGGGCGGACAGGCGTCCCGACTCGGCTTCGACGGCCCCAAGGGCGCCTTCCCGATCGGGCCCGTCAGCGGCGCTAGCCTGTTCCAGGGCTTCGCCGGTCAGTTGGCGCGACTGCGGGCACGAGCTGCCGCGCGCATTCCTTGGATCGTGCAGACCGGCCCGGGCAACCACGCCGAGACGGTCGCGTACTTCCGGCGGCGCAACTTCTTCGGGCTGCGCGGGGACATTCACTTCGTCTGCCAGGGCACGCTACCGGCACTGGCATCGGACGGCACGCCGTTGCTGGCCGCTCCGGACGCCCTGTTCCGCAACCCGGACGGGCACGGCGGCATTTGGCAGGCCCTGGCGGGCGACAGCCTGCTCGCGCGCCTGGCTGATGCGGGCACCACGACCTTCTTCTACTTCCAGGTCGACAACCCGCTGGTGCCGATCGCCGATCCGGTGTTCCTCGGCTACCACCTGCAGGCGCAGGCCGGCATGTCGGCCAAGGTGGTCGAGAAGTCCGACCCCGCGGAGAAGGTCGGCCTGGTGGTGCGACGCGCCGACGGGCGCCACGCATGCCTGGAGTACTCGGATCTCTCCGAGACCATGCAGGGCGAACGCGCGGACGACGACGGCGGACTGCGGTGGCGGGCCGGCAATATCGCGATGCACGCCTTCTCGGCGGACTTCGCGGCGCGGATGGCCGACACGCCGCTGCCGCTGCACGCGGCGCGCAAGCAAGTGCTCGCCCTCGACGGGGGACCGGTCCCGGTGACGCGCGAGGGAGTCAAGTTCGAGACCTTCGTGTTCGACGCCCTGCCGCTGGCCGAGCGGTCGGTGATCCAGTTGGCTGACCGCGCCGAGGAGTTCGCGCCGGTCAAGAACCGCAGCGGCGTGGACAGCATCGCGACCGCACGGGCGGCCCTGTCCGCGCGCAACCTGCGCTGGCTGGAACGCGCCGGCCTGCCGGTCGCGGAGAAGCTCGACGACCGGGCCTCGATCCTCGAGTTCGCGCCTGGCCTGTGTCTGGACCCAGGCGACTTGGCCGACCGTCGGGGGGAGTTGGAGTTCGTCGGCGGCCGCCTATTGCGCCCGCGTCGACGGCCCGGATAGCGCAAACAACCGAGGCCGACGCTAGCATCGTGCCTCGGAACAGCCGGAGTGGCGGAATCGGCAGACGCGACGGATTCAAAATCCGTTTCCCGCAAGGGAGTGGGGGTTCAAGTCCCCCCTCCGGCACCAACCTCGCCGACCCGGCGGGGGATTGCGGCGGAATCGCGATTTCCTTGCGCCCGGACGGGACGGTCGCCACGATAGGCGCCAACATGGGCCGCAGGACTCGCACCTATGACGAGGACGCCGTGCGCGGCGCCCTCCTCGACCATGCCTTCCGGGCCACGCTGCACCGGCTGCGTGGGGTTCAGGCGCTGCTGGTCGGCTGGGCCGAGATCGGCGTCGTCGGGGAGGAGGCGCAGCGCGTCCGTGTGCACCACGAAGACGCAACGCGGCTGCTCGCGCGAGTGGAGTGGCTGCACGGCGCGCGGGCGCGTGACCTGCCGCTGGAGCGCCTGGTGACCGGCGAGTCCCCGCAGGTCCTGCTCGCAGCCGCGGCCTGTCACGCCACCCCCGAGGAAGCCCATGCGGTCCTGCCGCAGGTCGTCGATCCCGAAGCCGCGCTGGCCTTGGCGCTTTGGAGCGAGGCGCAGCGTCCCGAGGGCGAGCCGGCGGAACTGCGCTTCCAGTGGGAGGGCGGAACGCTGGAGTTGCGCATGGAGAACGCTGTTCCGTGCGACTTGCAGACCTGGCACGATCGTTGGGGACGGTTCGTCGTCGAACAGACGGAGGGCGCCGTGCGCTTCCGTCCGGGTGGATTCCGGCCGGCCGCCGACGTCAGCCGGACGGCCGTGGACGACCGCGAGGTTTGATCGCGGCGGCTAGAATGGGGGGCTTCGGACTCCCATTCCGCTGTGCCTGAAGCTCCCGAACCTGCCGACCTGCTGACGCTGCTCGAGTCTCTCGAGGCGCGCGTCCTCGCCGACCCCGTGCTGGCGGCGGATCATGCCGAGCAGCTGCGCCGCTTCCCGGCCGCCGAAGGCGACGACCACGCCGCACTGCGCTTCCGCGAGTGGTACCTGCTGGAACACGCACCGCTCGCCCTGGGCGCGCCGACCGCGGTCTGCTGGGCGCCCGCGGACCCCGAGCCGGGCACGCCCTGGGCGATGCTGCTGGCCGCCCGCTTCGGAGTCGCGCGCTTCCACGACGAGGGCGCGCGAGTCGAGGAGATGTGGACCGGCCGGACGATCGAACTGGTCGCACCGGTCCCAGGTGCCGACGAGGACACGCTGCTGGTCGGTTGGCTGGTGCCGACCGCGGTCACCGGTATCGAGGCGCCGCTGCCCGGATCACGGATCCTGGCGATCCCCGGCCTGCGCGCGGCATTCGAGAAGGACCTTGCGCAGGCCCGCATCGAGAGTCCGCGCAGCCGCCTTTCGCAGCAGGCCTGCGAGCGCATGCTGCGCGGTCTCGCGGAGGCTGCTCGCGCCACCGGC
>Ga0316187_10005749_pt1 | contig 10709 bp, 8 predicted proteins | sample CroRivburrow1_MG_FD_204927 | JGI IMG/M metagenome (GOLD analysis project Ga0316187, IMG submission 204927) | Coastal sediment microbial communities from Maine, United States - Cross River worm burrow 1 | ecosystem: Environmental > Aquatic > Marine > Coastal > Sediment | place: USA: Maine...
TGGCATCGTCATATCCCATGCCGAATATCCATCCGGTCCGATCAACATCGGGGCCCGCTGCAAACTCCAGAAGTGCTTCGACAAGATCATCAATGGTTTCGACGTTGCCATCCGGCGGAGCGAGCAAATTGGCCCCCACGGCCTGTGCTCCAAGCCCACCCAAATGTGCATGCCCATCTATAAATCCGGGCACAATAGTTAGACCGCCAATGTCGACTACTCGCGTATGATCGGCCCGCATGGCCATAACCTCGGCCTCTGCTCCGACCGCGACTATGAGGCCGTCCTTGATGGCCAACGCTTCTGCCGAGGGCATCGCGTCGTCAACTGTAATGACCGTTCCACCGATGTAGATAGCATCGGCCATAGCACCGCTATCGGAACTCATTGCCGTTGATGTGCCATCCTGATTTGGCGCGCACGCTGCCAGAATCCAAATGCCAGCGATAAATGCAAGTGATATTAGATTTTTGACGATTTTCAATAGTCCCACGACAACTCCATTCTCTAATGTGTTTTTTGGCTATGCATGAATTCCTGAAGTTTCAATAACAATATCAAAACACCATGGAGAAAATCAGTATAGCGAACGGACCCGTTTCGCAAGGCCTTCAGCTCAGCCGGTGAGTTCGTCGTTGTCCGAGAGTGAAGGCGCGACGCGATTGGCAGCACAACAAAGGAAATGCAGCCATAGGTAAAATGACTTGTCACTCATCTACGTCGAGCGGCGCCGTCATAATTACGGTGCTGCCAAGAAATGGCCTTGTTGTCTGTGGGAACTGACTCGGCGCGGCCTCGGGCGCCGGACCCTGCCCTACATAGATAATTCGATTGCCGTCTATGGCGCCCGTTGTCGGCGTCAGTGCTTCGTTCGCAAACTCGATAACTTCAACGCTCGTTACCTCGGTGACGTCCCGGTTAAGGCGCATGCGCAATAATCGCCAGGGCTGAATGCCATTTTGAATGCCCACCAAATCACCTTCGTGCCAGTACAATCCGTCGATCCCATAAAGCGGCCGCTCGGCGGGGGAATCCAGAAATCGTAGCGAGCCGGTATCGAGCTCGATGACGCCAATTCCTACGGGATAAGAAGAAATGAACAGCTTTGTCCCGGCAGGATCGACGGTAAGACCGTTCGCTCCGAAAGATTCGGTTTCCGTCGGCAGTGGCTGCAGTTTATCGCTACCGTTTCGCAGGACGTGTATTTGACTGCCACTGACATAGATGTCGCCGTTTGGCGCTACAGCAACGTCGTTCAAGCCAGTGACAGACGGATCAACGAGGTATTCTTGTCGCAGCTCCCCTGTTGTCAGGTCGAAACCGAACAGTCCCGACGCCATCGGATTCTCCGCGTCGAATCCTTCAGCCGCGAAAAACCATGTGCCGACTGTCCAGAGGATTTTCCTATCGCTGTCGACCGTCATACCGATCGCTGAATACGTGCCGATGTCTCCGACGCTGGCGAATTTCGACCACCGCCGCTCGGCATCGACGACGTAAATATCGCCACTGCGCATGCTGCCGAAAAACAGCCGATTCGTATCGGGGTCGAGGGCAATACCCTCGGGCCAGAGTCCGAGCTGATTGACAGTCAGCAACTCCGTGCTATTGCTGATCGGCACGATGCTTGACTCGATCAAGTCAACCATCGCCTTGAATCGCGGTAGCTCCCGCAGTGAGGCAAGGTCGGGATCATCTGCCATCCCAAAATCGACCTGCGCTATCGCCAGTTGCTCAAGCAGATCGAGTGCGGCATCTGTGCGGCCAGTACGCGCATAACCGCAAGCCAGATTGTATTTGGTCGCGAAGCTCGCCGGATTAAGCTCGTGCGCGCGCTCCAACGAGCGGGTAAATCCCTCGTAGTCGCCAGCCTGGTAGGCCACCGTCGCCTCCTGCTGATGTCGCTGTGATTCAGCGACCGGGTGCTCAGCGACAGCGGTTCCTGTCAGAAACCAGATGAGCAGTGCCAGCCGGGCGGCATATTTTTGTTTCGACATGCGATTTTCTCCTCCTGGTGCAGTCTATTGCGACACGCTCAAGAACGACTTGTTCCGAATTACAAGCCGGCGAGATCGCTGATTGCCTGCTCCAGTACGGATGCATAGCCTACGGACCGAGCCGACTCAATCGTGCTTTCGAGCACCGATCGCGCCATTTCCGGCTCGCCTAGATCCCTGTAGATTCGGCCGAGCACGAGGCCGCTACGTGACCGGCCGACAGGTGACCCGATCGAAGCCGCGGTTTCGAACGCATACTGGGCGTGAGCGAGTGCCTCGGCGGGCTTATCAAGTTCATACAGCACCGACGCGAGCGATTGCGACGCAAAAATCGCGGTGTCCACTGCGCCGGCTTTTTGCCGCGCATCCAGAGACCGCCTGAAATAGGGCACCGAGGCCAGCACCTCGCCCGAAAGGTAAAGCACGAAGCCCACGTGGCGCTCGTATTCTCCGCGGAAGACGAGGCGTGCACCGGCAGTTTCATCCAGTTGCAACGACCGATCGAAGAGCTGCCTGGCCTTTTCGAGCTCGCCACGCTGCATTTCGATCAGGCCCAAGCGGTGCACGGCGTCTGCATGACCGTGCCCGTCCCCGATTGCTGCAAATTGATCAATTGCGCGCCGGGCATGCGCCTCGGCAACGGTGAATTTCCGCGCCTGCATTTCTGCACGGTAATGGTAGTCGGCGAAACCGAGTTCTATTGCCGCAGATGCGGCCGCACCGAGCCCGCCGGATAGTGCCCTGGCCTGTTCCAGCTGTTTAAGGGCAGCTGCAACGGGGCGCGAATTATGGTGCAAACCGATCCGGTCATGGATCCTCGCAAGCTCGAGATGCAGGGCGACGCGGTCGGCCGGCGTCGATGCGGGATCGGAGATGGCCTGCTCGATGAGCATACCGGCTTGTTCCAGCTTTCCCTGCAGGCGCAGACTGATCGCTTCTTCGATTACGATTCGCTCAACCGTCGGTTCGCCATGCGGATGTGTGCCTTCCGCCTGGGCAACGTGCATATTGAACAGCACGCCCATCAACAGCAAACCGATGCTTACCATTCCCGACGGCACGTTGTTAATTTGACTTGCGTATTCATGCCTGGAAGCCAACTTCGCTCCTGCCGTTTGAGGTGAAGGCCGAAACTCGACACCCTAGTTCGCCCTATCAAGAATCACAAGGTTATCACTGGCGGCGTCGAATCGAGTGAACAAAATTTCGCCCGTTATGGGAGATACCGAAATCTCGGTATCGGAAAGCGGCATCGCGCCTTCGTACAACACCGACTCGGTGCCGGATAGCATGTCGCGACGAATAACCCGGCCATTTTTTACACCGTCCGCGCCCGCACTATAGAAATGAACGCGACGAATGATCCATCCGGCGAAAACCTGCCGTGATAATCATCCCCCGTGCCGGAAACTTATCGATTGGTGGGCTATCAGTACGCCAATGGCTACCAACCATGACTCGACATTATGAACATGCCAGAAGGCAAGGAAGTGTTCGGTCCGTTATGGCGCATGATTACGCGTCATGAGAAAGTCGACAGTATATTATTTCCAAGTGCGTTTCGTACAATGCCGGGACCAGACGAACGCATCGTCGGAAACCACCTCATCATGAACATCGATATATCGCGGCCATTTGAATACGACCGCGCCACGAAACCGGATGGTGCAGATATTTTCGGCGGTCCTCTGCGATCCGAAAGAGAATGACCGAAAGAAACGAACGCTTTGTAGCCACAGTCTTGGAGTCCTTATGAAACTTAATACAATTATGCTGATAATTTTTCTCTTGTTCACTGCAACGACAAGTGCCGCAGACACATTGCAATATTCCACGGAGAATGGCGCGATCGATGGTTACGACCCGGTGTCCTATTTCACCGAAAACCAGCCGGAACGCGGCTCACCCGATATAACGGCCGAATGGAACGGCGCCGTGTGGCACTTCAGGACAGTGGAGCACCGTGACGCATTTGTCCGGAACCCCGAAAGCTACGCACCACAGTACGGCGGCTTTTGTGCGCTTGGCATGGCACACGGCGGCGATGTTCCAACAAATCCGGAGGCCTGGACCATCTGGAACGGCAAGCTGTATCTCAATATGATCAAGGAGGTTTCAGTCACCTGGCGGTACAACCCGGATAAGCTAATCGTTCGTGCCGACAAGAAATGGGAGGCTATGAATGCAAAATGACGATGCGTTAGTTCGAACCTGCCCAATTGCTCCACCAATCGCGAAATTTCTGCCATTCAGCCTCAAGAAAGGACCGCTGTGACGAACTAAGTGCATCACTCTTGTTGATATGGTGCGCGTATTCGGGGTTGCCCTCGAGCACCATCAACCGCTTGTAGTAAAGAACGAGGTCCGGGCCCTCATCAAACCTGGACAGCTCCAGAAGCGCCGCGTCGAGTTCATTGGCGAGCCGCAACGCGCTTGCATCGCCGGCGGCGGCGAGATGACACAGCTCAACGAGGCGCAGTACTTCCCTGGGCAATGCGTTGCCGACTCCGGTGATAGCGCCTTTTGCGCCGCAGCGGACAAAGCCATGGACCACCTGTGTATCGACACCCACCATGAGGGTCAGATCCGGGTTCTTGCCGGTAATGTTTTCCGCGGCGTAACTGAGGGACGCCGCACCGCCGAACTCCTTGAAGCCGATAAGATTTTCGTGTTTGTCGCGCAGCTCGAAGAACAGCTCGGACCTGGTTTCAAATCCGTAGTAAGGGCTGTTGTAGATGACGGCAGGGAGGTCACCCGCTGCTTCGAGAATTGCGAGAAAGTGCGCTCGCTGTGCCGCCGTGGATGAACCACGAGAAAGCACCCGCGGTATCACCATCAGTCCGGCCGCACCGCAGTCTCTCGCATGCTCGACCAGCTGCACGGCGCGCACCGTGTTTTGCGCGCCTGTACCAACAATAACCGGTACTCCGGCCGCAATCAGCGCCGCAACGCCTTCTTCACGCTGGGCTTCACTGAGCAATGGCCAGTCGCCCATCGATCCACAATAGACAACCGCCCGCATACCCAGGTCAATCAGCTCCCTGCCCTTGACCGCCAGGGCATCGAAGTCCGGCACTCCGACCGCACTGCACGGTGTCATTAGCGCCGGGATACACCCACAGAAAACAGCTTGATCGGCAGGCATGACTATTTCTCGGGCGCCGCGTGCAGCGGCAGGTGCTCGTGCAGAAAGTTTGTCATCAACGTGTAGAGATGCCGCTTCGTATTCGCCTTTTCATCGATCGAGTGACTGCGATCGGGATACATCATGAATGCAAACGTTTTGTTGAGGGCTATCAGTTTGTCGACAAGTTGTTCAGTACTTTGATAGTGAACATTATCGTCAGCAGTGCCGTGCATCACCAATAGATTGCCGGCGAGACCAGCGGCGTGAGTGATCGGGGAGCCCTGTTCATAACCCTCGGCGTTGTCATCCGGCAAGCCCATGTAGCGCTCCTGATAGATAGTGTCGTAAAGCCGCTGATCGCTGACGAACGCAATCGCAATTCCCGTACGATAGATTTCTGGGTAGCGGAACATGGCGTTCAAGGTCATTTGGCCCCCGCCACTCCAGCCCCAACTTCCCACCCGCTGCGGGTCCAGATACGGCCGCTCCGCCAATAGCGCTTTCACCGCTTTGGCCTGGTCGGCTGACGCCTGAATCCCGATCTGGCGGTAAATCGACTTCCTCCAGGCGCGCCCTTTCGGCGCTGGCGTGCCGCGATTATCAACACTGGCAACGATGTAGCCCTGTTGCGTCAGCATTAAATGCCAGAGATGGCGGTCCGTTCGCCATTTTTGTATGACCGTCTGGCCGGCGGGTTCACCATACACGTACATGAGCAGCGGGTACTCTTTACGCGGATCGAAGTTCGGCGGCTTCATCATCCAGGCATCCAGCACAATGCCGTCACCGATGTCGACCTCAAAAAACTCGGTCTCCCCGCGCGGCGTTGCCTGCAGGAGACTTTCAACTTTGTCGTTATCCACGACCGGGCGCTGCGAGGCATGGCCTGGCAGCGAAATCAGATCGATAGCTGGTGGTTTGTTCAGTGTCGAAAAAGTATGAAAAGCCCACTGCGAGTTTGGTGCGACTTCATACTCGTGAAAGCCCGACTCACTGTCCGGCGTCAGGCGCTCAACCCCGGCTTCGCCGAACAACGGCGACCTGAAGAGATAACGCGCGGCATTGTCGTCGGGCGAGGCGGTGTAGTACACCCAGCCGTTCTCCGTGTCGATATGGTCGACTTTGATGATGTCGAAGTTGCCCGGTGTTACCAGTTGCACATCCTTACCGTCACGAGAAATCCTGTACAGATGCCGCCAGCCATCGCGCTCGCTCAACCAGGTGAAATACTTACCACCGTCCAACCATTTGAGGTCTTCATTGACATCAATCCAGGCATCGTCCTCGTCGGTGAAAACCTGCTGTACCGAACCGTCTTCGGCACTGGCCAGAAACACCTCGTTCCTGTTTTGCAGTCGATTGACGTACTGGATAATGAGTTGCTCTGAGCTGTCCGCCCAGTCCATTTGCGGCACGTAGTGTTGCCGTGGATCGCCTTGCAGCTCGATCCAGGTCGTTTGCGCTGTCGCGACATCAAGCACGCCGACCTTCGTTGCCGAGTTCGTCGTACCCGCCTTCGGGTATTGCAATGGAATCGGTTTCGAATACACATCATCGGTGTTCTTCATCATGTAGAAGGTGCCAACGCCTTCGGTATCGAATTGCCAGTAGCACAACCGCTTCGAGTCCGGACTCCACTTAAAGCCATCGCGAAGATAAAACTCTTCTTCGTTTACCCAGTCGCCGGTGCCATTGACGATAAGATCGGAGCCGTCATGCGTGAGTTGTTTTTTGGACCGCCCATCCGTGCCTTCGATGTAGATATTGTTCCGGTACATGTACGCGATGAAGCTGCTATCCGGCGAGAGCTTCGCGTACATCAGCGACGAAGGAGTTGCGTCGGCCCCGATCTGACGCAACTCCGAGTTAGCCAAATTCAACAGCCAGTAGTCGCCCAGCGACTTCAGGCGACGAAACTTCACTGTGTTCGTACTAATCAGTACGAACCGGCTATCTTCGGACCAGCTGTAGTCCTTGATCTCAAGCGGCTTCTCAGCACCGTCAGGTATCAATTGTTTTGCACCGACCAGGATAGACTGTTCACCTGTCGCTGAATCGTGGCGCACGATATCAAAGCCGTCAGCCACAGTTTCCGATGCCTCGACAGTTGTGTAACTTGCTCCGCCTCGCAACCATTTGCTCGGCACTTTTTCGTTTAGCTCGAACTCTTTGTCATGGAAGATCCGATCGATGCTGAGAAGCGAGTCAGTCTCCGCGGCGCTGAGCGATGTGGCACAAATCGCTGCAAGGCAGGAAGAAACTATGGCGTGTGTTTGCTCGCTCATTTCTTGTACTCCGATTTGGCGAGGCCGAGTGCCTCCATGTTTGGTGAGATCCCCAGCCCCGGCTCGTCCGAAGCGACCATATGCCCGGACACCCTTTGCGGCGCGCCGGTCGCGTTTTGAACGCTGACGTAGCTATTGAAATCCGTTGCGGAAAATCGCATGGCCTCTGGTGTCGAATGTGCGAGATGAGCGATTGCCGCGGTGATTATGTCGCCACCCCAGCTGTCCTCAATCGTCATGGGGATGTTTAGCGACACACAGAGATCCCGAATCTGGCGCGCCTTGGTCAGCCCGCCCACCTTCGAAATTTTGAGATTGATCGCATCCATCGCACCGTCCTGGTGGCCGCGCAGCAGTGCGGCGATGCCATCGATGTTTTCGTCCAAAATGAACGGTAAGGCGGTCCGCTTGCGGATAGTTAAGCAATGTTCATAAGAACGGCAAGGCTGTTCTATATACACGTCCCGGTCGCGAACGGCGTTTACGACTCGCGCCGCGTCATCGACCCGCCAACCGGTATTCGCGTCGGCAACCAGGACTTCGGATTCAGTCAGAATGTCCGCGGCGGCGTGGATTCGATCAATGTCCTCGCTCGGCCGACCACCGACCTTGAGTTGGAACTTTGTGTAGCCATCCGCGCGATGACCGGCGACGTTTTCGGCCATTTCAGCGGCGGGCCGCTGACTGATCGCCCGATACAGCGCGACACTGGCGCCGAACTTGCCGCCCATAAGGTCGCAGACGGATTTCCCGGTCGTTTTCCCCAGCAGGTCCCAGCAGGCCATGTCGATGGCGGACTTGACGTAGGGATGGCCCAGCAAAGCCCGGTCCATCAACTGATTGATCGGCCCAATCGCGGTCGGGTCCTGCCCGATCAGCGTTGTGGCAAGCTCGCCGATTCCTGCACGTGCGCCTGCACCGAAAGCCGGCAAATAAAACGGGCCAAGCGGGCACACCTCGCCGTATCCCGAATTACCGTCATCGGTTAGAAGTTCCACGACGGTACTGTCGAAGACCTCAACGAACTTTCCCTCAGACCAGGAATAGCGGCCCTCGACCAGTGGCAGGTCAACCTGATAAACACGAATCGCAGAAATTTTCACGTAACCTCCGAATGCAGCTACAACAAGTTCTTATGAAACCGGCCGTCTTTCATGATCGCGAGCAGATGCTCTCCGTGACCCGCCAGCAGAGAAATGTCCTTGAGCGGGTCACCGTCAACAACCAGTATGTCCGCAGTTGCGCCTGGCGCAATCACGCCCAATTCGCCTTCACGTCGCAGTACTTCGGCGCCGATGCGCGTCGCCGACGCAATAATCTCATGAACCGGCAATACTTCCGCACGCAGCAGGAACTCCTGCGTGTGCAGTTCCTGATCGCCAATGATGTCGGTGCCGAAGCCCATCTTCACACCGGCAGTTTTGCAGATTTCAAGAGACCGTAAACCGTATTCTCGAACTTTTTTGAGCTTGTCGAGCATCGCAGCGGAATAACCGGCGCCTGCCGCATGCTTTGCTTGCGCCTCATAGGCAACCAGCGTCGGCACCACAAACGCTTGCCGCTCCGCTGCCAACTCGGCGGTCGCCGCATCAATCAGGTTAGCATGCTCAATGCTGCGTACGCCCGCCCTCAGCGCGCGCGCAATCGCCTCCGCGGAATAAGCGTGTGCGAGCACATAGGTTCCGGCTCGCGTCGCCTCATCGACCGCGGCTTCGATTTCATCCATCGAAAACTGGCACCCCTCGAGCGGATCAAATGGTGAAGACACACCACCGGACACCATAATCTTGATCTGGTCGGCACCCTTGCGCAGCTCATCCCTGACGGCATGTCTGACCTGGTCAACACCATCGGCAATTCGCGAGGTCAGGTGCAGCGCGTTGCTGCAGCTGCACATGACAGAGTCGTCGGTACGGCGTCGGAAGTCGCCGTGCCCGCCCGTCTGGCTTAGCGCTCTGCCGGAAATAAACAGACGCGGGCCTGCAATCAGTCCGTCATCCACCGCCTGTTTCAAACCCCAGTCCCCGCCCGCGGCATCGCGTATGGTTGTGAACCCACGATCCAGCAGCCGATTGAGCACAACGCTCGCCTGCGCCGTGACCAGGGAAACCGGCGTGTCCTCCAGCTTCATCAAATTCATGTTGGTCAGAAACGGATGCATGTGAAGATCGATGAGACCCGGCATGATGGCCCGACCCGCGAGGTCGTATTCAGTCGCATTGCCTGCCTCGATGCGTGTCTCGGACACCGCCATCACTGTGCCGTTTTCCACAAGCACGTCGACCTGGCCTGAGGGCTCGGGACCCGAGCCATCTATGAGCAGGCCGTTGCGAAAGACAACAGCCGTTGTTGAGTCACCCGTCATATCAAGAAAGCTCCGTGGCGCCGATAGTGTTAGTTCTTTTCCGCCGCTATCCATTCACCGATGATGTCTTCCAGTACCGCGATTGGCAGCGAACCGTTGCCTACGACCACATCATGAAAACGACGAATATCGAAATCTGCGCCGAGTTCCGACTCGGCTCTGGCGCGTAACTCGCGAATCTTCAATTCACCGATCTTGTATGACAGCGCTTGCGCGGGCCAGGTGATGTAGCGATCGATTTCCTTGTTGACGTCGGCAACGCTGACAGCGGTATTGTTCAGCATGAAGTCGACCGCCTGCTGGCGCGACCAACCAAACGCATGCATGCCGGTATCGACGATCAGTCGACAGGCCCGCCAGGCCTCATAGGTCAAGCGGCCAAAATTACTGTAAGGATCCTGGTAAAAGCCCATCTCCTTACCGAGGCGCTCCGAGTACAAACCCCAACCTTCGCCAAATCCGGAATGATTCAGCGAGCGCCGGAATGCCGGCATATCCTGCTCCTGCGCAAGTGCGTTTTGCAGATGATGACCGGGGACGCCTTCGTGCAGCGACAGGGATTCCAGCGTGTACAGCGGTTCATTCTTGAGGTCCCCAATCTTCACGAAATACGTTCCCGAATCAGTGCCATCACCGGACGATGGTTTGTAGTAGGCACCACGATTTGCGTCACCGACAATCTTGTAGGGCGTGCGCGGCAATCGCGTGAAGAATCGCGGCAACTCACCCTCGGCCGTTTTGCTAATTAGCGCTGCGCGGCCGAGCAACTCCTGATCGGTTTTTGCGTAGAACTGCGGCGCTTCACGCAAGTAGTCTGCGAAGGCCCTGAAGTCGCCTTCAAAGCCCACCTCAGCGATGATTGCCTGCATCTCGACGCGAATGCGAGCCAATTCTGAAAGGCCAAGCTCGTGAATTTCAGTCGGCGACATGTCGGT
>Ga0316187_10005750_pt1 | contig 10709 bp, 9 predicted proteins | sample CroRivburrow1_MG_FD_204927 | JGI IMG/M metagenome (GOLD analysis project Ga0316187, IMG submission 204927) | Coastal sediment microbial communities from Maine, United States - Cross River worm burrow 1 | ecosystem: Environmental > Aquatic > Marine > Coastal > Sediment | place: USA: Maine...
CAACGTGCAGCAAATCGCGAGGCTCGGGTAAATCATCGGTGTACGCCGCCGAACCACGCACATGCAGCGTTGCACTATCGTGCGGCAAAGGCCGACCCACTGCTGTATGTGACTTAGCGGCCATAGCCGTACACCGTCTCGGCGAGCTCGCCACGCGTCTCAAGAAAGAAGCGATGCAACAAATTCTGTGTCGCGCGCAGCCGATAATCCGCCGAGGCGCGCATATCAGAGATCGGCGTAAAGTCCTGCGCCAATGCGAGCGCCGCTGCTTCTATCGTCGCCTCATTCCATGTCGCTCCGGTAATAACGGCCTCTGCCTGTGTCGCTCTCTTGATTATTGCCGCCAGGCCGCCACATGCCATCCGAAACGATACAACCTTGTCACCGTCGAGCTGCAAGCGATAAGCAGTGCAGACGGCAGAGATGTCCTGATCGAATCGTTTCGACAGCTTATGGCTGTTCAGCACCACGCCCTCGGTCGGCAAGGGTATGCGAATGGATTCGATAAACTCACTAGGGCGCAGGTCCTTGACCTGATAGTCGATGTAAAAGTCTTCGAGGGAGGATTCGCGACTGCTTCTGCCTCTGCGCAGCACCAGCGTCGCACCAGCAACCATTAGTGCAGGCATCGAATCGCCGATCGGCGATCCATTAGCAATGTTGCCACCCAGCGTTCCGGCATTGCGAATTGGCGGTGAAGCGAAACGCGTAAAAACCTCATCGAGCGCCGGATAGTGCTCAACAATTGCAACCATCGCATCGCTCAATGACACTGCCGCTCCGATTTCAATGTGCGTTGCAGAAGTATTTAGCTCATTGAGTTCCGCAACTCGGCCCGTATAAATCACCGTATCAAGCTCACGGTGTTGCTTGGTTACCCATAGTCCGATGTCAGTTCCACCGGCAAGAATCGTCGCATCCGGGTGCGCCGCTAACAGCCCCGCAAACTCGTCGGCCGAGGTAGGTGCAAAAAATCGGCGCCCGTTGCTGTGAAGTTGCATGCTTTCAGTGCGCCGCAAGCTCTGCAGCGCTGCGATACGCTCGCTGGGCGGCTTGTATTTCTGCGCGCTGGCTTTTGCTCCCGGCTGTCGCAGCCAGTCGACTTCGGTTTGCGCCTCGTACATTGCTTCGGCCGCGGCGATGATCGGCCGGTAGCCCGTGCAGCGGCACAGGTTCCCCGCAAGGGCATCGTCGATTTCACGCCGTGTTGGTTTTGCATTCGTCTTATACAACGCGAACAAAGACATGACGAAACCAGGCGTGCAAAAACCACATTGCGAACCGTGGTGATCGACCATGGCTTTTTGCACCGGGTGCAAATCACCAGCCCCACCGAGACTTTCAACAGTAATGAGCTCTTTTCCGTCAAGTGTCGGCAAGAACTGAATACACGAATTGATAGCTCGAACCGACAAGTCATTGCCGTCTCGATTGATCTCCGCAATCACGACAGTACACGCGCCACAATCGCCTTCGGCACAGCCTTCTTTTGTGCCGGTACGTAACAGGTCTTCACGCAGGAATTGCAGGACGGTTCGAGTCGGGTCTACATCGCGAAGCTCGACGATGTCGCCATCGAGCACAAAACGAATCGAATCAGACTGAGGCTTGGTGTCCGAGGTAGAGTCGCTCATCCCGCCTAGCTACCCCGGTAGGTCGAGTAGCTCCAGGGCGAGAACAGTAGCGGCACGTGATAATGCTCATCAGCACGCGCCGCAAAACGAATCACAACGGTATTTAGAAAAGCTGGCTCGGCAATGTCCGCCCCGCACGCCTGGAAATAGTCACCGACATCAAACTCAAGCTCGTATTCGCCACTCCGCATTGTCTCTGCGTCCAGTAACGGACTCTCCGTGCGGCCGTCCTTATTGCTGGTGACAGAGGCAAGCAATGGCCGGCCTTCGGTCAGCCCGAACAGGCGAATCGCAACGTTGGCCGCGGGCACTCCATTAGCGGTATCTAGCAGATGTGTCGTTAGTTGTCCCATGGAGACCATTATACGTACCTGTGGTAGTGTCTTGTTGCGAATATTGGCAGTAATAACAACAACAAGGCTGGCTCGATGAAAAATATTGGAAAACTCTCCCGGCGCCACTTTCTACAATCCACTGGCTCGCTGACCGGTGCTGCATATTTTCGGCTGCTCGGACCCGGCATCGTCGCGATCACCCAGGCTGCCTGCTCGGCAAAGGAAGCACAGGCCGCATTCAAGGTGCTGACAGCGAGCGAGGCCAGCGACTTCGCCGCAATTGCAGCGCGAATCATGCCAACTACAGACACGCCCGGCGCAACTGAGGCCGGCGTGGTGTATTTCTTCGACAATGCGTTTGCCGCCGAGATGAGTACGGAACTCAGCGACGCGCGCGAGGGGCTGGCCAAATTCAACGCCGCACTGGACAAGGCGCATCCGGACAATGCTGGCTTCGACACACTCAGCGAAGATGCGCAGGACGCGTTCCTCAAGACTCAGCAAACCGGATATTTTTTCAATCTCTCCTGGGCGATGACGATGTTCGGCTTCTTTTCCATGGAGAAATATGGCGGCAATAAGGATCAATTGGGGTGGGACCTGATTGGCTTCGAGGGAAGTCACGGCGCGTGGCAGTACCCGTTCGGCCACTACGATGCAGAAGTTCACGCGGAGACGAAGCATGGCGAATGAGGTGAAATTTGATACCCGCGAAGAAGTCGACTTCGCCATTATTGGATCCGGCTCGGCCGGCGGCATTTTGGCCAAGGAACTCTCGACAGCCGGCTTCAAGGTCGTCGTTCTTGAACAGGGCCCGTACCGCAAGGCCAGCGACTTTAATCACGATGAGCTATCGGTCTTCGTCCGCGGCGAGTTGCTAGGCGGCCACAACGACGTGCATGGCCAGACATTTCGCCAGACTGAAAACGACATTGCCGATAGACCCGACGTTCAACCGGCACGATATGCGCGCAATGTCGGCGGTAGCAGCGTGCACTTTACGGCCAATTTCTGGCGCTTGCGCCCTGTCGACTTCAAAGAACGTAGTTTGCTTGGACCGATAGCCGGCACCAACTTCGCCGACTGGCCGATAACGTATGAGGAGCTGGAACCGTATTACACGAAGGTCGACTGGGAGATCGGTGTGTCCGGTGCGCCAGGCCCTTTTGACGCACCGCGCTCCAAGCCGTTCCCGATGCCACCGATGCCCATCAAGTCATCCGGTGTACTTATGGAACGCGCTGCAAAAAAACTGGGTCTGCATGCGCAACCGGAACCCCATGCCATTCTGTCGCAGCCGCACAATGGCCGCGCGGGCTGCATCAGTTGCGGTTACTGCATGTATTACGGCTGTGAAGCGGGCGCAAAGTCCTCGACCCTGGCGGCGATGATTCCGCTGGCGGAAGCGAGCGGCAATTGTGAGATTCGGCCTGACTCAACCGTCATCCGTATTGACACCAATGACCAGGGGCGCGCCAGTCAGGTCGTTTATCTCGACGCGGCCGGCACCGAGCAAGCCCAGAAGGCCAAAGCCGTAGTGCTGTCGGCCAATGGGGCCGAGTCGGCGCGCTTGTTGCTGATGTCTGCCAGCCCGCAACATCCCGACGGGCTGGCCAATTCCAGTGGCTTTGTCGGCCGGAACCTCATGCACAACGCCCACTCGGCCGTAAATGGCGTGTTCGAATACCCGCTTAATGATTACAAGGGTGTACAGGTCTCGAGAATAATCCACGACTTCTATGAAACCGATGAGCAACGTGGCTTCTATGGTGGCGGCGGCATCGATGCCCGACCGCTGTTTTCGGCAACGCCTATTTTCCATGTGCTGGCCGGAAGGGACCCGAACGTGCCGCGCTGGGGCAAACAATTCAAAGAGACGATGGCACACGACTTCACTCGACAAATGTCCGTCGTCGGCAGCACCACCTCGCTTGCCCTCGACAGCAACAACATCACGCTGGATCCCGAGAGCAAGGATGCCTGGGGGCGACCCGCCATTCGTGAAACGTATATGGATCACCCTGACGATCTGGCAATGGCAGGCTTTCTGGAAGACCGCGCAGCGGAAATTCTGGATGCCGCGGGTGCGGTCAAGTCCTGGCGCAGAGGTATTCACCCGACGAACGGCGGCGAGCATTTGCTGGGCACCTGCCGCATGGGTGACGATCCCGCGAGCTCAGTCGTCGATAGCAAACACCGCAGTCACGATGTGCCAAATCTGTTCGTCTGCGACGGCAGCAGCATGGTGACCTCAGGTCGTGGGCAGCCGACAATGACAATTATGGCATTGGCGTTTCGGGCGGCAGACCACATCAAGGCAGCAGCAGGTAACGGTGATATTTAGCGCTATGCCAGGCAGCTAGTCTGACTCGACCAGTACCGCTCCGCGCGCCAGCAGAGCCGCGATGCGTTTCTGATCGAGAACATCGCCGAGATTCTCTTGTAGCGAGGTTTCATCCAGCGCGCCAATGACTTCTTTCCAACGTTGTCCTACTTTAAACGGGACTTCTTTGAGGCGCGCGGGCAATCCTTTGCGCTTGGAGAACGCCTGCTCATGATCGACGAGCATCAGTTGCCACCAGTCGAGGTTGTACACAATATTGCCGGCATTGCGATCGTCGTTATGCGTCAGGGCGTCAAAAACGAACATTGCATTCCATTGCTCCGGCAATGGGCACCATGCCGAACCGCCTCTGTTCGTTTGCCGACGCACATCCTCGTTAATCCAGTCGTCGGGATTGAACTGCAAGGACCCTTCCACGCCGTCAAGCTCACGCAATACAGTAACTGGCACCATATCCAGCTTGAGTAGCCGGTCGAGCCGGTATGCAGCGACTTCCGGATAGAAATTTCGGTCCTGTCTTTCGGCGAATACAGCGCCCAATTGTCGCTTGCCGTCACTCAGGGTTACGAGATCACGGCCCAAAGCGTCATCGGCCCTGGCGACCACACTCGCAACAGACAAGAATTCTTCAATCTCTTCGGCACTCATCGCGCCCGCCGGTCGTGAGCCGACGCTGCGCGGATGCGGTCTTGGCGCCGACACATCACTGCCATCCTGATTAACGACAGACAGGCCATTTTCATCGATAACCAAGGCATTGGCGCTGCCACCGTAGTACGCATTAAGCATGCCGGTGTCGATTTCTATAATGCGACCGCCAAAGCGCTCAAGAACCTGTCGACCCGGCGTCGGTGTGTGGCCAATTACGACTCGGTTTGCGTCAATAGCGAGCAGTGCAGCGGCCAGCTTGTCGGATTCCACCAATTCACTGCATACGATATTGCCCCGATACCACAGCGGGCCGCTGAGCGAGTTAAAATCCGAATTATTCAGTGCTTTCACCGCATTGACAGCCTCGGATATCTCGGCACTTGCATTCTGCAGTGGCATTCGCTGATCCAGGATATCCGGATGATCATAGAAGGCGTCCGTTGGCAGCAAAATTTCCGCGTTTTGCAAAACCTCCAATTGGCGCACGTATTCGACAGTTTCATTTCGCAGCGAGCCGTTGACGCCCTCCAGACCGACCTTGGCGATCATTGGTGAGAGGCCACCATGCACAAATGCGGTGCCGTTAATCACCACTACAACGGGTTTACTCAGAAGCCACTTGCCATATTTTCCAGAACTGGAGAAAGCCCGACGATGCGCAAAAAAGCCCTTCGGAAAGCGCTGCTCGAAAAGCGTGCGCAACCCTTCCGGAGTGTCATCACCACCAGTCCGGGAATCTGCGTAAGCGGCAAAGCCGCGCTCGCGATCCTGCTCGAGTTCGTCGGTGGAAAATGCCGCATATTCGGCGCTCGACACATAGCGCAGGTCGCCACTCAAATTCATCACTTCGTGATTGCCGATCAATACATGCACCATGCCGCCCGCCGCGACAGCCTGTTGTTCCAGGTCCATCAGCAGATCCATCACCTCGCGCGAATCCGGCCCACGATCAACAATGTCACCAACAATCACGAGGTGAGAACGCGCACCGGACCACGCCAGGTCATCGTCGACGATTGCGGCTGCCCGCAGCGCATTGACCATCGGCTCGAATGCACCGTGTATGTCAGAAATGGCAACCACGCGCTCGACATCATCAAACAACCATTCGTCAGACAGTGCCGATGATTGAGCGGACAGTGCCATAATCACCGACAAGATCTTGTACACTTTATGTCTCTGCATCGTGAACGATTCTCATTTAGGACGGCTTTATCGCGTCAACCAGCGTCTTCCTAGAGATAGCAATGTGTAGCCGAATTCGATTTGCCGCAATTGTAGCGCTGTTCATTCCAGTCTCCGCTATCAATGCCCAAAATATCAAGGATTACGATCGCCTGTTCACCGGCCATGACACGCTTGAGGTGGAAATACAGGGACCGCTTTGGGCGCTTGCCAAGGAGCGTTCAGATGTCGATGAGGTCGATGCGATTTTTCGCTATACCGCGCAAGATGGAAACCTGGTCGAATTCGATATCGCCCTCCGCGCACGCGGCAACTTGCGTCGTAATCCGGCAATCTGTAATTTTCCACCGCTGCGCATCAACTTTAAGAAATCTCAAACAAAAGACACGCTGTTTGACAAGCAGGACAAACTAAAGCTCGTCACGCATTGTAAGTACGGGTCGCAGGATTACATTCAGGATGTTATTAGCGAATATCTTGCCTACCGCATGTTTAACCAGTTGACGGACTACAGTTTCGCCGTAAGGCTGGTCAAAATTCGCTACGTGTATGAGGATAAAAACCGTACTGTCGACAGCTATGGGATTCTGCTGGAACACGATAATCGTCTTGCCAAACGAATTGACGCGAGCGTGCCGGATGCTGATAAAACCACGATTTCTTCCTTGCGCAGGGAAGATTTAAACCTGGTATCCGTATTTCAGTATTTCATCGGCAACACCGATTTTTCGCCACGTTCTTCATTCCCGGGGGAGGGCTGTTGTCACAACCAGGCCCTGTTTGTACCAGCCGACGGTCTTCGCTATACCATCCCATACGATTTCGACCAGGCTGGTCTCGTCAACGCCCAACATGCCAAGCCTAACCCACGCTTCGGCTTTCGGTCCGTCCGTACGCGCTTATATCGTGGACGTTGTATTAATAATGACCTGTTGCCCGACACGCTCGAAAAGTTTCGTGCACACCGCGCCGATTTCGAAGCGCTTCTGGATAACCAGAGCGAATTGACGAAAACAACCCGGGGCAACATGCGAAAATACATCAACGGATTCTATAAAATTATTGACGACCCCCGTGCCGTCGACAAACATCTGCTTACAAAGTGTATATAGGCATTTCGCTGACCCTGTCCGAACTTAGCCAGTCCGTTACAATTTTCGCGACCCTCGGATGAATGTAGTAGCCAACCGAGCTATGTGGATTTGATTTGCCGTAGCGCAACGCAAGATTGTAGACGTGATAATCTTTCACCGTGCTAACCAGGCGATGATGCATCATTTTTTTGAAATCATCGGCTAACGTATTGTCATGACACACGTAGTCATCCTCCGCCGACACATTGTGCCAAGAGATAATATTCGTCGGAAACTGATTGGCTGACTTGCGGCTCGAACCTAAAAGGTACTTGCGAATATGGTTATCGCCAAGCGGCGAACCCAGTGTCAGCCAGGTACCCACCTTCGATTCTCCGTAGCGTTCACTCCAACGTGGGTCATGTGACAATTCCCACAACACGTCGAAGGCCACAATGCAGCCCATGCCGTGGCTTATAAGAAATATGTTATCGCCCCGATCGATTATCGCACAGAGTTTGTTACGCACCCGTTCGCGTAATTTCTCGGCAAAGTCGGAGTTGCCGCTAAGATACTCGGCGGCGTCTTTTGAAACGCTTGCGATCAGTGGCATCGTCAAGCCAATCATACCGAGAAACGGCGCCGCAATATCGGCAACAAACTCCCGCAACGCAGACTTACCAGGAAGGCGGTCGTACTGACGGATTCCGAAACGATTACGCGTTGGAATCGCCCGCAAGTAATTCAATGCATTGCTTCGATCACCGAGGTCCAGCGATTCGTCATACCGCTTACCCTGTGACTCGAGCAAGGCATTCGTCAAATCACCGTAATACGCCATTTCCTTGGCCACGTTGTCCAGCTCATAAACACGATCAGGATAATCCCGCTCAATACCGGAGCGCAGCGCCGCTGTACAAATGTCCATTAGTGGTTCTGCAGCCGGTTTGAAGTCCCGGCCATGTACAAAAAGGATACTGCGATTGCTAATCGTAGTCGTCCTCGCGGGTATCATGCCGCGTCATCATGGTTAGAAACGGCCCGGCCAATGTCTTGCCATACTCCATTTTCCATATGATCAGCGTTGCGAACGCGAACGCAGCAGATATGACGGCCGCCACACCGAGCGCGCCAATACCCGCGCCAAGTCCAATTGCAATCGTAACGAATATGTACATTGCGTCGGATGGCTGATTGAGTGTAAATCGGAAACGAACGGCGGCCACAATTCCTGCCAGACTGAAAGCAAGCGCAAGACTGTTCAGAACGATCATCGCAATACCAGTCACGACAACTGGCAAGATTACGATAGTCTGCACGAATGACTGATTGATACGCCGCGCACGACTGGTGATGAAGTACACCCAGGAAATGGGCAGAGTAAGAATTAGTGCACCTATTATCGCAATCAAAAGATGCACCGGACCATGCGGTGATAAAATCGTTTGGGTTACATTTGAATAGATCGGTTCAAAGGAATCGAAATCTTGCGTCGAGAGATAGCCGATTCCACCAAGCGGCATATACGCACCGATTGAAGGATAATTCGATAGCGAGAACACAACCAGACTGACCCAGAAACCGTAGTACAGGACGATTAGAGTCAGTGGTATTAGAAGGCTACCTGATTTTCTCACTCCACCTCTCCGCCCATCGATGCGACAAGATACCGCCTCGAATTGCCTACATCAAATCATGCGCAGAATCCGCCGGTCAATGATAGTCTATGCAGCGATTCCGGGCTCATATGCCTTCAATCTGCTAGCTCTCACCCCATTTGGAACACCATGAAACCAACCGTACAGCTGCTCGGTATCAGTAATGCCATCGTTGACGTGCTCGCTCACGTCGAAGGCGACTTTCTCGACAAGATTGGCGCAATTCCGGGTTCAATGGTGCTTATCGACAAAGAACGCGCAAAAGAAATCTACTCGATGATGGGTCCGGCAACGGAAATGTCGGGTGGCTCGGTCGCAAATACCGTCGCAGGGTTCGCAAACCTGGGGGGCTCCACGGCTTACATTGGCCGCGTCAAAGCTGATCAGCTTGGCACTATTTTTAATCACGATATGCGCTCGCTCGGCGTCGATATCAGGCTCACGCCATCGGTAGATGGCGCGCCGACCGCGCGTAGTCATGTTCTGATGACCAAGGACGGGCAGCGTACGATGCAGACCTACCTCGGCGCCTGCACCGAATTGAGCGTAAGCGATGTCACTACAGAAACTTTCGCTGCACCCAAGATCGCGCTTCTCGAAGGCTATGTATGGGATATTTCCGAAGGCCCTGCGTTGACGCAAAAGGCGATCGAATTAGCAAAACAGAACGGCACCGCCGTTGCACTATCCTTGTCCGATTCATTCTGTGTTGAGCGGCACCGCGACTCGTTTGAATATGCCATCCGCAACGGCGTGGATATTGTCGTGGCTGACGAAGACGAAGTCGGTGCATTGGTCCAAACAGAGTCGTTTGAAGACACCTTGCAGGCCTTGGCCAACTACGACAATCTGTTCGCAATTACGCGTTCCGATAAGGGTTCCGTCGTCATACACGGCGACGAATACATCGTGCAGGCAGCATCGCCTGTTGACGAAGTTGTTGATACGACTGGCGCCGGCGACGCGTATACGGCTGGCTTTCTGTATGGCTGGGCAAACGACTATTCGCTCGCGGAGTGCGCCAGAATCGGCACTTTTTGTGGCACGACCGTCATTCAGCAGGTCGGCGCACGCATCGAACCGGGGTTGCTCGGTAAGTACCGCTAGAAACGGCCAATCGGCCACTCCTATAGTGGCAATGCGAAGGCGATGACCTTGTCGTCAGCGGGTACACCGCTACGGGCGTTACCGCCCGCATAAATTACAACGTACTGTCGCCCTTTCCACAGGTAGGTCATTGGCGTCGCATTGCCTGAGGTTGGCAACCGTCCGCGCCAAAGCTCCTCACCGTTCTGCGTGCTTAGCGCGCGCAAGTAGTAATCCATTGTCGACGCAATGAAGATGAGATCGCCCGAGGTCGCTATCGGTCCGCCCCAGTTTGGTGTGCCGACCGCGAGCGGAACACCTGTCATATCTACGATTGTCCCCAGTGCCCGACGCCACACGACCTCGCCTGTTGCCAGATCGACGCCGGCAATAATTCCCCAGGGCGGTGGGTTGCACGGTAGCTGCAACGGTGACAGCAGTACACCGCGCCTGTCGGCGTAGGGCGCGCCGCGCATTGGCTCCACATCCTGACCGTGAAAAACTTCACGTGCACCTTCATAGTCTTCGTTGGGGAACAGTTGCACGACATGCGCAAGACTCGACATATTGATGATCAGCAGGTTGCGCTGCGGGTCATAGGCAGCGCCTCCCCAGTTCGCGCCGCCACCCGTAAACGGATGAAACAAGGTTCCCTGTCGCGACGGCGGTGTGAACAAACCTTCGGCCCGCAATTCTTCAAGCTGCTTGCTGCAGGCGCGCTTATCGAACCAGGTCAGGCCGAA
>Ga0316187_10005751_pt1 | contig 10708 bp, 6 predicted proteins | sample CroRivburrow1_MG_FD_204927 | JGI IMG/M metagenome (GOLD analysis project Ga0316187, IMG submission 204927) | Coastal sediment microbial communities from Maine, United States - Cross River worm burrow 1 | ecosystem: Environmental > Aquatic > Marine > Coastal > Sediment | place: USA: Maine...
CCGAAGATGCCGGCCGCGCTATTGTCGAAGTCTACTCGACCGATTTTGAGGTGCAAAGCAAGGATGACGAATCTCCGCTGACACAGGCCGATCTCGCGTCCCATCGATGGATCGAAGCCGGTCTCAGGGCTCTGACACCGGACATCCCGATCATTTCGGAGGAATCCGGACTGCCCGACTTCGAGGAACGCAGCACCTGGAAGAAATACTGGCTCATCGATCCACTCGACGGCACCAAAGAATTTGTGAACCGCAACGGCGAGTTCACGGTGAATATCGCCTTTATCGACAACCACCGGCCTGTTCTCGGTGTTGTGCATGTGCCGGTACAAAACAAGACTTACGTTGGCTGCGAGGGCGTCGGCGCGCAGCGTCGCGACGGGGACAATGCCCCGGTTGCCATAAAGGTCGCCTCAAGAAGCGGCGATCCGGCGCGCATCGTGGGCAGCCGCTCACACCGTGGCGCAAGCCTCGATGCCTTCCTGGAGAAGCTCGGCGACTACGACATGGTGCCTATGGGCAGCTCCCTGAAATTTTGCGTGATCGGCGAAGGTGGCGCAGATATCTACCCACGCCTCGGCCCCACGTCAGAGTGGGATACGGCGGCAGCCCAGGCTGTCGTTGAGCAGGCTGGCGGCAGCGTCGTGACGCTTGACGGCAAGCCAATGAAATACAATGCTAAGGCAGACATCCTCAATCCGTATTTCTTTGTCATCGGTGCCGCAGATAGAGACTGGTTGGCACTGCTAAACGACAGCGAGTAGCATGAACCAATGTCCGAGAAAGTAGACACTGAATCGTTTGCGCAACTAGAGCGATTACGTGAGCTGCGCGTAAGTCACAGGGACCTCGACTACCTGATCGACCGCCTGCAGGATGACCCCATGGTGGACCAGCTGCGCATCCGCAGGCTCAAGAAACGCAAGCTCCTGCTTAAGGACATGATCACCAATCTCGAGAGCGAGCTAATTCCCGACCTCGACGCCTGACCGTCAGGAATCACATCAAAAAAAGCGCCGAGGCCTGTCGAAGCCTCGGCGCTTTGTCATATCTCACTATTGAAGCAGGTTTTATTCCTGCTCGACCCAACTGCTCATGGTGGCCATTTCGGTGAGCGCATTTGTCCAGATATAGCCGTCCATATTCAGCTCACGATCAGTCCACAGATAACCGTTGGTCCAGAGATAGCCGTCGGTCCAGAGGTAGCCGTTCATGCCAACCTCACGGTCGGTCCAGAGGTAGCCATCGGTCCAGAGGTAACCATCCGTCCAGAGGTAACCGTTGGTCCAGATGTAACCGTTGGTCCAGAGGTAACCGTTGGTCCAGATGTAACCGTCAAGCCCCATCAGGTAGTAGTCGCCATTCGCATCGATGTTGGCGCGACCACCGAAATGCTGAACACCGTCGATGTCGTTGTCGAGATTCAGGCCATTGTTGGCGCAATCGACATTTTGTGACATCACTGCCGCGTAGGCATCGGTCAGGCCGGCACCTTGCTGAAAGACGCTGTACGCAAGCGAGCCATCGGCAGCCACCGCAGGACGTGCCGAAGCCATGAGCTTGCACTTGACCTCATCGACACTGCGCCACGGCTCAGCCTGCAAAACGAGCGCTGCCACACCGGAGATCACGGCCGTCGCCTGCGAGGTACCGGACATCGCGAAGTACTTGCCGCCTTCGTAGAACTCCGGATAGCTCGTAGCCAGTTCAGCATTGCCCTGCATCAAGCCCATGACGTGACCACCGGGCGCAAGCAATTCGGGCTTGACGAACCCTTCGATCGTCGGGCCCGCGGATGAAAATGTTGCCAGCACGTCGTCCGAGCTGTCGGCGGGCGTGAAGTTGTCGGTCATGGCACCGACCGTAACGACATACGGCACGTTGCCCGGTACGCCGATCGTCATCGGATCAGGACCACGATTGCCGGCCGCCGCCACAACCAGTATTTCATTTTGCCATGCGACCATGACGGCCTGGTTAATGGGGTCGTCCCAGTAGTGCGAACGCGCCTCGGCGCTGAACGACAGGTTCAGGATATTGATCTTGTGTCTTTTACGGTTGGCCACGACCCAATCGATGGCGCGAATGACGTCCGCGTAAGTGCCGTTGCCGTGTTCGTCGAAGGCCTGTACTGAAACCAGGTGGGCGCCCGGCGCTACGCCGTTGTATTTGCCGTTGTCCGTAATCAGGCTCGAGACCGCAATGCTTGCCACATGGCTGCCATGACCGGCCGGGTCATCACCGGAATTTGTGCTCATTGTGGCATCATTGATGGCGTCGTAAACGACTGTGATGCGAGCGTTGCCAGCGGGATCCAGTTTGATGCCATTGGTCTTCCACAATCCCGTGTCCAGCACCGCGATACCGATGCCACTGCCGTCGAAACCCATTGCATGGACCGCATCGGCATTGACGATCGAGGGATAGTGGGTCTCCAGGACGTCGTTCATGCCGATAGCGTCGCCGTTATCATCCTTGACCGGCTTTCCCGCCACCTCGACCGCTTCATTGCCGTAGACGCGGCGGATGTCCGCATGGGCGCGCAGCGATGCCGCCTCTGCGGCTGTCAGCGTCGCGCCAACGGCACGAATAACGCCCAACTCATGAGTAATCTCACCCCCTACGCCTCGTACGATCGCGGCGACCGAATCCGTAGATTCGCCCTGCACGATGTAGGAACTCGTCGTCGGTGCCACTGCCGGGCTCATGCCCAGTGCGAGACTGATGACCGCGATCATTCCGAAAGTGATCTTGTTATTCATGCCTGTTTCCCTGCAACGATGGTGCTTGCTCGATTCAGTGAGCGTATTTAAGCAATTACAGAGTTTTTTCGGACGTGTACGCTTTGCCGGTTATCGGGACAATTTTGTGACGTACGTCACATAACGTCCGTGTCAAATTGGGTGACAAGCCGCTGCCGCCAGAGCATGAACAGCGCGGGGATCACTGCGAGCGTCAGGATCGTCGCGCTCACCATTCCGCCGACCATCGGCGCTGCTATGCGGCGCATGACTTCCGATCCCGTCCCACCGCCAAACATGATCGGCAACAATCCGCCGATCGTCGCGGCAACCGTCATGATCACAGGTCGGATGCGCAGCAAAGCCCCTTCGATGACGGCTTGTTGCACGTCCTCTTTTGTTTTGATCGATCGCCTCCCTATGGCCTGGTTGAGATACACCAGCATCACCACGCCTATCTCGACGGCAACGCCTGCCAGTGCGATGAAGCCTACCCCGACGGCAACGGACAATTCATAGCCAAGCAGATACAACAGCCACAGGCCGCCGATCAGCGCGAGCGGCAGCGTGCCCATAATGATGGCGACCTCAGCGAAGCGCCCGAAGTTGATGAACAGCAACAGCACGATGACGGCGATAGTGATTGGCCCAACTACCGCCAGGCGGTCACGCGCCCGCACCATGTATTCGTATTGACCCGACCACTGCAATGAGTAGCCGGTAGGCATCTCGACTGACGCTGCGACGACACGCTGCGCCTCCGCTACGTACGACCCCAGGTCACGATCTGCGATGTCGATGTAGGTCCAACCATTGGGACGCGCGTTCTCACTCTTGATGACGGGCGGACCATCGACTACCGACACGTCAGCCACGTCGGCCAACGCAATGCGGGCGCCATCGGGCGTCACTATAGGCAGCAATCTCAGCTGCTGTACTGAATCGCGTACCCGTTGCGGGTAGCGGACGTTGACCGGGTAACGCTCAAGGCCCTCAACGGTTTGCGTGACGTTCATGCCCCCTACTGCCGAGCGAATAACGTCCTGCACGTCGTTAATGTTGAGCCCGAAGCGAGATGCGCGCTGACGATCGATATCCACGTCCACATAGCGACCGCCCGCCACGCGTTCGGAGTACACGGACGCAGTGCCGGGCACTTCTTCCAGAACCCGCTCGAGTTGTTGCCCGATTTTCTCGATTACCTTCAGGTCGGGTCCCGCGATCTTGATGCCAACCGGCGTCTTGATGCCGGTAGCCAGCATGTCAATACGCGTCTTGATCGGCATGACCCATGCGTTGGTCAGGCCTGTGTATTGCACCGCCTTGTCCAGTTCGGCGCGCAGCTTCTCAGGCGTCATGCCATCTCGCCAATCCTCACGTGGCTTCAACTGAATAACTGTTTCGATCATCGTCAACGGCGCAGGATCGGTCGCGGTCTCGGCACGTCCGATCTTGCCGAATACGCTTTTCACCTCGGGCACTTTTTTAATCATCCGGTCGGTGTGTTGCAGCAACTCTCGCGCCTTGTCGATCGACACACCCGGGTACGTCGTCGGCATGTACATCAGGTCACCTTCGTCGAGCGGCGGCATGAACTCCGAACCCAGGCGCGTCACCGGCCACAAGCCGATGACAAGGATGATCGCCGCGAGCACGAGCGTACCCCTGGGTGAGCGAATGACGGCGTTGATCACAGGACGATACACGGCAACCAGTGCGCGGTTCACGGGATTCTTGCCTTCACGAATGACTTTGCCGCGAATGAAGTAGCCCATGAGTACAGGCACCAGCGTGATTGACAGGCACGCAGCCGCGGCCATTGCGTAGGTCTTGGTATACGCCAACGGCGCGAACAGGCGCCCTTCCTGTGCCTCCAGCGTAAATACCGGCAGGAAACTCAAGGTGATTATCATCAGGGAGAAGAACAGCGGCGGTCCGACTTCGGCTGCCGCATCGGAAATAATTCGCCAGCGATTTTCGTTTGTAAGGGCTTCTTTCTCGATGTGCTTGTGCACGTTCTCGATCATGACGATCGCCGAATCGACCATCGCACCAACTGCGATGGCGATACCGCCGAGCGACATGATGTTCGCGTTGATACCCTGTGCACGCATGATAATGAATGCGACGAGCACGCCGAGCGGCAGACTCAGCATGATGACAACTGATGAGCGCAAGTGAAAAAGGAACACGGCGCAGACCAGTGCGACCATTATGAATTCCTTGATCAGCGTCTTCTTGAGCGTGTCGACCGATCGCTTGATCAGTTCCGACCGATCGTAGGTGGTTACTATTTCAACACCGTCCGGCAGGCTCTTCGTGAGCTCTGCGAGACGCGCCTTGACCCCATCGATCGTGGTTAACGCGTTCTCCCCCCAGCGCATGACGACCACAGCTCCAACGACTTCTCCCTCACCGTCCAGATCCGCAATGCCACGTCGCATTTGCGGGCCAATGCGGATCTCGGCAACATCGGAAAGCACCAGCGGCGTACCCTGTTCATTCACGCCCAGCGGGATCGCAGCGAGGTCGTCAATGCCCTGCAGGTATCCCGTGGCCCGAACCATATACTCGGCTTCGCCCATCTCAATGACCGAGCCACCTGCTTCCTGGTTGCCCTGTTGAATTGCGAGCCTGAGTTTCGCGAGTGTGACGCCGAAGGCGCGCAGCTTGTCCGGGTCGACGACGACCTGGTATTGCCGCACCATGCCACCGATCGTTGCTACTTCGGCCACACCTGGCACCGTCTGCAGCTCATACTTGATGAACCAGTCCTGCAGACTGCGCAACTGCGCGAGGTCGTGCTGGCCCGTGCGATCCACCAATGCAAACTGGAATACCCAGCCGACGCCGGTCGCGTCGGGACCCAGCGACGACGTCGCGTCTGCTGGCAGGCTGGATGACACCTGGTTCAGGTACTCGAGTACGCGTGAGCGCGCCCAATACAGATCCGTTCCGTCTTCGAAGATGACATAGACGTAAGAATCGCCGAAGAAGGAATAACCGCGCACAGTGACAGCCTTGGGTACTGACAGCATTGCGGTCGTCATTGGGTACGTAACTTGATCTTCGACGACCTGCGGCGCCTGACCAGGATATGACGTCTTCACGATGACCTGTACGTCCGATAAGTCCGGCAGGGCATCCACGGGCGTCTCCTTAACCGAGTAGATACCCAGCGCCGCGACGATGAGCGCCGCAATGATAACGAGGATCCGATTTTCGACTGACCAGCGTATGAGAGCGGCGATCATTGCGCGCCCTCCAGTCGCTCCAGAGCCCCGTCGATATTCGACTCGGAGTCGATCAGGAACTGCGCCGACGTCACGACGCGCTCACCTTCTTTCAGGCCACTACGTATCGCGACTCGATCGCCCGACTCTATGCCGATACGTACCTCGCGCGACTCGAAGCGGCCGTCTCCCAGGTCCACAACGACCCGATTGGATGAGCCACCCCGGATGACAGCCTCCCGCGGAATATGGACGATATTGCTGATTGCCGACCCGTCAATGACAACCCGTGCAAACATGTTAGGTCGCAGCGTTTCGCCCTCGTTGTCAAACCTGAGGCGCACTTTGAGTGTGCGCGTCTTCGGATCGAGTTCCGGGTACACGTAGTCAACCGTGCCTCGCAGTGTTCGATCCGGGAGGTAGTCCAGTTCGACGGTCGCTTTCTGGCCCGGCTCCACCCATGCCGACTGCCGCTCGAACACCTCGGCAAGCACCCAGACACGATCGAGCCGTGCTACGGACATGATTTCCGTCGATGGCGTTACATATATGCCTTCCCGCACGCCCAGGTGCGCGATGACACCATCCGACTCAGCGTACACGCGGACACGCTGGCTGGTCTTCCGCTCGACTTCGAGCCGCGCGATTTCACGGGCAGTTACACCAAGTGCTATCAAGCGGTCACGCGATGCGCTCCTTAGGCCGGCGTTGTTGCTCTCGAGCGCCACCAGGTACTCCTGCTGCGTGTTGACGAGCGTCGGTGAATACAGCTCGAACAACAGCTGTCCTTTCTTGACCGGGTCGCCCGTCGCGGTGGTCTCCAGTTTCTCGATCCAGCCGTCAACGCGCGTGTGCACGTGCTGCACTGTATCTTCGTCGAAGCCAATGTAACCAACAGTCTCGATGCGACGCGGCAAGGTCCCGCGCTCCACAAGAGCAGTTCGTACACCAAGGTTGCTCCGCAGCGTCGGGTCGATCGACACAACACCGGGCCTGGCATCGACATCGTCCGCGTAGACCGGAACAAGATCCATCCCCATCGGGGACTTGCCCGGCTCATCGCGCCGGTAGTTCGGGTCCATCGGGGCGACCCAATAGAGAACCTTGTTATCTGCAGGGCTCGCCGCGTCGGTCCCGGACTCCGGTGCCCAGCCTCGGCCAATTGACAAACCGATGGCCAGCGCCGCGACGATTGCGGCCGCGATAATTATGTTTTTGTTCATCGTTCCAGTCCTCCCAGGTTTGCGAGCATTGCGTAGCTCTGCGCGCGCTCGACCTGCAGGCGAATGTGTTCAAGCCGTGTGTTGAGATCGTCGATATACCCGCGCATGACATCGGAGAAGTCGCCCGTATCACTCTGGTAGGCGAGGAGTGCCGCCTGCGCCTGCTGTTTGGACTGCCCGAGAATTTGTGTTTCGTAGAGCGCGAGACGTCGCGTCAGGTCCGACCAGCGTGCGTACTCGGCATCGAGCTCGCTTCTCAGTCGAGCTGCGAGCTCGTCCTGTGAGTATCTGGCGGCACGCCGCTCGCTGAGCGCCGCGGCGAGTTTTCGATCCTGGCGTTTGCCGCTGAAGAATGGCAGCCCCACGGTCACCGACAGACTGACAAAATCAGATCGTGGCGCGCCATCGGGCAAGAACCCGTCGCGATAGCCATACCCGACATCGAGAGCCCAGTCAGGCTTCTTGTTTTCTTCCGCGATTTCGACCGCAGTTCCTTTCGCGGCAATACTCGCATCCGCAGCGGCCAGCGACGGGTGCGTAATGAGGCCAGCCCGCAGGTCCTCAATCATCGGCAACGCCTCCCAGCTCGGAAGCTTGGGCGCGATCGGACGATACGCATCCTGACCCAGCCACCGTGACAATTCGGCCTGGGCCTCGGCCCGCGCACGCCCGGTTTCGATCAGTCGATCATCGAGCCGACTGAGTTCGAGCTCGGCGGTCAACATGTCATGCTGCGTCTTTCTGCCGACGCTATACATTGAGCGGGTTATCGTGACGAGGTCATCGAAGAAGGGTCGCGACTCGTTGACGAGCGACCAGGCCCGTTGTGCGTAGTAGGCCTCAAGCCATGCCCTGCGTACTACCGTCAGGACATCTCGACCACGCGCGTCCGCGCTATGGTTGAACGCGTCGGCACGTTCCTGCATCTGCTCAGTGCCCAGTGACCGCCCGCGCGGGAACGCCTGGCGTATGCCGAGCTGCGCTTGCGTCATGCCTTCGGTGGAAAAGCCGCCGCTGTTGATCGGGTAATTGGCGAGCCCGACGCGTAAGGTCGGATCCGGCAACTGCCCTGCTGCAACAGCCTGCTCCTCCATGGCCTCGGCCTGTGCGAGCAACGCACCGCGTCCGGGTTCGTCGACCAACGCCAGGTCTTCTGCCTCGGCAAGGGTCAGTGGGACACGTTGTTGTGCCATGACGGTTGATGTCCACGGCAACAAGACCATGAACGCGAATACGATAATTATGACGGGCACACGCCCGCGAAGAACAAACATAGAACCAACTCCTGCGAGAAAAACCGAAAGGGTTTACGGCGCAGGTTTGGCTATTTCAGATATACGCAGAAGAGCTTGTGCAGGGTCCGGAGATCGTCCGGTGGATCGGGTGGATCCGCAGTCGCCAGGTGACGAGCCAGTGCCTGACCGGATAATTCGCAAGGCGGGTATCCCGTCAGGAATTCAAGATCGGGTGAATCGTCAAGTTCGATCGCGCCACCGCGCATATTGACGCTGGCATCGGCGATCTCGCAGCACGCATCCTGCATCGATGCGCAAGTATGCTCGGCCATCTGCTCGCCGTGGCCCTCATGGCCAGCCATCTCGTGATGTCCGGCTGGTGGGCCGTGCGGGCATTCGTGCTCGGCTTCGAACGCCATGGCACAAGGCGTCAGGGCGAGATTTAGCCAGACGATTGCGAGCATGCTGAAGCCACGGCGTGTAGCCGTGCCGGTACCGAGGCGCATTGATCGCAAGATCGTCATTCGTCTTTTGTAGCCTTTTCAGCCACTTGGCGCAAGGGCATTGATCAATATTTGGTCAGTCACCCGTAACCGTCAGTGACAGGATGCTGTGCCTGATCTCTTCGCCCAGCACGAGGCGCGCGTCGGCGCCGATAGATTTGATGTCGTCGTCGAACTCGAGCGCCCCTTCGGAGTTGCGGCGCAGGACGTCCTGCTCCTGCAGAGTCTTGATGAAATCGTGGAACAGGGACTTGTTGAAGAAATCGGGCGAATGCAGGCCATAGATCATCGAAAGACGCTCGGCGCTTTGTTGGCACATGGTTTCAAGCCGCCCCCTCGACAGGGTTCCGGACCCGTTGCCGACCAGGATTGCGATCACAAGGTAGAAGCGCTGCAGCATGGGCACCATGGTCTGGCCCATCATCAGCAGTTGGAATGCCTTTTCTGAACCGGCGGGCGGACGTACCAGCGTCTTTTTCCTCTTGCCGTAGGTCAGTATGCCCAGGTCCGTAAGCGCCTTGATGGCCTCGGTTGTTACGTGGTCAATGTCCTCAATGTCCCACTTGAGGAAGAGTTCCTTTTTCATGAACGGATAAATCAGGCGGATCAGGCGCTGCAACTCCGCATGCTCAAGCTCCTGGCCCTGGATAAAGCAGCAGGCGACCGATGCCGGGACCGCCAGCAGGTGGAGGATGTTGTTCCGGAAATAGGTCATGAGCACGGCGGTGCGCTCTTCCATATGGATGACCTCACCCATCAGGTGCGTGCTGCGGCTGATCGCATCCAGTTTTTCGCCATGCTCGATGATCTCGTCAGGCGTCCAGTCGGGCGTAGTAACCAGTTCCGAGTATTCGAAACGACGCATGAGATCCAGGGTTACTTGCAGCTGGCGGCGCAACTCGTCCAGACCAATTTTCTGCTTGGGCGTCGCAAGCAATACGTAGGCAAGCAGGCTGATCGGCGTAACCGCGGCCGCGGCATTGATGTTCTCCATGATTTGCCCGCCGACCTCATCGACGACACCGGCCAGCCACGGTGGACGCTCGCCGTTTTCGGGCTTGTAGTCGCGCCAAGCCGGGTAGGCGCGATCAACAATCGGCTCGAGATCGATGAGTTCACCAAAATTCACGTACACCTTGCCAAAGTGATCGCGCAGCGATTTGACCGACCGGATGAGCCCGCCGAGCGATTCCTTCTGCTTTGCCGCACCGCCCAGTTCGCTGATAAATGAATCACCTTCGATCAGCTTCTCGTAGCCGAAATAGACGGGCACGAAAACAATGGGGCGGACCGGGTTCTTCACATACGAGTTCACCGTCATCGCGAGCATGCCGGCCTTCGGTGGTAACAGGCGTCCCGTGCGACTGCGCCCGCCCTCAACGAAATACTCCATCGAGTGGCCCTTGACGATAATCTGGTGAATGTAGGAATCGAACACAGTCGCATACAGGCGATTGCCCTTGAAGCTGCGCCGCAGGAAGAACGCACCACCACGTCGCAGAAAGCCGCCAACCACAGGCATATTCAGATTTATGCCCGCAGCAATATGCTGCAAGTGCAGCCCTTCCTGGTACGTCACCCAACCAAGCAGGAGATAGTCAAAGTGGCTGCGGTGGCAAGGAACGTAGATTATTTCTTTGTCGTTCGCGACCTCGTGCAGTGCCTCTGCATGACTCAACTCGATGCCTTCGTAGATACGATGCCACAGCCAACGCAGCACGATAACGAGAATACGAATCGTTGAATAGGAGATATCCGCCGCAATCTCCAGCG
>Ga0316187_10005752_pt1 | contig 10708 bp, 9 predicted proteins | sample CroRivburrow1_MG_FD_204927 | JGI IMG/M metagenome (GOLD analysis project Ga0316187, IMG submission 204927) | Coastal sediment microbial communities from Maine, United States - Cross River worm burrow 1 | ecosystem: Environmental > Aquatic > Marine > Coastal > Sediment | place: USA: Maine...
GTTGGCGTCCGGCTGGATAAAAAACCGGAACTGCTCTTCCTGCTGCGCAACGTCGATCATGAAGAACTCATTTCGCAGGAACTGGACATACGTAGCGTGACCGCCGGGCAGGGAAAACGGCGTCGGCTTGAGAATCAGGATCTCTCAAATATCTTCGGAATCGAGGTGGAAAAAACAACATCGCCGACAAAAAACAAAAAAGCGTCACTGCAAAAGGCTACACGCGATGTACGCAAGGGAAAATCGACCGGCAAGGCTTCGGCGACCGGGAGCGGAAAATCCAGGGCTGGCGGTGTAAGAAAGACGTCAACGAAGCAGACCTTTACGCCGACCGGCGCGGCGGTTACCCGACTACGCAAACAGTTCGCAATGACGCGTACCCAATTCGCGGACCTTCTTGGCGTCAGTACGCAGACGATCACAAACTGGGAATCCAAACGTGGCAAACTCAAACTTCAGGACCGTACGCTGAAGACACTTACCCGGGCATGGCGTACTCATTGGGGGCCACAGTAGTGGCTCAGGATAAAAACAAACGAGAAATGGGATCGGACTCATTGACAGATAAATAACAATGGCATAGGTTTTGGCATATGCCTAGTAGTTCAAATACAGATAAACCACAAACTGAACGATATGTTCGCTTGTTTCGCAACGGGCGAAACCAGGCGCTTCGCATCCCTCGGGAATTTGAGCTAGAGGGGAGTGAGGCGATTATACGCAAGGAGGGGGATCGCCTAATCGTTGAACCGGTCCGAAAAGGGCGGCTGCTCGCCTTATTGGCTACTCTCCCTGCGTTGGATGAATGCCTTCCTGATATCGACGAAGATCTGCCTCCTTTGGACGAGACAGCACTCTGACAATGCCCCTGCGCTATCTGCTGGATACGAATATCCTCTCAGATCTGGTTCGTCAGCCACAAGGCATCGTGGCAACCCGTGTTGCAGCAGTCGGCGAAGAAACTATCTGCACAAGCATTATCGTTGCCGCGGAGCTTCGATTCGGCGCCGTGACATCAGGTTCCAGGCAACTGGCAGACCGGGTTGATCTGATTCTCTCTGCTGTTGAGATCCTGTCTCTGGAAGCACCGGCCGACTACCACTACGGGAAGCTGCGCCACCACCTGAAAAGCCAGGGGACACCCATTGGAGCAAATGACATGCTAATCGCAGCCCATGCGCTTTCAGTGGGACTGACTGTGGTAACCGCCAACACTAGAGAGTTTGCTCGTGTGCCCGGGCTGAATGTCATAAACTGGCTAGCTCAATAGTTAAATTCGTTGGGCAAATCTGGCCGCGTATTGCTCGTCCAGCTTCGGAAGAACCGCACCTTTGCATGGCGCACCAAGAAATCCGGGCTATCCGCTCCTCAGCCATGTCGTTTGATCCAGGACTCCAGGTCCTGGCGAGGTATAACATCGAGGATACGCAGTGACTTGCTCGGCTGCCAGTACACGATCATGCGGTAGTCACGGCTGATTCGGATGCGATAGTGTCCCGGCAGGCGCTTGATCGGCCGGGTCTGCCGCCAGACCGCATCCTCGTGGGCGGCAAAACGTCCGGCCGCCAGTATTGCCTTGGCGGCGAGGTTGGGCGGGAGGGAATCGCAGATCTTCCTGAAAGCGTCCGTATACTCCGGCACGGTGGGCTTGCCCGAGGGTTCTACGACGACTACCTCATCTTCGGAACCTGCTGGTTCCGCCGGCGTATTTCGCGTCAACAACTCCGAGAACTTCTTGCGCTCCTCAGCCAGCATCTTTCGCAGTTGACCACGCTGTTCCTGCTGCTCGCCGATTTCCGCTTTCAGACCCGTCACCTGCAGGCGCAGCCGTTGCAGGGTCTCCTCCCTGTCTTGATGATCGGTGCCGTCCAGGGCGTGTACTCCGGCCTTGTCTTTTCGGCTCGGCGCGGGGGCCTTCTCCGGCTTCCTTCCGAATTCATTGACCCTTTGTTCCATGTCACGCAGGGCCTGCTTCTTTTCGGCGAGGGCGATGCGGGCCACCTCAAGCCCGGTAGAAAGCCGCTTGATCTCCTCGTTCTCGGCCTCCGCCTTTTCCTTGAGGTGGGTCCGGTCATCGATCCAGTCGAACAGCGACTCCGCCGGGTCGTTCCATGGCTCCAGGTCCAGATCGAGACGGGTGTCACGGATGATGTCCAGCAATACCTCGTTGTCCAGGTGACGATCCGGATTACTCGCTATCGCGGCACGCGCGAAGACAATTGCCAGAGCAGGATAGAGCCGAGCACAGTCGTAAACGAGACGGATAAGCGGCTCGTCTCCTTCGACCTCTTCGTCCAGGGCCCCGGACACGGATTTGCGGCAATCGTGTTCCAGCGGGCCGAATTGCTCAGGATTCTCCAGCAGGTCGAAGCGGAACTGGATCGCATGAGGCCGATACCACGTGTACTCCTTACAGTGGTCCCTTATCCTGCGTGCAAGTTCGAGGTCGCCCGCCTCCAGGACGCGCTCGATGAGATCTTCGAAATGGCCGGAATCAAATTCATGCTTGCCCGGGCGCTTTTCGCACTCCAGGAGCATATCGAACGCGAGCTCCCGCAGGCCATATTCCAATGCGCACTGGTAACCGGTAAGAAGCTGGTTTTCGCTCAGTTCCGACGGCCGCAGCCTTTTCAACTCGTAGGGCCGCATGTTGTAGATGACTTCCGGATCGTCGACAAGGCCGGGTTTACTCTTCAATTCACTCCGGGTCGCACCGGGGTACTGGGAGGCGTCTCGCAACAACTCCTGATCCTTGGCGTAACAACACTTCTTGTACTTGCTGCCGCTGCCGCAATGACAGGGTTCATTGCGTCCGAGCTTGGCGATCGGGCGCCGCACCGTGTAATCGCCTCCGACTATTGCTCGGGGCCTATGTTCGGGAAGGAGGTCTGAGATCCGGTATTCAATCCAGCTGGGGGTGTGGGGCTGCACGGGATTTGGGGCTCGTTCGAGAATCTGCAGCGATCGCTCGACCAGGATCTCGCAGTCGAGCGGCAACGGGCTTTGCTGCTGCTTATACAACACCTTCCGCACCGGCTGCGGGTTCAGATCAAATTTAACGGTCAGCTCGGCCGCCAGATGGGTGGCGTAGAGCTTCCGCTCCACCGATAACTCCTCTGCGACACCCACTGCCAGCAACGGTTGGACGGCGCTCTCGTCCTGCAGCGCGAAACAGGGCGCGGTATCGAGTATGTCCTCGCACACGCCGATACAGCGGCAGAGAACCGTGGGATCGAGCTTCACACCATTGAATGCACAGGCCTGCAACAACCGGCTCATTGCCCGGTCTTCACCATCCTCCGCAAACTCCAGGAGGAGTGACCCGATCCGTTCAGCGGAAAGGTGAGCGAGCCGGCCGGCAAGTTCTCGGACGTCCGCCAGACAGGCGTCAGCGGAGTGAATCGAATCCAGCATTTCTTGGGTAACGTCATTCAATGGCGCATTCCGGGTGTACGTGTGAATGGTGCAGGATATCGCCGGCGAGGTTGATTAACAACGGACCCGAAATTCCGATGGACTGCCGCGCCGCAGCGCAATGATGCGCAATCATGAGTTCTTCGAGGGTCAACTCGTCGCAACACTAGTGTACTGTTACAAGAAAAGCTTTCCATATGTGTCCGTGGGGGGCGTCATCTGCTGAGTACTGGATTTGTGACTGGATCGTCACATCGCCACGTTCCTCTTGATGGCGACTGCGGGCATTGCGAGCGCAGCAAAGCCATCCGGTAGAGCAAGCTATTTACATCTGCTGGCACTCAAACACACAGCCCATCGTGAGACAGTACATTAGTGATACACCACCGTGGTATATTTTTCGAATGCTTTATACCTTTGAAGACCTCAACGCCGTGTTTGACCCCGGTCTACTGATTGAGGCCAGCCGCCTGCTGGATAGTGGCGAGGTGGAGTCCCCGGACGTAAGCCGCAATGGCGGCATTATCACCTCGATTGTCAGGGTTTCCGGAAGGCGTGACTACCGTACCTATGTTCGGATTGAAGGACCTGCCGGGGGACCCGTAGCAATTCGCGGTGAATGCAGTTGTTCACGGAGAAGAAATTGCAAGCACGTTGCCGCCGTGCTGCTGCGTGCGTTGGAAAACGAACAGGGGACAACCGGTGATGTGGCGGCACGGGTAACGCCTGATTCCGCCGGAACCGTCGCCACGGACGACGACTACCCCGCCAAAGTTCGGTTGCGCCTGCTGTATCAGTTGTTTCCCGACCCGGGGAACGGTTGCGGAATCACGGTGGAGACGGTCAGCGCCCGGTTGTTGAAGTCGGGAGGATTCGGCAGCCGCAGGGTATACCAGCCAGGCTGGGCGACGCGTGGCATACCGCCGCGTTTCCTGCTTCGCATCGATCGCAAATTGCTGACCAAACTTGAAGCTTCCGCTGTAGACTCGAAAACGAACATACACCGGCTGCGCGGCGCCGGCGGCAACGATCTGCTCGCCGAAATGCTCGGCACGGGGCGCTGTATGCTGGGCGACGGCGAGTCCACGCTTCAGCGTGGAGCGGACCGCCGCGGTAAGCTGGCCTGGGGTATCGACGACAGCGGCCAACAGTTCCCTGAATTCCGGTCCGAACCGTCAGCGCCCTTTACATTTCTGCTCGGATCGCCCTGGTATATCGATCCCGTCTCCGGGGAGTGTGGCCGACTGGATACGGACCTCCCGGGCAAGCTGCTCGATGAAATGTTTCAACAACCCCGTATAGCTCCGGGCCACGAAAAACATTTCCACGCAGCACTGGCAGAGCGCTATCCAGGTGTGGATTTACCACCGTTGCGTGACATCGTAATCGAAGAGCGGCCGCCAAAGCGGCCGGTTCCCTGCCTGCTGTTCTGTTCGCAGGCTATCGAAGTTCCATGGATCGGGGATGTGGAGACGGACCTGGCCAGATTGAGTTTTGACTATGCCGGCGTGCGCCTGGGCAGTCAGCAGCCGTCCCAGGTGCTGGTTGGCGACCGGGTGTTAAAGATTCGACGCGACCCGGAATTCGAGGAACGATGTGCAGATCAACTCATCGAGGGCGGGCTGGAGTGGAATGGCCTGTGGGATGATGACGGCAGTGGCGACTGTTTCGTTGTTGACGGCGATCCCGAGGCCTGGTTCGACTTTCAGGCCGATACCCTGCCCCGTTTACGCCGGCGGGGCTGGCGCATCGAGTTCGACGACAGCTTTAACTACCGCCTGGCCGAAGTGGAACAGTGGTACGGCAATATCGAGGCGCATGAAGGCAATACCTGGTTCCACGCCAGTCTGGGCGTGCGGGTCGAGGGCGAGCTGATCAACCTGCTGCCACCGCTGGTGGCGTTGTTGCGGGAGTTCCCCAATGTGTTCCGCCACGCGCAATTGCGGAAACTCGACCCGGATCAGCAGCTGATCGTGCCGCTGGAAGACGGACGGATGCTGCCGGTGCCGGTGAGCCGCATCCGAAACATCCTGGATACCCTGTTCGAACTCTACCAGGAAGATGTCCTCGACGAGCATGGCCGGGTGCGCCTCAGCCGCATACAGCTCGCCCGGCTGGGCGAGCTGGACCAAGGGGACTCGTCAACACGGATGCACTGGAGGGGTGCCGATAATCAGCGCGTGCTGGCCGAGTATCTGCGTGGCGTCGAGCACATTCCCGAGGTAGCTCCACCCGAGGGGTTGAACACCCGGCTGCGGGGCTATCAGCGACAGGGGCTGGCCTGGCTGCAGTTTCTACGCGAACACGGGCTGGCCGGGGTGCTGGCTGATGATATGGGTTTGGGCAAGACGGTGCAGACCCTGGCGCATCTGTTGCTGGAGAAGGCCGGTGGGCGTATGGACCGGCCGAGCCTGGTCGTGGTTCCGACCAGCCTGATGGTCAACTGGCGGCGTGAGTCGGCACGCTTTGCCCCGGGGCTTCGCGTGTTGAGCCTGCACGGCCCGAAACGCCGCCAATACTTCGATGTTATTGCGGAATACGATCTGGTTATTACCACGTATTCCCTGCTGGCGCGTGATATGGAAACCCTGCTGCAATATTCCTATCACCTTTTGATTCTCGATGAGGCTCAGTTCATAAAGAATCCCAGGGCCCGCGCCAGCCGCCTGGTGCGGCAACTGGACGCACGGCATCGCCTTTGCCTGACCGGGACTCCCCTGGAGAATCACCTCGGTGAGTTGTGGTCATTGTTCGACTTCCTGTTGCCCGGCTTACTGGGCGACGCCAGACTGTTTCGTCGCGTACTGCAGAACCCCATCGAGAAGCACGGTGATGAAGAAGCCTCCCGGCGACTCGCCCGGCGAGTACAGCCATTCATGCTGAGACGCACCAAACAGGAGGTCGCCAGCGAATTGCCGCCAAAGACTGAAATCGTCCATGGCGTGGAGCTGGAAGGTGCGCAGCGCGACCTGTACGAAAGTATTCGGCTCGCCATGCACGATCGGGTGCGCCAGGCGGTGGCGGATCAGGGACTGGCTCGCAGTCACATCGTTGTTCTCGATGCCCTGTTGAAGTTGCGTCAGGTATGTTGCGATCCACGCCTGCTGAAGTTGCAGAGCGCAGGCAAGGTCAAGCGTTCGGCCAAACTTGAGATGTTGATGGAACTGTTGCCGGAGATGATCGAGGAGGGTCGGAGTGTACTGCTGTATTCACAGTTCACGGGTATGCTGAAACTGATCGAGGACGCGGTGCGCGAGGCGGGCATCGATTATGTCAAACTGACTGGTCGCACCCGGGACCGGGCCGCCCCGGTCGATCGCTTCCAGGCCGGTGGAGCACCGCTGTTTCTGATCAGCCTGAAAGCGGGTGGTGTGGGCCTCAACCTCACCGCAGCCGATACCATCATCCACTATGATCCGTGGTGGAATCCGGCGGTCGAGCGTCAGGCCACGGACCGCGCCCACCGCATTGGCCAGGAAAATCCTGTGTTCGTTTACAAGCTGATCACCATGGGGACGGTTGAGGAGAAGATACAGGCCATGCAGGCGCGAAAACAGGCGCTTGCCGACAGCATATTCGATCGAAACGGGGGGGTGCAACCACGCTGGACGGACGCCGACCTGGATCTGTTGTTCGAGCCACTGGAATGAATCGGGAAGACCAGGAAACCCTCGAAGCCGTTGACCGGCTGCTCTTCGAGCAGGGCACCTACACCCCGCTGGAGCTGCTCCTGTCCGAAGGCAGGTTGATATACGCCGATTACGAGGCATGGCGGGATCGGCAGTGCGACTATCTCGAAGAACTGCTGTTCGGAAATCCCGAGGAAAGTATCGATCTCATGAAGCGGGCCGAGGCTTATGTCAGGGCGCTGGGTCTCGTGCCGGAGACCCAGTGCTATGCCAGCGGGTCGGATGCGCAGGGACATCGACTGCGTTTCAGTGCGACAAGTGCGCTGGACAGGTGTTTTCACACCGGCTATCGCAAAGACGACGAATCGCCACAAATGGATCTGTTGATGGACACTGCCGGTGTGACCATTGGCAATGGAATCATCAGGGCACTGATCGAGCGCAATGAGGATGAAGCGAGGCAGCTGCTCGATCAGCTGTTCGAAACCGATCCCGGCCACCGCCATCTGGGTGGGCTGGAACGCCTCGTGGAGGTGGGCAATATAGAGTCCCCCATCGAAGACGCCGGTCGTGAGCTACTCGGACTGGAAGGTCAAATCTGCCCGCTCGCAGAAGAGATTCTGGGCCCCGGCGCCAGGCACTATCTTGCACCGCTCTGGCAGCGCCTGACACGAGCGCTGCTTGAAGTTGCATTCGATCCGGACAATCCTAAGCTTCACAGCAGTTATTCCGCGCTGCGATCAGAGGACTGGGTGCAGGCAAAAGCGAGCGTCGAAGCGACATCAAACTGGGAAGATCAATTCGTACTGCTGCGCCGGCACGCCCGTGCCTGCGGGCGGCTGCACCTGAATCCGGAAGCTGTTTCAGATTGGTTCCGCCTGTGCTGGCGTTTTCCGGATCAGGCGGCCTGTATCGGCAACGAGGCAGAACCCCAATGCCGCCACACCTGGCAGCGTTTTGTAGAGTTGGACCCGGAATTACCGAACCGCGATTTTCCCGCCTGGACCCTTATCGATCAACCCGGCCTGGCCAGGCGCCTCGCAAAAGAGGGATCCTTCGACGGCGTCGACGTGCCGCAGGACTACCGGGTAATCGCCAGTTTGGTACAGGCGACACCTACTCCACTTGTCGATCCGGAAATAATGGACAAGCGAAAGTTGCTCCAGGAATGTAATCCCGACCTCTTTGCCGTTTATCTTCAAAGTGTCAAGGCAAAAACATGCGCCTGATTTATCCCACGTGCAGGGATCTACAAACCGCAAACCGGGGTATTGTCTCTCTCGCTAGATTGCGATTCACCGACATGATTGTGAAGTATTGTTTCACCGGTAATGCTGTGGAACAGATGGCGGAAACAGGAGTACCAAGGGGGGGCGAATTCCTGGCGGCTTCACCGGTCGGAACTTAGTCTGCGAGTCCGGCACAATAGCCAAGGTGCAAATAACGAGGTGCCGCCATGAATCAGGCCGTGCGGGCCCTTGGCCGGCGCAAATTCGCTTTTAATGCAAAATTGCCGGCGAGGAGTACGTTTCCCAAAAGGATTGGCGTAATCCAAGTCTGAAGCACTGTCCATTACTGCGCTGCCCTACCCTTTATTTCAATAAACTCGGGCAAAAACCGTTTTCAAATATTAGCGTTTCCTTAAGAGACTTTTGAATAGTGGCGTCCCCAAGGGGATTCGACCTTATCCCCCGGTTGCATGTAACGTCAAATCCAATACAGATAGGATTATGAATCAGCAAGTTGGCCAAACTCAACACTTACAATGATCCAAAGGCTGCGGAGCATTCGGACACAGGTTCGATTCCCGCCGCCTCCACCAGATATTTTTTATTAGAACAATAGAATCAGCCGCTCCATCAGTGGCCTTTGCCGATCCTCGCTGCGGCGATTGCGTGAGGCATTATGAATCCAGCAACACCCGCGATCACATCGGACAGGCTGCCGGGATGGAGTGCCACGTTCCCCAAAAATGCGTTCCACTGACGCTGCTTCTCCTCATCTTCGGCGAAGAGTGGCGTAAGGGCATCCGGTAGTTCCGCCGGGACCTCGGTCTCGCGTCGTTCAAAGGTCGCGGCGATTGCACGGGCCAGCCGGTCGTCGTCGAAAGGAAACGACTGGCTGAGGAGCCAAATGTCATAGAAATCTTTCATTCGGCTGTTCGCGCGCCCCAGCGCCACCATTGCCTGGAATTTCTCGGCGATCACCGTTTCCCGGGCATAGGCGCGCAGGCGAGGTGCCGGAAGGTCCAGCATGCACGGGTAGTCGATGACCTCGACTCCCGGTTCCAGCGCGTCTCCGAATGCGATGTCGACCGTCACGGCGATACGGGCACCACTGATCGAGGCGGTCGTACGCAGCCGTAGTCCACCGTACTCGCGCTCCTCGCGGATCTGGTCGATACGAGCTGCGTCCAAATCGAACTCGACGCCATCATCGACGTCTGTGGCGAGGATTTCCTTGAACACTTTGACCATCGCGTCCGGGCTTGGATCGCCGAATCCCAACAGGTCCAAGTCACGCGTGGCGCGGTGTGGATCCCTGAACCAGCTCGTCAACAGCATTGCACCCTTGAGCACGAATCGGTCGGCATAGCTTGACGTGCTGAGCCGGTATAGCAGGCGTTCGAGCGCGTAGCGGGTGAGTATCAGGTCGAAACTCTGCTCCGCTTCCCGGGAAAGGTTCTGCAGACGGGCCCGAACGGAGGCGCCGACGTTCCTGATCTCTTTAGGCATTAGCGGTCAGCGCCTCGAGATACGGCCTGATTACCGTCGACACCCCGCCCTCCTCGGCTTGACGAACGATTTCCGCAGGGGTTGCCTTACGTTGCCTCAGCGCCTCCTGAAGCCCTTCGATCGCGATGGTTAGACCCACCTTACCCCGATGCCGGAAGCAATCCGCCACCGTCTTGGCCACGCCGAAGACTTTGACGGACACACCTTCGATCGCGTGCGTCTCAAAGCCCTCGCTCAGCAGACTGTCTGTGAAGCGCACAATACGAATGCCAGCGCCGCTACGCTTCGGTGCCCAGTCCTTGGGCCCGATCGCTATCCAGACTTTTGGGGGCAGTTGGTCCGTTAGACCGTGGAACGCCAGCGCCGAGACGAGACACACGACGCCCTTGGGCACCCGCTTCGCGGCCTCCGCGAGGCTGTGGTTCGGGTCCAGGTCGGCGTCTGGTAGCTGATAGACGCCCCGCGACAGGCGGATAACCTCACCGGCCCGCTCCATACGACTCATGGTCGCCGCCGTCACACCAGCCTCGCGCAGCTCGACCAGGCGCATGATCCCTCGCTCCCCTAGAAGAGCCTGAGCCAGCTCACGCTGTGATCTGGGTTTCGACATTGATACAAATACTCGATATATAGACCCTATGTACCGAGGATTTGTATCATCTATCCGTGCGGCGCGCCACCTTTGTGAACTATGGTACGCTAGGATGGAGTTCCATCGAGAACCTTTGGGGCGATATGTCTGGCCGAATTCTTCAGCCAACCTCGCGGGCAGGAATCTTCTTTAGGTAGGGTGATCGGGTATCGTGATAGAGGAGCAAGACTCCACGCGGGTACCGGTGCCGCTGGCTGACAGCAACGACAGTCCGGTCAGTCGAGAAACTCTGTACAAGATGGTCTGGTCCGAGCCCATGCTCAGGGTCGCAGCCCATT
>Ga0316187_10005759_pt1 | contig 10702 bp, 3 predicted proteins | sample CroRivburrow1_MG_FD_204927 | JGI IMG/M metagenome (GOLD analysis project Ga0316187, IMG submission 204927) | Coastal sediment microbial communities from Maine, United States - Cross River worm burrow 1 | ecosystem: Environmental > Aquatic > Marine > Coastal > Sediment | place: USA: Maine...
ACTCGGCGCGCCACACCAGTTGTCCCCGCTGCTGACGTTCGTCATCGCATCCAGCGGGCTCGTGTAGTCCCCGCCGCCCTTCGCCACGATCGCCACCTTCGCATACGACGACGGCTTGAACGCATACCCCGCACTCGACACCGCCAGCCTCGGACTCATCTCATCGTCCAGCCCCACCGTCACCCCAAGATACAAAGGCTCCGCAAAGTCCGACGGCACCAGCGGCGTCACCGACCCCAGTTCCACCGTGAACACGCCACCCGACACTGACACCCCTGTCTGGGCCTCTGTCCAAACCGCCGTGCCCAGCGTCGCCACCGTGTACAGCTTGAAGGTGAGGTCGTAATTCCCGCTCAGGGGCGCCCCCGTATCGTCCGTGAGCCGTCCCGTATAGCTCATCTTCGTGGGGACTTCCGCCTGCACGGTCTGAACCCCCACAACGCCCAATAGCACCATGACGAATAACAACGATTTGACAAGACGAATTACAGCCACGACAACCTCCTCCCTACCCCTGTATTGCGGGGTTTCATTGAATTTGGATAAAACAAGGGTAAACATGATAAACCACCGCCCCGAAATCACTAATCTCCCACAGGGGGTAGCCTCAAGTACGGGGGAATGACTTTGGTCAGTCGCTTGTGAGTAGGCTCGGGCAGGCGTGAAAGTAAACGGCGGCATACCAAGGGTGATTATTCCTGGCGGGACGGAAGGATTCGTTGCACTGCAGCATATCTACCGGTTCGGGCAAGTACAGCCATTCAAGCGGAGTTCAAGAGCCGCCGAGGGTCAGGTCGATGGTTGGGTCCTCGATAATTTGCCAGGCGTGATAAGTCAACGGCATAAACCGCGTGCCGTCAGACAACCCGTTCAATAGCAACGAATTCCCGTCAGGTATTTTAGCCGCTCCCGATCTGATGTTACCCAAGCCGGGTCAGAATGAACGCCCGCAGGAAGCAGGTAGCCGCGCCCGCATCAACCTCGTTCCTTGCGCCGCCCCGCGCGGCTGCCCCTGGAAGCCGCCAGCAGCGGATCGCCCAGTGCCTGCCGTACCCATTCCTGGAAGGCGAACACCTCGTACTCTTCCTGCATCAATACCCCGTGGGGCGCGGACGCCGATCGGATTCCCCGCTGATTCACCTCGCATATTTCACCGTCTTCCCGCATGACCTGTTCGGCAAACGAGGCGACGGCCGCCGGATCAAACTCCTCTGCGGCGAGTACCTCGGGCGAAAACAACCATTCCGCATTGATCTCCATGGTCTCGCTGTCGACGGGTGTGATCTGCACCGAGCGGACATAATCGACGTGGCCCACGACGAACAGCGAGGGAAGGGCAACGGCGTAGGTGTGGCCGATATCGAGTTCCTCCCCGGTCAATCCGGGAAAAGGCGGCCCGACCGCCAACCCGTCCTCCGACCAGGTCTGTGCACCGTCGCGCAGCCGGCCGCTTCTGCGTGGACTGTCGTCCCCGGCGTGGTCACGCCAACTCGGATCGTCCTTGCGCACCATCAGGCCGCGGCTATAAATGGGCACCAGCCGGCACAGATCAGGATGCACCTTCGGGCAATGCAGGCACTCGTTGAAATTTTCCCAGAACAGTTTCCAGTTGCACTTCAGCACCGTACTGAATCGGTGACCGACCTGCAGGTGTTCAAGAGGCCAGTTGGCCAGAGGTGCAAACTCCTCGCCGAGGGCTTCGGTCAGGGGCTTTGCCTCCGTGCCCGCCAGGTTCGCAAACACGAACCCGCCCCACTGCGCGATGGCCACCCGGCCCAGGGTAAATTCTTCACGGGCGAAACCTTCCACCGGTCGGGCCCTGCCGGTGGCAATCAATCGCCCGCGCAGGTCGTAGGACCAGCTGTGATAGGGGCAGGTGATCCGACCTCCTTCGAAACGCCCTTGGTGATCCAGGCACAGCGTGGACCCGCGGTGCCGGCAACTGTTGAAATGGCCGACGAGTTCCGACTCCTGATCACGAACCACGATGATTTCGCGCCCGGCAACGGTGAACACGCGATAGTCGCCTTCTCGAGATAACTCCTCCGCGCGACACAGGTACACCCAGTTGCGTGCCCAGATCAGATCCATCTCGCGGGCATATTGCCCGTGGTCGTAATACCAGGACAACGGGAGCGTGGGTTGTGCCGAGGCCAGGCCGTTGAAATCGGCCGCGAACGGGGAATTAAGGCTCACGTCGACTTAACCCGGACACGCCCCGATGCCGGCCCGTGGCGCGCAGCCGTGGTGCACTTCCTGTCAATATCTGGTTTCACCAACACCCTCCCGCCGTGGCCCGTCCGGCAGAATAGGGGACGACTCGAACCGCTGTCAATGATGCGAAAGGACGACGATGCAGGTCGGGATCATCTCAGGATCATCCGCCAAAGCAACTCAGGTGATATCGGTTAATTCGATACTTCCTATAAGAAAATATCGCTATTCAAATTGACTCCGAAGTGCCAAGCTGATCGTCGGGTGAACCACGTTCCCCGGATGCCTGCTCAACGGGGTTGTTGCTACGCAGTTACCTCCACCCACAATCACATTTCAGGAAGCTATCGGTGTTTCAACGTCGCATTCCGGAATCCCTGCGCCACGCGCCGACACCCGGGGTAAGAGGGTTCGCCGTCCTCGCCGCCGCCGAGAGTCTGGCCAGGGGGATCGTGATTTCGGTTTTCCCAATCGTCATGTATCGGGCGCTGGGCGACCCCGAGACGGTTTCTGAGTTCTACTTTCTGATTGGACTACTGTCGCTCCTGGCTGCCATGGTCACGCCGTGGGTCGCGCGTTTCCTGGCCAGAAGATGGCTGTACACGACGGCGACATTGGGGCTGATGGGCGGCGCGTTGCTCTCGGCATGGGGGGGCGTCCGATTGCTGACGCTCGGATTAGGGCTCATGACGGTGTCTACCGTAATCCTTACGGTATGTTTCAACGCATACGTCATGGACTACATCAAGCGGTCCTCGCTGGGAGAATGCGAGACGCTCCGGCTTTTCTACAGCGGCGCGGCATGGACCGTCGGTCCTTTCCTGGGAGTCTGGCTGATGGACCGTTGGACGCCGGCGCCGTTTATCGTATCTGCGCTTGCGTCGCTCGTGCTGCTGGTGGTGTTCTGGGTGCTGCGCCTCGGCAATGGCAAGCTCATTACCAGGGCGCGAGCACCGGCGCCAAATCCCCTGGCTTACCTGGCGAGGTTCGTGCAGCAGCCGAGACTGATTGCAGGATGGACCTTCGCCGTCGTTCGCTCCTGCGGGTGGTGGGTGTATGTTGTATACCTGCCCATCTACGCGGTTGAAAGCGGGTTCAGTGATCAACTCGGCGGGCTCGTTTTATCGATCTCCAATGGATTCCTATTCCTCACCCCTCTGATGTTGAGATGGATGAAAGGCCGCGTTCGATTTGCGGTCCGGGTCGGATTCTGGGGTTCAGGCGTTTGTTTTCTGGCGGCGTCCGTGTTCGCATTTAACGCGCATCTGGCGATTTCCCTGCTGGTATTTTCCACGTTCTTTCTGGTGCTGCTGGATCTTTGCGCGGGGCTGCCGTTTCTGATGGCGGTGAAGGCCTCGGAACGCACCGAAATGTCAGCGGTGTACTCGACTTTCAGGGACGTTTCCGGGGTCGTTGCTCCGGGGGTTGCCCGAATCGTTCTGGTTGTGGCGCCGTTGCCGGTCGTGTTCGCCGCAATGGCTGCCGGCCTTTTCGCCACCGCGCTGCTGGCGACGCAATTACACCCGAGGCTGGGCAACCGAAAACTGGTCGCGCTTGGGACCTCCTAGAGCGCGGGGTGCGCTTTCCCGCCATGCCGTTCAGGAGTCTAGCAATGCTTCCACTTCACGGACGAGAATTTTGACAAGCGTAGGTGCGAGTATGGATGCGGTGTTGCCCGGAACAATGACGTCCGTAGCCGTGCCGGTCGTCAGATGCGGCCAGTTGACAAAGAAAGACGGCGGGTAGCTTCGGGTCCGGATGACATGGATATCGGCATGGATGGGCTGGCCGAGATACCGTGTACCCGCATCGATATGTTGTTCGAAGACCTTCTTGAATCGAGCGACGGTTGCCTCCGGCAGCATGGTGAAGTTGGCGGAGGTCTGCCTGAATATCTCGCCGAGCGTGGTTCGCACCTCTTCCGCGGATGGTCCTGGCGGGGAGCCCTGAAAATTCGGGGTAAACGTATCGATCAGGATGAGGCATTCGACCGGCCTGGCCGCGGCTTCCAGCTGCGCCGCGATTTCGAACGCGACCGTGCCGCCGAAGCAATGTCCGATCAGGGCATATGGCCCTTCGGGGTCGGCGGCTGTCATCTCATCCAGAAAATCGGACGCCATCGCTTCGACCGTCTCGTGAGGCCGGCGGGAATCTTCCATGCCGGCATAGTTGAAGCACCGGACCTGACGGGTCTTCGGCAGAGCCCGTGCGAAAGCGGCGAGCGACAGCGGCGTGGACCCCGCGGATGGTATCGCGTACACAGATCCTGCCACGCCCTTGTTGGCAATCGTTTGAAGCAGAGGGGCAGGTTTCACGCCTTCTCGGCATCCAGCAGGCCGGCGAAGGAGCGAACCGTGGGAAAGTCGAACAGCACCGACGACGGCAGTTGAACGTCGAACCGGTCGTTTATGGCGTACTGGAGCTGAATCGCGGTAATCGAATCGCCGCCGAGATCGAAAAAGTCGTCATCTATACCCACCGGAGACAATCCCAGCATCTTCTGCCAGATGCCGACCAGGGTCTCCTGGGTTTCGTCCTCGGCGGGGATACATTCGGTGCCCAGTTCGGGCCGGCCTTTTTTCACCATCGCTGCAATACGCGGTTTCGCCTGGCCATCCTCGGCCTCGGTCCACTCTCCTCCGACAGCCAGCAGACAGGGCGGAAGCGAGTCGCAGGACAGCATCCGGCGAAACGCCTCGGATCCCGCCCGGAGGGAGACGCCGAAGTGGAATTCTTCCTGGAAATCCCGTTTCGCGCCCCACCAGGGATCGCGGTCGCGGCGGATACTGAAAACGATTTTGCCCGTGTGGCGCGCTTTTGCCATGTACTCGAAGCCTGACGAAATGTCCTCGATCGGCATCACGTGGGTGGGAATCGGCGTCAGCTTGCCCCTGGCAAAGCGCCCCATGACGTCATCGAACAACGGGACGAAGTCCGGGTGCCCGTCCTCGATCATCTTACCCAGATCCAGAGCGGTGTAGGTCAGGTTATTGCGGAACGGATACAGTCCGACTTTCATGTCTTCGTAGATATCGCGTTTGCCAATCTCGACGAACCGGCCGTAGGATCGCAGCAGGTCGATGCTTGCAGGAATAAAGTCCCCGCCCAGCGAGTTCAAAACCAGGTCCACGCCTTCACCGTCGGTCGCCGATCTGATGTCGTCAGCAAACTCGAGTGAGCGTGAATCAAAAACATGTTCCACGCCGAGGCGGCGCAGGTACTCGCGCTTTTCCGTGCTGCCCGCGGTCGCGAATACCTCCGCCCCCATTTGCCGGGCAATCTGTACGGCGGCCAGGCCGACCCCCCCGGTTGCGGCGTGAATGAGCACACGTTCGCCTCGCTTCAATCGACCGATATTGTTCAGTGCGTAGTCGGCGGTTAGAAATACGCACGGAATACCGGCCGCATCCTCGAACGAAATATTGCGGGTCAACGGAATGGCATTGGTGGCCGGGGTAACGGCGTGTGATGCGAGGGCGTGCCGGGCGAAAGCGACAACCGGGTCGCCCGGGGCGAATCCTGAAACCGCCGATCCGACGGAGTGAATGCGGCCGCTGCATTCGATACCGATTGGCGGCTCGTCGGCCGGCGCCCCGGGCATCTGGCCCAGCGCGGTCAGGACGTCCCTGAAGTTCAGGCTGGCGGCCACGCACTCGATGACGATCTCATCGGGGCCGGGCTCCGGCATTGCGTATTCCCTGAGCACGATGGATTGCAGGTCGCCGGTTCGGGCCACGGCGGCGCGAAAGTTGCGGCGCACGGCCGGCGTGTTCGAAGCGGTGCGCGGTTCGGCTGCGACGGAACCCATCAGCGCGGTGTCCTCGATCTCCCGCGTGACGAAATCCGTCATGTCGACCAGCAGCCGGCCGGCCTCATCCACTATTTGGAGGTGGAAAACCGGCGTCTTTCCGATGATGCGATGCGTCCCGTGCAAATAGACGGTGGGTGGTATGGCCCCGTACACCTTCAGCGACCCGATGGTAAACGGCAGTTCCCCCGCGGCTTCGAAGCCGTGGTGGTACCTTCCCAGCGCCATGTCGAACAGGGCGGGGTGAAGCACGAAGTGTTCGACATCGCCGTGAAATTCCCGGGCCAGTGCGAGCCTGGACCAGGCGATGCCGTCGATACGCGTGTTGCCGGTAATACAGCGCCAGCGTCTGCCGGCCGTGATGTGTCTGTGCGGCTGTGCGCTGAAGGACGAGGCCCTGAGTTCGTCAAGGGGGGGCGGAAAGGTTTCCGTCGTCGCGGAGGGTTCCGTTGCGCACAGCCCCTCTGTGTTCGTTGTCCATTGCGCGCTCCTGCCCTTCGGCCTCGATCGAACCTTGAAGCCGGCTATTCCGTTTTCCTGTGGCACGAACAACACCTCCACGTCGGAGCCTCGCTCATCGATGAACAGGGGTCGCAGGAAAGCGACTTTGGAGATTTCTATGGGCCCGCTGCCATTCCTGAAATGATCGTAAGTCGAGCGTACACATTCCATGATCGTTGCGCCGGCGAGCAGGGGGCGCCCATCAAGCTGATGCTCCAGCACCCAGTTGATGTCCCGGTCTCCCGCTTGGGGAAAGCCGGCGCTGTAAGAAGACGAGCCGTCGTCGAAGTGCCGGACCGTATGGAAAAACGGCAGGCCGATTTCCTGGGTGGAGATGACGGCTGCGGCGGGGCGGTCCTTGCCCGCCCCCATGGGACTCCGTATCGCGGCATTCGCCGCCATGCCGATATTCTCCCAGGGGCCCCATCCAATGGCGCAACTCATCCCGTTGACCCGCGTCGATCGCCGGCGGGCGAGGCTGTCCAGCGTGCTGTTCGCAATGGTGTATGCGTACTGTCCCACCTGGGGCCCGTAGCCCGCCTGGCTGCTTGCCAGGATGAAGAAATCCAACGGGGCATTGTCGAGCCTCTTTTCGAGATGATAGGCGCCGTGTACCTTTGCCGGAAATGCAGGATAGTGTGCTTCGGCGTCGGTATCCATGACCAAAGTCGCCGAAGCGATGCCGGCGCAGTGAATCACGCCATGGACGGCGCCCCACGCGGATTCGACTTCATCGACGATTCTGCACACATCGGCATAGCGGGAAACATCGCCTTTGACGATCATCACATCGGCCCCGGCTTCCTCCAGTGCGAGGATGCCGAGAATGGCTTGACCGACTGCCGCGTCGGTTTCCGACAGCTTCCTCCACTTTGATCTTTCGGGCAGCGTGCGCCGGGTGTTGAGGGCGATGCGCGCTCCACAAACCTCAAACAGGATCCTGGCAAACTGCAAGCCGAGGCCGCCTAAACCCCCGGTAATGAGTACCGTGCCCTTGTCTCTCAACACGCAGCGGCTGAGCGGCAGGTCCGCGATGGGATACAGCGCACTGCCATACCGGGTCGTTTCTCTGAGGGCGATCACTTTCGCTGTGACGTCGTCGCTCATCACTTCGTCCAGCAATCGATCGTGCAGCCAGGGGGGTGGGCCCCCGGAGTTCAGTTCGGGAATGTCGATGCCGCGGGTGGTAATGCCGGGGAACTCGGTCGGGATGGCCCGGACCATGCCCGTGAGGCCGCCTTTTTCGGAGTGGATGTCGCAGGTTTCCCCGTCCACGGCTGCCCAGGCGTCGGCTACAACGAAAAGCTGGAGATCATCGCAAAGCGTGCGTTCGTAGGCGGCCTGTACGAGCGCGGTGACGCTCTGATAACCAAGTCGCGAAGCTTCCACGAAGGCGTCCGCGGTGTTGTGCCCGCCGGCCGACGAGGTCACCGACCACAGGTGAACCACCCGAAGCGAGCGGTCGTCGAGGCTCGAGCGGATGCAGTCAAACAGGATGGTGCAATCACTTTTTCGCCCGGGGTGCACGCTGTATCGATCTGCGCCAAGATCCCGAAATTTTTCGCCGGGAGAGATTTGATAGACGGTATCTCCCTGTTCTTTCAGTCTGCCGGCCAGGACGTCGCCGACGCCGACGCTGTCCGTGAAAACGAGCCAGCAGGTGCTGCCGGGTGTTACGGCAGCGGACCCCGGTTCGGATTCGGTCCACGCGGACTCATAAAGATGGATGGGGAACGACGGCAGGCTCTCGGTTCGCCCGGGTTCGATGTGGTTGCGGTAACGCTGGAAGGGATAGGTCGGCAGCGGGACGCCTTTGGCGGGCGCCGGTCGCCGATAGCGCTCCCATGCGATCCGGGCGCCTTCGGTCCAGATCGAAGCCAATGCCAGTTGGACCGAACTGGTCTCGTCCGTCGATCGGGAGGGGAGGGCGGACACGCATGAAGCGCGGGGATACTGGCTGGTCACAATTTCGGTCAATGTGGTGCCGGGTCCTATTTCCAGAAACACGGGATCGTCATTGGCCAGTACGGTTGCCACTCCTTTTGAAAACTGCACCGTGTGCCTGATATGGTCGGCCCAGTAAGTGGGGTCGATCGCCTGCGCGCTGGTGATCAACTCACCCGTAATGTTGGATACGAATGCCCGGGTCGGCGGCGAGAGCCTGATATCCCGGAGTACCTCGCGGAATCCAGGCAGGGCATCGTCCATCATCCAGGAATGGAACGCATGAGAGGTCTCCAGCAGTCGATGCCCCGTCCCCCGGCTGTCCATTTCGGCGCAGAATGCGTGGACCCCGTCGTCGGGTCCCGAGACTACCGACAGTATGGGACTGTTGACCGCCCCGAGTTCGAGTTCCTTCGGCAGGAGAGTACGGACTTCGTCGGCGGGGAGGAAGATCGCCGCCATGACGCCGGGTGCGCAGCTTTGCATGAGACGGCTGCGAGCCGCGACGATGCGAAGGCCGTCCTCGAGAGTGAAAACTCCGGCCAGGCACGCCGCCACCAGTTCGCCGACGGAATGTCCGAGCATGACCCCGGGGATGACTCCGCGCGATTCGAGCAACCTCGCCAGTGCGTATTCGACGACGAACAGCGCGGGTTGAGCGTGGGCGGTTTGGTTCAGCATTTTTCCCCTGGCCTCGACGTCACCGTCGCGTGGGGTGTCGATTATGTTCCGCAGGTCGAACCCGAGGTCGGGCGCGAGGGCTTCCGCGCAATGATCGACGATGTCCCGGTACGCGGGTTCCCGCGCGTAAAGGCCCGCGCCCATCCCGGGCCGCTGCGAACCCTGTCCGGGAAACAGGAAAACAATGTTTCTCCCGGCGCGGTCGGCGCGTCCCGCCACGTCAGGTTTCGACCGGAAGAATGCGTCGGGATCGAAGGTCTCGTGGTCCACGTAGTAGCAGGCCCGATAGGGCAGCGGCGTGCGGCCGTTCTGGAGGGTGAATGCGATGTCGTGCAAAGCGCAGTCAGGGTGGGTCGATATCCACCGCGCCAGGTCCAGGTGCTGGCGGCGCAAGGCGTCGGGCGAGAGCGCCGAGAAAATGAAAATTTCGGATGCCGTGGAGCGGGCCGAAGACGGCGGTGGTACGTATTCTTCGAGTACCAGGTGGGCGTTGGACCCGCCGAATCCAAATGATGATACGGCTGCGCGGCGGGGAGTGCCGGTCTTGTCCCACGCCCTCGGCACCGTGTTGATGTAGAACGGGCCGTCTTCAATGTTCAGCCGCGGGTTGGGCGTGTCGAAGTTGCCGGTGGGCGGCAATGTACGGTTTTCGAGTGCCAGGCACATCTTGATCAGGCTGACGACCCCGGCGGCGGTGCGAAGATGTCCCACGTTTCCCTTGACCGAGCCCAGCCCGCAGTGGCCCTTTGCGTCGGTGTATTTCCGGTAGACCTCGGTCAGTGAATCCACTTCCTGAGGGTCCCCCAGCAGCGTGGCCGTCCCGTGGGCCTCGACGTAATCGATGGTGTCCGCCGTCACCCCCGCGTCTTCCAGTGCCGCAGAGATTGCGGCGATTTGTCCTTCCCGGCTCGGTGCGACAAAACTCTCCTTTTCTTCAGGGTGGCCATCGTTCGATACGGCGGACCCCCGGATCACCGCATGGATTGGATTGCCTGCAGCGATCGCGTCGCCCAGTCGACGCAGCAGGACCACGCCGACACCGTTGCCAAAGACCGTACCGTCCGCACCGGCGTCGAACGGGCGCACCCGACCCTCCCGGGACAGCATGCCTTCCACGCCTGCGAGATAGCTGGAAGGCCGGGACAGCAGGACCGTTGCCCCTCCCGCAATCGCCAGATCGCATTCGTTGCGCCGCAGGCTCTGCACGGCAATGTGGGCGGCCACGAGTGAAGTGGAGCAGGCGGAAAGGATGGAAAAACTGGGTCCCTGGAAGCCGAGTTTGTAGGAAGCGCGGGCAGGCAGAAAATCGACATAGTTCCCAATGCGGACGGGGATGCCCAGGGTGTTGTTTGTGTCCGTTTTCACCAGGGCGTCCAGGTTCTTCTCCCGGTAGTCCCCTTCCGAGCCCGCATATACACCTACACGCAGCGGGTCCCTGCCGGGCGGAATCGCGCCTCGTTCGAGAGCCTCCCATACGCACTCCAGAAACAGCTTCTGGCCGGGGTCCATCAACTCGGCCTCGAAATCCGATATGTCGAACAACGCGGTGTCCGC
>Ga0316187_10005760_pt1 | contig 10701 bp, 10 predicted proteins | sample CroRivburrow1_MG_FD_204927 | JGI IMG/M metagenome (GOLD analysis project Ga0316187, IMG submission 204927) | Coastal sediment microbial communities from Maine, United States - Cross River worm burrow 1 | ecosystem: Environmental > Aquatic > Marine > Coastal > Sediment | place: USA: Maine...
CCAACGCCAAGGCTCAGGCCTGGGTGGATAAATACATGGACATCTATAAGCATACCATTCCGGCCGGCTCCTGGATTGCCTATACCGGCGTGATGGCCTGGGCCGATGCGGTCACAGCCGTTGGTGACGAATATAATTTTAAAGCGGTTAACAAGCACCTCAAAGAAGCTGGTTACGAGGGATTACAGGGCATGATCAAATTCGGTGAAAACAATACCTGGCATGCACAGCCCGCTGCCCCTATCGTTCACTATCAGGTACAAAACGGACAACTTGTTGCGCTTTATACAGACCCACCGATCAAACCGTATAAAGATTACAAGTTCCAGGTACCTCGCTGGATTAAAAAGTAATGAGGTAGTTAAGCAAAGAATATAGACCCGGGGAACCAGGTTTTCGTTGTCAAAATAAAATTTGTATTTATGTCCTAAACTGTATGGTTCCAGGTTTAGGGTTCAAAGGATGGGGTCTATTTCGCCATGTTGTTTATCCTTAAAACAACGCGGAAAGCTGGAAGACTTCAGATCCTGTGTTGTTCCGCCGAAGGCGGACGGCAGCCGACTGCAGCTTGACTTCGGCTGAGCGACTCGACGTGAGCTCGTCGACACATCTCAGTCGAAGCCAACCCTTAACACCCCCGCTTGTCGGGATCACACGTCTGAATTTTAAATTTCGGTGTGCGTCTTGTCTTAACGAAGTGGAGATCCCGTCGTCGGGGACTCTGAAGCCCTCCGGCTTTTGCAACGTTAGTTTACACGGAGGACTGTGGAAGATTTACTAAACCAAAATGAACATCTAATATCGATCAGACTCAACTTGGGATATCGAACACCAGGCCGGATCAATTTCCCCACCTGATACGTCTTACTCATTATCTACAAAACGAAGATATTTGCAATTAAAAAACCACAACCCCAGTTCTGCTAAATCCAATTAGACTTCGCATACAAAATTATCAAAAGGAAGGTATACGACCGTCATGAGTACAGCCCTTTTAAGTATTTTATCTGGAATAGCAGGTATGATTGGATGGGGAATATACGACTTTTTAGGAGGTGTTTATTCCAAACAGATAGGACCTTTTAAATCTTTCTTTTGGTCACAACTGGCAGGTTTAATTTCTATCCTTCTACTTTTATTTGCATTCACAATAAACTTCAACCTCCCTATTTTGGTAATCATTTTGCTTCCAATCGCAGCAATTGTTTATTCTGTTGGATACTTATTTTTTTTCAAAGGGTTTGAGATGGGCAATGTATCAATTGTTGCCGCAACTATGAATCTATGGGCTGTATTCACAATGCTGTTTGCTTTTATTTTTATGGGCCAACGGCTTTCCACAATGCAGACCTTAGGTGTCTTCATGATTATTTCCGGTGTTACCTTAGCATCCTTAAATTGGAGAGAAATTAAAAATCATAATTTTAAACTTTCACTTGGCGTTAAAGAAACCGTCTTTGGCGCTTTTTTCTTTGGTGTTTTTTGGAATATCAGTGAAATTATCTCAGAAAAAATTGGGTGGCTACCAACAACGCTGTTTGTGAAATTTGGAATTATCGTGTTCTTGTTGCTCTTTTCTTTTCTCATCAAACGAGAGCTTATCCTAACGAAGGCTACAACCAAAACAAAACTAATGGTCTTATTAATGGGCAGTATAGAAGCCGGAGCCGTCGCAATTGTTAATTACGGATTAACGATCGGAGATGCAATTTTGATTACGCCCATCGCTTCCGCATTATCGATAGTAACCATAACACTGGCCATTATATTTTTGAAAGACAAAGTCACAAGACTTCAAGGGCTTGGAATGATAGGAGCTATTGCCGGCATAATTGTAACTGCATTTTAAATTCTCGCCCGATTTTTCTATTGGCAGGTTCAGGACTCAATACTTAAGGCTCTCTCCAACATATTTGCAATGCTGAGGGCATTTTATATGCATTCTGTCTGTACCCTCAAGATGGATTTATTTTTTATTCGTCCTTCTTCATTCGATATTCTCATTCGTCGCTCGCCATTCTGACCGATTTCCGCAGCCTGCCGCCTTTGGTTTGATGCCCTTGGGCGATGACCACGAAGGCTTTCGGATCCGTATCATTTACGATGGCCTTCAATGCATTTACATCGGACCGATTTATTGTGCTAAACAAGGTGGTGTGCTCTGTTTTGGAGAACATGCCCTTACCGGCCCAACCGGTTACGCCCACTCCCAAACGATCCATTAAGATCTGGGACACCTCCTCCGGGGAATCGGTCACGATAAAAACGGTGCGGACCACACTGGGCCCCTCCAGGACGTAATCGGCTACAAAGCCCCAGGTAAACAATGTAACAAAGGCATACAGAGCCATCTCCCAGCCGAAGACCAACCCCGCAATCAGGATCACCCCGCCGTCGATAAGTATATAGATCTGGCTGTTGGGTATGCCGGTTTTCAATTGGATTACGCGGCTGATAACCGATGTGCCGGCCGGAGAGGTACCGCCCCGGTAAATCAGGCCGATGCCGATACCGCCCGTGATCCCGCCATAGAGAGCATTGAGCAGCAGATCCTTGGTAACGCCGGCCGGAAGAATAATTGCCAATCCATCGACTCCCAGGCTATATACCACCGTAACATAGAAGGCGCGGACGAGGAAACGAAACCGCCCCAGATAGAAAAAGCCGACGACCAACATGGGCAGGGTCAAAATCAGCATCGTCAACCCTTTGGGCCAGCCGGTGAACTCGTGGATAATGATTGCCGCTCCCGAAGTCCCGCCCGGCGCAATGTTAAACGGCGCCAGGAAGAGGTCGAAGTTGATCGCCAGGATAGCCGAACCCATTGTCAATAAAAAATATTCCGGCAATATTTTCCTAAAATCAAGATTTGCGATCATTTTTCCTATTTTCTTTTTCAATTTATCAACCTCATATTCCTTTTGGTGTCTTCGTATCTTAATGGCTGAACTTTAGCTAAAAATTAAAAACTCAATAAATTTTTCAGGGGGTCATAGAAAAAAGGCTGATGTTTGTCAATTAAAATAACCATTGCAAATTTGGGATCATATCACGGCTATGGACATCAACTGTCATTGGTGCTACAAATCAAGGCAAAATTTTCATCCGGTTAAATTGCTGAAAGTTACGACTGATGAATCTCAACCAGCTCAAAATATTTTATATGACCGCCAAAAAGGGGAGTCTCAGTATGGCGGCCCATGAACTTTTCATTTCCCAGCCGGCAGTCACCAAAGGCATCCAGCGGTTACAGGAATTCTACGACATTAAGTTTGTCGACCACGTCGGCAAAAAACTGACTCTGACCGATGCCGGTGAAGTACTTTACGAAATTGCCGAAAAGATTTTCGAACTGGAGAGCCGGGCCGAAGAAAGTATCCGTGATTTCCAGCAGCGCAAAAGAGGCCACATTCGGATACTTTCGAGTGAAAGCTTCGGCGACTATTACCTTCCCCATATCATTATTCCGTTCAGCAAAGCATATCCGCTGGTTCGGATTTCTATGAATATCCTACCAACCGAGCAGGTAATGGAACATACTGCAACCCTGAACAATGATCTGGGATTTATTTCTTATCCTGTGGAACACCCAAAACTGTTGATAAGAGAAATCCTGGAGGATCGGCTGGTGATAATAACATCGCTTATCCATCCCCTGACCCGCAAACAGACCCTTGCCCCTCAGGACCTTAAAGATGAGCAGTTGATCATGCACGAAACAGGGTCGGCACCTCGCGAGGCTATCGAGGAGTACATTCGGAAAAACGACATTTCCGTTAAAATTCACCTGGAGATATCCAGCAATCACGCCATAAAACGAGCGGTTGAAGATGGACTTGGTATCGCTTTGATTTCAAGGCGGGTGGCCATTGATGAGATCCGAGCCGGAAGACTCGCTGCGATTCCCCTGTCTGATCCGTCCATGATCCGGAAATACTACATGGTCCACCACAAGGATAAATACCTCTCCGAGCCCCTGCAGAGTTTTATCGGTGGCGTCTTTGAGTGGGCGGCGGCGTACTCGCGAGAGCTTAGATGATCGTATGGTTTTAAAACGAAATTTTCTAATTCAAAATACCCGTAGGAGGCAACCATGTACGGCAAATATCGTGAAAAGCTAAAACATGAACTCAAGGAAATTACCCAGTCCGGCCTGTATAAATCTGAACGTCACATCACATCCGCCCAGCAGGCCCGCATCAAGGTTGCTGAAAACCAGGTCCTGAATATGTGTGCCAACAACTATCTGGGCCTGGCAAATAACAGCGAAATCATCAAGGCAGTCAAAGCGGGCCTGGATGAACGGGGATTCGGCATGGCTTCCGTTCGCTTTATCTGCGGCACCCAGGACATTCATTCCGAGCTGGAAGAAAAAATCAGCCAATTTTTCGGTACCGACGATACCATCCTCTACTCATCTTGTTTTGATGCCAATGCCGGACTTTTTGAAACCTTACTGAATGAAAAGGATGCGATTATCTCGGATGCCTTAAATCATGCTTCGATAATTGACGGGATTCGCTTATGCAAAGCGGCCCGCTTTCGCTATGCCCACGGGGACATGGCATCGCTGGAAAAATCTCTCAAGGAAGCTGCCGATGCCAAAACCAGAATGATTGCGACCGATGGAGTTTTCAGCATGGATGGAGACTATGCAAAATTGAATCACATCTGCGATCTGGCAGAAAATCATGATGCCCTTGTCATGGTGGACGACAGCCATGCCACCGGCTTTGTGGGGCCCACGGGACGCGGCACACCGGAACTCTGCGGGGTTCAGGATCGGGTCGACATCATCACCTCAACTCTGGGGAAAGCGTTGGGTGGTGCTTCCGGCGGATTCACCACAGGCCGCAAGGATATCATCGAAATACTCCGTCAGCGCTCCCGTCCCTACCTTTTCTCAAATTCCCTGGCGCCGCCTATTGTCTCGGCAGCACTGAAAACCATCGATCTGTTGAAGGAATCAAAATCCGCCAAAGAAAAGTTGGAATCCAACACCATCTTCTTCAGAGAGCAGATTGCCAAAGCCGGTTTTACCATCAAACCCGGCACCCATCCCATTGTTCCTATCATGCTGGGCGATGCCAAGCTGGCCCAAGAAATGGCGGCCATGCTTCTGAAAGAGGGCGTATACGCGGTGGGTTTCTTTTACCCGGTGGTCCCCAAAGGTCAAGCGCGAATCCGTGTTCAAATTTCCGCCGCGCATTCCAGGGAAGATATGGAGTTTGCCTTGGAGAAATTTATTAAAGTGGGGAAAGAATTGGAAGTGATCACATAAAATTATTATAGACAGGATCAACAGGATTAACTGGATATCTTTTTCCCCGGATTCCTGAAGAATCCGGGAAAAGCAATCTGTTTGGCAGTGCCAACACAGGTGATTAGAAAATAAAAAAATCCAAACGATCCTGTCAATCCTGTCAATATATATAACTTAGAAATAGAATCCATTCCTTATTTTTAGCTCATTATGAAAGGCACGATGCCATGAAAATGAAAGCCCTGGTAAAAGCCAAACCGGAACCGGGTATCTGGCTGCAGGATGTCGCGATACCCGAAATCGGAATCAACGATGTCCTAGTCAAGATTCACAAAGCATCTATTTGCGGCACGGACGTGCACATCTATAATTGGGATGCCTGGGCCCGGAAAACGATTCCGGTCCCCATGCATGTAGGACATGAGTTTGTTGGTATCGTTTCAGAAATCGGCGCCAACGTTGATGACTTAAAACCCGGACACATTGTTTCCGGAGAAGGTCATCTCGTCTGTGGAAGGTGCCGGAATTGTCTGGCAGGCCGACGACACCTGTGTATGAATACAAGTGGCGTTGGTGTCAACAGGCCCGGTGCTTTTGCCGAATATCTAAGTATCCCGGTCACTAATATATGGTACTGCGACCCGGACATTCCGATGGATATTCTTTCGTGTTTCGACCCCCTTGGAAATGCCACTCACACCGCCCTTTCCTTCGATGTCCTTGGAGAAGACGTGCTGATTACCGGCGCCGGTCCCATCGGTTGTCTGGCCGCCGCCATCGCCAGGCACGCCGGTGCACGTCATGTGGTTATAACCGACGTCAATCCCTATCGCCTGGAACTGGCAAAAAAAATGGGGGTAACTCTGACCCTGGACGTACGGCGTGAAAAAATTGAAGATGCGCAAAAGAAACTGGGAATGAAAGAAGGGTTCGATGTGGGTATGGAAATGTCCGGCAACCCCGACGCCCTGCGCTCGATGTTGGCCAACATGTGCCATGGCGCCAAAATCGCTATTCTGGGTATCCTCCCTCCGAGCACTGCCATTGATTGGGATCTGGTTGTCTTCAACGGTTTGACTATTAAGGGGATTTATGGCCGCGAAATGTATGAAACCTGGTATAAGATGACGGTAATGATTCAGTCGGGGCTGGATATCACACCCGTCATTACCCATCAGTTTCACTATACCGAATATGAGAAAGCCTTTGAAATTATGCGTTCCGGCAATTCCGGAAAAGTCATCTTAAATTGGGAGGAAAATTAACAATACAGTGGCACTTTTCTATTTTGAACGTTGTCCAACCTCCCTCCTGATCTCAGATAGACAGGAAGGATTAGCGCTAGTAGATATTATCCAGCTCAAGTAGCTGCTTGAGGTTCGTGATCACGGGCACCGAGATTTCCACCGCCGGCCAATTGCGACGAACGCTATCGTGCTTTAGCCAGACAGGGTGCAAACCGGCGCTCTGGGCGCCGCAAATATCGATGCGATAATCATCTCCCACGTAAACCGCCTGCCCGGCTGCCAGGTTAAGTTTCTCCAGACACAGTCGAAACGGTTCGGAATCCGGCTTGGGGGGGATTTCATTCTCCCCGGCGACGATGATAACCCGAAAGAACTTCTCCAGCTCGGGAAAAAGACTGAAGCGATGGGTGCCCGTAATTTTTTGCCCCTGGGTGTTGGTGATCAAAGCCACTTCATAGCGGTCACTAAGGGACTCGAGCACTTCCTCGGTTTCCGGAAAAATGGTTGTTCGCTCCTTCACCGTTTCCCAATATTGCGTCTCCCACCTTTCAAGCTGACCTGTTTCCGGTGCCAGGCAGTAATAGTAGAATACCTCACGCCACAGTGAATTTCTGGAAAAATCAGACCGTTCATGAAACTCCTTGCGAAGCCGCCGGTAAATTGTCAAAAAATCCTCCCGGTTCGTTAGACCGAGATTTGCAAACAATTTGTTTTGAGCCTGCTTCTCGGCGGTGCGGAATCCATCGGCTGAATCCACCAGGGTCTGACCGAAATCGAATATGACTGCTTTAATCATAGAATATGCCTAAATTAGTTGATTAAGTTGATTGGTTGACTATGCTGATACAATTACTTAATCACCCCGGTCAACATATTCAACCACTGCCTGGGGCCTCCAATGCATACCAACCTCCAAGCATCCTCGCTTTCCAACAAGTGAGCTCTTTACCCTGTGCCCTACGACCTACGACCTATGCCCTGTACCCTAACCCCATGCGCCTCACGTCCAATGCCATATGCCTCTTCATTCCGCATTCCACATTCCGACTTCCGCATTCAAAACTGTTTCATAAGCTATTTTCTGCAAGAATCCGGCGCGGTCTTCGGCCAGATCCAACCTGATTTTACCTTTGATCAGAAGCGTTGCCGGCAACCCTTCAGGACTGGCATTGAAAAAAACCGTATAAAACACGCAGGCCGTGAGATAGGCCCCACTTGGATTCGCGTGCCGATTGTCGATGTGATGAAGATTGAGCTTCGCATCCAAAGCCTGGGCCTTTTCCCAGGCCGATCCCACTGGTGCCAGGACGGCACCAAGCTCAACGGCGATTCGGCTGTAAGCGTCCGCAATAATCTTCTGGGTCCGTGGACGGGATTTATCCGCCCAAGTCATGTAAAATACAGTTTTGGCGCCCTGCTCTCTTATATCTTCATCCAAAAAACGTGCATGGGTCAGAAAAGATCCCAAATCCTCCAGAGGACCGCCGCTGCGATCCTGGAGAACGACATAATCCCAAGGCCCCCTCCGGATCTTTTCCAGGGATAGTGCATTCTTCCAGTGCCATTCCAGACCGACACCTTCTCCGGTAATCTGATCTATAGTCAACTCAAAGCCAATATCGTCGGCATGGACCAGTTCCCTGAGCATCTGTGGCATGTAATGCAGATAGGTATGACTGTTGCCGACGAACAGAACATTCTTTATCATTGGCAGCTCTCTATAATGGTTTGCCTCTTATCACCGATCCGGTTCGGACTATATTTACATGCATTGGCGACTAATTGCCAGTCTAAAAAGTGAAGAAGGTTGATGAACTACCCAACTTTGTGAAACACCGCGATATCGTGTCTAAAGCTTTTGCCGCAAATGCCGAAATACATTATTAAAAGTCGATTTTAAGTCGACCAAATCTGGAGGACAACATGAGCACATCTCACAATTGCCCGAAATGTGGTTTCACATCGAACTCGCCATTCAAGGAGTGTCCGCGGTGCGGTGTCATTATCAGCAAGTTTTTGCACAAAAAAAAGACTGACAGACGCGCAGACAGCAGAGACGCTGGCCGAAAAAATTCCGGCCTGGACAATCTTGAGCAGGCAGAGACCCTGATCGTCAGGCAGCAGAAGGAATGGGGTGAGATTCTTACCGGATTTGAAACCAAAAATAAGTATCAGGTGGTCGATCACTTTAGCAATCCGCTGTTAGAGGCTCAGGAGGAAGGCGGCAGCGCCCTGACGACGATCACCCGGCTGTTTTTGAAAGCACTGCGTCCTTTCACGATCGACCTGTTTTCGCCCCAGGGGGCCGGTCTTTTCAAACTAACCCGGCCGTTTCGTTTTTATTTTCACGAGCTCGATGTTAGCCAATCAAACGGCGCTCCGCTGGGCAAAATCAAACGGCGATTTGCCATACTGCGCAGAATATACTCGGTTGTCGATCGCAACGGTAATGAAATATTCGAACTTTTCGGTCCTCTACTTCACCCATGGACATTTCAAATTAAAAAAGGCAGCCAGGAGCTCGGCAAGATAACCAAAAAGTGGAGCGGTCTGGCCAAAGAGTCCTTCACGGACGCCGACAATTTCGGTATTACCTTTCCCAAGGGAATCGATCTTTCCCAGAAAGCTGTCTTGCTGGGGGCTGTATTCTTGATCGATTTCGTACACTTTGAAAACAGCGGCAATCGCAATTAATAAAATAGAGGCTCGGGTAAAAACACATGATACAGTGCCCCAAATGCAGCTTCAGGCAACCCGAGCAAATTACTGAATGTCCGCGATGCGGCATTATTATTGACAAATATCGCCGACTCCAGGACAGCCTACCGGAAGCAGAAGCTTCAGCAGCGATTCAGCCGGAACCGGCGCCTGGAGTGACAGAGATAGTCAAAGATCTTTTATTTTATGTGAAACCGGAAACCAACCTTCTGATTTTTGGCGGCCGGGCCCTGTTTTTTCTAATAATTTTTATCTGGGGTTTAAAATTCATTTTCATGCCGATGTCGTCGAATTACGTGTTCGACTCAATTTGGCATCTTATAAATCTTCCCTTTCATGAGTTCGGGCACATCCTTTTTAGCCCTTTTGGCCGATTGGTAACCTCCCTGGGCGGAAGCATTACACAAGTGTTAATGCCGGTCATATGTCTGGCGGTTTTTTTGATCAAAAATAGAGATCCTTTTGCGGCCTCATTTTCCCTGTGGTGGACCGGACAAAATTTCATGGACCTTGCCCCTTACATCAATGATGCCAGATCACTGACCCTGCCGCTTTTAGGCGGCAATACCGGGCGAACTTCTCCTTATGGATTCCATGACTGGGAATTTATCCTCCAGGAAACCAAATTGCTGCGATACGATCACGTCCTGGCAAAATCAGCCGATATATTTGGAACGATCCTGATGATTTTATCCTTCATCTGGGGCGGATATATCCTCTTTAAGCAATATAAAAACCTGTTTAGAGATACGCCAAAATCTGTTAGCCACCTATCATGAAGATTTTCACAAGTGCAGCGGTAAGATTAATGCCGGACTTCTGAACTTACTCCTATTTTTACCCCTTTTCTAACTTGACTGTTGAGTCATATTTCTATAGTTTATATTAAGGCAATAAATGAATTAATTTCCCGTAGGAATTGGTCTGAAAGCAGGTCGCAATCCGTGGTCTGCAACCTGACCTTACGCCTGACATTCGGAGATTTGCTATGAAGCTGTCGACAAGGACCAGGTATGGTACGCGCATGATCCTGGATCTGGCCCAGCACTACGGGCAGGGTGCTATTCAACTGGGAGAAATAGCAAAACGCCAGAAAATTTCACTAAAATATCTGGAACAAATCATTCGGCCGTTAAAAAAAGCCGATTACGTGAGAAGCTTTCGGGGAGCCAAGGGCGGACATGTACTCAATAAACCACCTGAAGAAATTACAGTGGCTGAGATCGTAGCGGTGCTTGAAGGCGGGGATACGTTGATTCAATGTGATCAAGACCCGGAGACCTGCGAACGTAAGGATTCATGCTTGACGCGTTATCTCTGGATGGAAGCCGCCAAAGCCATGTATAAAAGGCTGGCTGAAATCACATTTGCCGATGTTATGTCTCAGCAAAATGAGATATGTAAGGGGAATATTTTTGACTGTCTGTCTCCGGAAAAGCAATCTGATCCTATCGCTTCATTGACCGAATGATG
>Ga0316187_10005763_pt1 | contig 10700 bp, 7 predicted proteins | sample CroRivburrow1_MG_FD_204927 | JGI IMG/M metagenome (GOLD analysis project Ga0316187, IMG submission 204927) | Coastal sediment microbial communities from Maine, United States - Cross River worm burrow 1 | ecosystem: Environmental > Aquatic > Marine > Coastal > Sediment | place: USA: Maine...
GTAGAAGCGTTGAACCGAAAACGCTTGTCAGGCATCGCTCGAGCGCGTCAGCTGCGCCGAACACTGGAATGACGATATCGATTCCGCAGACTCGTGGGCCGCCATCAACTTCTCGTGAACTCTCCATTGAGGAACACGATACCATTCGTGGCAGTAGGGCTAATGACAAGGCTCCGCCGGGTGCTTCCCAGGAACTTGATGATCGATGGTAAGCGGAATTGTTGCTCGACAAGCGGGTTCCCGTGTCCTAATCCACCGAGATCCAAGAACTCATTGCCGAGATCGTCCAATAAACAGTACAACAGTCGTATCGGTACGGCCTTCTTGTTGTGCCCAGGTCATTTATCTCCTGATGTACTCGTCGATAACTAAGGTCTCGCCGGCCCCACCAACCGCAGGCCCGATGCCAAACATCCTTGCCGCCTGCCTCACCCGGGAAAGCTAACCCACCAACAGTGTCAACTCAGGTCGGCGGATTGGGAAAAACCGGAACCAACTGCAAAATCTCACCTGGAACCGGGCGACTTCAATTCGGCTCTGAAGGAGTTGGTTGTCGCACTGATCCGTCAGGAGGTATTCCTCAATCTAAACTGAAGTTGTCGAGGACGGCAGGAGAAGCTACGATTCAGACCTTGCGGCAGATGGGATGACGAGGGATCCAGAATGAGGAGGCAATGTCATTAAGAAGGTAAGGCGTATTGAAGTAGGGCTCCTTGTGTTTTGCATATCTCTCGCATGTCACTGTGGGTCCGGGCCTGAAATGAGCAGCCAAGACCAACTTCCAAACATCGTCCTGATTTCGATCGACACTCTACGCCCTGATCACCTGGGGTGCTATGGCGGCTTGCCCGAGGTCAGCCCCAACATCGACCGCTTTAGCCAAGATTCCGTGGTGTTCACACAGGCGATTGCCCACGCTCCCTCTACTTTGCCCTCCCATGCGTCAATTTTTACATCCTTAATCCCCCAACATCACGGGGCGTCCCACACACAGAATGTTCCTCTTTCTCAAGAGGCGCTCACTCTCACGGAAGTCCTTGCCGCGGCGGGATACTTAACGGTAGCAGTGGTTGGTGGAGGACAGCTTGATCGAGCATTCGGCCTGAGTCAGGGATTCCAGGTGTATGACCAGGTTGATGGTTCTTTCAGGGAGGTCGTGGAGCTCGGATTGAGAAGGCTCGACGAACCTGGGGACCGACCATTCTTCCTTTTCCTGCATACTTACGAGGTTCATCATCCCTACTCGCCAGACCAAAATCGACTCGAAGCGTTGGATCGCGGATACAACGGACCTCTTCCGGATGAGATCAGCATCGATCTTTTGAAGTCCATCAATCGGTCTCAAGTGCAGATTGACGATCGGGATTTGCTGCATATTAAACGCGCATACGACGCCGAGATACAGTCCATGGACGAGGCTTTCGGAGACCTCGTCGCCCAGCTTCGGACACTGGGCCTTTACGAGACGGCATTAGTTGTTTTCACCTCTGACCATGGGGAGGAGTTCGCAGAGCACGGGATGGTGGGTTGGCATAGCCACACTCTCTATGAGGAGCTTCTTCGAGTCCCTCTTATATTCAAATTCCCCCGGCAAAAAGCATCCACGACGACAATTCACTCTGTCGCCCGCGGAATCGACATCGCTCCGACTCTCCTTGACGTGGCTGCAATAGAGAAACCGGGTGCCTTCGATGGACGAAGCCTTTTGACGGACCTTCGTAGCGACCACCCCCTCGACCTGCCCGTCGTACTCCTGAGGGATACAACTCTCAAAGACACAGTCGAAACGGGGGGTCTCAGAATTGGCAAATGGAAGCTGGCCGAAGGACGGGTGTTCGATCTTGAGCGAGACCCCGGCGAGCTTGCCGACTTGGCTTCCTCCCGGGCCCAGGTTGCTGACGACCTCAAAACACAACTCGAAAAGATAATTGCTCGTCGCCAACCGATGGTTTCAGAGAAATTGCACCTTGATGAAAAGACGCGCGAGGATCTTCGCGCACTGGGATACCTTGAATGACCGCTTACACCGCGGCTCTGCGGACCGCTGCCTTATTTAATCTGTTCCCGAAATCTCCAATTGCTGTCCCTGACCGGGCAGCACGGTTGGGAGACCACTGCCGAGGCCCCGATCGCGGGGCATGAGTCTAACTTCCCCGGTCGACCGTTCGTGCCCGAGGTGATGAATCCACCACCCGGGGGCGGGCTTCGATTTCGCTGCGCACGCAGCGAAAGCAGGCCCTGTCAAGCATCGAATAGGCAGGGGCCCGTAACGAAACGTCCCATACCACGATAGAATTGGTGTGAGTCAGACAAGCGAGAATTTTGCAGGTGAAGCGAGACCAAAGACAGGCCACCGACGAAATTGCGTCGACCTCTTCGGAAGGCTGGGGCAGGCGGCTCAAGCGAGGAGAGGCCGCCGCCGTTCAGCAGGTTCGAAAGCGGGTCGTCAAGATAATTGCCTTCCAGAAACTCAGGATACCAGCCCAAGACCGCGAGGATCTCGAGCAGGAGGTCATGACCGAGGTTTGGCAGGCGGTGAACCGCAACAGTTTCGATTTTACGGCCGGCTTTTGGGGTTTCGTAGAGATCGTCGCATCCAGACGCTGTATCGACTGGCTGAGAAAAAAGAAAGAGCATTTACCTCTTTTGGAGGGCCTTCGGGATACACAAGGGAACCCTTTCGAGAAGCTGCTCGATGGAGAAAGGTCAGCGATAGTGGCGAGAGTGTTAGATGCCCTGGAACCGACATGCAGAGAGCTTTTCGTGATGCGTTTTCAAGAAGGAATGCGGTACGGCGAGATCTCAGAGAACCTGGGCAAGACCGAAGGGGCTCTGAGAGTGCAGATGCACCGGTGCGTCCAGCGGGCGCAGGAGGTTCTGAAAAGGGTCGATCTCAGCAAGCGGCACGACCACGGAGCAGGTGAATCTGATGAATCACCATAGTGCAACAGAACACCTTGTCGAATTTGCCGAGGGTAATCTTGATGGGATTTTGTTGAGGGATATGACGTCGCATATCGATGGGTGCTCTGACTGTCAAGATTGGTTGGAAGTCCATGATTTTCTGGCGAATGCTACGAGTCTGCATGTGGAAGACGAGCACCCAAGCAGCAACATTATTGCGCTGTGCGCAGTTCGAGCCGAGGAGGAATTCGAGCTGGACAGGATTGATCTTCACGAGCATCTTCAACGATGTGAACGATGCGGCCGTGAGATTGAGCTGCTGAGGGCGGCGATACAGCAGGCGAGGCCAGCCAAGGATTCCTCGGGGTCGTTGCGGATTCCACAATTGGCTCGCACGGCGCGGTGGAAGGTCGCAGCCGCAGCGGGTTTCCTTGGAGTTGCGATTGGCACCCTAGCGGGCTCCGTCGCCACGCACAGAGAGAGCCCAGTCGACGAACCGATGAGAATCGCCAAACCGGCTTTGGTTCTACCGCTCGGACGCCTCGGTCCGCCCGATAGGAAGATTTCAGATGCCGAGATCGAAGGCGAGCGACTGATCGAAACAGACGGGAATCTCACAATTTCGGAAACAAGAATCAAGGCAGGAGCGGATGTCACTATTCATGCCCGGAACACAGTGGCATTTGGCAATGGCTTCGAGATCGGTCCACGGGCTCGTATGGCTGTGCAGGTGAGCCAGGATGGAATCGGAAAGCCCAATCCTGGGCGGAAAGGGGGTAGTAGCGACTCTGGTTGACCGAAGAGAATAACCACAGGCATGCGAGTTGGATCGAATATTGAAGTAAAACCAGTTTTGGGTGCATGATTTCACTTGGAACACGAGGAAGAAAGGCAGGAATAATGAGAAAATTTTCGATGAGTTACGTTTTCGCTGCAGCGAGTGCGCTGATCCTGTGTCTCGTACCTGTAACGGCAGCTGCGCAAGGTGTGCTGTTTGTGCAAGGCGACAAAGTTGGCGTTGGAACAGACACCCCGGAAGTGCCGTTGCACGTTGTCAAGACAACAGCGGGAAACGCCAACATGTTCAGGGTGGACAATAATGGGGCAGCGAGCTTTGAGTTCCGAAACACCCAGAACGGGGCCTTCTGGTTTTTCCAGGCAGACCAAGATGGGACGTTTAAGGTATCGCGGCTTGGGACCGGTGGTTCGGAAATTATCGTAAATAGGCGCCAGGATGCGAATGGCGTCACAATGTTCGTCGATGGCAGCATCCAGGCGACAAACGTCACCTACACATCCGCACGAGACCGAAAGACCGAATTCTCTACGCTCGATCGAGCGGAGACTTTAGAAAAGCTTGCCGAAATCCCAATCGAGAGCTGGCAATACAAAACCGACAAAAACGCGGTTCGGCACGTAGGCCCGACCGCAGAAGATTTTCACGGTGCATTTGGGCTTGGTGGCACTGATTCGGCAATATCGGTGGTGGACGCTACCGGGATTGCTCTTGTTGCCATCCAGGCTCTGCACGACGAAGTATCGGAGCGTGATGAAAGGATCGCGGATCTCGAGCAGGATCTTTCTGAGTTGAAGGCTCTCGTGTTTGATATGACCGAGTAAAGTAAAACTTCGCTAGAAAAACGGGACCTGCAATTTTTTCGCCCCTTCGAGAACGGGAGTCGAGCGGGAGCCCGAACGATTCGAAGAACTCGGCGGGGGGCCATCCTCCCGCCGAGTCTCGATTGCGGCCTCAAGCGGCCGAATTCGCGGCATGAGTCTCAAGAAAATCGGGGTACGCACGCCAGGTCTCCGAAAGTATGGAATGTAGGCAGTCACGGGTGAAACTGCCATCGGTACTCCCGAGAAACAGTTTTGGACCGGGACTCCGGTGTCGTCGTATGAAAACGATTTCTTCGTCACGCCGACCGGCAACTCTCTGGCGAAGAAAAGACCAACTTCGATAATTGGACACTCTCACGAAGCGTCGCATACGGTTTAGATTCCTATTCCGTTCGCCGTCTTCCACCCCTTCAAAGTCTGACCAGTCTGTTCGTCGATGAATCGGCTCTTTCGCGATTGCGCCCCTGGCGGCTCACCTTCCCGGGACCAGTTTCTGCTGAACACCCCATTGGGAAGAGCCAGCAATGGGGAAGAGCGGTTCGCGAGCGCGCGAGTCAACCTGAAGTCCGAATATCATTCTGAGATTCAGTCAACCCTTGCTTGTTGAGTCCGCCTCCTCAATTCCCAAACGACACTTCAGATTATCCACTGTTTCCTGCGCCTGGCTGAGCTTCTGCTCAAGTTCGATCTGGCGGAAAGGAACGAACCCGTCAAACACATTTGGCGGGACGGAAATCAGGTCCCGGAGATCTTGGGCCTCCCGCGATACGTAAAATTCGTTCAAACCGTCGAAATAACACAGGTCGTATCCTTTTTTCGAGAGCGAATCGACGAAGCTGCTCTGGGCTACTGCGGGTTTTTCGGAGTCTGCAAATGAAGAATTGTTGGGCGAACAGAATGCTCCCGGGTAGGCCAGCACCGCTTCTATGACCAGAACGGCTGGCCTGAATTTCTGCCAATCCCCTCCTCGAATAACGGCTTCTTCCCATCCCTCTACGTCAATTTTCATAAAGTCGATCGGCCCGTCCACATGGGTGAGGCATACCTCCTCGAGAGTCGTAACATCGACCGATCGGACAACGTGGTCGAAGCCAAATTTCGGGAGGTCAGATAGGAGATCCCTTCGAAAGGTTGAAAGGCCGGAGTTCGCGACATCGTAAAAATCCCTCGTTTCCTTTCGGTCACCAAGAGCAACCCTTAGATTGAGGTCTCGTGACCGCTCGGCTTGAAGCGCGCGAAAAGCGTCGGCGGCCGGCTCCACATTGATCCCACTCCAACCGAGGTCATAGAAGTACTTCGTCACCGAATCGACTACCGGATCCCACGCACCTACATCGATGTAGAAACCTTTACTCCTACCCCCAAATGCTCTGTTGAGGATGACGTCCTCGAAGTTCTGGGCGTATGAAATCACAGTTTTACCTCGCACCCTTCATAAAAGCTCCATAAGCGATTTCTGCGATGGCTTTGTGGGAAAGCTGTCGCCGCACGTCACGACTGGCCCGTTTACCGATGACCCGAGCCGCTTCGATGTCGGAGTAGACCTCCCTCATGAAAGCCGCAGCCTGTTTGACGTCAGCTTCGGCCCAAACGCTTCCTCGCTGGAACGGTCCCTCTGGAACCGTTACCTCAATCTCCTCGAAATCCACGAGATACGAGTTCCCGCGATCCATGAACTGGAGATTTCCGGAGTAATTGGTCGCAATGACCGGTTTTGCATACGCCATCGCTTCAGCACAGGTATAACTGAAACCCTCCGCGCGGTGCAGCGACACATAGCAGTCCGATGCAGAGATGAGACTGAGGACACCCGAGTACGGCAAGTCACTGAAAAGGAACCTGACGTCAAGGCCGGATCCCGCCACCGATTCGACCAGAGTATTCAACCGTCGGCGGTTCTCAAGTCGGTGTGCATTGGAGGCCTTGATCAACAAAGTGACCTTGTCCTCAGGTGCGAACGCGAGCGCGAAGGCACGAATTGCCGCCTCCGGGTTTTTTCGCTCGATCGAGCTATTGGCATCGAAGACATAAAGAAATGTGTATCTATCCGGATCCAAGCCACATTCCTCCTTGCTCGCCGAAGGTGGAAATGCGCCGAAATCAACCGCACATGGAACGGCGGTTACATCCCGACCCAGGGCTCGTTGAAATGTATCCGCTGCGAACTCAGAGAGCGCCCAGATTTGATCGAAGCCTTCATAAACGTCCCGCCAATACGGGTTGCCGTCGCGCTGTTCCCAAGCCAGGTACGCAATATTCTGGCGACCTTTCGTCATTTCGTCGGGTAATCGGTTGAGCAGGAGTTCGTGATCATGTGGGTAGGTGACGAAGATGTTCGAACTGAAAGAGAAGTCGAACTTCCCCAACCAATCTGTCAGTTGAAGGTCACTCGACATCGCAACGTTGCCCATGAGATTCTCTGCAACGGGAACAGCCCTGAGTTCAAATGCCCGAGCGAGCCCTCGGGTCATCATCCCGAGTCCGATTGGACTCTTAAAGTAGCCAAATAGGTTTACGCCGGTGGTTTCTCGCCGAGGCACCTGCTTCCGATTACCAGCCAAAAACCCGGCATGTTGTCGCTTCATCACAGTTTGCCTGACGCTGTCAGCACCGAGCCGATCGATGAGTTGAAAAACTGTTCTTTCTTTCGAGGCACCTCGGCGAGCCACAAGATCAATCCTGTTCGATCCAATACGATCGGGATTATCGCTGAGATTTGCCCCTCTCAGGTTTGGACCATGGGTCCGGCGGTAAGAATCCAGTTCTGTTTTGAATTTGGGTGATGTACCCAGCACCGGCGCAAGAACCCTTTCCTGCCCCTCCGGATACAGGGTCGACGGGTCACCCGCCAGATTTGGAAGAAGCTCCATGGTCAACCCAACGCCGGTCCACGGTCTCTCTGCCATCGTCCAGCGAAACATTTGGATGTCTTCGAGATCATACTGACGGCCGCATCTAAGTTCCGTCAATAGAAACCGGACAAGGTCATCAGAGTTCCGACCCACAAAAGCGAGAGGCCAGTACCGCGCAAGTTCCCATTGTGCGTTCACAAACGAAAAAACCCGAGAAAGAGCCCGACCCTGGCAGGTTCGGGCAAATGCAGTCACCACACCTTCCGGCAAGAGGTGCTCCTCCGCTCCTCCCGATCTCAGCCAGTCGAGGAGCGCGTCTGCATCGTCGTGGAGGTAGTCTGGAAATCGGTCTCGGATATCCAATCTCGACTCTAGAAATCTGCGAAGGGTTGAGAGCTCCGATATGTGATAGTACTCAAACTCGAGTTGTTTCAATCGCGTCGAGAATTCGCTAGCCCCAGCCTCTTCGAGATTTGAGATGAGAATCTGTCGATCACTACCGGCAGGGCAGTCCAGGCCTGCGAAGGCCGTAGGCAGTTCTTCTTTGGCAGACAAAATGGAGTGCGCCCCTTCTCGGGTGGGGCTGCAAGGGCGATGGCGATCAAATAGCTCTTCACATCCAACCTCATAAATCCCGTGGTTGGAGATCCACCGGAGAAATGGTTGTGGCTCGACATGGGCGCCCGGAAAAAGTGTTTGAAGATCTTGGCGCGAATCGTAAAGTCGCCTAAAGAGTATCGGGATCAGAGAACCGGATTGGGGCATCGGTGAAAGAACCGCCCGGGCGTAGAAGCGTTCCCCTTGGGACGTCCACGGACTCACATCATTGAACAACTCGACCTCGAACTCCTTGAAGATATCGCGCATCTCCTTGTCGATGGGGATACCGGACGGAAACTGGTTGAAGACGTAATCTGTATCCCAGGAATCGTCAGCACCATTTTCTATGAGGCGCTCGCTGTAATACCTCAGGAGGTTGGCCACTGATGGCAACAAGTAAATGGAGTGGCGCAGGTCATGGAACGAGAGTGATGAGGGCCGATTCAGCGAAAAACCACTGAAATGAAACGCGACGAGTGGCTTCCCGTCAATCGTCCAGCTCTCGTGCCCTCCTTCGTCGTCTAACTTGAGAGATCGGAGAGACCTATCGTGGAGGTTCCAGTAGGCAACATTGTAGGCCAGATTCCTTAGGACGTGCACTCGTGGCGCAAAGGAGGTCACCCAGTTGAAAGAATGCTGCTCCATCTGCCCACTGACCCAGAACGCGCCAGGTGCCGACACCAAATCTTCCCACGTATCGATGAATGCTGCACTCTCATCATTTACCGTGAGACCGAACATCCCAGCGTTGAGCACTCCCGCATTAAACAGGTCACCCAGGGTTGGTTTTTCCCAGAAGCGATCAGGATGAGGGATCGGCTTCACCGTGTGGGGTATTACAACGAAGTTCGACGATTCCAGTCTGTCAAGCATCTCGGTCAGAGGTGCGAAAACGTAGATGTCAGCATCCATGAACAGGATCCGTGCCGTATTAGTGGTTCTGATGACGTGGTTAACGAGATAGGGTTTGAGTGCGCAACAGAGATCGATGGCCGAGTACTTGAGCGCCATATAATCAAACTTCGGAACGTCGAGCTCGCGGCCCGAGACGATGGTCACGTGCCCACCGCGATCTTCGATCGGCGTCTCATCTCCATCGTCCAGGTCCACCACGAGAAGCACGACCGGGATATCGGGGTGTTGCTGATGAATCGAATTAACCAGCGCCCGCGCGAACGGCAGGTAGCTTCGAGTGCAGAGAGTCGCGAGACGAGTCCCTTCTCGCTTTTTGGCAAAACCTGGCTTTCCTTTTCGGCTTAGTGCAGTCAACGGAGGTGCAATTCGGGCGGGAGCATTTTTGGGAAGCTCGTCAAAACCTGGAAAGCCCAGGCTGGCAACCTCGGCCGGCTGGAGCACGGGACGTCGTTGCAAGACCTCACTTCTGCCCGCCCCTGTCGAGCGACTTGCGATATCGGCGTTGAGATCTCGCTCTGTGTACTGACCTCCAGAGAATAGGGCTGAAACGACCATGGATCCCAGCCACGGAACACGTCGCAGGATCCGGGCCAGAAGAGAACGAGGGCGCAATCCCCGAATTTTAACGCCCCGTTCCCGACCCTCGGGAGATTCTCGTATGTGACCAAGAACCTCAACTGGCGTCATGACACCCCGGCTGAGCCGTTCGTCAAAGAAGCTGTGGCTTCTCGGATCCGGATCTCTGCCGAGAATCACCTGGAAGGCATTTCTCAGAAAGTCGGGCTGCTCAAAACCCAAGAGGTATTGAACGTGGTAAGTCTTTTGCGCCTGGGACGCTGTCATCGATTGGAACCTCCGCTAAAAAATGCCCACGTGCACATCCGTCTGTCGGGGTGCCGGGGCGAGATGTGATCGACTGAATCCTTTTTACTGGCATTAGACTGAGACTCGATTCTACCGCCGAGAACCTGTGACCAACAATTGGCTGAGGGCTTTAAAAACCTCCGATTGACGTCAGCCTAGCATGAATCCGGGCCGTGCTGTCGAACCCGAGAAGCGATGTTCAGTTCTGCATTTCGACCAAACCTCGCCCAGTCCCGCTCTGTGTGCTGAAGCGCAGTTTGGTGCTGCTCAGAGCGTGGTCTGTCTGATGTATAATCTCCTCGAGACTGCGTTTTGCGATTCACCTCAAATAATCTGAACGAGAAGGGCGAGGGAAGATGCGAGCTCTCATCACTGGGGTTACAGGACAGGACGGCGCCTATCTCTCGCGGCTGCTGCTCAGAAAAGGATACGAGGTTTTCGGCGGCTATCGTCGGACATCGAATCTGGATACATGGCGCCTCCGAGAGCTTGGGGTCGAGAATGACGTGACTTTTGTGCCCCTCGATCTGCTCGAATTTTCAAATATATTCCGACTCATCGAGGCCGTTCAACCTGACGAGATATATAACCTGGCGGCCCAGAGTTTTGTGGGAGTTTCGTTTGAACAGCCGATGGTGACGCTCGACATCAACGGAGTCGGAGTGCTCCGCTTTCTCGAGACGATTCGGACAGTGTCACCCCATACACGCTTCTATCAGGCATCGACCAGCGAGATGTTCGGGAAGGTACGGGAGATTCCGCAGAATGAAAATACAGCTCTTTATCCCCGAAGCCCCTACGGCATTGCGAAAGTCTGCGCTCATTGGACAACAGTGAACTACCGAGAGGCGCACGACCTTTTTGCCTGTTCCGGAATCCTCTTTAATCATGAGTCCCCTCTTCGTGGATCTGAATTCGTGACTCGGAAGATTACTCAGGGTGTAG
>Ga0316187_10005765_pt1 | contig 10697 bp, 6 predicted proteins | sample CroRivburrow1_MG_FD_204927 | JGI IMG/M metagenome (GOLD analysis project Ga0316187, IMG submission 204927) | Coastal sediment microbial communities from Maine, United States - Cross River worm burrow 1 | ecosystem: Environmental > Aquatic > Marine > Coastal > Sediment | place: USA: Maine...
GTGCTGTCGTTCTCGAGACCGGCGACATGGAACATGGAATCTGGTGGGCCGGCATTTCGACGGGTCTGATCCACGACATTCCAACGGTGGCGGAACTGGTGTCGCGGATCGTTTCAGACGCGGAGGAAATCATCCAACAGCGCTTGCCCGGGCTGACACGCTGAGCCGACTCCTGGATTCTGGGTGCAGTTGGGCTGCGGCAAGCGATGAGGCTCGATCGGGGGGAACCATCAATGTCTTTGGAGCGCCTGTTGCAACCTCGGTCCATCGCCGTTTTCGGCGGTTCGGCAGCTGCCGAGCTCATCCGCCAGTGCGATCTCATGAACTACGAAGGGGATCTCTGGCCGGTACATCCCAAGAAGGAAGAGATCCTGGGCCGCAAGGTGTATCGGTCGGTCGAGGATCTTCCGGGCAGTCCGGATGCCGCCTATGTGGCCGTGAACCGGAACCTCACCATCGACATTGTCGGAGCTCTGGCAGCCAGAGACTCGGGCGGTGCGATCTGCTACGCGACGGGCTTTACCGAAGCCGGCGAGGAGGGGGCCGCACTCGAGAAGCAGCTCTTGGAAGCCTGTGGTGAGATGCCGCTCATCGGTCCCAACAGCTACGGCATGCTCAACTATGTCGATGGAGCCATGCTCTGGCCCGACCAGCAGGGAGGTCGGCGGGTCGATCGTGGAATCGCCCTGATCACCATGTCCTCCAACGTGGCCTTCAATCTCACGATGCAGCGCCGTGGGTTGCCCATCGCTTACGTGGTCTCCCTGGGCAACAAGCTGAAGTTCGATCTCCACGATGCGATTCGGACGTTTGCCGGGCAAGAACGGGTAACGGCGATCGGCCTCTACCTGGAAGCGATGCCGGACGCGAGAGAGTTCGAGGCAGCTGTGGAGATCGCGCGCCAGCAGGGCAAACCGATCGTGGCCATCAAGACGGGTCGCTCTGAGGTTGCTCAGAAGATCGTGCTGTCGCATACGGCGTCTCTGGCTGGCTCGGATGAGCTGATCAGTGCCTTGTTCGAGCGCGTCGGAGTGGCCCGAGTGGACTCGCTGGAAGAGCTGATGGAAGCACTGAAGGTACTGCATGTCTTGGGGCCTCTACCGGGTGGCCGGATTGGGGCCATGAGCACCTCGGGTGGGGACCTGTCCCTGGTGGGCGATGCAATGATGGGTTCGAGTCTCACCATGCCAGCGCTCTCGGAGAAGGGAGTGGAGCGGGTTCGCTCGATCGTCCATGAGCGCATGGTCGTGGCCAATCCGCTCGACTATCAGATGTTCGACTGGAACAACGAAGAACGCTTGGCGGAGACCTTCTCGGCCTTTCTTGCCGAGGATTTCGACCTGTCGCTCTGCTTGCTGGACTACCCCAGGGCGGACAAGTGCGATCCCTCGAGCTGGGAAGGGGCCGAGAAGGGATTCATTCGCGCCGCCAAACAGACCGGCGCCAGAGCCGGTGTGCTGTCGACATTCACGGACACGATGCCTGAATCACTGGCTGAGCAGTTGGTCGAAGAAGGGATCGTACCGCTGGCAGGCATCGAGACCGGGCTCGCCGGAATCCAGGCGGCAGTGGACATCGGTGCTGCCTGGCGTCGGGCGCCTTCTCCACCTTTGCTGGGCAGCTCTGACAGGCAAAAGGATGCGCAGGTCCAGATCCTGGATGAGGCGGAATCGAAGAGCATCCTGGGCAAGTACGGTGTCCCGATTCCCGATTCGAAAGTGGCTCGTGACGCTGATGAGGCAGCGACTTCTGCAAAGGAGGTTGGATTTCCCGTCGTCGTCAAAGCCCTGGGTGTGGCACACAAGACCGATGTTGGTGGCGTCAGACTCAACCTCACGACTGGGGCGGAGGTGTCTGCGGCAGTGATGGAGATGTCGGGTCTCGCCGAGCGTTTTCTGGTCGAGAAGATGGTGAATGGTGTCGTGGCCGAGTTGATTGTCGGAGTGGCCCGGGACGATCAGTTCGGTCCCTATCTGATCGTGGGTGGGGGTGGGATCCTGGTCGAGCTGATGAAAGACAGTCAGTCGATCCTGCTGCCCGTCGACAAGGAGAGAGTTCTGGAGACACTGGGGAAGTTGAAGTGCTCTCCACTGTTCGACGGGTTCAGAGGGAAACCTCGTGCAGACCTGAGCGCTGCCGCGGATGCCATTCTGGCCATCGCGAGCTTCGTCGAGGACGACCCCGCGGCCATTGAAGAGCTCGATGTCAATCCGCTGATGTTGCTGGCTGAAGGGCAGGGAGTCGTCGTCGCCGACGCTCTGCTGAGCATGACGGTGAACGGCGAAAACGAGAGTTGAATCTACTGGGAGAGAGACAATGAGTGAGTACCTCAAGATCACCAGAAACGGTCAGATTCTCGAGATCGTATTGGACAGGCCCAAAGCGAACACGCTCGACGGGCCATTGAGCCGGGAGATGGGGAAGGTGTTCGCCGAGTTTCGCGACGACCCGGAGATGAGGGTGGCGATTCTGACCGGTGCGGGAGAGAAGTTCTTCTCTGCCGGCTGGGACCTGAACGCCGTGTCCGAGGGCGAGGAGTATCTCGGTGACTACGGAGAGGGTGGTTTCGGCGGCTTTCCGGAGATGACGAACCTGCTCAAGCCGGTGATCTGCGCCGTCAACGGTTTTGCCGTTGGTGGTGGCTTCGAGATGCTGTTGCGCGCCGATTTCATCGTTGCCGCCGAGCACGCTCAGTTCATGTTGCCGGAAGCCCGTATCGGAGTCGCACCCGATGTCGGTACCTTCATGTTGCCCAAGCTGGTGCCCCGACAGAAGGCGTTCGAGATCCTCATGACGGGCCGGCGCCAGAGTGCGCAGGACCTGGCGGCTCTCGGGTTGGTCAACGAAGTGGTGCCGGCCGAACAATTGATGGAGACCGCGCGAGCCCTGGCGCAGGATCTGCTTTGCGCCGCGCCACTATCGCTCGCCGCCATCAAGGAAGCCGTGCACATCACCGAGAACCTCTCCTTCGAGGAGAGCTACGCGTCCCTACGATCCAAGTCGTGGCCGGCGTTCATGAAGATGCTGGAGAGCAGCGATGCGCAAGAGGGAGCGACAGCGTTTGTCGAGAAGCGGGATCCCGTGTGGAAGGGCGAGTAGGCGGCAGCTGGCGCTGATCTTTGGCTCGATCGCGCTGCTGGCGGCCTGCGGAACGAAGTCAGAACCAGGCCCACCAACGGTCAGTGCCGACAGTGAGACCCTGCAGGGTGTATCTCTCGATACTCATCCTTCTGTGGCGGTCTTCAAGGGCATTCCCTACGCTGCTCCTCCAGTTGGCGAGCTCCGCTGGCGCCCTCCGGCGCCACACTCGCCGCGCCAGGGTGTCCAAGCGGCGACCGAATTCGGACCGGCGTGCATCCAGCACCCTGACCACGTTCCGGATTGGTATCGATACCTCGCTGAGACCTTCGACCAGGACCCCGCACTCGTGCCAGAGCTGGAGCCGGTCAGCGAGGACTGTCTCAATCTGAACGTTTGGACTGCCAATCTCGACGGTGATGAGCCCTGGCCCGTGATGGTATGGATCCACGGCGGTGCAAACACTTCGGGTTCTCCATCGGAGCTCCCCTACGACGGCGCCAATATGACCCGAAAGGGTGTCGTCGTGGTGTCCTTCAACTACCGACTCAACGTTCTCGGTTTTCTAGCTCACCCAGCTCTCACCGCTGAGTCCGACCATGATTCCTCGGGCAACTATGCCTTGCTCGACCAGATCGCGGCGTTGCAGTGGATTCAGAGAAACATCGCGGCCTTTGGTGGTGATCCCGAGCGGGTGACCATTTTCGGCGAGTCCGCCGGGGCGACCAACGTCTCCTACCTGATGAGCTCACCGCTGGCGAGAGGCCTCTTTCAACGGGCGCTCATGCAGAGCGGCGGCTATGGGGTCAGCGAGTTCCGTGATCTGGCCGATCAGGAGGCGATCGGTGAGGGCTTGGTGGCGACTCTGGGTGTGGCCGAGTCCGAGGATGTTCTCGCCACTCTGCGAGCGGCGGATGCCCAGGATCTCCTCCATGCCGCTCTGGAGGGCTACTCGAGCTGGTCGAGCGAGCCCAACGTGGACGGCTGGGTGCTCGAGGAGGCTCCTGCCCGGGTCTTCGAGGCGGGACGACAGGCACCGGTTCCGCTGTTGATCGGCTTCAACTCCGATGAGTGGACGACGCTGGGGCACTACGGCCCCGATGTCACGCTCGAGAGTCTCCACGAGGTGCTCCGCACGGAATACGGAGATCTGGCTGATCGAGCGATCGAGCTCTACCCGGCGTCCAGCGATGAAGAGGCGGCCGAGATGGTGGATCTCTCCCAGACCGACCTGTGGTTTGCCTGTCCCTCCAGGTTTATCGCGGAGAGGATGGCCCGAGCGTCGAGCGAGGCGTATTTCTATTTGTTCTCGCGCTCGCTTCCGACCCCCGGGGGAGATCGACTCGGTGCCTATCACGGGGCCGAGACCGCTTATGTGATGGACAACCTCGCCCTCGAGTCGTGGGTGCCGCGCGAGAACTACGACCAGGAGCTGGCCGACGCGATGTCCGACTACTGGGTGCAGTTCGCGAGCACGGGCGATCCGAACGGTGGCGACAATCCCGTCTGGCCGAAATACGGTTCTGATTCGCAGCAGTATCTCGAGCTCGGCAGCTCGATCAGGACAGGCACAGGTATCCGCACCGAATATTGCAGCCTGTACGACGAGCTCCAGAGACAACGGCTCGGAAGCGAGTAGCTACGAGGGGGTCCTTCTGTCGCCAACCAGGGCTGTTCAACCGTTGGGCTGGATGTTGTGGTTCATCCGAAAGACGTTGTCCGGATCCCACTTCTTCTTGATCTCGACGAGGCGCTCGTAGTTCGTGCCGTAGGCTGCAGGGACCCGTTGTTTTTCCTCTGTACCGAGTAGATTCACGTAGACCCCTCCGGTGGCGAAGGGCGTCATCGCCTCCTGAAATCGCGACACCCAGTCCGTGACCTCGGCGTCCTGCGCAGGGTCCATCCATCCTGCCAGAACGTGGTACCCGTAGGGCGCATCGCGGTGCGGGAAGGCGGTAGCCGCCGGATCGACACGGGCGATGGCGCCCCCGCCTGCCCCGATGTAGGCCATCGTGAACTCTCCGGGCATCGAGCCGATCTGTGCCAGGAAAGCGTCGATCACCTCGTCGGAGAGAGTGCGAAGGTCGTGTGACCCCGATTCGTATCGTTGACCGGCAGGCAGTCCGGCATCGAAAGCCTGCAGCAGCTCTGTCAGCGCCTGGGGCATGGTGAACGCGAGGATGGGATCGCCGAAGTCGAGCAGTCGTCGGAAGGCGTCCTCGGCGGTTGGATCGGGGTGGAACACCACCAGGTCGAGGGCAAGCTGGCCATGGGACTCTTCGGGGAACTCCGGGATCGGCGGAATTCGCAGGATGAAGGCGTAGCAGCCGACCTCGTCTGGAGCCTCGTCCATGAACTCGCGGTACAGGCGGAGCCCCGCCGCGGCATCCTCAAAGCGATAAACGACCTGCCCCGTCAGCACCTGGGGTCCGACCTCGTGCAATTGGAATTCGAAGGTCGTGACGATGCCGAAGTTGCCTCCACCGCCGCGCAGAGCCCAGAAGAGGTCCGGGTTCTCGCTCTCGCTGGCGTGCACGAGCTCGCCATCTGCAGTCACGACATCTGCGGACAGGAGATTGTCGACGCCCATCCCGTATTTGCGGGAGAGATAGCCGCTACCACCACCGAGTGTGAAGCCGGCCACACCCACCGTCGAAACGGTGCCACCGACCGGCGCCAGGCCATGCTTCTCGGTTGCGACGTGGAATTCTCCCCACTTCACACCGGCGCCCACTTTCGCCGTCTTCGCCTCGGCATCGACAGTGATGTGCCTCATCGCGGAGAGGTCGATCAGGAGGCCGCCCTCGCCGACGGTGTTGGCAGCGTAGGCATGGCCACCACCCTTGACGGAGATCTCGAGATCTTCCTGCCGGGCGAATCTGACAGCGGCTTGAACGTCGGCGGCTTCACGACATCGAACGATGACCTTGGGTCGGCGATCGAACCGCACGTTCCAGACGCTGCGGGCCTCGTCGTAGCCTTCGCCGCCAGGCGTGACGACTTCACCGCTGATTGCTTCGCTCAGTTCCTCGATTTTCATGTCGGTCATGCAGACTCCTCGCGGATTTGTTGTGAAGTGTCGTCGATTCTACAGTCGCGCCGAGGATAGGAGTGCCACATGCCTTTGTGCTGGGGACCTTCACACGTAGAATCGGAGCTGTTCCGACATGACGATTCCCAGTGGGACCCAGCTAGGCCCCTACGAGATCCTCGCCCTGATTGGCGAGGGCGGTATGGGTGTGGTCTACCGTGCGAGGGACCCGCGGCTCGGCCGGGAGGTCGCGATCAAGGTCCTGCAAGGTGGTACAGCCGAGAATCCCGAGCGTCTGGCCCGCTTCGAGCGCGAGGCGCGGGCGGCTTCAGCGCTCAACCACCCCAACATCCTCACCATTCACGATGTCGGTTCGCAGGATCGCCAGCCCTATCTGGTTACCGAGTTGCTCGAAGGCGAATCTCTGCGCGAGCTGCTCGACCGTGGTCCCATAGCGGCGAAACAAGCGCTGGAGGTCGCAACCCAGATTGCACGGGGTCTGGCGGCAGCACACGAACGAGGACTCGTGCACCGTGACCTCAAACCGGCGAATCTCTTCCTGACGCGTGACGGGGTAGTCAAGATTCTCGACTTCGGTCTTGCCAAGCTGAAGGATCCTCTCGGGGGTAACCTCAGCGAGGCGAGCACCATGGCAGCCGAGACCGCACAAGGTGTCCTGCTCGGCACATTCGGTTACATGTCCCCCGAGCAGCTTCGTGGCGAGCCAGCGGATACCCGGGCTGACCTGTTTGCCTTTGGTTGCGTCCTCTACGAGATGCTCTCCGGGCGCCAGGCCTTCCAGCGAGATTCTGCCGTCGAGACGATGAGTGCGACCCTGCAGGAAGAGCCGCCCGAACTGGTCGGCTCTGGTGTTTCGATCGACCCACAGGTCGAGAGGATACTTCGCCACTGCCTGGAGAAGCGGCCGGAGGATCGGTTCCAATCGACTCAGGACCTTGTGTTCGATTTGGAGACCGCTCAGGCATCCTTGGGAGCGAGAACATCTGCGTCTGTCGTTGAACCTCAACAGCCGGACAAGCCCCGGCGACCGGGCTGGATCGCTGTGCTGGGAGCGGCCCTTCTGCTCGTCTTGGCAATCGCAGGGTTCTGGGTGTTCGGAGTCCTGCCTCGCGGTGGTGCGGAAGAGGACGATGGGCAGATCGACTCGTTGGCCGTGCTACCGCTCACCAACCTCTCTGGTGACCCGGAGCAGGAGTACTTCGCCGATGGCATGACCGAGGCGCTGATCGCCGAGCTCGCCAAGCTGCGAGAGCTCAAGGTCATTTCCCGCACCTCTGTGATGCAGTACAAGGGAGCGCAGCAGCCTCTGCCGGAGATCGCGCGGGCACTGGGGGTGCGTGGCATCGTCGAAGGGTCGGTCCTCCATGACAAGGATCAGATCCGCATCACGGTGCAGCTCATCGACGGCGCCAGCGACAGCCATCTGTGGGCCGAGAGCTACACTCGCGAGGCTCGAGATGTTCTGAGCCTGCAGAGTGAAGTCGCGCGAGGCATCGCGAGCGAGATCCAGATCGCGGTGAGCCCTGAGGAAGAGAGAGCGCTCGCCACCAACCGCGAAATCGATCCCGAAGCCCACCGCCTCGTGCTCCAGGCGATAGATCTGAATCGACGAGGATCATCGCAGCGCGATGAGCAGGACAGGATTCGCGACCTGATCGATCAAGCTGTCGAGCTGGAGCCTGACTTCGCTCTCGCACACGCATTGCGAGGCCAGATGCTTTATCACCTCGCGGGCACGGGCTTCAAGCCCGGTGTAGAAGTTTGCGAGCCTGCTCGCAGCGAGGTGGAGACTGCACTCGAGCTCGACCCGGCCTCGACCGAGGCCCACCTCATCAAAGCCTGGCTGCTCTCCGCCTGCGACTTCGACTGGGCAGGTGCCGAGGAGGAGTTTGAATTCCTGCTCCAGCATGCTCCCGGCGATGCCACTGTCCTCGACGCTTATGCCGGTCTGCTCTCGGTAATGGGGCGACACGAGGAAGCGGTCGAGCATTCGCGGCGGGCCTTCGATCTCGACCCGTTGAACGATTGGATCGGGGGCCGCCGGGTGATGTTTCTCGTCGCCGCTCGCCGCGACTCTGAAGCTCTGGCCCAGGCCGAGCTGAATCTCGAAGTTTCCCCAGATTCGGTCTTCGCCAAGTGGGTTCACGCGAAGGCGAAAATGGCTATGGGTGATTTCGACGGCGCCTTGGAGACACTACTGTCGAGACAGGTGGGAAATCCGGGTAAGAACCCCATGGTCGGCGTGGCCCACGCGCTGGCAGGTCATACCGTCGAAGCCCGCGAGGTGCTCGACTTCCTTCTCGAGCGGCGCCAGGAACGCTATGTGCCTGGCACGATGATCGCTTCGATCTATGCCGCACTCGGTGAGTCAGACGCCGCCTTCGAGTGGCTCGATCGGGCCTACGAGGAGCGCGACTATTTTCTCGTCTGGCTCAAAGTCGACCCGATGTACGATCCTCTCCGTGATGATCCCCGCTTGGCCGACCTGCTCCAGAGAATGAACTTCCCACCCTAGCCAGCATGGTGTAGCTCACACCGGCAGGCCTTCGATCACTCGATTCCGCAGTCGGCAACCTCAGACTAGTTCGACGGCCGCCTGAATCCCTGGAGCCGAGGCTATACGCTGGTCGCTAGTCAGAAGGGTAGCGTGGAGAACTTCCGCCAGCGCAACATAGGTCGCATCGTAGGCGGTGAGGTTCTCCCGCAGGGCCCAGATCCGTTGCAGAAATGGCGTGTGGGAATACCGCTCCAAGTCGAGTTCAGCGAGATGCTGTAGTGCCAGGCGCCCGCGTTCACCTGATATTGCACCGGCGAGCACGTACTTTCGGACCGCCTGCGCCACCTCGACGTCGACGAGGTGAGGTGCGTGCAAGGAAATCCCAGCCGGCCTGATGCGCTCTGCGAGCTGCCTGCCCGAGGCAGTGACGAGAAGAAGCTCGAGGAGGGCAGATGCGTCGAGGACGATCAACGAGAATCCCGTTCGCGTCGAATCAGCTCTTCTGGCGAGGGCTCGACCTCGAGCCCCGGGAGCTTCGAAATGCGGTCGAGCAGCTCATCTCGAGAAGGCCGCTCGATGACCCGTTGGAGCTCCTGCAAGATGAACTCGGACATGGACATGCCCGCAATTGAGGCCCGCGCCTTGATCTGGTGGTGAATTGCATCCGGCACATTTCGAATCTGAATCATCGTGGTCATGTAGAGAGTATGGTTTCATCACTATCACATGTCAAGGCGGATTCGTTTCGAGAACGCCTTCTCCTCTGACTGACGGGAGCAGATACTGCGATCTTGCTCCGAAGCTGGTATTCCGTTGGCAGCAGAATCAGGCGAAGGGTCGTCTCTGGCTGCGGGTCGTAACGCGGATTGCCTGGTTCTTCAAGTCGGCCTCCACCAGGGATTGATCCCTGAAAGAACGGGGCCGCCGACCCTTCACTCGGGTGGCGGCCCAAGATGCTCAGTTCTGTTCTCAGCGATACGGTGCTCAGACCGCTTCGCGGGTCTCCTCGAAGGTGATCCCGAGAGTCTCCAGCTCATCCAGGACCGGCACATAGATATCGGGGAGGATCGGAATCTGAACCCCTCGAATCGTGATCTTGCCTTCCAGGATCATCCTGGCTCCGATGGCGGCCGGCAGCGATACCGTGCGGGCCATCGATGAGTCACCACCAGGAATTCCGTAGTCGACCATGATGGCCGTGACCGTTTCTTTCCTGTCCTCGGGATAGGTGAAGGTCAGGTCGTGGCGCTGCAGCAGCATGTCGCGCTCGCCCTCTTTGTAGACCAGCGTCTTCGCCATGCAGTCAGCCATCAGATCCAGCATCGAGGCCTTCTCAGTGTCGATGGGCTCGTCCGAAAGCATGCCGATATAGCGCAGCGGCTCGACGGGCGAATCAGCGGCGTCGATGCCCAGCTTGGCGGGGATCGTCTCCTCGAGCGGCGCACCGAAGATCTGCTCCATCAATCCCTTGTAAGTCAGGCCGGCGACCTCGTACTCGGGCTCGGCGTCGATCAGCCCCAGTCGAATGATGTTGGTGTAGAGCTTGCAATGACCGAGGTTCCGCAGCGTGCCGCGGAACATGGTGGTCACCTCGTCCTTGTTGAAGCCGTAGGTGTCCAGGTAGGAGACCGAGTCACGGTTGGGATAGCCCTCGTAGGTGCCGACGCCTGGTATCTCGACGGTCGCGGGGTACGCGAACAGTTCGTCGGGAGTGATCTCTATCAGCTCACCATCCCTGATGTACCGCGCGGAGTTCCGCGCCGCCACCAGCACGCCCCGTGGGCTCCACGAGAACTTGTAGCCCCACGGATTGTCGTTGGCTTCTGGAGCCGGCAGCCCGCCGCACCAGGAGGAGAAACCCGCCAGCGTGCCGCCCTGACTCTGCTCGTTGTGGATGACGCGCATGGCGCTCATGTGGTCGATGCCGGGATCGACGCCGATCTCATTGAGCAGCAAAAGGTCCTTGTCGCGAGCCTCGTCGTTGAACGCCATCATTTCCGGCCCGACATACGATGTGGTGACCATGTGCTTGCCGAGATCGAGGCAGGCTCGCGCCACCACCGGGTGCAT
>Ga0316187_10005766_pt1 | contig 10696 bp, 6 predicted proteins | sample CroRivburrow1_MG_FD_204927 | JGI IMG/M metagenome (GOLD analysis project Ga0316187, IMG submission 204927) | Coastal sediment microbial communities from Maine, United States - Cross River worm burrow 1 | ecosystem: Environmental > Aquatic > Marine > Coastal > Sediment | place: USA: Maine...
GTCCGATTCTGGGCCGACCGGATCGAGGAGCACCTCGACCATCAGCGCGACCGCCCCGATGGCCGCGAGTTCCACGACAACCCCCACGATCTCGTGGCGATCCGCGTCCCCCGGAAGAACCTGCCCGAGCTCAGGGCCGACGAGAGGGGCACCAAGGACGCCGGTGGCCGCGAGGCCTACTTCATCGAGCCGGGCGACGTCGCAGCCCAGGGCGCGAAGGAGGGGCCCACAGACGCTCCCCAGAGGCGCTCCGGCGATGCTGGATTCGTCGAGACCCCCGAGCAGCGGCGCATCCGGCGCCTGAAGAGCGTGGCCGGTGGCCGCAAGGCTCAGGCGCTCACCGACAGCATGACGGGGCTCCCGAACGACGCCGCCCGCAAGAAGGCCACGAAGCGCATCGACGAGGACGCCGACTCCGGCTGGATGCTTGTGGATGGCAAGGGCGTCAAGGCGATCAACAACGCCCAGGGGCAGGAGGCCGGAGATGCGCACATTTCCGCACTCGCCGAGTCCCTGCGCGACATGGCGAAGGAGGCCGGGATCTCCGAGCGCCTCGTCTTCCGCGAGGGTGGGGATGAGTTCGCAGTCGGGGGGCCCAAGGAGGCCCTCGCCAAGCTCGCCGAGGCTCTGAAGAAGGACAGCCGGTTCCACGTGCCGGAGATCGGCGACACGTTCAGCAAGGCAGCGAAGGCCCTTACCGCCGTCGATGCCAAGGGCAAGGGGGCTGAAGCCCCGATCGAACAGGCCGAAGGCCCCGCGGACGTCACCCCGCAGCGCCGCAACGCGGCATCGAACCTCGCGTCCCACGGCGTCGACAAGGGCGGCACGCTCGTAGGGGATGCGCTCGTCTGGAAGGACGAGAGCAACGGCCTCTGGACGATCAGCCACCCGACCGGCTCGGGCATCCCCGACCGGACGACGAGCGCGGACACAGCGCGGGAGGCCATCCGCGAGCTTCAGAAGGAGGGCACTCCCGCGAAGCCCGACACGAGCGCCGAGGAGAGCGCCGGTGGACTCATGGGCGGGGCAGGCATCGAGATCATCGCCCGCAACGCGGAGCGCCTGCAGCTTCAGGAAGACCACCCCACCGTCACTACCTTCGACGTCCCCGTGCGCGAGGGCACCGTGGGCGACACGAGTCGCGTGGTCATCAGCCCCGACCCCTCCAAGCCGGGCAGGTTCCGCGTCACCCAGCACAACGCCGAGGGCCCCACGGGGCACATCGAGGCCCCCACGCTGGACGCCGCGCTCTTGGAGGCCCAGAAGACCTACCGCGTGGATCTCGCCAACGCCGAGCCGGTCAAGCCCCGCGGCGCCGTCCCCACGCCCGGGAAGGCTGCCCCCGCGCCAGGCGTGCCCAAGGCAGCGGCTCCCGTGGACGCCGAGCGGACCCCGGGCTTCGACCCGGACAAGGCCAAGGCCTACCAGCGCGCCGGGATCGCCCGGATCATCGAGCGGTTCAAGAAGGGCCGTCTCACGGTCGCGGATCTCAAAGACTCGCTGGCCGTGGCCGTCGACGCGCAGCGGGTCGCCGAGAAGCGCATCGCCGACGCGAAGAAGGGCAATCACTCGACGGGGCGGCAGATCTCCGCCAAGGCCTCGATCGACGAGGGCGTGCGCAACCTGCGCAACGCCATCAAGGCAGCGGAGAAGGGCAGCGATACCCCCCTCGACAGCGGCGGCGTGAAGGTCACGCCCGGCAAGATTACGGTCGAGCCGCCCGCGGGGACCAAGGAGGCGCTCGACAGGCCGGAGCAGCCGGGGCAGGTCGGGGTGATGAGCCGCGACGAGTACGCCGAGGGAGCCAAGACGAGCATCCCCCAGGAGGGCACCAAGGAGCGCATCCCCGCCCGCTACGTGACAGTCCCGATCGAGACCCTGCTCCCGAGCCATGACGCGGGCAACGCCTTCAAGCCGAACGAGAAGTACCCCGAGGGCCTCCAGCCCCGCGACTACAAGAACGATTCCGGCGAGCAGTCCAAGGTCGATCGACTCGTCAGCGAGTTCAACCCGAGCGAGGTCATCAACACCAACCCGCGTGCGGACGCTGGCCCGCCCACCGTGGCGTGGGACAGCAAGGCGGGCAAGTACGTCGTCATCAACGGCAACGGTCGCACAATGGCGATCATCGAGGCCCTGAAGGACGCCGACACGTTTGAGGCCTACTCCCGCGTGCTCGAGCAGAACGAGGCCTCGTTCGGCTTGGAGCCTAGCGCCGGTGCGCAGGGTGGCGTGCTCGTGCGCGTGGCCGAGATCGGTGCGCGTGGCCCCAAGGCCGTCGAGTTCGCTCGCCGCGGCAACATCCCGGGCGGTCTACGCCAGAAGCCGGTCGATCGAGCAGTCGCCGAGGTGGGCCTCCTCACGGATTCGGTCCTCGCCGAGCTCAACCTCGATCAGGACACGACGATCTCCCAGGCCGTGAACGGGGCGAAGGGCGAGAAGTTCCGCGCCGCTCTGCGGAAGAAGCTCGGCAGCGCCGGCAACGATCTCTTCAAGGAAGACGGCACGCTCACCGAGACGGGCCGCGAGTTCGTGGACACGATGATGGTCGTCAAGGCTGGCTTCAGTAAAGCCGACTTGGCAGATCTCACCCCGCAGATGCAGCGGACGGTTGCAGGTTCGACCATGCAGCTTCTCCAGCTTGAGCGGAACGCCGAGACCAAGGACGCCGCTGGGGAGATCCGCGAGGCGCTGAAGTTCATCGGCAAGGAGCTTGACGGCGGGAAGGTCTCGCTCGCCGAGTGGGAAGCCCAGGGCACGATGTTCGGCAGGACAGGGCCGGAGACCCTTGAGCAGCGGGCCCTCACCGTGGGCCTGCGCCAGGTGGCGAACAAGCCGCGCAAGATGCGTGACGCGCTGGCCGAGCTTGTGCGCGTGGACCGTGACGTCCCCGGGCAAGGCACGTTCCTCGACACCTCCCCGCCCCCGCTCATCGAGCGGATCTCCGACGCCTTCGGTCTCGACATTTCGGACGGGGCAATCCGCATCGCCCAGGACGCCAAGACCGGAGAGACGGTCGGCTTCCCCTCAATGAACGACTCGACGCGGCACTCGGAGCTTACGAACACCGAGCGCGAGAACGCGGGCGCACCCGACCCGATCGCCGGTGCGGGCAATCAGGCCAACGCGATCGGCGGTCTCTCGATGCCGCTCAGCGAACGTCCCGCAGGGGAGTGGTCCGGTGCGACGGCTCGACGGCGCGACATTATCGACGCGATCGAGCGCCTCTTCGATATCCCGATCCGTGTCGGGCGCTCGCGTTCCTTCAACGGCGGGAGCCTTGGATGGTGGAACGTGCGCACGAAGGCCGTGCGTCTGAAGAACACGAACGACGTCGTAGTCGCCACGCACGAGGCCGGTCACTCGCTTGAGAAGATCGTGTGGCCGCAGATGCAGGGGCACAAGGACTTCAAGGCGATGCGTGCCGAGATGGAGGCCGCAGGCCAAGCACTCTACGGCCCGCAGGAGCCGTGGAACGGCTACGCCTCCGAGGGCTTCGCGGAGTTCATGCGCCTGTACGTCACGCGCCCCGATCTCGCGCAGACGCACCTACCGAAGACGCTCAAGTGGTTCGATCAAAACTTCGCGCACGGGAATAAGAAGTTCCATTCCCGGCTGGCCGAGATCCGCAAGATGAGCAAGGACTTCGGCGACCAGGGCGACGAGAACCGCGTGCTCTCCTCGATCGTGAAGGGCAAGGTCGAGCCGAGCGCGTTCCGCAAGGCCCTCTCGTTCTTCAGCAAGGAGAAGTGGTGGGATGAGCTCACCCCCATCGAGCGCCTCGTCAACTTCCACCAGAAGCAGGGCGGTCCCGCTCTCGACGCCTTCAGCAATCCGCTGGAGCTTGCCGACGCTCTGCGCAACACGCACAACGCACGCGCCGAATACATGGCCGAGACCGGCATGATCGACCCCGCCGGTCGTATCGTCGGCCCGGCCCTGGCAGACGCCGTGGGCATCGTCGCCAAGGGAGCGAAGGGCCGCGGGCACTCCCGCGAAGAGGGCATGGATGCCTTCGGCGCCTACCTCGTGGCGAAGCGCACGCTTGAGCTTGCGAAGCGCGGCATCCGCTCGGGCAACATCAGCCTGAAGGACGCCCGCTCGTTCGCCGAGCGCATGGAGAAGGAGCGCCCCGAGTACCTCGTCGCCGGCAAGCAGGTCTGGGACTGGAACCGCTCGATCCTCACCTACATGAGGCAGCTTGGAGCCATCGCCCCGAGCGACTACAACGCCGTGCTCAAGCGCAACCGTTTCTACGTGCCCTTCATGCGCGTGCAGAAGCACGAGGTTCCTGGGCTCACCGGCCCCGGCGGAAGCAGCACGAAGCGCAACGCGCTCAATCGCATCGGTGGGTCCGACGCCGATATCCGAGACCCCTTCCCGATGATGGTCTCCAACGCCGCGGCCATGCTGCGCTTCTCGCACCGCCGCGCCGTCATGCAGCGCATCGCCGGTCTCGCCGAGGGGCCCAACTCCGGCCCTGGCATGGCGCGGATGATCCAGAAGGTCGATCGAGACGTCCTGAAGAAGATGAAGCCCCTTGAGGACTTCCGGCAGCAGCTCGAGGACGCCGGTGCCGATCTCTCGGACGCGGACATGGGCGCGCTGCTCACGTGGTACGAGCCCAAGGTGCGGCCCGACACGAAGAGCCCGATCGTCCCGGTCGTGAAGGAGAACGGCAAGCTGGAGTGGTACGAGGTCGACCGCAAGCTCTGGGATGCGCTGGAAGGGATGGACCCCTACCGCCTCCCGGGCGCCTTCGATCTGATCTTCGGCGTACCTGCGCGCCTGAAGCGCCTCGGCACGACGGGGCTCCGCGCCTCCTTCTCGCTCGTCACCAACCCGATCCGCGACTTCGGGACCATGATGTTCCAGTCGACGAGCAGCAACCCGGCGGAGATCGCCGCGGAGTGGGCGAAGGCCCAGGGCCACGCGGTCAAGCGCCTCTTCGGCAAGGATGCCCACTACGGGGATCTCTGGGAGATGGTGCGCGCTGGCACGATCACGATGGACAAGGCCGTCGTCGAGGCGCAGAAGCGCCAGGGCGTGCCGGGACTCGTGCGCGCCGGTGGCGTCGAGATCTCGCAGCCGCTCGGGCAGGATCTCGCTCGCACGTTCCGCCTTGGGGAGCACCTCGGTCGCAACCGCGGGGCGCGCATTGGCGCCGACCTGAAGAAGGGCCGCGTCATCGCAGCCGCCGGTGACTTCCTCGATCTCATGCGCGACGTCTTCCAGCTACCGGAGTCGGGCCCGCGCATCGCCGAGGCCAACATCATCGCCAAGAAGATCGGTTGGAAGCCCGGCCAGCCGATCACCTTCCGCCAGGCGATGAACGCTCAGATCCAGATGCAGCGCGGCGCCTCCCAGGTGACGGTCGACTTCAACGCCGCGGGCAAGTACGCACGGATCGTGAACGCCGCCATCCCGTTCTTCAACGTGGCTATCCAGGGGCCGCGCTCGTTCGCACGCGCCTACCGCCGCAACCCGGCTGCCGCGACTGCAATCGGCATGGGGCTCACCGCTGCCACGCTCGCGCTCTGGAAGGAGAACCGCGACGAGGACTGGTACAAGGATATGCCTTGGCGCGAGAAGTTCGCCTACTGGCACATCAAGGTCGGCGATCAGCGCATCCGCATCCCGCGCCCGATCGAGCCGGGCATGGCGTTCGGCGTCATCCCCGAGGCCACGTTCGACTCCATGTACCGGGAAGACCCGGAGACGGTCAAGCAGGCCCTCGATCACGCCTTCGACACGCTCACGCCCGACTACCTGCCGGTCGTTCTGGAAGAGGCCAAGCAGCAACTCGCAAACGAGGACGACTACCGGAACGCGCCGATCGTCCCGCGTGGCGAAGAGCGCCTCCCGGCTCAGGAGCAGTTCGGCTCCAGCACGACGAACATCAGCCGCAAGCTCGGCGAGTGGATGGGCGTCTCCCCGCGCCGCCTCGATCACATCGTCAACGGGATCTTCGGTGGGGTCGGAACCGACGTCGCCCGGACCCTCGGTGGAGTGGTCACGGAGCGCGATCGGGAGCGCCAGCCCTCGGACACGCCGATCATCGGACGCCTCTGGGCGCACGACGGGGTGGAAGGCTACTCAAGCCAGGCGGTCTCCGACTTCTTCGCTCTCCGGGCGAACCTTCAGGAGCGCACCGCGTCCAAGGCGAACCCCGCGACTCCCCGCGAGAAGGCATCTCTTCGCATCTTGGAGCGTGCGTCCCGCCGCCTGAAGCGCCTGCGCGTGCGCCGCGTCGAGGAGCGGACGGTCGATGGTCGCACTCAGGCCCTCAAGGAGATGAGGCAGATCGCCCTGGAGACCATGCGCCGCGTCGAGGAGCTTCTTGAGCTCGACAGCAAGTAGGGTAGGCTCAGGCCACAACATTCGGCGAACACCGCCGACCTACCGAGCGACAGGAGCAGCGCATGGCCCTTCCGAACCGTACCGGCAACCCCCTCTGTCACCTTCTCCGCATCAGCGGCGAGTGGTACATCGTCCCCCTCAACTCCGAGGGCGCCGACCAATGCGATGCAGCGTTCGCCGCCGAAGGCTCGCTCACGACGGTCGGCATCACCCAGGAGTCGGCAGGCAAGGGTGGCTACGCCCAGACCGCCAACGGCTATCAGGCACTCAAGCTCGCGCTCAGCTAGTCTGAACGCAGTCTTCATCTCTCTGCCGGCGTCCCGGTCGTCCTTGTCCGGGCGCCGCCGAGATGGGAGTATGGTCTTGGCGAAGGCACCGACGCATCCCGCGCTACGGAAGAACGCCGAGAGGTTCATCTCCGTGTCGAAATGGTGGCAGTTCACGCTGAGCGCGCTTGCGGGCGCGATCATCACTCTCGTCTCGATCGTGCTCGCCTTCGCAGGCGTCAGTCACGATGCCGAGACGGGGGCCGACCTCGCCCCCAGGGTGCACGCCCTGGAGCTACACAACGCGGCGACCAGCGAGCGGTGGAAGGCCCTGAACAAGCGGCTGGACAAGCAGGACGCCCTGCTCGAGAAGCTCGCAAAGTAGCGATCGGGGGTCCGCATGGGTAGCATTTGCCCCCATGAAGACGTTGCTCCCCATCGCTCTTGCCCTCTTCTGCCTCGGCCTCTACCTGCAGCACCGCATGGACACGTGCGCGCCGCAGGCCCAGGCGCCGACGATCGCGTGCGCGAAGCCCACCCCTAAGCCGGTGGACCCGTGCGCCGTGCCACCCGCCGCCGGTGAGGCTCCGGCGACCCCCACGTGACCGCCCAAGGACAAGCCCCAGGATGGGGCCATCGCAGAGCGTTGGAAGACCGCGCTACTCGATCCCTGGATGATTCTCATGGGGTGCTTCACGATTTGCGTGGTCATCTGGTCGCTGACCAAGCCGCGCACCCAGCCGTAAGGAGGCTCCCTATGCGCTCAGCAGCACTCGTTCTTCTCGTCTCTCTCGCCTTCACTCTCTGCGCCTGCTCGATGGTCCCCGCGACCCAGGGCGATCTGGAAGAGATGCAGGCTGCGCAGCGCACGTTCACGGAGGCGTCGGTCACGGCTGCCGCCGAGGGCAACGACGCGACTGCGATCCTGCTCGCCGGCATGGCCGGGATCACGAGCATCTTCACGACCGTTGGGCTCTCTCGTCGTCGTCGCTCGGCTGCCGCTCTCGTGCAGGCCACCGGCAGCGCGGTTCCGCCCAGCTTGCAGCCCACCCCCGCCTAGCGGAGGTGATACGGGACGTCGAGCCTCTTCACGATGATGGAGAGGCTCGGCGGCTCCCCCTTGGCGGCACGCACCTTCTCGACGAGGGTGCGGCAGACTTGCGCATCGCCGAGCATCCAACCGGCCTCTTCAGCGCAGTCGAGTACCGCCTTCGTCACGTTGTCGCCATCGGGCTTGACGGCGTGCCAAGCTCGCGGGGTGAACCGCTTGAGCTTCTCCGCTGCGCTCAGGCTCGGATTGACGATCACGAGGGTCAACTGCAGCGGCCCCTGGAGGGGAGCCTCGGGCGCCACGCGAAGGAAGTGGGGCATAGCCTCTTCGCGCCAGGCGCGGTACTTCGCGTCCATGAAGTGCTGGACAGAGAAGACGGGCCGCCCGCCCTTGCCCTTGCGTCCAGTAGGGAACGCTCGGGTTCTGGTACGGGCGGCACCGAAGGGAACGAGTGGGAGCAGTAGCCGAATCACGAGCGGACTCCAGTTCGATACGCTTGTCGTCCCCGTAGAGAGATCTGGAACCTGCGCCCCGTCATGCCGCACGGCTCGACGAGCCCGTGTCGCACGAGGGATTCCGCGGTCCCAACCGGCACCGGCGTCGGAGTGCGTCGAACACCCGTCGCCGGTGCGGTGACTGCCCAGCGGTCCCGCGCTACCTCCATGAGGCGCCTACGGGGCTGCTGGATCAGCCAGAGCACGTTGTTCTGTGCCCACGTGAGGAGGGGTTCCTTACAGGCCACCCGTGAGATCTTCCTGCTCCGGCTCCGGGTCCGGGTCAGCCTTGGGCGCGACGTCCTCGGGCTCGTCGAGCGTGATCGTGGGATTCCAGTCGACCTGCTCCTTCACGTGCTCGTCGACGAGCTTCATGGCCGCGGCAGCCGTGTCCTGCTTCGTGGCGATCGGCTTGCCAGAGACGCGCCCGTACCAGCCACCGACCTGCTTCTTCACGGTGCACGTGAATCCGGTCGTCGACTTGCCCTGGTAGACCTGCCCCTCCTGCTCGGCGGGATAGATGCGAGCGCCCTTCTCCTGCCGGGGAGCCGGTTCTTCGATCTCCTCGGGGATCAGATCGTCGAGGGGCTCCTCGGGATCGAGGGGCTCGTCGTCGCCGAAGTCGAGGGTGCCCTCCGTGTCCGGGGCCTCCTCGGTCAACTCCCCGCCCTTCAGCAGGTAGAGCTCGTGCAGGCTCTCGCGTGCGCGCCCGATCATGGCGACCTTCTCGCGCCAGTTCTCGTACTTGGCCTTGGCGTCCTTCGTCTCCTCCTTGCAGTCATCCCATGTCGCTTCCGCCGCATCGGCGTTGCGCTGGAACTCAGCGAGCTTCTCGAGCAACTCTTCGCCGGTCAGCGGCTCCAAGCTCCCGTATTGGTTCGGGTTCAACCCCATCGTTCATGCCTCCAAATAGCGTGATGTGCCGTCTTCGATTGCCACGGAGGCGAGCCACGGCACGTTGCCCACCTTCACAGGGTTCTTCTTCACCACTCCGATGAGCACCATGCCCAGGAGCCCGTCTTCCGCGAGGCCCTTCAGGAGCCCGAGGACGCGCTTGCGGTTGTCGTCGTCGAGAGCTTCAAAGCGATCGAGGAAGGCCAGCCCGACGCCGCCGAGGATGCTCAGCGCGCACGCCACGCCGAAGCCAGCGCGCAAGCGGGCCGAGTCGGACGCCAGCCCCGGGGCGCGCCCGTGGATGGTCAACTCGTAGCCGTCGTTGAGCACGACCGGCACGCCGAGCTTGCCGCACGTGTTCGCCAGGTGCCCGTTGATCTCGGTGAGGATGGCCTCCTCGTCGCCGATCGCGCTGGGATCGAGGCGCTTCTCCAGGGCCGCGAGCTTCTCCCGCTCCGGGCTCTTCGCCTGGGCGCTCTTCTGGGCGCGCCGCTTGTCCTTCATGCGCGTGTCGTAGGTGCGGCGCGCATCGCGCATCCCCTGAAGCCTCTGGATCTCGATGCCGAGCTTCTCGACGTCCCCCGGGGGGACCGCGGGCTTCTCGCCAGCGTCGGCCTCGGCCACCTTCTTCTCCAGACGGGCGCGGAACGTCTCCGCCTGCTCGGCCTTGGCCCTGCGCTCGCGGAGCTTGCGGATCTCCTCCTCGTCGGCCTCCAGCTTGGCCGCGTTCTCCTTGCAGCGCGCCTGCCCCTGGTTGATCTCCTTGGCGCACCGCCGGCGCGTGTCTTGGATGGCGTCCCACGCGGGTCCGTTCTTCTCGATCGCGCTCGTGCACGTGGGGCAGTTCCCGCCAGCCTTGAGCAGCGCCTCAAGCTCCTGATCCAACTCGGACGCTGCGCGGATCTCCGCTTGCGCCTGCCCGTTGTCCCGGCGGAGCTTGGCCGTGTCGGTCTCCAGCAGCGTGAGACGGCTCCGGTCGCCCGACTCAAAGCCTGCCTCGGCCTTCAGGTCGTCGAGCTCTTCCTGTGCAGCCTGAGCATCCCGGTTGGTCCGCTCCCACGCCTCCACGGCGTAGAGGGCCGTGCGGATCTCGTCCCGGCGCTTGCTCAGCCGTTGGATGCCGTCCTCGACGGTCTCCAGGGGCACGGTCGAGATCTTCAGGGTGCCCTTCTTGGTCTCGACCTCCGTGTCCTCCACCTCCGCATCGGCGAGCCCCTTCACGGATGCGATGGTGCGGTCGACGGCGCGCCGCAGGTCAGTCGCCAGCGTATGCGCACGCCGGAGGTTCCCGTTCCGAACCGCGGTGACGATCGTCGCGTCGACGCCTTCCCCCTCAAGCTCGTCGGCGAAGGCCAGCGTGTCGGACGCGGAGAGATCCGCGATCAACTGCTTCCGCTCCGCGGGCTTCATGTCGAGGAAGGCCTCCACCTGGCAGAGCGCCGCGAAGACGCGAGGGTCGCCGAAGTGCTTGGCGAGCACCTCCCGCGTGGGGCGCTGCGATCGGGTGGCCGTGAGGATCTCGCCGGTGGGGAGGATGGCCTCCACCTTCCAGCCCTTCGTGCCGCTCTTCGTGAGCGCCGCGTTGCCAGCTACCGGGACGTCGCCGCGGGTGCCGAAGTAGAGCACCGACA
>Ga0316187_10005767_pt1 | contig 10696 bp, 8 predicted proteins | sample CroRivburrow1_MG_FD_204927 | JGI IMG/M metagenome (GOLD analysis project Ga0316187, IMG submission 204927) | Coastal sediment microbial communities from Maine, United States - Cross River worm burrow 1 | ecosystem: Environmental > Aquatic > Marine > Coastal > Sediment | place: USA: Maine...
TGAATGCGTTTCTTTGTCTCAGGGTGGCTTGAGAATGCGCCGTGGTAAGTCTCTTTTGGTTTCTCGCCGGTAGTGTCCTGCTTCTCTTTTTTGGCGACCTTGTCCAGCCTTTCAAGCGTTTCCAGCAGATGAATGGTCGCATTGGCATCATAACCGGCATTTGTCAGGTACCTTAGTGATAACTCATCAGACTCCAGCTCCTGTTCGCGTCCGTAACCAACGATCATGGCTGATGCCAGAAGGTCAGTCAGCTGGTCTACACCTTGTGGAATACCGACAAGTACAGACGCAACAGTCATGCCGATGCCATAGGCCTGCGCCTGTGTATAGCGCTGTACGGCATGACGTGCCGTGACATGGCCTATCTCATGGCCAAGCACAGCGGCAAGCTCCGCTTCGCTGTTGAAGTGAACCAGCAGGCCTCTGTGAATGTAGATATAGCCGCCGGGAAGCGCAAAGGCGTTAATAGTACCATCGTCCACAACATGAAAGCGGTAGAAGAGTTCCGGGCGGTCAGAGGTGGTGGCAACGCGTTGGCCGACCTTGTTCACGTAGCGTACGAGTGGATCCTCTTCGGGAAGCAGAGAGAGCTGCTTGGCAACCATGGCAGCCATCTGCTGTCCGAGTCGCAGTTCCTGAGCCTCTGACATGAGCACAAACTCGCTACTCTTGTTTGCAGGGTTGGTTGCGCAGGCTGAAAGAGCTAAGAGTGCAATGGCGAGAAGGAGCAATCGTTTCATCTTTTCATCATCTCCAGATCATAAGGCGAATGCAAAGCGAGGTAGAGCTTACCTCGATTTGAGATGCGTATTTTCCCATGTACAGCAACAAAGTCACCATATTTAAGTTCTGGAGGAGCTTTAAACCATTGGCGATAGGCTCTTGGAATGGAGATAGAGAGGTTGCCGAGCTTGAAGCTCCAACCTCCCTTGCCGATGACGCCGATGTTTCCTGAAATCACCCGAAACTGTCCGATATGAATATTTCCCACATGGCCGGACTTCAACATCTCGAAGCGTGAAGCTCCCCATATGCCGCGCTTTTCATCGCGTGCCTGTCGTTCTTTGATAAGTAATTCAGATGAATATCGGAAATTGGGGGCGAAGGTGTAGGCGTGAGCCATGCCGTTTTCAATCATCCGTGCATTGATCCACCTGCCATCCCTTAAATAGATGTGGGCTAATAGGCGGTCATATTTGTCATGCTGATCCTGGTCGAACTCCAGACGTACTAACTTTCCCAGAATAAGTGATCCCAGCGCTTTTTTGGCGCTGTTTGCCAATGGTTGACCGGGGCGATCATCGCGGGCTATTTCAGGTGTATTGATGCCAAGCAGACGAACCTTTTCACCTCTGTCGGTTTTGAAGGTGTCACCATCGTAAACATGACTAACCGTGACCCAGCGGCTTGATCCGATTTGTGAAAAAGTTCCTGCCCAACCGGCCTGGCTGGCAAGCAGCAGTGCAATCAGTAGGAGTGGCCGGATCAGTTGCATGGATCAACTGCCCAGTGTACCAACAAGCTCCTTGTAGCTCTTCATGTTATGTCGTAACAGGTAGTCGCGAAGCTCATCCAGAACCTTGCTGCAAAGCAGGGGATCGTAAAACAGGCCGGTTCCGATTCCAATGGCATCGGAGCCGGTAATGGCAAATTCAATGGCATCTTTTCCTGATGTGAGTCCACCCTGACCCAGAATCGGAATATTGTTTTTGGCCGCAACAGCGCGAGTTTGATGAATTTTCCAGAGCGCCACAGGCTTAATGGCTGGTCCTGAGAGACCGCCGGAGATGTTACCGATCACAGGCGTTCTCGATTCGATATCTACGGCCATGCCAACCAGTGTGTTGATGACCGACAGGCCATCACTTCCGGCTTCAATGACCATACGTGCAGTCTCAGCAATGTCTGCATTATTGGGTGATAGTTTGGTGATCAGTGGTTTGGATGTCATCGGGCGCATGGCTTCAACCACTTTGGCGGCCATCACCGGATCATTGCCAAAGTGGACCCCGCCCTCTTTTACATTCGGGCAGGAGATGTTGATCTCAATGGCGGTGACTGGCGAGTTGTCGAATACAGCTGCAATCTCAGCGTATTCTGCAAGCGATGTGCCATTGGCATTGGCCCAGAACTGAGTCACATCATGTGGCAGGTTCGGCAGGATGTTGTCGACCACATGTCTGACGCCGGGATTCTGCAGGCCGATGGCATTAAGCATACCCGATGGCGTTTCATAGACCCGGTGGGGTGCATTGCCCATGCGTGGTTCAAGCGTTGTACCTTTGAGGATGACTGCACCAATGTCCTTGTTGGAAAATCCTTCAATGTGTGTGTACTCTTGACCAAAGCCGACACAGCCTGAAAGCAGGACAATCGGTGTTTGCAGTGTTAGTCCTGCGAATTGAGCAGACAGGCTGGGGGCTGAAAGGGCAGGCTTGGACATGAGCGAACCATAACGGTATGGATTGGCCTCGTCATGATTAAAGTTTGGATGATTTACAGATATCCAACTCTGGTTGGATGTTAAAGCATTGAATAGGAGAGATGATGGTACGAGAAAGGCGGACCAGCTTCTTTTATGCTCGGCATAAATCTTCACTGCTGATCCTTATTATTATCCTGGCTGGTATCGGCTTCTCTTATTTACAGATTTCAAAACAGAGTGAAGAGCTGCTGGTTCAGGATGCTATTGAGGATGCCAGCTTGCTGGCAAAGTCACTCGAAACTTTCCGAAAATACTACTCAGATAATGTGGCTTCCAGAGCGCTCGAAGCCGGCATGGAGCTGAGGTATGACTTCCGTGACAGGAAAGACTCGTTGCCGCTTCCATTTACGCTGCATGCCGAGCTTTCCAAGCAGATCGGCAAAGAGCACTTTGGCACTGAAAGCCGTATTTTCAGCAATTATCCATATCCCTGGAACGAAGCCGGTGGTGTCAAAGATCAGTTTGAGAGAGATGCGCTTTCTGCGTTGACGGAAAATCCTGACAAGCCATTCACACGGGTTGAGGGTGTTGATGATGATCGCATACTCCGCTTTGCCAAAGCTGACCTGATGTACAGCTCCTGTATCGGCTGTCATAACAACTCGTCTGATAGCCCTAAGCGTGACTGGAAGGTGGGGGACGTGGCCGGTGTGCTGTCGATTTCTGTGCCTATATCCCATCAGCATCAGACGCTTCATGGTAAAATGGATGAAGGATATGTTCTCGTGGGTTTTTTACTCATTCTCCTCGTTATCGCCCTCTATATGGCCAACGTCATATCCCATAGCTCAATTCTGGAGCTTGAAAGAGAGGTGAAAGGAAAAATTATAAAACTGGAGAAAGCTGAAGAGAGTCTGGCAGTGGCTCAGAAGGTCGGACGTGTCGGCAACTGGGTTCTTGATACAGACACTCAGCGACTCTGGATTTCGCAAGGTCTTTTGGAGCTGCTCGATGTTGGCGAAGAGGAATTTGACGGCACGATGGACTCATTGCTCAAACACCTGCATAAAGATGATCGTGAGCTTTTCCGGAAATGCGTCGACAGAGCTCTTCAAAGTGGAGAGGAGGTTTCAGAGGATTATCGAATCATTCTTCCCAGCGGGGAGATCCGCTATCTGCATGAGACTGCCCAGATTGTGGAGGAAGAGGATAACAGACGCTTGGTTGGTGTGGCTCAGGATGTCACAGGAAAGAGAAACAGAGAGGCCAAACTTACCATGCTATCGGAGGCACTTGAGCAGGCTGTTGAGGCAGTGCTGATTACCGATAAATCGAATAATATTCTGTATGTGAATAGCGCATTCACTGAAATTACAGGTTACGCCCTTGAAGAGGTTATCGGCAGAAACCCCAACATCCTTTCGTCAGGACGCCACGGGCAGGAGTTTTATCAGAGGCTTTGGGATGATCTTAGGAGCAGAGGCTTCTGGAAGGGAGTCGTCTGGAACCAACGTAAAAGCGGCGATATTTTCCCAGAACAGATCCATATTAAGGCCATTGTTAACCAGCAGGGCAACGTGGTGAATTATACAGCAGTGTTCTCGGATATTTCAGAACAACTTGAACTGGAAGGAAAGTTAAGGCAAGCCCAGAAAATGGAAGCGATTGGCATTTTGGTCGGTGGTATTGCCCATGATTTTAATAACATTCTTGCTGCCATTACAGGAAACCTCTATCTGGTGAAAAAAGAGCTGGAGGACAGGCCTGAGGTTAAGGAAAAAATCATCAGGGTTGAAAGTGAGAGCTTCCGTGCTGCGGAAATGATTGCTCAGCTTTTAACCTTTGCACGTAAAGATCTGATACAGATGGTGAATGTTTCTCTCTCAGATCTTTATCAATCGACTCACAATCTGGTGCGGGTTGCTATTCGGGAAGATATTAAACTGAACTGGAATCCGTGCACTTCTGAATTATGCATCAATGGTGATGAAAACCAGTTGAAACAGATTCTTTTAAATCTGGTGAATAATGCCCGGGATGCAGTCGACGGAGTTGAGAAGCCTGAAATCAGCGTCAGCCTGAAAGAGTATGAACCGGACCAGGCTTTCAGAGAGAAGTATCCACACGCTTGCGAAGAGTTGTATGCATGCCTCGAAGTTTCAGATAATGGTTGTGGCATTTCCCAGGATGCTCTTCAGCATGTTTTCGAGCCATTTTATACGACCAAAGAGGTAGGAAAAGGAACAGGACTTGGACTCTCAATGATTTTCGGCTCAGTTCAGAATCACAATGGAGTAATTGATGTGGATAGCCAAGTTGGAAGAGGCAGCAGATTCCGCGTTTATCTTCCGTCACTAGCATGCAAAAAGAATGAAAGCATTGCAGAAAAGAGCCTGGAAGATGTGGTGCTGGGCAATGGCGAGACCGTTCTCGTGGTAGATGATGAGGATATAGTACGATCTGTGGCAAGAGATCTGTTGAAGAGCCTCAATTACACAGTGCTGGAAGCCAGTGATGGCGTTTCGGCAGTGGAGGTGTTCAAGGCCAATCAGGCAAATATCAGGCTGGTGATTCTGGATGTGGTGATGCCGCACATGGGTGGTGTGCAGGCTGCAGAGATGATCAGGGCCATTTCACCGGATATGCCGATCATGTTTGCCACAGGCTATGATCAGGGAAGCGTTCTGGAGGGGGTCAACGATTGGGCCAGTATCTTAGTGCTCAGCAAACCTTACAGAGCCAAAAAGATCAGCATGGAGATTCAGAAGCTGCTTGGCTGAATATGTTATCGGCCTCTAGTTAACCGTTTTTTCAAGAAGATCGCCGGCTGTTAACAGCTGGCCACGAATATCACGGGCCGCATCTGAAAGAATCTCCAGAAATGCAGGTGCAATTTCTGCGGCAACAGGAACGGTGGCAGGGCTCAAGCCCGGAAAAGCACGCTCGAAGCTGCGCGTGCGCATGCGTCCGGGATTAATCGTGTTAAACCGCATCGCTTTAGACGGATGCTCGGCCTGCCACATGGCAGCGGCATAGCCCAAAGCGCGCTTGGCCAGGCCGTAGCCGTGCCAGTTGGCCAGATCTTCGCTGATCATGTCGCAGGTGGTAAAAATAACTGAAGCGGAAGCGGCACGTTTTAAAAGCGGAAACATGATCTGAGTGAGCAGGTTGGGAGCGGTAAGGTGAATATCCAGTGCGCCTCTGAATGTGTCAGGTTTCACATGCTGCATCGGCGCACACCGTTTCAGACTGCCAGCACAGTGAACAAGACCATCCAGATGTGGAATTTGATCTTTTAGCGTTAAAAACAGTTTTCCATAGTTGTCAAAATCGGTGAGATCAAAGGGGATGCAGAGGCACCGGCCACCGGCCTCTTCAATGCGGCTCTGGGTTACCTCCAGAGCCTCAGTAACACGACCAAGTGCAATCACATTAGCGCCTTCGGCTCCCAGCTGTTGGGCAATGGCACGGCCCAGGCCGGAGGAGGCACCGGTTACCATGATGATCTTGTTCTCGAAACGTTTGGACATGCTGGTTACTCCCTGAGCCCGGGATGTTAACCACAGAGGCACAAAGTCACAAAGGAAGAAAAGAATTTCACCACAGTCCCCCAGGGGAGCCTCTCTCGCTGCGCGATTCACCTTCAGGCACAAAGGCACAAAGGAAGAAAAAAGAGACGAAGCTTTGTGCTTTTTAGTCTTTGTCCCCCGTCGGGGATTTAATTCGGGGCGTCCTTGCCCCTCACCCTGCGGGCGGCTTGCAGCCGTCCAAACGGCTATCCAGCTTTTTTATCCAAGGGTCATGTTCTTTCCTATGTGCTCTTAGTAGTGAAATGATATGCTTCGCCGGATTTTAATTGCAGGGGTTTATCAATGGCCGATTATCAGTATATCTATTCCATGCAGGGCGTTGGCAAGGTTGTCGGCAACAAAAAAGAGATTTTGAAAGATATCTATCTCTCATTTTTTCCCGGCGCCAAGATCGGTGTGCTTGGTCTGAATGGTTCCGGCAAATCGACACTGCTGAAAATTATGGCAGGTCTTGATACCGAAATCCTGGGTGAGGCTCGTCCTGCACCCGGTATTAAAATCGGTTATCTGGCACAGGAGCCGGAGCTTGATCCGACCAAAGATGTGCGTGGTAATGTTGAAGAGGCCGTCAAAGAGATTAAAGATGCACTGGCAGAGCTTGATGCAGTGTATGCAGCCTATGCGGAACCCGATGCGGACTTTGATGCGATTGCAGTCAAACAGGCCAAGCTGGAAGATATTATCAATGCAGCCGATGGCCATGACCTGGATCGCAGGCTTGAGGTGGCTGCTGATGCCCTTCGTCTGCCTGCATGGGATGCGGATGTGACCAAACTGTCCGGTGGTGAGCGCCGCCGTGTGGCTCTGTGCCGCTTGTTATTGTCCAAGCCAGACATGATCCTGCTTGATGAGCCTACCAACCATCTGGATGCTGAATCTGTGGCATGGTTAGAGCGTTTCCTGCATGACTATGAGGGCACTGTGGTTGCAGTCACCCATGACCGTTATTTCCTGGATAATGTGGCAGGCTGGATTCTTGAACTGGATCGTGGTCGTGGTATTCCGTTTGAGGGTAACTACTCATCATGGCTTGAGCAGAAAGATGCGCGTCTGAGCCAGGAGAGCAAAGAGGAGTCTTCCCGTCAGAAAGCGATCAGGCAGGAGCTGGAATGGGTCAGGCAAGGCACCAAAGGGCGTCATGCAAAATCCAAAGCGCGTCTAAAAGCGTTTGATGAGCTGGCAAGTAAAGAAGTACAGCAGCGTAATGCCACCAAACAGATATTCATCCCTGCGGGTGAGCGGTTGGGCGATATCGTTTTCAAAGCCGAACATGTTCGTAAAGGTTTTGGTGACCGTATTCTGGTAGAGGATCTTAACTTCAGTCTGCCGCGTGGTGGTATCGTGGGTATTATCGGGGCCAATGGTGCGGGTAAAACAACACTGTTCCGCATGTTCACCGGCCAGGAAACACCTGATGCCGGCAAGATGATCAGAGGTGAGACAGTTCAACTATCCTACGTGGATCAATCCCGTGATGTCCTGGATGATAATAAAACAGTGTTCGAAGAAATTTCCGACGGTTCGGACTTTGTAACCCTTGGTAAGGCAGAGGTACCATCACGTGCCTATTGCGGCCGTTTCAACTTCAAAGGTGGCGACCAGCAGAAGAAGGTTTCCATGCTCTCCGGTGGTGAGCGCAATCGCCTGCATCTGGCCAAGATGCTTAAAGAGGGTGGCAATGTGCTGCTTCTCGATGAGCCGACCAACGACCTTGATGTCGAGACCCTGCGCGCGCTTGAAGAGGCACTGCTCGATTTTGCCGGTTGTGCCGTAGTCATCTCGCATGATCGCTGGTTCCTGGATCGTATTGCTACACACATGCTCGCCTTTGAAGATGATGGGCATGTTGAGTGGTTTGAAGGCAACTTTGCCGACTACGAAAAAGATAAAGAACGCAGGCTTGGTAAAGATGCAAGCCAACCACATCGGATAAAATACAAAAAGCTTGCTTAGAGCATAAATCGATCATTTTCTTTCGTTTTTGTTACAAAACCATCAAAAAATGGAGCTTAATCACCTATTTTAGATCAGTGAGGATGACTAAACGTTGAAACGGAAATGCATCACATCGCCATCCTTGACGATGTACTCCTTACCCTCCAGGCGCATCTTGCCAGCCTCTTTACACTTGGCCTCGCCACCGAGCTCTACATAGTCACTGTAGGTGATGGTCTCAGCACGGATGAAACCCTTCTCAAAGTCGGTATGAATGACGCCTGCAGCCTGAGGTGCGGTATCGCCGCGGCGAATGGTCCAGGCACGAACCTCTTTGACACCTGCGGTGAAGTAGGTGATCAGATCGAGCAGGGTGTAGGCCTCACGAATCACGGTGTTCAGGCCCGGCTCAGTCAGGCCAAGGTCGGCCAGAAATTCGATGCGTGAATCCTCATCCATCTCTACCAGTTCCGATTCAATCTGGGCAGAGACCACAGCAACGCGCGCGCCTTCTCCGGCGGCATGCTCACGCACCTGGTCAACAAACGCATTGCCATCCGGCAGCGAACCGTCATCAACATTGGCAACATAGAGTACGGGCTTGCCGGTAAGCAGACATAACTCCTGAAGTGATTCCTGGTCGCTTTCAGAAAGGCTCTGACGACGGACAGTGATGCCGTCTTCCAGTTTTGCCAGAACACTCTTAATAATTTCTATCTGTCTTTTTGCATCCTTGTCGCCTGTGCGAGCAAGTTTTTCTACTCGAACCACTGACTTCTGGAGTGTCTCCATATCCTTGAGCATCAGCTCGGTGTCGATGATCTCAATGTCAGATAATGGGTGTACCTTGCCGGCAACATGGGTGATGTTCTCATCTTCAAAACAGCGAACCACATGAGCAATGGCGGCACATTCACGGATATTGGCCAGGAATTTATTACCAAGACCTTCACCGCTTGCAGCGCCCGCAACAAGGCCCGCAATATCTACAAATTCAACCACGGCAGATTGAACTGCCTGAGGTTTTACAATATCAATCAGTGGTTGCAGACGCTTGTCAGGAACCGGAACAATGCCGATATTGGGGTCAATGGTGCAGAAAGGGTAGTTGGCTGCTTCAGCGCCACCACCGTTCAGTGCATTGAAGAGGGTCGATTTGCCCACATTGGGAAGTCCGACGATTCCGATACTGAGTGCCATCTTTGAGATCCTCTTTTGTCAGTTGATTAAGGATACTCTTATAGAAGAGTATCCATGTGCCCATGGAAGGGCGCCAAAATCATTCGCTTAAAGTGATTGATTTTGTAAGCAAGGGCAAAATCTAATTTTTGACCTTGCGTAAAGAATAAGTGAATGGATGCACTTATTCTGCCTCATTCAATTTCAGGTGAATGCGATTGGCAGCCTTATCAGCATGGCCATCCAGTATCTCTTTGATTTCGGGAAGCAGTGCATCAAATACAATATTTTCCGACGCACGGTCTGTCTCGGAAGCTTTGCCCAGAACCCAGGGGCTTACCTCACCGAACTCAGGCCTGCCGATACCAATCTTGATACGTGTGTAGTTAACGCCATCCAGATGCTGATTCAGAGACTTCAAACCGTTGTGACCGCCATGGCCGCCACCCTTCTTGATTCTCAACTTTCCGGCAGGAAGGTCGAGATCGTCATAAATCACAAAAATATCTGATGTCGCCACCTGATAGTAGCGGGCCAACTGCCCCACAGCCTCACCGCTGTGATTCATGAAGGTTTGCGGCTTAACGAGCATCACCTTCTCACCATCAAGATCCCAACTGCAGCTCTCCAGACGAAAACGAGGGGCTGCGGCAAAGCGCAGCCCCTCATTATTGGCTAAAACGTCAAGAAACCGGAATCCGATGTTATGACGTGTATCCTGGTATTTGTCGCCCGGGTTGCCGAGCCCAACCAGAAGTTGCATCAGCTTCAGTCTTCGGAAGGCTCTGCTGCTGTTTCGTCAGCTTCCACAGCAGCTTCTACAGCTTCAGTTTCAGCATCAGGTTCAGGTTCAGCTTTCTTCGGTGCGGCGATGTTGATCACAGTGAAGTTTACATCATGTGCAACTTCAGCGCCTTCAGGAAGCGTTACATCATCAATATGGACGTTGTCACCGATTTCCAGCTTGGAGCAGTCAACTTCGATGTGCTCAGGAATCGCATCGGCACGTGAGGTTACTTCCAGCGTGTGGCGAACCATGTCGAGCAGGCCACCTTCAGCAAGACCTGGGCACTTGTCCTGATTGATTACAACAACAGGCACCTCAACAGTCACACTGTCTGAAGAGCTAACGCGGAAGAAATCCAGATGTTTAGGGGTGTCATAGATTACATCCCACTGAGAGTCTTTCAGCAGTACAGTGTTTTTACCACGCGAGCCTTTCACATTTATTTCAAGCATGGATGTGAAGAAGTGCTCATCTTTCATCATCTTGGCAGCATCGGTGAAATTAAGAACGATTGGCAGATCCTGCTTGCCACCACCATAGATAATAGCAGGTAGTTTGCCTGCACGACGAAGGCGACGTGTTTCGGCTTTACCGGTTTTTTCGCGAAGCTCAGCTTCAAGTACAAAATCAGTCATAACAATACTCCAAGTATAAAATGATCCGACGGGTCTGCCCGTGACGGATATTCAAGCTGTACCAGCTCGAAGGCGGCGCACTCTATGTATTTTCTAACGATTTGAAAGGGTTTTGATGATTCCGAACAGCGTTGATTTGGTATGT
>Ga0316187_10005768_pt1 | contig 10693 bp, 13 predicted proteins | sample CroRivburrow1_MG_FD_204927 | JGI IMG/M metagenome (GOLD analysis project Ga0316187, IMG submission 204927) | Coastal sediment microbial communities from Maine, United States - Cross River worm burrow 1 | ecosystem: Environmental > Aquatic > Marine > Coastal > Sediment | place: USA: Maine...
CGGTGGTCATAGATGATTACTCCTTGAAGCCATTTTAGCAGTCTGGAAGTTAGAGTGCTAAAAGCCCTTCAGGTTCCCTCACAACAGGCCTTAAAAAGACTGATAAAACAATTACTTATATCTTTGGCTGAATGGCTGTCAGGTGCTGGGCCACTGCGAACCAGGCCCCGGTCAGGCCGGCCACCAGACCGCCGCCCAGCACCGTCAGGGCGCCGGATCCGGCCAGACCCTGAAGCTGAAAGCTGGTGCCGTAAAGGGCGCTGAGCCGGGTCACCGGGCCACCGAGAATGGTCAGACCCAGCAGCACCACGCCCAGGGCGAACAGGCCGCCCCCCAGTCCATACCAGAAACCCGTATACAGGAAGGGCCGTCTGACGAAGGCATCCGTCGCGCCCAGCAGCTTGGCCACCTCGATCTCTGCCCGTCGGTTCTCAATATCCAGGCGAATGGTATTGCCGACTATTACCACGACGGCGAGGGCCAGCAGGCCGGCAGCCAGCCAGATGCCTCGCCTGACAAACTCGAGTATGGCGTTGAGTCGCTCGACCCACTCGGTATCCAGGCGCACCTGGTCAACACTGGCATTCGTGCCCAGTTCGCGAGCCAGTTCGGCCAGTTCGTTCGCCGGCGCGTCCGCCCGGGGTCTAACCACCAGTGTGTGGGGCAGCGGATTGTTGTCCAGACCGGTCAGCGCCCCTTCAAAGCTGCCGGCTTGCTGCAGTTCTGCCAGGGCAGCTTCAGCCGAAATGATTTCCACATCATCAACATTGCCGTTGGCCGACAGAGACTTGGCCAGGGCTGCTGCCTGGGCCAGCTCTTCGCCCGGTTTGAGGTAGACGGAAAAATCGCGGGCACTTTCCCAGCCTCCCGCCAGGGCTTCGCCGTTGCGGACCAGCACATTCAGGCCGGCGGGCAGTGCCAGCGCGATGCCGATCACGGCGATGGTGAGCAGGCTGCCGGCCGGTTTATGCACCAGTCGACCCATGGCTGCCAGACAGTTTTGTACATGTCGAGTGAGCCACAGTCGCATGGTTCAGTCCTGCTCGCTGCTCACGCGGCCACCGTCAAGAATCACCTGCCGTCCGCCCAGCTGTTCTACCAGCGCCAGATCATGGGTGGCGATCAGCATGGTTACGCCGACGCCGTTCAGGCGCCGAAACAGCATCATGATTTCCAGGGACAGGTCAGGATCCAGATTGCCCGTCGGTTCATCGGCAATAAGCAGTCGGGGTCGGCCGACGACGGCACGGGCGATGCCCACCCGCTGCTGTTCGCCTGTGGAGAGTGCATCGGGACGCGCGCTTTCCCGATTCAGCAGGCCCACCTGGTCCAGCGCCGCGCGCACGCGCCGGGCAATCTCACGTCGCCCGAGGCCCGCAATGATCAGTGGCAGGGAGACGTTCTCGAATATGCTGCGATCAGGCAGTAGCTTGTGGTCCTGAAACACCATGCCCAGGCTGCGGCGATGCTCCGGGATGGCGCGTTCGGGCAGCCGTCCCACATTGCGGCCGTTCAGCAATACCTGGCCCCGGGTGGGGCGTTCAATCAGGGCCAACAATTTTAAGAGAGTGGTCTTGCCGGCGCCCGAATGCCCGGTGAGGAACACCAGTTCACCGGCGTCTACCTCCAGGCAGATTTCGCTAACACCTTCGTGCCCTCCGGCATAGCGTTTGGTGACGTGGTCGAAGCGGATCATGAATCGTCCGGGGCGACCAGGGCAGCAGCGAAGGCATCAGCATCGAATACGTCCATGTCTTCAGCCTGTTCGCCTACACCGATGAAGCGGAAGGGCACATCCAGTTGCTCGGCCAGGGATAACAACACGCCGCCCTTACCTCCGCCATCCAGCTTGGTCATGGTGATGCCCGTCAGGCCGATGCTGTTATGAAACTCCACGGCCTGGCTGATGGCGTTCTGTCCCAGGCTGGCGTCCAGGACCAGCATTTTCTCGTGGGGCGCCGCCGGGTCCAGGCGGCTGGCAATGCGCACGACTTTTTCCAGTTCTGCCATCAGGCCGGCCTTGTTCTGCAGCCGGCCGGCCGTGTCGGCCAGCAGGATATCCACCCCACGGGCGCGTGCGGCTTCGCAGGCATCGTAGATCACAGCCGCCGGGTCAGCGCCTGGTTGCTGGGCGATGACGGGGACATCATTGCGCTCTCCCCAGGCTTGCAACTGCTCAATAGCGGCCGCTCTATAGGTGTCGCCCGCGGCCAGGAGCAGGCTATAGCCCTGGTCTTTCAGGCGCTTGGCCAGTTTGCCGATGGTCGTGGTCTTTCCCGAGCCATTAACGCCCACGATCAGCAGGACGAAGGGTCGGGCACTGGTGTCGATCTCCAGAGGTTGCGCGTGGCTGCGCAGCATATCGGCGAGGATCGTGCGCAATGCCTCGCGCACTTCGCTATCAGATTCGATCACCCGATTGCCGAGCTTGCGCTGCAGTTCTGCAAGGATGCGATCTGTGGCAGCGACGCCCACGTCGGCAAGCAGCAACTGGGTTTCCAGCTCCTCAACCAGTTCTGGGTCCAGCTTGCGGCCGGCAAAGCCCAGGGACAGCCCAAGCCCGCGTCCCCGATTTAGCCGCTCGCGCAGTCGCGCGAAAAACCCGCCGGTTTTCTTTTGCTCACCGTCCTTCGCCATGGCGCGCATGGTAATGGAAAACGCGCCGCCATCGGCTGTGTCGTTCCCAGCATGATGAGAGACAATAGCTCCATGGGAGCAAAGCCAACACGCAATGCGCGCAGCGGTAACGTACGCATCATCAGTGGTCGCTGGCGCGGGCGAAAGATTCCGCTGGCTGATGCGACCGCCATCAGGCCGACGCCTGATCGGGTCCGCGAAACCCTGTTCAACTGGCTGGCGCCGGATATCGCTGAATCCCGCTGCCTGGATCTGTATGCAGGCTCAGGTGTGCTGGGGCTGGAGGCCCTTTCCCGCGGCGCCGGCGAAGTGGTTTTCGTTGATCAGTTGCCGGCGGTAACCCGCCAGCTGGCGACGCTGCTGGAAACCCTGGAGGTAGGTCATTGCCTGGTTTGCCAGGCAGATGCCGAACGCTATCTGGGCAATACGCCGAGTCCATTCGACATTGTCTTTCTGGATCCCCCCTTCGGAACCGGGCTAGCCAAACTGTGTAAACTGCTCGCCGGTGGGTGGCTGGCGCCTGGGGCGCGGGTTTACCTGGAATTGAATCGCAAAGAGCCTTTGCCCGACTTGCCGCCGGATTGGCGGCTGCTGCGGGAGAAGACCGCCGGACAGGTCCGGTTTGCGTTAGCACAGCGAGGGTAAGCCGATGCCGGGTGGCGCCATGTATCCGGGGACTTTCGACCCCATCACCAACGGCCATCATGAACTGGTTCGCCGCACGGCGCAGATATTCGACCGTGTTGTGGTAGCCGTGGCTGCCAGCCCCAACAAGCGACCGTTGTTCAGCCTGCAGGAGCGCACTCAGATGGCCAGGCAAGTGCTGGCTGATGTGCCGAATGTCAGCGTGGATTCTTACGAAGGACTGACCGTGGACTACGCTCGCAATCATGATTTACAGGCTGTGGTCAGGGGTTTGCGGGCGGTGTCGGATTTTGAATACGAGTTTCAGTTGTCGAGCATGAACCGCGTCCTGAGCTCAGACGTTGAGACGGTATTTCTGTGCCCCGAGGCCGAGTACAACTTTATTTCTTCCACCCTGGTGCGTGAGGTTGCAGCCCTTGGCGGCGATGTGAGTCGCTTCGTGCACCCCCTGGTGCAGAAAAGTCTTGATCAGAAGTTCAGCGCCTGAAAATGTTCAGCTTATTTAAGTCATACGGGCAGTGCTGGCTGCTGCTGGCCAGTTTTTTTCTGGCGGGCAGCGTTCTGGCCCGCGAGCCCGCGCGCTCAGCTATTGCCAGTGCGCATCCCCTGGCCACCCAGGCCGGTTACGACATCCTTGCGCAGGGTGGCAATGCCTTTGACGCGGCCGTTGCTGTCGCCGGTGCCCTGGCTGTGGTTGAACCGCAGTCCTCGGGGCTGGGCGGGGGTGGCTTTTTCCTGTTGCATATTGCGGCTGAGAATCGCGATGTGTTTGTAGACGCGCGCGAAGTGGCGCCACAGGCGGCCACCGCTGATATGTATCTGGATGCCGCTGGTCAGCCCAGGCAGAAGGACGCCCTGAACGGACCACTGGCCGCCGGCATCCCCGGCCACGCTGCCGGGCTTGCGCACCTGGCCGGTCGCTACGGTCGCCTGTCGCTGGCAGATTCCCTGGAACCGGCCATTGACCATGCAGAAGAGGGCTTCCGCGCTTACCGCCGCATGCTGGTGGGCCTGCGCTTCCGGCAAAAGACCGCGGCGCGGTGGCCCGCCTTTAACGAGGTGTTTTATCCAAAGGGTGTGGTGCCGCCTGAAGGTACGCTGATCAGGCAGCCCGACCTGGCTGGATCCCTGCGTCGGCTGGCTGCCGATGGAGCCAGCGGTTTTTACGCCGGTGAAACGGCGCAACGGCTGGTTGACGGTGTGCGCGATGCCGGCGGTATCTGGACCCTGGATGATCTGGCGCGCTATCGAGTGGTAGAGCGTGAGCCTGTCACGGGTGAATACCACGGTGTCCGCATTGTCTCGGCACCGCCGCCTTCCTCGGGTGGCATTGCCATTATCAACATGCTGAACATGTTGTCGGGTTTCGATCTAGCGCAACTGTCAGGTGCGGACCGCACGCACGTGACCATTGAGGCCATGCGTCGCGCTTATCGCGACCGGGCCCAGTATCTGGGTGATCCCCGCTTTGTTGATGTTCCTGTAGAGCGGCTGTTACACCCGTTTTACGCCAGTGGCCAGCGCGCTTCTATCCGCATGGATCGGGCGACAGCGTCCGCGACTTTGCCCGGTGTCTGGCCAACGGTAGATGAGCGTCCCCAGACCACGCACTTCTCGGTGCTGGATGCACAGGGTAACCGGGTTGCCGCTACCCTCACCATCAACGGCTGGTACGGCTCGGCTTTCATGCCGCCCGGCACCGGCATGATTCTGAATAACGAGATGGATGATTTCGCCATCGCGCCTGGCGTTCCCAATGGTTTTCAGCTAATCGGTTCTGCGGCCAATGCCGTCGCGCCCGGTAAGCGCCCGCTGTCGAGTATGGCGCCGACGTTTCTGGAATCCGAACGGGGCGTTGCCATTCTCGGTACGCCGGGCGGCAGCCGCATTATCACGATGGTGTTGCTTTCATCCCTGGCGTGGATGGACGGTGCCACTGCCGATGAGATGGTGAGTCGCAAGCGTTTCCATCACCAGTATTTCCCGGATCGGGTTGTCGCAGAAACCGGCGCCTTGTCTGAGGCTGAGCAAACAGCACTCGAAGCCCGCGGCCATGAACTGCAGGTTTCACCGCGTAACTTCGGCAATATGAATGTGGTGACCTGGGACTACGCGACTGGCGAAGTGGCGGCCGCCACGGACCCGCGCGGAGAAGTCACTATCGAAGGGCGCGTTTACTGACGCGGATTAACTTTGGCAGTTCAGGCAGTAATAGCTTGATCGCTGCCCAATGACGCTTTGGCGAATGGCCTCGCCGCATTCCAGGCAGGGTTCCCCTTCGCGATCATAAACACGCAGCTGCTGGGTGAAGTATCCTGGTTTGCCATCGCCGTCGAAAAAATCGCGCAGGGTGGTGCCGCCTGCCCGAATGGATTCCTCCAGTACGAGCTTGATGCTATCCGCGATGGCCTCATAACGGGGCAGGGCAATGCGCCCGGCTTTGCGTTTGGGGTGCACGCCTGCCCGGTACAAGGCCTCACTGGCATAAATGTTGCCCACGCCTACGACGTTCTGAGCATTCATCAGGAAAGGCTTAATGGCTACCCGGCGGCCTCGGCTGATCTGATGCAGGTAGGCGCCATTAAATGCACTTTCCAGGGGTTCCGGACCAAGCTTGCTGAGTAACGGATGCTTGGCCGCATCTTCGCCGGCCCATAGCAAGCTGCCGAAGCGCCGTGGATCCGTAAACCGAATAATCGGGCCATCCTCGACCTCCAGGTCGAAGTGATCATGGGTGCCTGGCGCCCGGCCATCGGCAATGATTCGCAGGCTGCCGGTCATGCCCAGGTGAATGAGGGCGGTGCCCCGGCTGCTGCGAAGCAGCAGATATTTGGCCCGCCGCTCCAGGGACAGGATGTCAGCGCCGGCCAGCCGTCGCTCCAGGCCAGCCGGTATGGGCCAGCGCAGCTTGCGGCTGCGCACTTTCAGCCGCCGCAGCCGCCGGCCCTCGAGGTAGGGCGCGATGCCGCGGCGGGTGGTTTCAACTTCGGGTAGTTCTGGCATAGGAACCTGGCGGTAAACTGGGGGTCTTAAAATTAGCAAGCCATGCTTTCGGGCTTTGGGAGCTTTGGTTATATTGTCGCGCCTGGAGGCGCTCGGCGCAGGAGACGCAATGGATAGCTACCTTTTCGGCCTGTTGGATCTTTCTTTCTGGGGCCTTGCGGCCGCCGCTTTCATCATGGTGCAGATTTCCATGGCGGGCGTCACCCTCTACCTGCATCGGGATCAGGCCCATCGGGCCATCGATCTGCATCCGGTAATTCGGCATTTCTTCCGTCTATGGATTTATATGACCTCTGGCATGATCACCCGTGACTGGGTAGCCGTGCATCGCAAGCACCATGCCATGGTCGAGCGTGAGGGTGATCCCCATAGCCCCGTCGTATTTGGTTTGGGCAAAGTGCTCAAAGAAGGTGCCGAGTTGTATGCCGTTGAGGCAGCAAAGACCGAGACTCTGGACAAGTACGGGCGTGGTTGTCCCGATGACTGGCTGGAACATCACGTTTACGATCGCTATCGCAATGTCGGCCTGGCCAGCATGTTGCTGATCGATCTGGTTTTGTTTGGTGTGGCGGGCATTACTATCTGGGCCATCCAGATGTTGTCCATGCCCGTTTGCGCTGCCGGCATCATCAACGGTCTGGGGCACGCGCGCGGCTACCGAAATTTCGAATCCGATGATGCCTCTACCAACCTGACCCCCATTGCGGTGCTGATTGGCGGCGAAGAGCTGCATAACAATCATCATGCCTTCCCCACCTCGGCCAAGTTTTCCGTCCGCTGGTGGGAGTTCGATATTGGCTGGTTCTATATCACTGTGCTGGGCTGGCTGGGCTTGTGTAAGGTGCGCCGCGTCGCCAAGGCACCGGTGCTGGCCAGTTCACCACGCACTGTTGATGTGGAAACCTTGAAAGCCGTGCTACAGCATCGCATGCATGTGTTCCGGGATTTCTCGCGCCAGGTGATGGTACCTGTGTTGCAAAACGAGATTCGGGCGAACCGTATGCAGACAGCTCTGGGTAAGGCGCGGCGCGCGCTGATGCGGCGTCCCCAGTTGCTGGATGATGCGGCTCTGGCACGCCGCTCAAGGCTGCTGGCCGACAACGCGGCCTTGCGAACGGTGCATGAGTATCGCGAGCAGTTACAGAGTCTCTGGGAACAGGCGAATGTCAGCAATGAAGCCCTGGTGCGTCATCTGCGTGACTGGTGCGCACGCGCCGAAGCCAGCGGGATTCGCGCCTTGCAGGACTTCTCTTCACAGTTGCGCGGGTATATACCCCAGCCAGCCTGATTGGCCAAAAAAAACCCGCCAGCCGGCGGGTTTTTTTTGGTCCTGAACAAAGCAGCCTTACTTGATCTTGGCTTCCTTGTAGAGCACGTGCTTGCGTACCCGGGGATCAAATTTCTTCACTTCCAGCTTTTCCGGATGGGTCTTCTTGTTTTTGGTGGTCGTGTAGTAGTGACCGGTTTCAGCGGATGAAACCAGTTTGATCTTGTCGCGATTGCCTTTGGCCATAGTCGTGCTTCCTTGCGTCTTAGACGCGTTCGCCCTTGGCGCGCAGTTCGGCCACGATGGTTTCGATACCGCGCTTGTCGATGGTCCGCATACCGCTTGCCGAGACACGCAGTTTCACGTAGCGCTGCTCGCTTTCCAGCCAGAAGCGGTGGTTATGCAGGTTCGGCAGGAACCGGCGACGGGTTTTGTTGTTGGCCTTGGAGACATTATTGCCGGCAGTGGGCCGCTTACCGGTAACCTGACAGACGCGGGACATGACGAACCTTTGTTAAATCAATCGCTTGTTGCCGCGGCTGAGGGCCGCGAAAGGGGCGCTTTTATACCAGTACCGGGGCAGGCAGGCAAGGTAAACCGCTGCTATTTCAGAGCAGACCCCGGCTGGCCAGGGACACGCAGGCCCCGTCGCCCACCACGAAATGGTCCAGCAGGCGCACATCCACGAGGTCCAGGGCATCCCGGATGCGGCGGGTGATCAGGCGGTCTGCCTCACTGGGCTCGGCAACCCCGGAGGGGTGGTTATGCGCCAGGATGACGGCCCCGGCATTGCGGGCCAGGGCCTGTTTAACCACCTCACGGGGATAAACCGTGGTGTTATCAATAGTGCCCCGGAATAGCTCATCGAAGGCCAGCACCCGGTGCCGGTTGTCCAGAAACAGGCAGCAGAACACCTCGTGGGGCCGGTCGCGCAGCCGGGCCAGCAGGAACTCCCGGCTGTCAGCCGGTGAGCCAATAGCGCGGCCCGGGCTCAGCTTCTCCTGCATGTAGCGCGCACAGCATTCCCGGACAGCGGCCAGCAGGTCCGCCCGCCCCGGGCCAATGCCCCAGACCCCCTCCAGCTCCGGCGCAGCCGCGTTCAGCAGGCCCCGCATGCTGCCAAAGCGGCTGAGCAGGGCCCGGCCCAGGTCCACAGCCGACAGACCCGCCGCCCCCCGCCCGAGCAGCACGGCTAGCAGCTCGGCGTCTGACAGCCCCCCTGGGCCCCCCTGGCGAAGGCGCTCCCGGGGCCGCTCGCTGACGGGCCAGTGCTTGATGGATCGGGGTCCCATGGGACTAGTCTCGGCCCTGGTCCTGGTGTCGCCAAGGCCCGAAAGTTGCCAAGTGGGGCACAAAGCACCGCTTCGGGGCAGTCTATGGGCTAAGCTATCGCCAGCTCCTGGAGAGGCAAGGCTCAATGGCCCAGTCAACCAGGCTGCGCGTGTTACTCGGTGTGACGGGTGGCATCGCCGCCTACAAAAGTCCCGATATCGTGCGTCGTTTGCTGGCGCAGGGTGCCCAGGTGCGGGTGGTTATGACGCCCAGCGCCGCCCGGCTCGTGGCGCCCACAGTCTTCCAGGCGGTCTCCGGTGAGCCCGTGCGCAGTGATCTGTGGGATGAGCAGGCCGAGGCCGCCATGGGACATATCGAACTGGCACGCTGGGCTGACCAGATTCTTATTGCGCCTGCAACGGCGCATGTCATGGGTCAGCTGGCCGGCGGTCTGGCCGATAGCCTGCTGACCACCCTGTGCCTGGCCAGCAGCGCACCGCTGGTGCTGGCACCGGCCATGAACCAGGCCATGTGGCGCCATCCTGCCACGCGGGCTAATCACGCGACTTTGCTGGAACGCGGCGTCCGCTTCATTGGTCCTGCCGACGGTGAGCAGGCCTGTGGAGATATCGGCCCCGGCCGCATGGTCGAGCCGGAGAGTATCGTTGCCGGCTTGCTGGCAGGGCGGACAACAGCCAACGGCGAACTCAACGGCCTGCGCGTGCTCATTACGGCGGGCCCCACCCGCGAAGCCATCGATCCGGTGCGTTTCGTGAGCAATCGCAGTTCCGGCAAGATGGGGTTTGCCGTCGCTGAGGCTGCCGCTGCGGCCGGCGCGCAGGTGACGCTGGTCGCCGGGCCGGTCAATTTGCCCACACCACCAGGTCTTGAACGTATCGATGTGGTGACCGCCGAGGAAATGCGCGATGCCACCCTGGCACGAGCCGGAGATTCGCACATCTATATCGGGGCTGCGGCTATCTCCGATTACCGGCCCAATGAAATCGCGCCGCAGAAGATCAAGAAACATCAGGACACACTGTCCTTGAATATGGTGCGCTCACCCGATGTACTGGCTGAAGTGGCGGCACTGGCCGGTGGTCCTTTCACCGTCGGCTTCGCTGCGGAAACCCAGAAGCTGGAAGAGCATGCCCGCAAGAAACTGCAGGCCAAGGGTCTGGATATGATCGTGGCAAACCTGGTGGGCCAGAACCTGGGCTTTGACTGCGACCACAACAGCGCTCTGCTGATCTGGGACGGTGGCCAGGTGCCTATGCCTGACATGTCCAAGCAAGAGCTGGCCGGCCGCATTATTGAGCAGCTGGCCGCCCGCTATCGTGATGTGGCTAACGCACCCACACCGCTACGTCAGCCCTCAGTTTCCTGAAATAACTCATGACTGAACCGGTAAAGATCCCGCTGCGGATCATGGATGAGCGTATCGGCGGCGAGTTTCCCTTGCCAGAGTACGCCACGCCGGGTTCTGCCGGGGTGGACCTGCGGGCATGCATCAGTGCTCCGCTGACAGTGCCCCCCGGTGGTACGGAACTGATTCCCACGGGCATCGCCATACATCTTGAAGACCCCGGACTGGCTGCAACTATTTTGCCGCGCTCCGGCCTGGGGCATAAGCACGGCATTGTGTTGGGGAACCTGGTGGGGCTGATTGATTCGGACTACCAGGGCCAGATTTTCGTGTCCTGCTGGAATCGCGGCACCGAAGCCTTCCAGATCGAGCCGGGTCTGCGCCTGGCGCAATTGGTCATCCTGCCTGTCGTGCAGGCGCAGTTCGAAGTGGTTGCCGAGTTTGGCGCCAGTGAAAGAGGCGCCGGCGGCTTTGGTCACACAGGCCGCTGAGGGCTAGTTCAG
>Ga0316187_10005772_pt1 | contig 10691 bp, 7 predicted proteins | sample CroRivburrow1_MG_FD_204927 | JGI IMG/M metagenome (GOLD analysis project Ga0316187, IMG submission 204927) | Coastal sediment microbial communities from Maine, United States - Cross River worm burrow 1 | ecosystem: Environmental > Aquatic > Marine > Coastal > Sediment | place: USA: Maine...
TCTTTTCGCGCGTTGGCTAGGGATTTGCGTTAAGAAATCTTTGAGAAAGATTTTAGCAAATAACCAGCCTGCAGGGTAAGCAAAAAATTATTAGGCGTTTGGGATCAGGGCACGGCACAGGGTCGGCTTATGGCGCTGGCCCGAGCGGCTACTTAATATAACGACTAATTATATAACATGGACCCAATCGTCAAACTTAGAGTTTGAACTGGCTTGTGTGTGCTATTTACCTGAGCGACTTGGCGAGGGCAAGCGAGAGACACGAATGTTAAGAAATGATCTGGTAGAACATTTTGATGAGTGGTCAGATTGCAGTGCTGGAATTCACGCGCAGACATAATATCAATTATATTGACATGGATGTGTGAGGCTGGATTGATTTGTGATTCAGAATAGAAGATTTGGATTTGCTTTTAACATAAGATTGTTACCGATATAGAACTGTGAGTCCGTAAATCAATCCCCGAATCTACTTTAACATAATAAAAAAAAGTAGCAGAGGACCGGGAATTGCTTTAACATAAAATCGTTGCCGTTCTATAACTAAAGTTAATGAACTGATTTTATGTTAACCATGCCCTTATAGGCCTGGACGCAATTCCCTGGGATATGTTATATAACTTATATTATGTTAAACAGAGTGTGTGAAAATTAAGGCGGCTTGTGAAAACCGCCCTTTATTTTTCTAGAATATCCCTACCCTATTCCTGGTCTACTGTTGCACCTAAGGCATCCAACTTCTCTTTCGTTTCATTTACTTTGTCGTAATCCTTCATTAATGCATACAAAGTCTGTAATGTTTGCAAAGTACTTATGTCCTCAGGATTTACCTCATGTGCTTTTACAAAATATGGTAAAGCAACTTTAAATTCTTCAGTAGCTTTTGCTTCTACCGCTTTTCCTTCCTTCTTATATGTGTCGAGATCCATATTCTGAGCTTCTTTTAAAACTTCAGCACCTTTATTATATAAATTCACACCTAGATTATACAGTGCTTCAAAATATTCCGGGTTTCTATCTAAACATTTCTGATACCATTCTGATGCTGTATCTGCTTCTCCATCTGCATCAAATATGTAACCTAATTCATAATATAATACATAATTGTCCGGATCTTCTTCTATGGCAGTAAAAAGCTTCTCCTTTGCCGCATCAACTTGATTAGCCATAATCAGCAGAGTAATTTCATCCTGCTTAAGTTCATGATCGTCAGGGTATTGTAACCTGGCCCTCGTAGCAGCTTCCAAAGCAGCTGTTGTATCATTTAATATAGCTCTATCTATATAAATTATATTACGATGAACATTAACGTCTGCCATGTTATTTTCGGCAAGGTATTCAAAGTTTTCCATAGCTAGATCAATGTTGTCCAATTGCTGAGCAGCATAACCACTATACTGGTAAGCGGAAGTATCAGTTGGAAACACAACCTTCACCATATCAAAATACTTTATTGCTCCTTCATAATCTTCGTTCTGGTATGCCTGAGCTGCTGCATTAAAAGCATCGCTATAGAGTGAAAGTATCCTCTGATCGGAGAAGATATAATAAGTACCATTCTCATTTTCCATTTCTTTCACTTTCAAATACGCTGTAGCTGCTTGCATAAAAGCATCATCGCTAAGAGAGCTAACTGCCTGATCTTCAGAGTTATAAATGGCTTCATAAATTAAACCACGATAATACCATGTCTTCACCTTATCTTTGGTTTTTTCATGTGTAATGGCTGCATCAATAATGGTCTTGGCTTCAGCAATTTCTCCTTTATCAAGATAGATTTTAGCTTTCTCGATTTTTGGTGTTTTACCATCCTGAGCAAATACCATATTTACAGAAAATAATAAAATTAATAATAGACTAACCCGTTTCATAATTTAAATTTTTACTTTAATATTATTTTGCTAATACACTGTTTTATAGATATTTATAATTTACTATTCAATATTCTCATTGTTACCGCTTTCTTCATTCTCTTCCACATTCTCTTCATCAATTCTTTTGATTTTCTCAACACTGCTAATCTCATCATTTTCATTAAGCCTGATTAGTCGAACACCTTGTGTTGCCCTTCCCATGACCCTTAACTGACTGACAGCCATGCGTATGGTTATGCCTGATTTATTAATAATCATCAAATCATCAGAGTCAACCACTTCTTTTAAAGCAACAAGCTTGCCAGTTTTTTCTGTTATATTAATGGATTTAACTCCTTTGCCTCCTCTTTTGGTAATTCTAAAATCTTCAATAGAACTTCTTTTTCCAAAACCTTTTTCTGAAACAACCAGGAGATTGGTATCATCTCTACTTACACAAACCATGTCTATAACTCTGTCATCTTCACCTTCAAGTCTTACACCTCTAACGCCAGCTGCATTCCTGCCCATTGGCCTGATTTGCGATTCGTGGAAATGTACTGCTTTTCCGGACCTTTTTCCTATTACTATATGATTGTCACCATTGGTGAGCTCAACATTCAGTAAACGATCGCCTTCATTGATGGTTATTGCATTTATGCCATTTTGACGAGGTCGTGAATATGCTTCCAGAAGTGTTTTTTTAATGGTACCTTTCAGTGTACACATTATGATGTAATTGTTGTTTATATAATCAACATCATCCAGATTATGTACATTGAGAACAGCTCGCACTTTGTCTTCAGGAGTAATGTTGATCAGGTTTTGAACAGCTCTTCCTTTTGTGGCCTTTGCCCCTTCGGGTATTTGATAAACTTTTTTCCAGAATACCTTTCCAAGTTCAGTGAAGATTAATAAATAATCATGAGCATTTGCTACAAAAAGGTGTTCTGTAAAATCATCATCTTTGGTGATTACACCTTTTGAACCAACTCCTCCCCTTCCTTGCGTTCTATACTCCGATAGCTGGGTTCTTTTAATATAACCCTGATGAGAAATAGTAATTATCATCTCATCATTAGGAATCATGTCTTCAATTCCTATTTCTTCTGAGTCATGTTCAATTTCTGTCCGGCGCTCGTCACCATATCGTTCCTTTATTGCAAGCAATTCATCCGTAATGATCTGCATTCTTCGATCTTCATCTCCAAGAATATCATTCAATTCCTTTATGAGCTCCTGAAGTTCTCCATATTCCTTGTCAATCTTTTCTCTTTCAAGGCCGGTTAACCTTTGCAATCGCATATCAAGAATGGCACGCGCCTGAATCTCGCTAAGCTTGAACCGTTCAATCAATCCAGTCTTTGCCGCATCAGGATCTTTTGACTTGCGAATCAGCTCAATAACTTCATCTATATGATCAAGAGCTATAATATAGCCTTCCAGGATATGTGCTCGTTTTTCAGCCTCTTCCAACTCGTATTGAGTCCTTCTGACAACTACTTCGTGACGATGATTTACATAATTGGAAATAAGCCCTTTAAGGTTAAGTATTTGAGGTCTTCCTTTAACAAGGGCTACATTGTTAACTCCAAAAGAAGATTGCAGTTGTGTATGTTTGAAAAGATGATTTAAAACAATATTGGGAATGCCATCTTTCTTAATATCATAAACAATTCTAAGACCATCGCGATCTGATTCATCTCTTATATCTGAAATCCCTTCTATTTTTCTATCATTGATTAAGGCAGCCGTCTTTTCAATCATCGCGGCCTTATTTACCTGATAAGGAATCTCTGTAACAATAATCTGTTCTTTTCCGGTTTTTGAAGTTGTAATTTCAGCTTTTGCTCTGACAACCACCCTGCCCCTGCCCGTTTCGAAAGCTGACTTAACACCAGTATATCCGTAGATTATACCTCCTGTTGGGAAATCCGGAGCCTTTACATATTGCATTAACTCCTCTATGGAAATTTCAGTATTTTCAATATAAGCAATGATGCCGTCGATTACTTCTGAAAGGTTATGAGGTGGCATATTTGTAGCCATCCCAACTGCAATACCAGAAGCGCCATTTACAAGTAAATTTGGCAGTTTGGCAGGCATAACGGTAGGTTCTTCAAGAGAATCGTCAAAATTGGGCCTGAAGTCAACAGTATTTTTGTTGATATCATTCAGCATTTCTTCAGAAATTCGCTGGAGTCTTGCTTCGGTATATCTCATTGCTGCAGGTGAATCACCATCAATAGAACCGAAATTCCCCTGACCGTCAACCAACGGATATCTCAATGACCATTCCTGGGCCATCCTTACCATGGTATCATATACTGAAGAATCACCATGTGGGTGATATTTACCAAGTACTTCTCCGACAATTCTGGCGGACTTTTTATAAGACCGATTGTAATTAACTCCCAATTCAAGCATACCAAACAATACCCTTCTGTGAACGGGTTTTAAGCCATCTCTTACATCTGGTAAAGCTCTGGATATTATTACCGACATGGAATAGTCGATATATGCGCCCCTCATTTCCTCCTCGATATTGATTGGGATAATGTTCTCGTTAGTGCCTGCTGCCATTAAATGTGGTTATAGAAAAAATTAATGGTGCAAATTTACATAAAAATATGTAATAATAAGATAAATAACGAGGCATTATTTTGATATTAAAAAGCTGATTTATAGTATCAAAAGAAAAGGGCTGGATGACAGGATTTCTTCAGCCAAAGACATCTAATACCCACCGGATATTTTCCTTCTGTTATACCAATGATATCTGAACAAAGTTGGATGGTTTTCACCAATTTTAGGGTTTTGCTTTTTGTAAAATGGTTGACCCCGGAATTCTTTGTCAACATGTACATGTTTCTTCTGTATCCTACACGTTTTATTGGTGAACTTTTTTGGATAATCATAGCCTGTAGGGGTTCTGGCATGAATAGGGCACCTGGGAATTTCTGGTATCGTATAACGGAACCCTATACTAACATAAAGACTGGGGAAAGTATGTTTTACGGCTCCTCCTATTTCTGGTAATGATACTTTATAAGATTTGTATTCGAAGGATGGCCGAACAACAGCACTGAGGTATTCAGAAAATTCATACTCTATAGGTAAGCCCAGGTTAAAAAACAAGCTGTTTGTTATCGATGCTTTATCATAGGCTCCACCCATAGCTACCTTTCCTATCTGAAGATCGACAGAATAAGACCAACCCATATATCCGTATACCTGACCACCAATAGTTCCAAAGTATTTCCGTAAATGTGTGCTTCTGACATTAGGGACATACTTGCCAATTAACTCTTCTCCGGACATCGGATTCATTGTAGGAAGGCGATGAAATTCATAGGTTATTCCACCTCCTATAGTGAAACGGTCAAACAATCTGATGCTAAGAATAAATGTAAAGGGTATTGCACCGGCATTTCCCTTATATCCAAGACGTGCCGTATCACTCAAAACCTGGTTGTCCTGATCGGAACTTGCAAATCTGTTGACAGCAGATACTGAGGGCGCATTTAACCAGTTTTGATAACCTGTAAAAGGGGAATTTGTTGAATCCTGAACCGCAAATAAATACAAGCCTTGAGAAGTAGAATCGGAATAATTTACAACGCCATAACCAGGAAGATGATGTTTATAAAAAGTTCTTCCGTACCCACCTGTTAATGTAAAAGAAAAATTGTTTAAAAATTTTCTGAATCCGTTGGTTTTTACTTCTTTTTTGGGAATATAATAGTAAGGATCATTCACCTGGCTAAAAGCAGGAAAGATCAGACTTGCACATAACACCAATAATACTATTTTTCTTTTATTCATTAGGCGGTCAATACCCCTATTTGGCCGTAACCTGGTTATTTAACGTCAAAAGTATCTAAAAATTTTCTAAAAACTAAGGTTTTTGATAATTCAAGCTGATTACCAATATCTTTGATTTTCTCAAGCTCCACCTTGGATATTCTCCTTCTTTCCGAAAGATCTTCATGCGTTTCATCCCAAAAAAAGGAATGAATGAACCTGATAAAAATATAAGGAGCATTCATAAGCAATTTTTTAAATTCAGATTCTGAAATTTTAGAAGCTTCAGTTTGCCCATCTACAATCTTTTCAAAATCAATTGTTTTTTTCATTGCTATCACTATGATCTTATAGAATTTATTTTCCCATACACCAGCATTACCAATAAGAAACTTCATAGCATAAACCACAGGATCTTTTTTAAGAAAATACCCCCCCTTAGATACTTTCCTGGCTTTTTTATTTAAGGCCATTTCTTCCATAAGGCTGATGGAGCCGCTTGCTAAAGCAATACTTATGCTGGGCATCATTAAAGTTAGACAGAAGAAATCATGATCACTTATTTCAAGAAAGGGTGCTTCTTTTTTTCTGAAATTATTCTTTAAGTGCTGAACAGCCTCAAGGATCTCAGGATCTTCTAAAATTGCTGCGATTTCATTTTCAGTAAACATAAAACACAGATACAGGTAATCTAAATTTAATAAATTATTTGTGCTTTTTAAATATTTGTTAAGATAATTTGCCAAAGTATTGAAAGCGATAATTGCAATGCGAAAGATTATTGTATGCGAAAATTTGTTATTCAATTATGTAGAAAACCTTGAAAATTTAAAAATTTCAGATTAATGGGTTGTTTTGACAGTTATGGAAACAAAAAAAGCCACCCAAACGGGTGGCTTCTATACAATATTCTTGTTAAAATTTTCTGCTACTTTAAAGAAGCTGAAATAGTCTCATATCTTGCCTTTAATGCATCATCACTTTTTAATCCTGCCTTTATAGTTTTATAATTGCTAGAGCCAATCGCATATTTTGCCATGAGATTTATTATTTCTTTCGCTGCATCTTTTCGTTTATCAATTTCAGTATTTACTGTATTTAAAAACTGAACCTCCCAATCCTTAGCTTCAATGGCAGCTAATTTTCCTTCATCACCTTTTGTTCCCTGCAATTCTTTAAATCGCTGGCCTGTCATTCCTTCCTGCTTCTCAATCAATTCATTTACCATTGGGCTTATAGTTGAGGTGATACTTTTAACTGCAGCATTTGCTATCGCATAAGCTTTCAATGCTTCATCCGAAATAGTATCATCCTGTGCATGTAATACACTAAAACCCATAACAAATACCAATAAAAACGCGAATTTCTTCATACTTGACTAATTTTTAATTTACCAGTTTATTATTAATTTATTTAAATACAATTATTATGAAGCTTCGAATTAACAACTTTTTATATTGAATGACAAAACTAATTTCAAAAAAAATTCTATTCTATAACTAATTGGTTATAAGGCTCATATATGTTTAATGCAAAAGTATTGAAATTTAATAGCCTGATTATATACTTAAATAATTTGCCCTGAGATGGAATAATACAGAACAAAATCAGAAGGATAACTTTAATTTTACGTTAAAAAAACGGGTTGTAAGGGAATTGGGAACTCCATAATAAATATTATTAAAATCCTTCACCCAAAAATAGCTGATATTGTTTTGACGTCCCGTAAGGTTTAATACTTCAATCCCCAGCCAGATAGATTCGAGTGACTTATTATTCTTCATGAAAAATATTTTTGAGAAACCCAGGTCAATCCTTTGATAGGATTTTCCTTTGAATACATTTCTTGACTCCAGATTATTAGGTGGCCCAAAAGGCAAACCTGATACATAATTTACATTCAGGTATACTCGGTAACTTGGATTATTGGGAAAGTGATCTTGAAAAAAGATATTGAAATTAATTAGCTGATCTGTTGGGCGGGGAATATATCCCCTATTATCAATATCAAGGTCTTCTTTCGTTGAAAGGAAACCCAGACTGAACCAGGACTCATCTCCGGGCACAAATTCGCCACTTACCCTCAAATCAAGTCCTGTTGCGTACCCTTTTGCGATATTATCTGCATAATATCGGATCCGGACATCATTTATATCATATGGTATCAGGTCATCCAAATATTTATAATAGCCCTCTACCAATAGTTTAAAGTCTCTTCCCCAAAAAGTAAATGCATAATCTATACCTGCAATAACATGAATAGATTTTTGTGGTTTAAGATTTTCATTAATACTTCCATCATAACCTCTGAATTCACGGTAAAAAGGCTGTTGTTGATATAATCCAATAGCTGACCGGAAGGTGACATTTCTTCTCCATTCAGGCTTGAACGCATATTGTATTCTAGGGCTAATAATAAACTGATCATTGAAGTCCTGATAATTGAATCGAAATCCATAGGTGAGATGATGCTTGTAATTGACTGTTGTATGATGCTGCAAATAGCCAGTATATACATTGCTCCTGGTATTATTATCTGCGTCAATTTTATCAGTCAGTGTAACATATCCGGCAGAATCAATAAATCCATATTCATGTAAATGATCTTCAAAATGCTGGTATGCATACCCGATTCCAAATTCAAGATTGTTATTATCATTAATTACAAGCTCATTTCGTATTTCTGAATTCACAACATTTACATTCAATAAATTTCTTGCTGATTCATATGCTGTTCCAATACCTCTGATTGTAACACATTCATTAAATGTAGGAGATCCGGGATTTTTATCAACATCACATATTCGATAACCTCCTTCAATGTCAAAATATTCTCTTTCTCTTGAATAGTAGTCTGATAGAATGAGATGAGATGAGAATTTATCAGAAAATTGATGACTCAATTTTATTGCACCCTGAAAAGTATTATAGTTTGATATTTCCTGCCCGTCAAAAGCTATAAAAATATTTAACGGTTGATTGAAAGTCCCGAAGGATGTCTCTCTGCTTTCAGGAATCACTTGATATTTATTTTTTGAATATGCAAACAAGACGCCTAGCTGTGTTCTTGTGTCATCATCTGAGTTCTTCCTTTTCCCAATATTGAAATTTAAATAAGATTGAACATCAGTAAAACGCGGATAATATTCGCCTTCAGTTTCTAATGTATTCAATAAATATTCCGCCCTTTTATGTCTCACCCCTACCATATAAGACATGCGTTTATTTTTATCAGTACCACCGACACTGGCATTTCCCCCCAATAGACCTATTGATAAAGATCCTCCAAAAATTTTTGGCTCTTTATATTTTACATTCAATGTAGATGCAAGCGCATCCCCATATTTAGGCTGCCATCCACCGGATGAAAATGTTGCTTCTTCTGTTAAACTCGGATTTATAAAGCTCAAGCCTTCCTGGGCTCCTGCCCTTATCAAAAAAGGTCTGTAGATCGGTATGTCGTTTACATAGACAAGATTTTCGTCATAATTACCTCCCCGAACTGAATATGTGCTTGAAAGCTCATTATTGCTGATAACACCGGGTAAGGTTGCCAGTATTTGGTTAAAATCATTAAATGGAGAAGGTAATACTTCTATATCTCTGGGATTCAAAGTAATCAAGCTAACCTGCTCATCTATTTCATTATCTCTTTTAGAGATTATGGATACACTATCCAGAACTCTGATATTAGACTTTAATGTTATATCAAATTTCTTTTCTTCACCAGGTTCCAGTTTTAAAGGAAAGCTTCCTCCTATATAATTTATATGCGAGATTTTAAGTATAAAATTAACATTTGCAGGTAGAGTCAATCTATAATATCCGGCGCTGTCAGTACTTGCCCCTGTTTTAAATTCAGAAACTGCCAGAGAAGCAAGGCTGATTTTATTACCGATAGAATCTTTTACTTGTCCATATAGTGTCCCCTTTTGTGCAAAGGCGATACTAGGGAGCATGCATATTATAGAGATAATAAGTTTTAAAAAGATAGTTTGAAGCTGCTTTTTTTCGACCAAATCAAGCTAAGGTTTTTAAGGCTTTAATAGTGTCAACTGGATTGTCCGATTTAAAAACAAAAGTTCCAGCAACAAATACATCAACGCCTGCTTCAGCCAGTTGTTTTATATTACTCGTTGAAATACCGCCATCGACCTGAATTAAAAGAGAAGGATTTATTTTAATTGCCAGGGCCTTTAATTCCTTGATTTTATCAATTGAAGATTCTATAAACTTTTGTCCTCCAAATCCGGGATTTACGGTCATGATCAAAACCATATCAAGATCCTGTAATATTGGTCTTAACAGACTGACATCCGTATGTGGATTCAGAGCTACTCCAGCCTTGCATCCTGCTTTTTTTATTTGCTGAATGACACTATGCAAATGAGGACATACTTCATAATGGACTGTAATCATATAAGCACCAGAATCAGCAAAAGTCTCAATATATCGTTCTGGATTCACAATCATGAGGTGTACATCCAACGGCTTAGAAGTATGTGTACTTATAGCTTTTACGATAGGAAACCCAAAAGATATGTTAGGGACGAAAACACCATCCATCACATCCAGATGTATCCAATCAGCTTCACTTTCATTTATTAAATCGATTTGTGATTTGAGATCAAGAAAATTTGCATTTAAAATAGACGGTGATATCTTAATCATGTAATTATTGGATTTTATGGGATTAATAGTTTAACCTTCCCAAGGTTTGGTCCTGAACTGATATTTAAGATATATATACCTGTAGGTATTGCCTTTAAATCAAGTTCATGACGAACATTCCCTATCTGTCTGTCAGTATAATACTCAAATACTTTCTTGCCACTCAGGTCAATTATATCAATATTTAAATAATCAGCTTTTTCAATTACTTCAACATATAAGCGATGGTTTTTAACAGGATTGGGATACACTTTGAATTTATCGTCTGGCAAATCATCTTCTAAGGAAGTTATATCTGATAATATTTCTCTAAAATCAGGTACTCCATACCCCAACATATTGTCAGGATTTAAATATTGTGAG